>Ga0187833_10000349_pt1 | contig 53831 bp, 59 predicted proteins | sample ETNtaG_37_FD_167968 | JGI IMG/M metagenome (GOLD analysis project Ga0187833, IMG submission 167968) | Marine microbial and viral communities from oxygen minimum zone, Eastern Pacific Ocean - ETNP2014_SV_400_PacBio MetaG (Illumina Assembly) | ecosystem: Environmental > Aquatic > Marine > Hypoxic...
TTAAAAAAACCAATTTTAGAAAAAAAAAAAGAAAAAATAACTGAAATAAAGAAAAAAAAAGAAGAAAAAAAAATATCTAAAATACAGGGTGTTATATTACCAGAAAACAAACCTCTTATAGTTAGAAAAGGAAGATCAAAAGTTTCAAAAAAATCAAAATATTATAGTGAAAAAGATTTTAATTATGCAAAACAAGCAATTGAATTTATGGAAAAAAGTAATTGGAAAGATGCCATAAAAGTTGCAAAAAGAGCTAGAGCTAAATCTATTTATAATTTTATTCAATGGCAACATCTCTTAACAACGGGAAACAGAGCTAGTTTTTATGATTACAAAGAATTTATTGAAAAAAATAAAAATTATCCAAGGATTGAGAGAATTAAATATTTGGCTGAGCATAAGCTTTCTACTTCAATTCTTTCACCTAACGATATAGTTAAATGGTTTGAAAAAAAGGAACCTCTAAGCGGATTTGGAAAAATAGTTTTAGGAGAAAGTTTAATTCTTTTAGGTAATAGTTCAAAAGGTATAAAATTAATTAAAAATGGATGGATTAATGCTGATTTATCCAGATCTGATTTAAAATTTTTTAGAAAAAAATTTAAAAAATATTTGAATTCAGATGATTATATCAAAAGAGCAGATTATTTATCTTGGGAAAATAAATATTGGGATCTAAAAAGGATGTTGAGATATTTACCAAAAGATTATCAGTTGCTTTATACAGCTAGACAACTCTTAATGAGCAAATCTTATGGTGTTGATTCTGCTATCAGCAAAGTACCACAAAAATTAAAAAATGATCCTGGGCTTAATTACGATCGATTAAAATGGAGAAGAAAAAGAGGTAGAGTTGAAAGTTCATTAGAAATATTACTTAATATAAATAATAGCAAAGAATATATGGTTAGACCCGATAAATGGTGGTTTGAAAGATCAATTATAGGAAGATCTCTTATATATAAAAAAAAATACGAAACTGCATATATGATTACGAGCAAACACGGTATGACCAGTGGGCCGGAATTTGCTGAAGCTGAGTGGATGAGTGGATGGATTGCTTTAACTTTTTTAAAAGATCCATTATTGGCAGAAGTACATTTTAAACGTTTTTACAATAATGTTGGTTATCCAATTAGTTTAACTAGAGGGGCATATTGGTTGGGTAGAACCTACGAAAAAATGGTCAATAAAGAACTTTCGGAAAAGTGGTTCAAAGAAGGAGCCAAATATTTAACAACTTACTATGGTCAATTGTCTTTTCTTAAAATTTATCCAAACAAAAAATTTGAGCTAATTCATCAAATGGAAATTGATAAAAAAATTTCAGAAAATTTTTATAAAAAAAAATTAGTTGCAATTGTTCACTTATTAGATGAGTTAAATAAAGAAAAGTATGCGAAACATATACTAAGATTTTTAGCAAACGAAAATATTAATGATGGAAGTGAAATTTTAGCAGCTAAATTAGCTACCGACATATCAAGATTTGATTTTGCTATTCAGATTTCAAAAATTGCTTCTTATGAGAAAAGATTTCATAATAAATATAATTATCCTATTATTGGCGTACCTATAAAAGTAAAAGGTAGAAAAATACCTGATCCTGCATTTATTTTATCAATTATAAGACAAGAAAGTGAATTTGATACTAGCGCACACAGTAGCGCTGGTGCTAAAGGATTAATGCAATTAATGACCTACACTGCAAGAGTTGTTGCAAAACAAGCTAAAATTCCTTATTCAAAAAATAAACTAACTAATAATCCTGAATATAATATTAGTCTTGGATCTTTTTACATTGCTGATCTTATATTGGAGTATGATGGATCTTATCCTTTTTCAATAGCAGCATATAATGCAGGACCTAAAAGAGTTAAGTATTGGAATAAAATAAATAAAAACCCTCAAAAAGGAGAAATTGATTATGTTAATTGGATTGAATTAATTAAATTTAACGAAACTAGAAATTACGTTCAAAGAGTATTAGAAAATTTTAACGTTTATAGATTCATACTAGAACAAAAACCAATCAAACTAAAAAATTTCTTTAAAAATGATCCTCTTTTTTAATGGCGGAGAGGGAGGGATTCGAACCCTCGGATGGATTACTCCATCGCAAATTTAGCAAACTTGTGGTTTAAGCCTCTCACCCACCTCTCCAAATCTACAATTAATAGCTGACAATCTTATATCATGAAGTCTATATTTGTAAAATAACGTGCGGTGATTTAAAATGACAACCTCATAAACCGCCCTACGTAAAGAAATTTCCGTATTGTACTGTCCAACTTGAAATGATTGAATATTCAATATTAATCAAGTATTTTTTACAAAAATGAAAAACAAATATTCAATATTTTCACTAATTAAAAATTCTTTTACCTATCATGAGAATTGGCAAAAAGCATGGAAAAATCCTGAGCCTAAAAAAGAATATGATGTAGTCATTGTTGGTGGTGGAGGTCATGGACTTGCAACAGCATATTATTTAGCAAAAAAACATAATTTAAAAAATATTGCAGTTATTGAGAAAGGTTGGATTGGTGGAGGTAATACCGGACGAAACACTACTATCATAAGATCAAATTATTTATGGGATGCTAGCGCTGCTATATACGATCATGCTTTAAAAATTTGGGAAAATTTATCACAAGAATTAAATTACAATGTAATGTTTAGTCAGCGTGGTGTTATGAATTTAGCTCATAATTTACAAGATATAAGAGATTTAAAAAGAAGAACTCATGCAAATAGATTAAATGGAATTGATGCTGTATGGTTAAGTACTGAAGAAGTTAAAAAATTCTGTCCAATTATTAATACTTCTCCAAATATACGTTATCCAATTTTGGGTGCTACTTTGCAAAAAAGAGCGGGCACAGCAAGACATGATGCTGTTGCCTGGAGTTATGCAAGGGGAGCTGATGGAATGGGTGTTGATATAATTCAAAATTGCGAGGTTACAGGTATTAAAAGAAATGCCGATAAAGTTGAAGGTTTAGAAACAACAAAAGGAATAATTAAAACAAAAAAGATTGGTGTGGTAGCCGCAGGTCATTCCAGCGTTATTGCCAATATGGCAGGTCTAAGATTGCCGCTTGAAAGTAAACCTTTGCAGGCATTAGTTTCTGAACCGGTTAAACCAATAATAAATACAGTTGTAATGTCTAATGCTGTTCATGCTTATCTAAGTCAATCTGATAAAGGAGAACTTGTAATTGGTGCTGGTACAGATTCGTATGTTTCTTATTCACAAAGAGGTAGTTTTAATATTGTAGAAGATACTCTTAAAGCTATTTTAGAATTATACCCAATTTTTAGCCGTATGAAAATGTTAAGGCAATGGGGAGGAATTGTAGATATTTGTCCAGACGCAAGTCCTATTATAACTAAAACTTCTATTGAAGGTTTATATTTCAATTGTGGTTGGGGAACCGGAGGATTTAAAGCTACACCTGGATCTGGTGATTTATTCGCTCATACTATCGCCAATGATGAACCTCATAAATTAAATGCTGCTTTTAATATTAACAGGTTTGCAACTGGAAATCTTGTTGATGAACATGGTGCAGCTGCGGTAGCTCATTAAATGTTTTTAATTAATTGTCCTTTTTGTGGTGAAAGAGATCAAAGTGAATTTTCTGCTGGCGGGGAAGCTCATATAGTAAGACCAAAACAACCAACAGAACTAAGTGATGATGAGTGGGCTGATTATTTATTCATGAGGAAGAATATTAAAGGAGTTCAGTTTGAAAGATGGAATCATGCTCATGGCTGCAGAAAATGGTTTAATATGGTTAGAGATACCTCAAACGATAAAACCTATGCTGTATATAAAATGGATGAAAAACCCCCAACAAAATAAATAATGTCAAAAAATTTAAGAGTAAAACCAAGTAACTATATAGACCAAACAACCAAATTATCATTTAAATTTAATGGGTATAAATATTTTGGTTTTAAGGGTGATACTTTGGCTTCTGCATTGCTAGCTAATAATGTTCATTTAGTCGGTAGAAGCTTTAAATATCATAGACCAAGGGGTATTATGACAGATGGTTCAGAAGAACCTAACGCTTTAGTGCAATTAGAAATAGATCCAGCAATAACGGATCCAAATGTTAGAGCTACAGAAGTAGAAATTTATGAAGGTTTAGAAGCAAATAGTCAAAATTGTTGGCCAAGTGTTAATTTTGATATTGGTAGTATTAATAACTTCATGTCTCATTTTATACCAGCCGGTTTTTATTACAAAACTTTCATGTGGCCAGCTAATTTTTGGAAAAAATACGAAGCCTTTATAAGACATTCTGCGGGTCTTGGAAAATCTCCAACAAAAAAAGATCTGGATATTTATGATCATAAATATCTTCATTGCGATGTTTTGGTTATCGGTGGCGGTATATCAGGATTGTTAGCCGCTAAAATAGCTGGGAAAAATAATTTAAAAACTGTTCTTATTGAAGAAAAGAATGAGCTTGGTGGTTCTACAATTTATCAAAATTCAGAATTATATAGAATTGGAAATGATAAATCTTCTGATTGGTTAATAAAAGAAATCGATGAATTAAAAAAAATTAAGAATATAGATATCAAAAAAAGAACCAGTGTTGCATCTTTTTTAAGTTATAATTTTTTACTAGCAAGAGAAAATCTAACTGATCACTTGCCACTATCAGAAAGAAAAAATAAAATAAGACAAAGACTTTGGAAAATTAGAGCTAAAAAAGTTATTATTGCAACAGGAGCAATTGAACGTCCTTTAATATTTAACAATAACGACCGCCCTGGGATATTACTTTCTTCAGCAGTTAAAAAATATATTGATTATTTTGGCGTCATTGTAGGTAAAAACTCGGTTGTTTTTACTAATAATGATAGTGGATACGAAACAGCAATTTCTCTTTCAAAAAAAGATGTAAATGTTAACTGTATAATAGATATAAGAAAAAGATTTACTTCTGAATTAATTAAAAAAGTAGAAAATTTAGGAATAAAAATCTACTGGGAACACTCAGTCGTAGATACAGATGGTTATAAAAGACTGAGTAATATTTCTATAATGAAACTATCTGATGATGCATCTTCAATAACCGGTAACAGAATTAATATTAATTGTGATTGTTTAGCTATGTCTGGTGGCTGGACACCTACAGTACACTTGTTTTCACAATCAGGAGGTAAATTAAAATTTAGAGAAGAAGATCAAGTTTTTTTACCAGGTGATGCCTCGTCTGATCAAATTAGTGTTGGTTCTTGCAATGGTGATTTTGAATTAGATAATGTAATTAATAATACAATTAAAGATATAAATAAATATTTGAATTGTGAAAAAAATATATATCCAAAACTAGATGTAATTTGTTCTAGAAATTCTCCTAAAAGAAATATTTGGCTATTACCATCTGATAAGATATTTGGAAAAACAAAACCTTTTGTTGATTTTCAAAATGATGCAACTGCAAAAGATATCAAGCTAGCCTTAAGAGAAGGTTTAAGATCTATTGAACATGTAAAAAGATACACAACAACAGGAATGGGTACCGATCAAGGTAAATTGGGAAATATGCATGCTTTGGGTATAATTTCTGAAACGACTGGAGTAAAAATTGCTGCCCTTGGAACCACTACCTTTAGACCACCCTATACTCCTTTAACATTTGGAACTATTGTTGGAAGAAATGTTGGTGAATATTTTGATATATTCAGAAAAACACCTATCCATAGCTGGCACACAAAAAATAATGCAAAATTTGAAAATGTAGGCCAATGGAAAAGATCTTGGTATTACCCAAAAAATAACGAAGATATGTACGCTGCTGTACAAAGAGAAAGTAGAACAGCAAGAGAAAGCGCTGGTATTTTGGATGCTTCCACGCTTGGAAAAATTGATATTCAAGGCACAGATTCATCTGAATTTTTAAATAGAGTCTATACAAACACATGGAACAAACTATCTGTGGGTAAATGTCGATATGGATTGATGTTAAATGAAGATGGTATGGTTTATGATGATGGTGTTACCACTCGTTTAGATGAAAATCATTACATTATGACTACTACTACTGGCGGCGCTGCAAATGTAATGGGGAAATTAGAAGATTTTTTACAAACAGAATGGCCTGATCTTGATGTTTATTTAACTTCAGTAACTGATCATTTTGCTACAGTGAGTGTTTGTGGACCATATAGTAAACAAATATTAAATAAAGTCATTCCAAATTTAAATTTATCTGATGAAAATTTTCCACATATGTCTTTCATAAATACTGCGATTGATGGGATTAAATGTAGAGTAATGCGAATAAGTTTTACAGGTGAACTTAGCTATGAAATTAATGTTGAGGCAAATTATGGAAAAACAATTTGGGAAATATGTATGGATGCAGGAAAAGAATTTAATATAACTCCATATGGAACAGAAACTATGCATTTGTTAAGAGCCGAAAAAGGTTTTATAATTGTCGGGCAAGATACTGATGGAACTATGACACCGGCAGATCTTCAAATGGACTGGATTATAAGCAAAAAAAAAAATGATTTTATTGGAAAAAGATCTTTATATAGGTCAGATACTATTAAAAAAGACAGGAAACAGTTAGTTGGTTTAATTACAGAAGATCCAAAAGAAGTTTTAGAAGAAGGAGCACAAATTGTTGCTGAACCAAATAAATCACCTATCGAAATGTTAGGTCATGTTACATCTAGTTATTATAGTCCTAATCTAAATAAATCAATTGCTCTAGCTGTTGTAAGGAATGGAAAAAAATTAAAAGGAACAAAATTGTTTGTACCAATGGAATACAAAACAATAAATATTGAAGTTACAGACACTGTTTTTTTAGATAAAGAGAATAAAAGATTAAATGCTAAACTATAATCCGCCAATAAAGGAAAATAAATCTTACGTCGACTTAAAAATTAATCCAATAAATCCAATTGCGAAAATAAATCTAAGAGGAAATAAAAGTGAATTCATAACAGCTGTTGGAAAATCTATTAATCTCATTTTACCAAATGAACCTAATACATCTAGATCTAGCGAAAAGTTAACAGCAATGTGGCTTGGACCTGATGAATGGCTTCTTGTTTCAAATAATATCGTTAAACAACAAAATGACATATATGAGTTAGAAAATTCGTTAAAAAATACTATTTCTAAAGTAAAATTAGGCTCCGTAGTTAACGTAACTGATCATTTTATTATGATAAATTTAGAAGGAAATAAAGTTTACGATCTGTTATCATCATCATGTCCTTTTAATTTTAATAAATTCGTGAAAAATAAAGGTTCTGTTGTTCAAACTTTATTTGCTCACATAGATGTAATTTTACATCACAAAGACACAAATAATTTAAATTTATTTGTTAGAAGATCTTTTTCTGAACATTTGTTTTCCAGGATGAATGATGATGCATCACGAATGTAATTTATTTTTGATATAAATACTTACAAAAGTTACTAGCAAAGCAGCAAAAATCCAATTGAACAAACAGTAACTCCAAAAGAAGTTTTTATAACTTCCTCCAATAAAATTAGCAAAAAATATTGTTGGTATAAACAATAAAACATTACGAATTATGTTTAAATTCATAGCGTAAGATGAATTTTTTATAGCCATAAAAAAACCATTACTGATAAAATAAATTGGATAAGCTGGAAAAATCAAAGCTGATATTTTTAAATAAGTTGTTCCATAATTTATGGCAACAGTGTTGTCAGTAAAAATGTTAACAATTTTATCTGCACTAAAGAAAATTATTGAACCTGCCATTATCATAATTATTGTTCCATATGATATTGCTCGATAATAAGATTCTTTAACTCTTAAATATTTCTTAGCTCCAAAATTTTGACCTACTATTGATATAATTGCTGTATTTAAACCTAATATAGGAAGTAATAATATTTGCTCAAAGCGTGTAGCTGGTCCATAACCAGCCACAGCAAGCTCGCCGAATCTAGAAATGTATGTAAGAATAATAAAATTTGCTACTGAAATCATGAATAAGGCTACGGAAATTGGCGCAGACTGGTAAAAAATTTTTTTAATAAATAAAATGTTTGGATAAAAATATTTTAATGTGATTTTTTTTATTGTTTTAGATTTAAGTATTTTATTTAGAAGTAGTAAAAAAGCAATAAGTTGACATATAATTGTTGCCACTCCAATACCAGTTATTCCCATTGCCGGAATCGGACCATAACCAAAAATAAATAACGGATTTAAAACTATATTTAGTAAAAAACTCAATATAAGAACGTTTCTAAATGTTATTGTATCACCTTCGGCGTGTAATAAAGAATTAAGAGAAACTACAGAAATAAAAATTATAGAACCTGAAAATATTACATTCGTATATTTTAATCCTAAGTTAATAACTTTATGAGTTGAGCCCATCAATGAAAAAATATCTGCAGCAAAAAATAAGCCGATAAGTGTAACTAAAATTGATAAAATAATTCCATATATTATAGTTTGTCCAAAATATCTTAATACATTGTTTTTATTTTTTTCTCCAATGCTATTTGCAATTAATGATGTGCCGCCGACAGTTACACCAACAGAAGCAGCTACTAATATAAAATATATTGGAAAAGATTTTGTTAATGCAGATAATGCATCGGAAGAAATTTGTCCTGCAAAAAAAGTATCAACAACATTAAAAAGTGTCTGAAATAATGTTGCTATACATGCTGGCAATGCTATATTTTTTAGCAAACTTGAAATTGGATCTTTTATTAAATTCATTTTTGGATTTTTTAGAATAAATCAATATTCTTTTTGAAGAATAACTTTAGTTTTTTTAAGTCTTTAAGTTTTTTAAATTTATAAAATCCAAATACGTAAAACATTTATATTTTCCTGCATATTGTTAGGCCATCGCCTAATGGCAAGATTGTTTTTTCAAATCTAATATCCTTCTTCACAAAAGAATTAAAATCTCTAATTGCTTTTGTCAGTCTATCATTTTTATCTAAATTTGACACTTCACCCTTCCACAAAACATTATCTATTATAATCAATCCATTTTTATTCAAAAGATGAAATGATAAGTTATAATAATTTGTATAATTTTCTTTATCTGCATCTATAAAAATAAGATCAAAATTCTTTTTATCATTTATTAAATTTTTCATAGATTCTAAAGCATTATTTAAAATTATTTTAATTTTGTTATCTAAATTTGCTTTTTTAAAGTACTTCTCAGCATTTTTAGATATTTCTCTATTGTTATCTAGGCATGTAACAGTTCCCTCTTTTGGTAATGAAAGCGCCATTGATAATGCGCTATAACCAGTAAAGGTACCCACTTCTAATACATTTTTTACATTATTTAATTTAATAATTAATTGAAGAAAATAACCTTGTGTCACAGAAATCTGCATTCGCTTAAGTTCGCCTAATTCATTATTGTGCTCAACGATTTCTTTTTGGATGGGATGTAAACTATAGGTGTTATCAGATATATAATTTTCTAATTTTTCATCAATAGTGATATTTTTTATCACTTTGATAATTTTTTTTTAAGTATATCATTTGCCAATTTAGGATTAGCTTTGCCTTCCGAAAGCTTCATAACTTGACCAACAAAAAAACCAAATAGTTTTTCTTTACCTGATTTGTACTGTTCTACTTTATCTTTGTTTGTGGCTATAATTTTTAACACGATTTTTTCCAATTCTTTAGGATCGCTTTCTTGCTTAAGTCCCTTATCTTCAACTATTATTTTAGGATCTTTGTCACTATCAATCATTAATTCAAATACAGTTTTAGCAATTTTTCCCGAAATTGTTCCATTTTGGATTAAATTTATCAATTTTGATAGATTTTGTGGGCTTATTGGACTTTGTGTTATTTCTAGGTTTTTTTTGTTTAATAAAGCAAACAATTCACCTGTAATCCAATTAGTTGCTAATTTAATATCTGATTTTTTTATAACTTCTTCAAAGTATTCTGAAGTTTCTTTATCAGCAACTAAAATGTTAGCTTCATATGGAGATAAATTATATTTATCAATAAATCTTTTTTTCTTTTCATCGGGCAACTCTGGAATTTCCAAATTAATTTTTTCAATAAAATTTTCTTTTAATTCTAAAGGAAGTAAATCTGGATCTGGAAAATATCTATAATCATGAGCATCTTCTTTAGATCTCATAGATCTAGTTTGATTTTTTTTAGTGTCATATAATCTGGTTTCCTGATCAATTTTTTTACCATCTTCTAATAAATCTACTTGTCTATTAGCTTCATAGTTAATTGCTAGTTGCATAAATTTAATTGAATTGACATTTTTTATCTCACATCTGGTACCAAATTCTTTTGATCCTTCCGCTCTAACAGAAATATTGACATCGGCTCTTAAAGAACCTTCTTGCATATTTCCATCACAAGTACCAAGGTAACGCATAATAGATCTTAATTTCTTAATATATACATTAACTTCATCTGGTGATCTTAGATCAGGTTTGCTTACAATTTCCATTAAAGCAACACCAGATCTGTTCAAATCTACTAAAGTATGTTTTGGATCTATATCGTGAATACTTTTACCTGCATCCTGTTCAAGATGTAATCTTTCAATTCCAATTTCTTTTTGGCCGTAAGGCATGTCCAAAATAATTTTACCCTCACCTACTATTGGGTATTTATATTGAGAAATTTGATAACCTTGAGGTAAATCTGCATAAAAATAATTTTTTCTATCAAATACAGATTTTCTGTTGATTTGTGCTTTTAAACCTATTCCTGTTTTAATTGCTTGTTTTATACAAAACTCATTAATTACTGGAAGCATTCCAGGAAATGCTGCGTCCACTAAATTGACTTGTGTATTTGGTTCTGCACCAAATTTGGTTGGCGACGAAGAAAATAATTTTGAATTAGATAATACTTGTGCATGAACTTCTAGACCGATAATTACTTCATATTTATTACTATCTCTTTTAATATAGTAATTAAAATTATCTTTTTTCATTTAATCCACCAATCACTAATATTATTTTCAAAATTAATATTATCTTCTATTGCGTAAGCAATATTTAATATACTTTGTTCATCAAAAGCTTTGCCAATAATTTGAAGACCTAAAGGATATCCCTTTTTATCTAATCCAGCAGGAATAGATATTGCGGGTAATCCAGCTAGATTCACAGGAACTGTAAAAATATCATTTAAATACATTGATACAGGGTCATTTGTTTTTTCTCCTATTTTAAATGCAGAACTTGGTGTTGATGGCGTTAATATTGCATCAACTTTTTTGTATGCTTGGTCAAAATCATTTTTTATTAATCTTCTTATCTTTTGAGCTTTTAAATAATAAGCATCATAGTAACCAGATGAAAGAACATATGTGCCAATCATAATTCTTCTTTTTACTTCATTTCCAAAACCTTCTGATCTAGTTTTTTCGTACATATCATTTAAGTTTTTGCCTTCAGATCTAAAACCATATTTTACACCATCATATCTAGCTAAATTGGATGAAGCTTCTGCTGGTGCTACAATATAATAAGTAGGAAGCGCATAATTTGTATATGGAAGAGAAATTTCCAATATTTCTGCTCCGCATCCTTTAACATATTCAATGCCTTTAGACCAAAGATCTTCTATTTCATTTGGCATTCCTTCAACTCTATATTCTTTAGGAATGCCTATTTTTTTACCTTTAATATTTTTAGATAATTCTTTGCTATATAATTTTCTTTTAAAATCTATAGAAGTAGAATCTTTTAAATCATAAGAGCTAATCACTTCATGTAACAATGCACAATCTTTGACATTTTTAGTCATAGGTCCTGCTTGATCTAATGAAGATGCAAAAGCCACAATTCCATATCTGGAACAGCTACCATAAGTAGGTTTTAAACCTACTGTTCCTGTAAAAGAAGCGGGTTGTCGAATAGATCCCCCGGTATCAGTTCCAATAGTAGCTGGTGTTAAATTAGCAGCTAAAGCAGAAGCAGAACCACCTGATGAACCACCTGGAACTAAATTTTTGCTTATAGGATTTTGAACATTTCCAAAAAAACTTGTTTCATTCGAAGAACCCATGGCAAACTCATCACAATTTAATTTACCCAAAAGTATAGCTCCTTCATTCCACATATTCTTTGATACAGTAGATTCATAACTGGGAATAAAATTACTTAATATTTTGCTTCCAGCAGTAGTACGTACACCAAAAGTACAAAATAAATCTTTGATAGCAATTGGTATCCCGGGAAGTTTTAAATTATAATTAGGTTTTTCATCAAATTTTTTAGCTTTATTTAAAGCAGATTTAAAATCTTCTGTAATGTATGAATTTAATAATTTAGATTTTTCAGATCTTTCAACAAAAGCTTTTGTTATTTCATATGATGAAATTTTTTTATCTTTAATATTCTTAATAAGTTCGCAAAGGGATAGCTTGGTAATTTCGATCATTATTCAACTACCTTGGGTACTACAAAATAATCTTTATTTTCTTTTGGAGAGTTTTGAAGAATCTTGTCTCTAATATTTCCGCTTTTAATTTCATCAGATCTCAATCTTAAAGTAGTTTCAGCTATTGAAGTAAGAGGCTCAATATTATCTGTTTTAATTTCATTTAATTTTTCTATAAATTTAAATATTGAGTTTAAATCACCTTCTAATTTTTTAGCTTTTTCATTATCAACTGAAATTCTTGATAATTTTGAAATATGCTTTATTGTTTTAAGATCTATTGTCATGTGATAATTAAATAAGACGCAAACTATCACTTAAGTATAAAATATACAATATGATCACAATTGAAGAATTTAAAAAAAAACAATTAAATAAGTCAAGATTGATAGGTTTGGATCTAGGATCTAAAAAAATTGGCGTGGCTATTTGTGATGAAAAACAATCAATAGCTACTCCTTTTAAAACAATAGTAAAATCAAGTGCTGATGTACTTATGGAGAAATTAAAATTAATAATTAAAGAAAATGATATTAAGGGGATAATTATAGGGAATCCAATAAACATGGATGGCACCAGTGGCCCTTCATCTCAATCAGTAAAAGATGTAGCAAATAATATTTCTAAAAATATAGATATTCCTACTTGCTTATGGGATGAAAGACTTTCAACAGTAGGTGCTTTTAATTTATCTAGTCAATTAAATGTAAATGTATCAAAAAGAGTAAAAAATATAGATCAATATGCTGCCGCTTTTATTCTTCAGGGAGCACTAGATTATATTAATAATTAATACTTGCTTTATTAAGCTTTAATGCCTATAGAGTTAGTTTTAATGGCAACTATACCAAAGAAAGCTGTTAAAATTTCTCAAAAACACCTGTTAGGCATACAAGATTTATCTATATTAGATGTCAATTATATTCTTTCTGAAGCAAAACAATTTATCAATCTAAATAGAAGCAAAAGTAAGAAATTAAACATACTAAGAGGAAAAACCCAGATTAATTTATTTTTTGAACCATCCACTAGAACTCAAAGTTCATTCGAGTTAGCGGGGAAAAGACTAGGAGCGGATGTTATGTCTATGAATATAACAAATTCAGCAATCAAAAAAGGAGAAACATTAATTGATACAGCAATGACACTAAATGCAATGCACCCAGATATAATTGTTATAAGGCATCAAGACTCAGGCGCTTCTAATTTATTATCTCAAAAAGTTAACTGTGCAGTAATAAATGCTGGTGACGGCAGAAGAGAACACCCGACTCAAGCATTGCTTGATGCTCTAACAATAATTAATAGAAAAAAAAAAGTAGAAGGATTAAAAATTGCTATATGTGGTGATATTCTTCATTCTAGAGTAGCTAGATCAAATATTTATTTATTAAATATGTTGGGAGCAGAATTAAATATAATTGCTCCATCTAATTTAATGCCTGCTGATATTGAAAAACTTGGAGTTAAAACTTTTTCAGAAATGAAAAAAGGATTAAGAGATTGTGACATAGTAATGATGTTAAGACTTCAAAATGAAAGAATGACAAGCTCGTTTTTATCTTCTAATCGAGAATATTATGAATATTATGGATTAACTTCTGATAAATTAGAACATGCAAAAAATAATGCATTAATAATGCATCCTGGTCCTATGAATCGAGGAATTGAAATAGATACAAATTTAGCTGATGATATAAATAAAAGTGTAATCAAAGAACAGGTTGAACTAGGAGTGGCAGTAAGGATGGCTTGTTTAAAAATTTTTTGTGAATAATGAAAAAAAAATATTTTTTAAACGCTAATATTTTAGACACGCATAACTCTATTGAAGAAATAGGAGGATTAATAATTGATGAAAATGGAAAAATCGAAGCTATAGGAAAAAAAGTAAATAAAAACAATATCCCTTCAAGAGAAAAATTTATTGATTTGAAAGAAAAGCATATTTTTCCTGGTATTGTTGATATGCGTGTTTTCGTTGGTGAGCCAGGTTTTGAATATAAAGAAAATTTTAAAACCTTAAGTAACGCCGCTCTAGCTGGTGGTGTTACTTCTGTTGTAACAATGCCAAATACAAATCCTGTAATTGATAATGTTTCTATTGTGGATTTTTTAAAAAGAAGAGGACGTGATAAAGCAAAAATAAACATATTTCCTACCGCTTCCTTAACTAATAATCTTGAAGGAACTAATATGACTGAATTTGGATTATTACAAAAGAAAGGAATAATTGCTTTTACAGATGGTGTAAAAACAATACAAAATACAAGAGTTATGTCGAGAATTATGAAATCAGCGTATGATTTAAATTGTTTAGTAATGCAACATGCAGAAGATTATGAATTAGCTAAAAACGGTATGGTAAATGATGGAATAATTTCAACCAAATTGGGCTTACAAGGTATATCAAAATTAGCAGAAAAAATTATAATTGAAAGAGATCTTACATTGCTTGAAGAGTTTAATTGTAGATATCATCTTTCATTACTATCGTCAGCTAAATCTGTTGATATAATTGAAAAAAGAAAAAGTGAAGTTAACTTTAGCTGTGGAGTATCAATAAATAATCTATCACTAAACGAAAATGATATTGGAGATTTTAGAACATTTTTAAAATTATCACCACCTTTAAGAAAAGAGGAGGATAGATTGAGTTTAGTAAAAGGTATAAATAATGATTTAATCGACGTTATAGTATCTGATCACAAACCAGAAGATGAAGAACAAAAACGACTAACATTTGCTCAAGCATCAACTGGTGCTTCTGGAATTGAAACTTTGCTACCACTTGCATTAGAGCTTTTTCATAATGGTTCTTTAAAACTTAATAAAATAATTAAAGCATTAACTAGTAATCCTGCAAAAATTTTAAAGATAAATAAAGGGAATTTAAGTATAGGAAATGATGCTGATTTTTGCGTTGTTGATATTTATAAACCATGGATTGTTAAAAAAGAAACACTGATATCAAAATCAAAAAATACTTCTATAGAAGATAAAAAATTACAAGGAAAAGTAACAAATACATTTGTAAAAGGTGAAGAACTATTTAAAATTTAAATATGGAAATAATTCTTACTCTTTTGATTTCATATTTGATTGGATCTATTCCTTTTGGTTTTATTTTAACAAAAACTTTTCTTAAAAAAGATATAAGAAATATTGGTTCAGGAAATATAGGTGCAACGAATGTACTGAGAACTGGAAATAAACTAATAGGTTATTCAACTCTTATACTTGATATATTAAAAGGTGTTATACCTGTTTTGTTTACAAAATTTTATATTCAAGATGATAATTATATATTTATTTCTGCTTTGTCGGTATTTATAGGTCATGTATTTCCTATTTGGTTAAAATTTAATGGTGGGAAAGGAGTAGCTACATATTTAGGCATATTGTTTTGTATAAATTATTTATTTGGATTTATTTTTATTTGTTCTTGGTTAATTATTTTTCTTATTACTAAATTTTCATCATTATCATCTATTATGGCAAGTTTAACTGTTCCTGTATATTTATTTTTTACTGACAACTTTCAAAACAATTATTTTTATATAATAATGTTTGTATTGATATTTTACACGCACAGAGAAAATATAAAACGACTTATAAATCAAGAAGAATCAAAGACGAAAATTTATTAATTTGACTATCTAAGTCTTTTATGTAGTTTCTCAAATTATGAATTTGGTAATTGTTGAAAGTCCAGCAAAAGCAAAAACAATAAATAAATATTTAGGAAAAGATTTCATTGTTCTTGCTAGTTATGGCCATATTAGAGATTTGCCTTCAAAAAATGGTTCAGTCGATCCTGAAAACAATTTCAGAATGATTTGGGAAATTGACAGTTTTTCAAAAAAATATTTAAAAGAAATTACTGATGTCGCCAAGGAATCTTCAAAAATAATTTTAGCTACTGATCCTGATAGAGAAGGTGAAGCTATTGCTTGGCATATAAAAGAATTTTTGAATGATAAAAAATTATTAAAAGATAAAAAAATTGAACGAGTTGTTTTTAATGAAATTACCAAAAATGCAGTAACAAGCGGAATTGAGAATCCAAGACAAATAGAGCCTCATCTAGTTGATTCTTATATGGCAAGAAGAGCACTAGATTACCTTGTTGGATTTAATATTTCGCCAATATTATGGACAAAATTACCTGGCTCTAAATCTGCAGGTAGAGTTCAATCAGTAGCTTTAAGATTATTAACTGAAAGAGAACATGAAATTGAAAATTTTTTATCAGAAGAATTTTGGTCTCTAAAAATTAAACTTAAAACTAATGATGATAAAGTTTTCCAGGCAAATGTTTTTCAAATAGATGGCGATAAAGTCGAAAAATTTTATTTTAAAAAAAAAAATGACATAAATAATATAATAGATAAAATCAAATCAAAAAATTATAACGTATCGGATATTTCATCTAAAATCATCACTAGAAATTCCTTGGGTCCTTTTACTACATCAACGCTTCAGCAATCAGCATCAAACAAATTAGGTTTTGGTGCATCAAGAACTATGCAAATTGCCCAGAGACTTTACCAGGGTATTGATATAGGGGGTGACGCAGTAGGACTTATTACTTACATGAGAACAGATGGAACTAATGTTTCTAATGAAGCTGTTGGTTTATTTAGATCGTATATAAAAGAAAAATTTGGAAATGAATATTTGCCCAATCAACCATTAAATTATTCTGGAAAAAAAGCAAAAAATGCTCAAGAAGCTCACGAAGCTATTCGCCCTACAGAAATAACACTCACACCTGGAGAAATAAAGAAATATTTAAGTTCAGATCAATATAAACTTTATAATTTAATATGGTCTCGTGCTTTATCGTCGCAAATGGAACCTGCAAAGTTTGATAGAAATACAATTTCAATTTCATCTTCTGATAATCAAAATATTTTTAAGGCAACTGGATCCATTATTAAATTTGATGGTTTTTTAAAAATATATAAAAATGAGGAAAATGCTTATGAAGAAAATACATTGCCCAAAGTTTCAAAAGGACCAATCAAAATAGAAGAATTTGTTGATGAACAGCATTTTACCCAACCTCCACCAAGATATTCTGAGGCTAGTATAGTAAAAAAATTAGAAGAATTGGGTATTGGAAGACCTTCAACTTATGCAAATATAATTTCAGTAATAGCAAACAGAGGTTATGCAGAAATAACAAATAAAAGATTTTTTCCAACAGATAGAGGTAAATTAATTTCTGCATTTTTAGAAAAATTATTTGCTAAATATGTAGATTATGGATTCACTGCAGAATTAGAAGACCAATTAGATGATATTACTTCGGGTAAAGAAGATTGGATAAATGTATTGAAACAATTTTGGAAAGATTTTAATAAAAATGTTTCGTTTGTGAAAGAAAAAAGAACAAGAGAAGTTTTAGATTTGTTAAATGAAAGCTTGGGAAACTTAATATTTGAATTAGATGAAGATGGTAATATCGATAGAAAATGTAAACTATGTGAACATGGACAATTAAGTTTAAAAAATAGTTTTAGAGGTGGTGCATTTATAGGATGCTCAAATTATCCCGAATGTAAATTTACTAGACCTTTATCAAAATCAAAAGCAGCTCAACAAATAAATTTGTCAGAACCTAAATTGTTGGGCAAAAATGACGAAGGAAAAGAAATTTTTTTAAGAAATGGCAGATTTGGTCCATATTTGCAATATGAAATTGATCCCGATTTAAATCAAAAAAAAGCAAATTATAAAAAGAAAAAATCAAAGAAAAAAGATCAAGAAAATATTATAAATGTTTCAATACCAAAAGGAATTTTAGTCGAATCAATTGGTTTAGATAAAGCTAAATTTTTATGTTCATTGCCAAAAAATCTTGGAATTAATCCTGAAAATGGAAATGAAATAACATTAAATTCAGGGAGGTTTGGTCCTTACCTCAAATGTGAAAATAAATCTGCAAGAATAGAAAATGTTGAAGAAATTTTTTCAATAGGTCTTAATAGAGCTATTACACTTATTGCAGAAGCTAAACCGGGAAGAATATCTTCATTATTAATTAAAGATCTAGGAGGACATCCTGAAGATAAAAAACCAGTTAGAATAATGAAAGGGCAATATGGTCCATATATTAAATATAAATCATTAAATGCAACAATACCTGAAGAAAAAGATCCTTTAGAATTAACTATGGATGGAGCTTTAATACTAATTGAGAAAAGAAAAGAATACGATAGAATTAAAAAGAAATATAAAAAAAAGGGATTAAAATGAAAAAAATAATTATTATTATTGCTGGATTCTTTTTGCTAGCAGCTTGCCAAACAATAAATGAAAAAACGGGAAATTTAAAAAAACCATTTAGTAAATGTCCACCAAAAGAAGAAAGAACTCTGAAAGATATTTTTTGTAAAGAATAAAAAACAGAAATTTGAATGGATATAGATTTAAAAATTAAAGAACTAGATATATCTCTTCCTAAAGCTCCTGATCCAGTGGGAACATACTCAGCCGCTAAAATTTCAGGAAAACTTTTGTTTATTTCTGGACAAATATCAATAGACACGAATGGTAGTCTTATAAAAGGAAAACTTGGGAAAGAATTAAACACTGATGAAGGCTACAAAGCTGCTGAAAGTTGTGGATTAAACTTAATTGCTCAAGCTAAAAAAGCTTGTGATAATGATTTATCAAAGATAAAATCATGTGTTAAGTTAACTGGATATGTAAACTCAACAGAAGATTTCGTAGAACAGCCAAAAGTTATTAATGGTGCTTCTGATACTATAGCAAAAATATTCGATGATTATGGCAAACATACAAGAGCTGCTGTAAGCGTTAATAGTTTGCCATTAGGTGTAGCTGTAGAAGTAGATGCAATTTTCGAATTAAACTAATTATCTGCCAATACCAAAATATTTTATTTTATTTTTAATCATTTTTTCCTGAGAATAAATATTTCTCATATCATAAATAGAAAAATTTTTCTTACTAACAATGTTTTTAAAATTTAATGATTTAAAATCATTCCATTCAGTGTGTATTATAATTAAATCACATAAATAGCAGGCAGATTTAATTGAATTACAAAATCTAACATTTTTAATCTTTTTAAATTCATTTTTTTTACCTGATGGATCGTAATAACATATTTTAGCTCCTTTTTTAGATAAAAAAGGTATCATTGTTAGACTTGACGACTCTCTCATATCATCAGTGTTTGCCTTAAATGTTACGCCTAAAAAACAAATTTTTTTATTTTTAATTTTATTATTTAAAATTTTAGAAACCCTTTTTAAAAGTATTTTTGTTCTATTTTGGTTAGATTTAATTACATTTTTTATTATTGATAAATCAGTTTTAAATTTTTTACTAGTAACTATAATCGCTCTCGTATCTTTGGGAAAGCAAGAGCCTCCATATGCTGGGCCTGCCCTTAAAAATCTACTTCCAATTCGATTATCTAAACCTATTCCAATAGATACATCTTCAACATTTATATCTGTTTTTTCACATAAATTAGCAATTTCATTTATAAAAGTAATTTTTGTTGCTAAAAAAGCATTTGATGAATATTTTATAAGTTCTGCTGCCCTTCTTGATGTGTTTAAATATTTAGCTCCTTTAGAAATTAAAGGAGAATAAAGAGATTTTAATATTTTGTTCGTTTTTTTATCTAAAGTACCAACTACAATTCTATCGGGATAAATAAAATCTCTTATTGCCTCACCTTCTCTTAAAAATTCAGGATTTGAAACTACAGAAAATAATTTTTTTGGTATTTTTTTTGAAATTATTTTTTCTATTTCGTCACCAGTAGTAACTGGTACAGTTGATTTTGTTATAATTATTTTAAATTTTTTTATATGTTTGCTTACCTCTCTGGTAACATTATATATTTGACTCAAATCAGCAGCATTACTATTTTTCTTTGATGGTGTTCCAACACATATAAAAATTACATTTGATTTTCTTACTGCGCTACCTAAATCATTTGTGAAATTTAATCTTTTAGCTTTATAATTTTTTATAACTAATTCTTCTAAACCAGGTTCATAAATTGGAATTTTCCCATTTTTCAAATCAGAGATTTTGTCTTTTTGGTTATCAACGCAAATTACATTATTACCAAGATCTGCAAAACATACACCGGTAACTAAACCAACATAACCTGTGCCTATCATGCATAGTTTCATATTTTTGAAATTTCTAAAGACGAATTAATATATCCTTGCATCGTACCGCAGTCTAAATATTTACCAAAAAAATTGTGACCTATAAATTTATCACCTTCGCTTATTAGTTTTCTAATTGAATCAGTTATATGTATTTCACCACCTTTACCTTTTTTTTGATTTTTTATTTTGTAAATATTTTTTTTGGTAGAATATATCTTCCTATAACAGCCCTATTTGAAGGAGCTGATTTAATTTTTGGTTTCTCAATTACATCCTTTATATAAAAATCATTATTATTAATTTTTGATTTTACTGAATATATTCCCCATCTATTAACAGTATTTTTATTAACTTTCATGCTAGCCATAACAGAACATTTTTCTTTTTTAAATATTTTAATCATATCCTTCGAACAATTTTTTTTAATAATTAAATCATCTGGCAAAAGCATTAAGAAATATTTATCTTTAATAAATTTTTTTGTTTTTAATACCGCGTCTCCTGTTCCTAGAGGTTTATTTTGATAAACAAATTTAATTATTTTTCTATATTTTAATATTTTTTTGTACTCGTTAATAATTCTTTTATCTTTTTTTTTTTTTTTTATTTTTATAAAAAAATTATCATTATAAAAATATTTTTTTATGATTTGTTTTTTTTTTGAAATAATTAAAACTATTTCCTTAATACCAGCATCAATACATTCTTCTATAATGTATTCTAGGCCAGGTTTACCATTAATAGGTAAGAGCTCCTTAGCAAAAACACCAGTAAGAGGTAGCAATCTTGTACCTAATCCTGCTAGTGGAATTATAGCTTGTTTTATCATCAAAAATTTTTTAACTATTAATTTGAACTACCATAAATGAAAATTATTAAAAGCATTAATCAACTAAATAAAGAAGTTAATTTTAAGGCAAACATTGGGTTTGTGCCTACGATGGGTATGCTTCATAACGGTCATATATCATTGATCGAATCCTCAAAAAAAAAATGTAAAAAAACTATTGTAAGTATTTTCATAAATCCTTCACAGTTTAATAAGAAAAATGATTATAAAAAATATCCAAGAAAATTATCTAACGATATAGAAATTCTAAAAAGATTAAAAATTGATTTTTTGTTTTTACCAAGAAAAAACCAAATTTATAAAAATAAAAAAATCATGAAATTAAAATTGAGTACAAAAGATAAAATATTATGTGCAAAATTTAGAAAGGGTCATTTTGAAGGGGTTTTAGCTGTTATAAATCAATATCTAAATATTATTAAACCTAGATATATGTTTTTAGGAAATAAAGATTTTCAACAACTGTACTTGATAAAAAAATTTGTCAAAAAGAAATTCAAAACTAAAATTGTTTCTTGTAAAACTATACGAGACAAAAAAATGGTAGCATTATCTTCTAGAAATAATTTATTAAGCAACAAAGATTTATATTCATCTTCTAAAATTGCAAAATTATTATTTAAATTTAAGAAAATTTTAAGCAAAAATTTTAATAAAAAAAAACAAATTAAAAAAATTAAAGATGAAATAAATAAACTCAAAAATATTGATCTAGAATATTTAGAAATAAGAAATAAGTTTAATTTATCAAATAAAATAAATAAACATAATTTTAAAATATTTGTTGCCTACTATAATAAAAATGTAAGATTAATAGATAATTATTAGTTGCCGTAAAAAAAGTATGCACCTACTCCCAAAAAAGATAAAAAACCAATAACATCAGTTATTGTTGTTACAAAGACACTTGAAGCAATAGCAGGATCTATATTCATTCTTCTGAGTGATACAGGGACTAGAATACCAAATAAACCTGCTACTATCATATTTAGTATCATTGCTATAGAAATAATTAAAGATAATTGAATATCATTAAACCAAAGCTGAACAACAAATGCGCTGATAATTGCAAAAATTACGCCATTTAAAATTCCAATACTGAATTCTTTTATAACATTTTGTGATAAATTATTTTTTGTTAAATCATTTGTTGCTAATGCTCTAATTGTTATTGCTAAAGTTTGCATACCTGCATTTCCACCCATGGAAGCTACTATTGGCATTAAAAAAGCTAATGCAACCATTTGTTCAATTGTCGCTCCAAAGATGCTTATCACCCATGTAGCTATAAATGCAGTAAATAGATTTAATAGCAACCAATTAAATCTTCTTTTTGTTTTAATAAAAATACCATCGGTAATTTTTTCATCTCCGACACCAGCCAATCTTAAAGTATCTTCTTCAGCTTCTTCTTTTAATACTGTAAGTATATCGTCACTGGTAATCATTCCTACCAGTTTATTATTTCTATCAACTACACAAGCAGAATTTAAATTATAATTTTCAAATAATCGACTTACCTCTTCTTTATCCATATCAACTGGAATAAAAAATTGCGTTTCTAACATTATAGAAATCATTTTATCTTCTCTTGGTGTTCTAAGAACTTTTGATGAAGGAACTATACCAATAGGTTTAAATTCGTTATCTACAATATATATTTCTAAAAATTCATCTGGCAAATCTTTATTTTCTCTTAAATAATCAATAGTTTGTCCTACAGACCAATTGCTAGGAATTGCGGTAAACTCTCTTTGCATTATTCTTGCCGCAGAATCTTCTGGATAACTTAAACTTTCTAATAAAACAAACCTATCTTTTGGTGGCAAAGAACTTAAAATATCATTTTTATTCTTTTCATCTATATTTTCTAAAATTTTAATAGCATCGTCTGATTCAAGATTTTTAAGAATATAAATTATTGAATTAGATGAAAGATACTTGATGATTTCTGATTGAATTGACTCGTTTAATTCAACAAAAACTTCTGGATCAATTTTAAAATTATTTAATTTAATTAAATTTTCTCTATCTGTTGAATTTAAATGCTCAATTATATCGGCTGCATCTGCAGGATGCATTTCTTTAAATGAATTTGTAATAAATACAGCATCATTGTCCGCAATTTTATCTGTGACAACTTTAATATATTCTTTATTAAACTCAAAGTTGACCTTTTTATCTTTTATTTTTTTTACAGCAGTCATAAAATCTAAATTTTAATAAAGCACTATTAATACATAATTTATATAATACAATTCTTTAATGAATATAGAGATAAAAAAATCAGAAAAACCAATAGAATATAATAAAGCCATTGAATATTTAGAAAATAGAGTTGTTGACGTAAATAACGGTAAAGCAAGAGAATTGATTTGGTTCTTAGAACATCCGTCTGTATATACAGCCGGATCCAGTTTTAATAAAAATGATATTTTAGACGATTCTATAAACTTAATCAAAACTAAACGAGGTGGTAAAATTACTTGGCATGGACCAGGTCAATTAATTTGTTATTTTGTAATTAATTTAAACAATAGAAAAAGAGATATTAGGAATTTTATTAGTTTAATTGAAAATTCAATTATTGAAACACTTAAAGAATATAAAATAAAATCACAATGTGACAAAAAAAATATTGGTATATGGGTTAAATCAAGAAATAAAATAAAAAAAATTGCAGCAATTGGGATTAGAATTAAAAGTTGGATTGCTTACCATGGGTTTTCTGTAAATATTAATAATGATTTAAATAATTATAATAAAATAATTCCTTGTGGGATTAAAGATAAAAAAGTGACAAATCTTATATCTATTAAAAAACAAAATTATGAGAATTTAAGTGAAAAAATATTAAATAATCTAATTAATAATTTAAAAATTTAAGTCTTTTTGTTTTCAATAATTGTTTAAAATAATTTGGTAGTAAAGCAGTATAAGTAAATTTTTTATCATTAATCATAAATCTGATTTGATAAGAATGAAGCATTAATTTATTATTTATTGATTTATTAATATTTTCTAATTTGTATTTATTATCACCAAAAATTGGATGACCTATACCAAATAGTTGTTTTCTTAATTGATGTTTTCTACCTGTTATAGGTTGTAATTTAATAAGTGAACAATTGTAATTTTTATCTAATACTTTGAAAATTGTTTTGGCTTTTTCTAATATTTGCTTCTCACCTTCATATCTAATTAAGTTATTATCCCAAACTCCAGTATTTTTATTAATTTCTCCATGACAGATAGCAAGATATGTTTTGTGAATTTTTCTTAATCTAAACAACGAAGTAAGTAACCTTGCAAAATCTCTATTTTTTGCAATTATAAAAACTCCTGAAGTTTCTTTATCTAATCTATGAACAGTATAAGGTTTTGTATTTTTAAAAATTTCACTTTTTGCAAAGATGTCAATTATGTTTTTTTTTGATTTTGTTCCACTTTGGACTGAAATTCCACATTCTTTATTAAGAACTACAAAATCATCATTATCATCAATAATTAAATTTTCATTTTCTTTAACAATCTGATTTGTGGGTTGATATTTAAATTTTTTTGATATGTATTTGTCTTCAAATTTAAAATTAAAAAAATTTATTTCATCATTCAGTTTCAATTTGACTGAACTTTTAACTTTTTTTTTATTTAATTTAATTTTTCCTATACGAATATTTTTTTCGACTAAACTTTGTGGTATTTTTCCTATATTATTTCTTATCCATCTATCAATTCGCATATTTATAGATGAAGAGTCTATTTTGAAAGACTTATACATTATTTTTGAAATATTGTTAAGCTGTAGCTATTTTCTTTTCTTCCTTATTATCTTTAAGGTTTTCTTTTTTCTTTTTATTTAATCTTTTAGCTTCTACATCTCTATCTACAAATTCAATAACTGCCATTGGTGCATTATCTCCGTATCTAAATCCAGCTTTGATAATTCTTGTATAACCTCCATTTCTTTTTTCATATCTTTTTGCAAGAGTTTTTTTAACTTTATTAGCTATATTGATATCTTGTAATTTTGAAACCAAAGTTTTTGTATTAATTAAAGTATCTTTTTTTCCCAAAGTAATAATTTTATCAGCTTGTGGCTTAAGCACCTTTGCTTTTGGCAAAGTTGTTGTAATTTGCTCGTATTTGATTAGTGAGTTGAGCATATTTTTAATTAATGACTTCCTATGCTCTGATGTTCTGTTTAATTTTTTATACCCAAATCTATGTCTCATTAAATTGTTTCCTCAAGTTTTTTTGATAATTCAGCAATATTGTCCGGTGGCCAATTTGGAATTTCCATTCCAAGATAAAGCGACATTGTATTTAAAACTTCCTTGATTTCATTTAGTGATTTTCTTCCAAAATTTGGTGTGCGAAGCATTTCACCTTCTGATTTTTGTACTAAATCACCAATATAAATTATATTGTCATTTTTTAAACAATTCATAGATCTAACAGAAAGCTCCAACTCATCAACTTTTCGTAATAAATTTCTGTTGAATAGAGGTTCAGATGGTGTTTCACGTACTAAAACTTCTTGTGGTTCATCAAAATTAACGAACATGGCTAATTGATCTTGAAATATTCTAGCTGAATAAGCTACCGCATCTTCAGCAGAAATAGATCCGTTTGTCTCAACTTCCATAATTAGTTTATCATAATCAAGTGCTTTACCTTCTCTTGCTGTACTTATTGAGTAAGAAACTCTTTTCACAGGACTAAATAGTGAATCTATAGATATTAATCCTACAGGTGGTTCTTCTATCTTGTTCATATCAGCTGGCGCATATCCTTTTCCATTACCGACTGTCATTTCCATGTGAAAGTGTGTATTTTCATCAAGATTACAAATTACCAAATCAGGATTTAAAATTTCTATATCAGAAACTTGAGTAATGTGTGATGCTTTAATTTCACCTGGTCCTTTCGCGTCTAATATTATTTTTTTTGATGTCTCGGACGAACTTTTCAAAGCTAAAGATTTTACATTCAATACAATATCAGTGACATCTTCTCTAACTCCTTTTATGGATGTAAACTCGTGAAGCACACCGTCAATTTGAATAGCTGTAACAGCTGTTCCTCTTATAGAGGATAATAAAATTCTTCTTAAAGAATTTCCTAAAGTTAAACCATAACCTTTTTCTAAAGGTTCAGCTACAATTTTAGCAAAAGATTTATCATCACTTAATTGAACTTCAAGTTTAGGTGGTTTGATTAATGATTTCCAATTTTTAATATTTACGTCAGCAGTTTCCATTTATACTCTCCTTTTTTTTGGTGGCCTTGTACCATTATGAGGCATAGGCGTTGTATCTTTTATAGAAAGAATTTTAAATCCTCTTGCTTGCAATGCTCTTAATGCAGTTTCTCTACCAGAACCTGGTCCCTTTACTTCAACTGATAAGGTTTTAATACCCGCTTCTAAAGCTTTTGCACCAGCAGCATCAGCTGCTACTTGAGCAGCATATGGTGTTGATTTTCTAGATCCTTTAAACCCTTTTTGTCCAGCGGAAGCCCATGAAATAATGTTGCCATATGTGTCAGCTATAGAAACTATAGTATTGTTAAAGGTTGATTGTACATAAGCTATACCATTTATAATATTTTTTTTAACTTTCTTTTTCTTTGAATAAGAACTTTTTTTTACAGGTTTATCTTTTTCTTGAGATTGATCTTTATTATCAATTTTATCTTTTTTCATTATTTATTTTTTGAGAGGTGTTAATTTTTTTCCAGCGATAGCAATCGCTTTTCCTTTTCTTGTCCTTGCATTGCATCGTGTTCTTTGTCCTCTAACAGGCAATTTTTTTCTATGTCGAGAGCCTCTATACGTTGCTAAATCAATTAATCTTTTTATGCTTAAGGAGTATTCTCTTCTTAAATCACCTTCAACATTAAAATTTTTATCAATATATTCTCTAATTTTTAATATTTGTTCATCTGTTAACTCATTAACTCTTTTTGATTTTGGTATTTCAAGTGCATTACAAATTCGTTTTGAGAACCTGTCTCCAATACCATATATATAGGTCAGTCCAACTTGTACTATTTTGTTCTGAGGAATATTTACACCTGCAATACGGGCCATAATTATGTGATTAAAATTTAGCCTTTTATATAAGAAGTTTATTCAAAGTCAATGTCTTAAACTGTAAGAATTTTCCTAATTTTATTAGCAATTTCATGTATTTTTTGACTCCCGTCAATCTCATGAAAATAGCTTCTTGATGAATAAAAATCTAATACTGGTTTTGTTTTTTTCATATATTTATCATATCTTGTAATTATAGTTTCTTGATTATCATCTTTTCTTTTATTTAAATAATTTCTTCCACAAGAATGATTTTCAATATCTTCTTTGTTAACATATATATTAAAAGTTTTATTACATTTTTCACAAGTTATTCTCCCCAAAATTCTTTTTTCTAAAATTTCTCTATTTACTTTTAAAAATAGTATAAAATTTAATGATTGATTATCTTCATTAAGCATTATTTCTAATTTTTCTGCCTGAGTAATATTTCTAGGATATCCATCAAATACAATTCTGTTTCTATATGAAGGATTTACGATAACTTTATTTAATAATTTATTAACTATATCATCAGTCACAAAATCACCTTTATTAATTATTTGTTCAATTCTTTTTCCAACTTCAGTTTTATTTTTAATTTCATTTCGTAAAAGATTGCCCGTGGAAACATTATGAAGATTAAATCTATTAACAAGTTTTTGTGCCTGGGTACCCTTGCCTGCTCCTGGAGGGCCGAACAGAATTATATTCACTATTTATCTTCCAAAATTTGTTTTTTTGATTAACTGTTCATACTGAGAACTCATTAACCTTGTTTGAATTTGTGTAACTGTATCAATTGCAACCACAACAACAATTAATATTGAAGTTCCTCCTAAATAAAAAGGAATTGGATAATTTGCAATTAAAAATTCTGGCATTAAACATACAAGCGTTAGATATAAAGCTCCCATCGTGGTTAACTTGGTTAAAATATTATCTATATATATAGCTGTGCTTTCACCTGGTCTTATACCAGGAATAAATCCACCATATTTTCTTAAATTTTCTGCTGTTTCATTTGGATTAGAAGTGATTGAAGTATAAAAGAATGTAAAAAATATTATACCTGATGCATAAAGTAACATGTAAAGTGGTTGTCCTTGAGAAAAGTAAGACGCGATATTTAAGAACGTATCATTTTGAGAAATATTAAAGTTTGAAAAAGTTACTGGAAGTAATAATAACGCTGAAGCAAATATTGCTGGGATTACTCCGGCTGAATTAATTTTCATAGGCAAATATGAAGAGTCTCCCCCATAAATTTTATTCCCCATTTGTCTTTTTGGATAATTGATAAGAATTTTTCTTAGTGCTCTTTCCATAAAAACAATAAACACAATTGTTAAAATTAATAAAATAAAAATTGTGATAATCATTAAAGTAGAAATTGCCCCAGTTCTACCAAGTTCAAATGTTGTTACTAAAGCTCTTGGAATTTCAGCAACAATTCCTGAAAAAATAATTAATGATATGCCGTTACCAATTCCTCTTTGTGTGATTTGTTCTCCTAACCACATTAAAAATATTGTTCCAGCAACGATTGTAGTAACGGTGGAAATTTTAAAAAATAATCCTGGATTTATTACTAAATTTGCCGAAGACTCTAAACCAACTGATAATCCATAACCTTGAACTGTGGCTAATAAAACTGTTCCATACCTTGTTATTTGTGTTATTTTTTGTCTTCCAATTTCACCTTGGCTTTTTAAGTTCTTAAAATAATCTGAAACACCAGTTAAAAGTTGTACTATAATAGATGAAGAAATGTATGGCATAATACCTAATGCAAAAATAGCCATTCTGCTAACAGCTCCACCTGCAAAAACATTGAACATTCCTAATAAGCCTTTTTGATTGCTCTGCATCATAATTTGAAGTTGTTCAGGATCTATGCCAGGCAAAGGCACAAAAGTTCCAAATCTATAAACTGCTAGAATAAATATTGTAAACAATATTCGATTTCTTAAATCGTTTGTTTGAGATGATGTACTCATAAAAAATTATATTTTTTTTTTAAGAGTTATTGTTATTGATCCACCAATTTTTTCTAATTTTTCTTTAGCTGATTTTGAAAAAAAATCTGCATCAATATCTATCTTATTTGTTATTTCTCCAAATCCTAAAATTTTAATTTTTTGATAAGTTTTTCCTACAATATTAGCCTTTTTTAATAAATTTAAATCGATTTTTGATTCTGAATTTATTCTTTTCACATCTAAAAAACTTTGAATTTTACCTAAATTTATAATTGCAACTTTGCTTTTTTTTAATTGATTAAATCCTCTTTTGGGCAACCTTCTGAATAGAGGCATTTGTCCACCTTCAAAACTTTTTATTGCAACTCCAGATCTGGATTTTTGGCCTTTTATCCCTCTACCTGAAGTTTTTCCTTTTCCTGAACCAATTCCTCTACCAATTCTCATTCTTTTTATTTTAACCTGTGTAGTATTGTTTAAAGTTGTCATTATCCTCTTTTTTCAATTATTTCAGTTATTTTTTTATTTCTTAAAATTGATATATTTTTAGGTGAGTTTTGTTTCTGAAGTGCGTTCATACAAGCTCTAATTACGTTATGAGGGTTTGCTGTTCCAAGTGATTTAGCAACAATATCTTTAATTCCCAAAACTTCACATACCGCTCTTACAGGTCCTCCTGCTATGATGCCAGTACCTTTTGGCGCTGCTCTTAATTTAATTTTTCCAGCTCCATCTTTTCCATAAATATCGTGATGGATTGTTCTTCCTTCTCTTAAAGGTATTTGAATTAATTTTCTTTTTGCTAATTGATTAGCTTTTTTAATGGCATCAGGAACTTGTTTTGCTTTTGCATGAGCTACACCAATTTTTCCATTTTGATTTCCAACAACCACTAAAGCGGAAAATCCAAATCTTCTTCCGCCTTTAACAACTTTTGTAATTCTATTTATGTGTACTAATTTTTCTAAAAAATCGTTATTTTTCTCCATAATTTAAAATTCCATTCCATTTTTTCTTAAAGTTTCAGCAAGAGTTTTTACTCTTCCATGATATTTATATACACCTCTATCAAAATAAACTTTTGTAATTTTTTTTTCTAAAGCTTTTTTTGCCAAAGTTTCAGCTACAATAGTTGATAATTCTATTTTGCTTTTTTTATTTAAAACTTTAATTTTTTTTTCATTTGATGATGCTGATACAAGTGTGATATTTTTTATATCATCAATAATTTGAGCGCTAATATTCTTGGACGATCTAGATACGCACAATCTATATCTTCCATTGCAAGAAGTCTTTTTAAGTTTATTTCTAATTCTAAATTTTTTTCTATCTAGTGTTGTAAGTTTCATTATTTCTTTTTACCTTCTTTTCTTAAAATATATTGACCTTGTTCTCTAATACCTTTTCCTTTATATGGTTCAGGTCGTCTTAGTAGTTTAATTTTAGAAGCAATCATTCCAACTTCTTGCTTATCTGATCCACTAATTTTTATTATTGTTTGTTTTTCAACTGTAATTTTAATTGTCTCAGGAATATCAAAATTAATATCATGGCTAAAACCTAATTGAAGATTGAGTTGTTTTCCTTTTAAAGCCGCTCTAAAACCAACACCATTTAACTCTAATGTTTTGGTATAACCTGAACTTGCACCAATAATTGCATTATTAAGTAAACTTCTATTCATACCCCAAAGACGTTTGGTATCTTGATTAATTTTTTTAGGTTTTATTGATACTTGTTTTCCATCATTTATATTCAGATCAAACATTTCTAAATCTACATTCAAAGATTTTTTTCCTAATGGTCCTTCAATATTCAATATGTTTCCGTTCAAAACAACTTTAACTTTTTCTGGAATCGATATATTTATTTTACCTATTTTAGACATTAAAATACCTTACAAATAATTTCTCCACCTATTTTTTGTTTTCTAGCATCAATATCAGTCATAACACCTTTTGGAGTTGATATAATTGCTATTCCAAGACCATTATTGATTTTTGGCAGACTTTCTGCGCTTGAAAAAATTCTTCTGCCAGGTTTCGAAATTCTTTGAATTGAATTTATTACAGGATTACCAGAATTATATTTTAAACTAATTTCAAGTTGAGATTTATCGAGCGCTTGTGAAACTTTATAGTCAATAATATATCCTTCGTCTTTAAGTACTTCAGTAATTTTTTCCTTAAATTTTGATGAAGGTAATTGAACCTTTTTATGATTTCTTAATTGAGCATTTTTAATTCTTGCTATCATATCTCCTATTGGATCAGTTAAACTCATATTTTCCTTTCTACCAGCTTGACTTTATCATGCCTGGAATTTTGCCTTCTAAACCCAACTTTCTCAAGGCAATTCTTGATATTTTTAGTTTTCTATAAACCCCATGCGGACGTCCAGTTATTTGACATCTGTTTCTAATTCTCGTTTTTGATGAATTACGCGGAAGATTAGTTAACTTGAGTTGAGCTTTAAATCTTTCTTCTAATGGTAATTGCTTATTCATAATTATTTCTTTTAGTTTTTTTCTTTTATCAAAAAATTTGTTTGATAATTTAATTCTTTTATTATTTTTGTTTATAGAACTTAACTTTGCCATAATTAGTTGCTCCTTTTATCTATAAATGGAAAATTTAATTTTTTTAATAATTCAAGGCTATCGTTATTTTTTAAAGATTTAATTACAATCGAAATATCAAGACCTCTTATTCTTTCAACTTTATCGAAATTTACTTCAGGAAATACTATGTGCTCTTTAATTCCAAAAGTGTAATTTCCAAATTGATCAAACCCATTTATAGTCAGTCCTCTAAAATCTTTAATTCTTGGAAGGGCTATATTTACTAAACGATCAATAAATTCATACATTTTGTTTCCTCTTAAAGTAACTTTCAATCCTGCGTTTGTATTTTTTCTTGTTTTAAAATTTGAAATAGATTTTTTAAATTTTGTAATTACTGGTTTTTGCCCAGTAATTTTCGCTAAATCTTCTTCACAAGATTTAATTATTTTTGCATCATTTCCATCTGCGCCTAATCCCATATTCAAAACAATTTTTTGTATTTGTGGCACCATATAAATATTTTTGTAACCAAATTTCTCTTTTAAGTTTTGTTGAATTTCCTTAACAAATAAATCTTTAAGTCTTGTTGTCATTTTTATTTTTTAACCTCATTTTTTTTTATTTTTTGATTAATTAATAAAAGATTTGAGATGTGTAGAAAATTTTCTTTTGAAATTATTCCACCTTTTTTTTCTTTTGTTGTTTTAACATGTTTTTTAATGATGTTGATTCCTTTTACTTTTGCTCTATTATTTGGTCTATCAATTTCTATAACTTCACCATCTTTATTTTTATCTTTACCTGATAAAATTTTTACTTTTGTTCCTTTTTTAATCATTTTAGAGAACCTCCGGTGCTAGAGAAATTATTTTCATTTGTCCTTTGCTTCGTAATTCTCTTGTAACTGGTCCAAAAATTCTAGTTCCAATAGGTTCACCCTTATCATCGGTTAAAACTGCTGCATTGTTATCAAATTTAACTTTAGATCCATCATTTCGATGAATTCCTTTTTTTACTCTTACAACAACAGCTTTATGTACTGAACCTTTTTTTACTTTACCTTTAGGTATAGCTTCTTTTATTGCTACAACTATAGTGTCACCAATGCTAGCGTATCTTCTTTTTGACCCGCCTAAAACTTTTATACATTCTATTTTCTTTGCTCCGGTATTATCTGCAACAAGCAATTCAGTTTGAATTTGTATCATTTGCTATCTCCTATAACTTCAAATTTCTTTGTTTTTGAATAAGATTTGCTTTCAATTATTGAAACTTTATCTCCATTTTTATACTTATTATTTTCATCATGTACGCTATATTTTTTTTTGGTTTTAATAACTTTTTTTAGAGTTGGATGTTGATATTTTCTCTCAACCAAAACTGTAATTGTTTTATTTGGCTTATCACTTACCACAATTCCTTTTAATGATTTTTTAGGCATTTTGTTTTTCCTTAAGCATAGTTTTTAATCTAGCAATTATTCTTTTAGTTTCCGTTATTTTTGTTGGACTCTTTAATTGACCATTTATCTTTTGAAATCTGAAATTAAATAAATCTTTTTTCAATTTTTCAATATTTTTAAGTTTTTCGCTTCTTGTTAATTTATTTGTTTCTATCTTTTTCATTTAGATTCTCTTTATAAATTTTGTTTTAATAGGAAGTTTTGCTGAAGCTTTATATAATGCTTCTTTAGCTATTTTTTCAGAAACACCATCAACCTCAAACAGTACTCTTCCTGGTTTAACTCTGCATGCCCAAAATTCAGGCGATCCTTTTCCTTTGCCCATTCTCACTTCTGTAGGCTTTTTGGAAACTGGAATATTTGGAAACATTCTTGTCCATACTCTGCCTTGTCTCTTCATATATCTGGTTAAAGCTACTCTTGCTGCTTCAATTTGTTTTGAAATTATTCTGTCTGGCTGTATAGCTTTTAATCCATATGCGCCATAGTTAAGATAATTACATCTTGAAGCATTTCCGTGAATTCTTCCTTTGTGAGCTTTTCTGTATTTTGTTCTTGTGGGTTGTAACATAATTATTTTTTATTTGTTTCTTGATTATATTCTTTCGTAAAAATTTCACCTTTATATATATATATTTTTATTCCAATAATTCCATATGTGGTTAATGCTTCAGCTTCAGCATAATCAATATCAGCTCTCAGTGTATGCAAAGGAATACTTCCTTCTCTCAACCACTCTGTTCTTGCAATTTCATTTCCACCTAATCTTCCACTTACAGTAACTTTTATACCTTTGGCACCTAATCTTAAAGCTGACTGCATAGCTCTTTTCATTGCTCTTCTGTAAGAAACCCTTTTAACAAGTTGTTGTGCAATATTTTCCGCAACTAAATAACTATTTGTTTCCGGTTTCTTTACTTCTTTAATATTTAAAATAACTTCATTTGTTGTAAGGTTGGATAATTTGACTTTTATCTTTTCTATATCGCTTCCTTTTTTTCCAATAACAAACCCTGGTCTTGATGTATAAATTGTTACGAAACATTTTTTCGAAGTTCTTTCTATCATAACTTTAGAAACTCCTGAATTTACTACATTTTTTTTAATAAATTCTCTTATTTTAAAATCTTCGATTAAATTTTTTCCAAAATCTTTTTTCTTAGCATACCAAACAGAATCCCACCCTCTATTGATTCCCAATCTTAAACCGATCGGATTAACTTTTTGTCCCATGTTTCTCTTCTTTTGTTTTTTCTGTTAAAATTATTGTTAAATTTGAATAAGGTTTAATTATTGGTGCAGCTCTTCCTTTGGCCCTTGGTCTAAATCTCTTCATAACTAGTTGTTTTCCGCAGTAAGCTTCTTTTATAACTAAATTATCGATATCAAATTGAAAATTATTTTCAGCATTGGCTACAGCAGAAGAAATAGTTTTTTTAACATCATTTGAAATTCTCTTATCTGAAAAAGATAAATTCCTTATTGCTATACTAACTTTTTTTCCAACAATAGATTTTAATATTGGTTTTAATTTTCTTGAGCTGGATCTGATATTTTTATTAACAGATCTAACAAGTTTATTATCAATGGCTTTATCTTTTGTTTTTTTATTCATTATTTCTTAACTTCTTTCGATGACATTTCTTCTTGTTTTGCTTTTTTATCTGCTGGTGTATGTCCAGAAAATTGCCTTGTAGGTGCAAATTCACCAAATTTATGTCCAACCATATCTTCAGAAATGCTTATTGGTATAAATTTTTTTCCATTGTAAATTAAAAAACTGATTCCAACAAAATCTGGAATGATAGTAGATTTTCTTGACCAAGTTTTAATAGGTTTTCTATTTGGGTTATTTTTTTGTTTATCAACTTTTTTAATCAAACTTTCTTCTACAAATGGTCCTTTCCAAACTGATCTAGACATAAATTACGCTCTTTTTTTCTTTCTTCTTCGAACAATATACTTATCTGTTCTTTTATTATCTCTTGTTTTTAATCCTTTAGCAGATTGGCCTGTCGGTGAAACAGGGTGTCTACCTCCAGCAGATTTACCCTCTCCTCCGCCATGCGGATGGTCAACAGGGTTCTTAACAACACCTCGTGTGTGAGGTCTTATTCCCAACCATCTTGATCTTCCCGCCTTACCTATTTTAATATTTTTTTGATCTGGATTCGATAAAACACCTATTGTTGCCATTGATCTTGAGTCTATTTTTCTAACTTCGCCAGATGACATTTTAATTAAAGAATAATTGCCATCTATTCCAGTAATAGTTACAGATGTACCGGCCGATCTAGCTATTTTGCCACCTGCCCCTGGTTGCAATTCAATATTATGAATATCAATGCCAACGGGAATGTTTTGGAGCGACAAACAATTTCCAATTTTAATTTCTGCATTTGAACCGTTTTCTATTTTATCACCAACTTTAATGTCTTGTGGAGCCAGATAGTAGAATTTTTGATTATCTTCAAATTTTACTAACATAATGTTACATGATCTATTTGGATCATATTCAATTCTTTCCACTTCACCTAGCATATTTAATTTTCGTCTGTAAAAATCAATTTGCCTATATTTTTGTTTATGACCACCGCCATGATTCCTTGATGTTATTCTTCCAAAATTGTTTCTGCCTTTAGAACTATTTTTAACAGAAGTAAGAGGTTTGTAAGGTTTTCCTTTCCAAAGATCCATTCTATCAATTAATATCGTTCCTCTCTTCGATTTTGTATAAGGTTTAAAAGTCTTTAAAGCCATATTTAAATTCCTGTTGTTAAGTCAATATTTTGACCTTTTTTTAATGTAATAATTGCTTTTTTGTATCCCACGATTTTAACTTTTTTTCCTCTTGTAACTTTATTGCGCGATTTTTTATTAATAATATTTATTTTTGTTACATTAACCTTAAATATTTTTTCTATATTTTTTTTTTAATTTCTTTTGTTAGCTCGATGATGAACTTTAAAAATAATTTTATTTTGTTCCGATAAACTTGTCGATTTTTCAGTAACAATCGGTGATAATATTTTTTCGTATAGGTGAATTTTTTTCATTAGGTATATTTCTTTTCTAATTCTTTAATTGAGCTTTCTGTAAATATTAATTTTTTATATTTAACTAAGTCAAATGCACTAAAATGATTCGCATCTGAAATTTTGACATTTGGTATGTTTCTTATTGATTTATAGATTTTTTCTTTTGAATTTTTATCTACTATTATTAGAGAATTTTTTGCTTCAAATTTTGTTAAAATTGAATTCATTTCTTTAGTTTTTTTAATTTCAGAAGTAAAGTCGTCAAACACTAATAGATCATTAGATTTATTTTTTTCAGTAATTAATGAAGCAATGCTAATTTTTTTTTCACTCTTATTGAGATTTCTTTTTTTATAACTTGATTGACCTTTGGGTCCATGAGCAACTCCACCACCTACAAATATTGGAGCTTTTCTGCTTGCGTGTCTTGCATTACCAGTGCCTTTTTGTGCATAAATTTTTGCTGTAGAACCTGTAATTTCATTTTTTTGTTTAGTTTTGGCTTTTCTACCTTTGTAGTTTGCATTAGTTTTGTACAAAACATTACTTACAAGTTGCTTATTTATTTTTGCTGAAAAAATTTTATCTAAAACTTCAATTGAGTTTCTCTTTCCGTCAATACTTAGTTTGTTAATTTTCATTATTTTTTCTTTTTATCTTGGATTTTCTTTTGTTTTTCGATTATTTCTATTTTTTCTAAAATAGTTTTTTTTTTAATGTTTTTACTTGCTTTTTTAACCAAAACTACAGAATTTTTAGATCCTGGAATTGATCCTTTTAAATATAATAAATCATTTTCTGGGTCAGATTTAATTATTTCTATATTCTGTATAGTTCTTAATTTGTCGCCCATATGCCCTGGCATTTTTTTATTTTTAAAAACTTTGCCAGGATCTTGTCTTTGACCTGTAGAACCGCCTGATCTATGAGAAATAGACACTCCGTGTGATGCTCTTAAGCCAGAAAAATTATGTCTTTTCATTACACCAGCAAAACCTTTACCAATTGTTCTTGATTTAATATCAACAAATTTTATATCTTTAAAAATTTCAATACCAAATTCATTGCCTTCTTTGTAATTGTCAAGATTTGTAACTCTAAATTCTTTCAGTGTTTTTTTTGGTTCCGTATTTTTTTTAGAAAAAAAGCCTTTCATTGATTTAGTTAATTTGGAGCTTTTAATTTTTCCAAATCCAATTTGTACAGCCTTATAACCTCTTTTCTCTTCATTAATTACATGAATCACTCTTCCTTTTTCCATTTTAACAACTGTTACAGGCACAGATTGACCTGATTTATAAAATTCTCTAGACATACCTAATTTTTTTCCTATTAAAGCAATTTCTGTCATGACCTATATCTTTATCTCTACATCAACTCCTGAAGCTAAATCTAATTTCATTAAAGCTTCTACTGTAGCTGGCGTTGGTTCAATTATATCAATTAATCTTTTATGTGTTCTTGTTTCAAATTGTTCTCTACTTTTTTTATCGATATGAGGTGATCTCAGAACTGTATATTTTTCAATTTTTGTTGGTAATGGAATTGGCCCTTTTACATCGGCACCAGTTCTTTTAACAGTGTTCACTATCTCCTCTGTTGATTTATCGAGGATTTTATTATCGTAAGCTCTTAATTTAATTCTAATATTTTGCTTTTCCATTTTAACCTGTTTTTTTAGTTACCTCATCTTGAACATTTTGTGGAACTTTATCATAGTGGTCAAAAAACATTGAATATTGTGCTCGACCTTGAGACATTGATCTTAAATTGTTAATATAACCAAACATATTTGCTAGTGGCACCATTGCAGTTATAACTGTTGCATTTCCTCTTTGTTCCTGGGTGTTAATTTGACCTCTTCTGCTGTTTAAGTCGCCAATAACATCCCCCATATAATCTTCTGGAGTTACAACTTCAACTCTCATAATTGGTTCTAATAGTTTTAATGTTGCTTTTGTGCAAACTTCTTTAAAACATTGTCTTGATGCAAGTTCAAAAGCTAAAACACTAGAGTCAACATCATGATGTAAGCCATCAACTATTGTTACTTTATAATCTATTATAGGAAAACCTGCTAAAATTCCTGAATCGGAAACTGTTTCAATTCCTTTTTCAACACCTGGAATAAATTCTTTGGGTATTGACCCACCTTTAATTTTATTTTCAACTTCCCTTCCTTTGCCTGGTTCAAGTGGCTCCACTTGAAGTTTGACTCTTGCAAACTGACCAGCTCCACCGCTTTGTTTTTTATGTATATAATCAAATTCTGCAGTTCCAAGTATTGTTTCTCTATATGCAACTTGTGGTGCGCCAACATTTGCTTCGACTTTAAATTCTCTTCGCATTCTATCTACGATAATATCTAGATGTAACTCTCCCATACCTTTTATAATTGTTTGTCCTGATTCTTCATCAGTAGTCACTCTGAATGAGGGATCCTCTTTAGCTAATCTTCCTAAAGCTTCTCCCATTTTTTCTTGATCGCCTTTAGTTTTTGGTTCAACAGCTATTTCTATTACAGGGTCAGGAAATTCCATTGGCTCTAACAAAACAGGTGATTCTTCATTTGCTAAAGTATGTCCTGTAATTGTATATTTTAAACCAGCTAAGGCTACTATATCACCTGTATTAGCTTCCTTTATATCTTCTCTTGAGTTAGAATGCATTAATAACATTCTCCCAACTCTCTCTTCTTTATCTTTTGAAGTATTGTAGATTCCTGTACCTGATCTTATTGTACCAGAATATATTCTAATAAAAGTTAATGAACCAACAAATGGATCATTTGCTACTTTAAATGCAAGTGCTGAAAAAGGTGCTTTATCATCAAATTTCATTTCCAATTCTTCTTTGGAGCTCGGTATAGTCCCTTTGATTGATCCAATATCTTCAGGACTTGGTAAATAATCTACAACTGCATCTAATAATGGTTGTACGCCTTTATTTTTAAAAGCAGATCCTGTTAAAACTGGAACAAAATCAAATTTTAAACATCCTTTTCTGACACATCTTATCAAGTCATTTTCAGAAATGTCTTTACCATTTAAATAATCTTCCATTAATTTTTCATCTTGTTCAACTGCTAATTCTACTAATTCTTGACGATATTTATTTGCACTTTCTTTTAAATCTTCTGGAATTTCTTTGATTTCAAACTCTGCGCCCAGAGTTTCATCTTTCCATATAATTGATTTCATTTTAATTAAATCAACAATTCCTTTGAATGAAGCTTCAATACCTACTGGAATTTGAGTTACTATAGGTTTGGCTCCCAATCTATCTTTAATCATATCCACGCACATAAAAAAATTAGCTCCTGTTCTATCTAATTTGTTAACAAAACAAATTCTTGGAACTCTATACTTGTCAGCTTGTCTCCAAACAGTTTCAGATTGTGGTTCCACTCCAGCTACACCATCAAAAACAGCCACCGCTCCATCAAGTACTTTTAAAGATCTTTCGACCTCAATTGTAAAATCGACATGACCTGGAGTATCTATGATGTTAATTCTATGATCTCTCCAAAAACAAGTGGTTGCTGCAGAAGTAATTGTTATACCTCTTTCCTGTTCTTGTTCCATCCAATCCATTGTTGCTGCTCCATCATGAACTTCACCAATTTTATGACTCTTACCAGTGTAATACAAAATTCTTTCCGTTGTTGTAGTTTTGCCGGCATCAATATGCGCCATGATGCCAATATTTCTATATTTATCTAATTGATGTGATCTTGGCATAAATATTACCATCTAAAATGTGCAAAAGCTTTATTAGACTCTGCCATTTTGTGAGTATCCTCTTTTTTTTTAATTGCTGATCCTTTATTTTGATAAGCATCGTAAATTTCATTAAAAATTTTGTCAGACATTTTTCTGTCTTTTCTTTTTCTTGAAGCGTCAATTAACCATCTTAATGCAAGTGTTTGTGATCTTTTTATTTTTACTTCCACAGGCACTTGATATGTAGCTCCACCTACTCTTCTAGATCTAACTTCTACAGTTGGTCTAATATTATTTATCGCTTCATTAAAAACTATTAATGGTTCCTCTTTAACTTTCAATTTAATTTTATCAATTGCATCATATATTATTTTTTCAGCAATTGTTTTTTTACCATCATACATTATTGAATTGATTAATTTTGGAATAATTGGTGATTTGTATATTGAATCAACTACAGGAATTTTTTTTGGTGCTCTTCTTTTTCTAGACATTATTATTTACTTCTTTTTGCACCATATTTAGAACGTTGTTGTTTACGAGATGTTACGCCTTGCGTATCAAGATTTCCCCTTAAAATATGATATCTTACACCAGGAAGATCTTTTACTCTTCCTCCTCGAATTAATACAACAGAGTGTTCTTGTAAATTGTGTCCTTCACCAGGAATATACGCTGTTACCTCATGGCCATTTGATAACCTTACTCTTGCTACTTTTCTTAATGCTGAGTTTGGTTTTTTAGGTGTAGTTGTATAAACTTTAACACAAACACCTCTTTTTTGGGGAGATTTTTCAAGAGCGGGTACTTTATCTCTAGACTTGGGTCTAGCTCTTTTTTTTTTTACTAACTGGTTAATTGTTGGCATAATCTTTAACTATTTAATTCAATTTTTTGATGAAAATAACTGACGATGATGTATGGCAGCGTTTAGTACTCAAGTACTACATTCCAACCAAAAATATCGCTAAAATACTATAGAAATTTATTATGTCAAATTAAAAGACATTAAAAAAACAGCTTTTTTTTATTGATTTACTTGTGTTTCTGCTGAATCTATTTTTTCCTGATCTGATAAAAATTTATTATCATCTTCTAAGGCTTTTTTATTCCAAGAGCTTTTTACTGAACCTGTGCCAGCAGGGACCAATCTTCCCACAATAACATTCTCTTTTAAGCCTTTTAATTTATCTACTTTACCTTTAATTGCAGCATCTGTTAATACTCTTGTAGTTTCTTGGAATGAAGCAGCCGATATAAAAGACTCTGTTTGTAAAGAGGCTTTAGTTATACCCATTAAAATTCTCTCGCCTATTGCAGGTTTTTTATTCTCAGATTTTAATTTTTCGTTTAAATTTTCGAATTTTATTCTATCTATAATTTCGCCTGGTAACATGTTTGAATCTCCCGATTCTTTAACTTCAATTTTTTTTAACATTTGTCTCAATATTGTTTCAATATGTTTATCGTTAATAATTACACCTTGTAATCTATAAACTTCTTGCACCTGATTAACAAAATACTCTGTTAATTCTTCGATACCTAAAATTCTTAAGATGTCGTGAGGCAAAGGTTGACCATCTAATAAATATTCACCTTTTTTGATATTTTCACCTTGATTAAAATTAATATGCTTACCTTTAGGTATTAAATAATTTGATAACTCGTTGTTTTCTGAAACTATTGAAATTCTTTGTTTTCCTCTTACTTCTTTACCAAAAACTACTTTTCCATCATTTTCTGCAATTATGGCGCTATCTTTTGCTTTTCTTGCTTCAAATAATTCAGCGACTCTTGGTAATCCACCAGTAATATCTTTTGTTTTGGAAGTTTCTTTGGGTAATCTTGCAATAACATCTCCTGCAAATATTTTTTGTCCATCTTGAACTGATAAAATTGAATCTGGAACTAAATAATATCTTGCTTCGTTATCATCAGCTTTCTTAATTACATTACCCTTTTCGTCGCGTAATGTTATTCTTGGTTTTAAATCTGTATTTTTAGATTGTGTTTTCCAGTCAACAACTGTTTTTGTTGAAATACCGGTAGCATCATCTAAAGTTTCCGCCAAAGAAACTCCATTGATTAAATCAACATAATTTACGTTTCCACTTTTTTCTGCAATTACTGGAGTTGTATATGGATCCCATTCACAAATTTTTGTATTTTTTTTAACTTTATCTTCATTTTGGAAAAATAATTTTGATCCATAAGGAACTTTGTAGACTGCTATTTGCAACCCATTTTCATCTTCTATTGATAGCTGGGTATTTCTTCCCATAACAACCAAATTTTTCTTGGAGTCCTCTAATAAATTTGTATTAATGATTTTCAAAGTTCCTTCAGATTTTGTAATAATTTGAGATTCTTGTTTAATGGAAGCAGTTCCTCCAACGTGGAATGTTCTCATTGTTAATTGCGTTCCAGGTTCACCAATAGACTGCGCTGATATCATTCCTATTGCTTCTCCCACATGAACTATACGGCCTCTTGATAAATCTCTGCCATAACATGTTGCGCACACCCCTTCTTTCAAGCTGCACGTAATCACTGAATATACATTTATTAATTTTACTCCTGCAGCATCAATTTTTTCACATTCTGCCTCATTTATCATTTCATTCTTCTTTAAAATTACTTCACCAGTTATAGGATTTTTTACATCAGTAGCTGTAACTCTACCCAAAACTCTTTCAGATAAACTAACTATAACATTTCCTCCCTCAATAATTTCAGAAAGTTTTATGTTGTCAGGTTTATCACATTTTACTTTAGTAATTGTTAGATCTTGAGCAACATCACAAAGTCTTCTTGTTAAATATCCTGAGTTAGCTGTTTTTAAAGCTGTATCTGCCAGTCCTTTTCTTGCTCCATGTGTTGAATTAAAATATTCTAAAGCTGTCAAACCTTCTTTGAAATTTGACGTGATTGGTGACTCAATTATTTCTCCAGAAGGTTTGGCTATCAAACCTCTCATGCCAGCTAATTGCTTCATTTGAGCGGCAGAGCCTCTAGCACCACTATCAGACATCATAAATACAGAATTAATTTTTAATCCATCTTTAGTAACTTCTGTAGCAGAAATTCCTTTCATCATTTCGGCAGCAACTCGATCAGTACATTTTGACCATGCATCTACAACTTTATTATATTTTTCACCTCTTGTGATAAGTCCTTCTGCATATTGATTTTCATAGTCAGATATTAATTTTTTAGTTTCATCAATTAATTGTTGTTTGTTTTCAGGTATAACCAGATCATCTTTACCAAATGAGATTCCAGCTTTAAAAGCGTGTTTAAATCCTAAATCTTTCAATTTGTCACAGAAAATTACAGTAGCTTTTTGTCCATTAAATCTAAACACATGATCAATAATCTCAGAAACTATTTTTTTTGGCAAAAGTCTATCAACTAAAGAAAATTTGATATTAATATTTTTTGGTAAAATATTTGCTAATATAAATCTTCCTGCTGTACTAATGTGTTTTTCAAATTTAATATTTCCTTTTTCATCTACTGTTTCAAATCTTGAAACAATTCTTGAATGAACTTTAATTTGATCGTTTTCTAAAGCGAATTCAATTTCTGAATTATTTATAAAGTATCCTTCTACTTTATCAGTTTGGTAAGGTGCCTGAGAAAGATAATAAATACCAAGAATCATATCCTGACTAGGAACTATTATTGGTTTGCCATTTGATGGACTTAAAATATTATTTGTGGACATCATTAAAACTCTAGCTTCTAATTGAGCTTCTAAACTTAATGGAATATGTACAGCCATTTGGTCTCCATCAAAATCTGCGTTAAATGCTGCGCAAGTTAAAGGATGGAGTTCAATTGCATCACCTTCAATTAATTTTGGTTCAAACGCTTGAACACCTAATCTATGCAGCGTTGGAGCTCTGTTTAACAGTACAGGATGTTCTCTAACAATTAATTCTAAAGCATCCCAAACTTCATTTTTTTCTTTTTCAACTAATTTTTTTGCTTGTTTAATAGTGGATGCTAACCCTAACTTATTTAATCTTGCGTATAGAAACGGCTTAAATAACTCTAATGCCATTTTTTTTGGCAAACCACATTCGTGTAGTTTAAGATCAGGTCCAACAACTATTACAGATCTACCGGAGTAATCAACACGTTTTCCTAATAAATTTTGTCTAAATCTTCCTTGTTTGCCTTTAAGCATTTCTGCTAAAGATTTTAAAGGTCTTTTCCCTGATCCGGTAATTACTCTTCCTCTTCGTCCGTTATCGAATAATGCATCAACTGATTCTTGCAGCATTCTTTTTTCATTACGAACAATGATATCCGGAGCTTTTAGATCCATTAATCTTTTTAATCTATTATTTCTATTAATAACTCTACGATATAAATCGTTAAGATCTGATGTTGCAAATCTGCCTCCATCAAGAGGGACTAATGGTCTTAATTCAGGTGGAATAACTGGTATAGTTGTTAAAATCATCCATTCTGGTTTATTTCCAGTTTCAATAAATGATTCAATTAACTTTAATCTTTTAATAGCTCTTTCTTCAGTAACTTTAGATTTAGTTTCATTTATTGCTTTGGTCAAAATTACTTTTTCATCTTCCAAATTTAATGATTTTAAAATTTCTAAAATTGCCTCTGCACCAATACTAGCAGTAAATGATTCATCGCCGTATTGATTTTGGTAATTAGTTAGTTCTTCTTCTGTTAAGAGTTGATTTCTCTTAAGTCCAGTTAAACCAGGCTCTATAACTATAAAATTTTCAAAATATAAAACTCTCTCTACTTCTTTTAGTTTCATATCTACGGTTAAAGAAATTCTACTAGGTAAAGATTTTAAAAACCAAATATGAGCAACTGGTGTGGCAAGATTAATATGTCCCATTCTTTCTCTACGAACATTTGATTTTGTAACTTCAACACCACATTTTTCACAAATAATTCCTCTAAATTTCATTCTTTTATATTTTCCACATAAACATTCGTAATCTTTAATTGGACCAAAAATTCTAGCACAAAATAACCCGTCTTTTTCAGGTCTGAAAGTTCTATAATTAATTGTTTCAGGTTTTTTTATCTCTCCAAAAGTCCAAGATTTAACTTTTTCGGGACTGGCTAGTGTTATTTTAATACTATTAAAATTTTGAGCTTCTGAAATATCAGAGCTTTTAAATAAATTTGTTAATTCATTTTTCATATTTAATTTAGCTCAACATTAAGTGCTAAAGATTTAATTTCTTTAATTAATACGTTGAATGACTCCGGTATTCCAGACTCGAAGTTTTCTTCACCTTTAACAATAGTTTCATAAACCTTAACTCTGCCTGCCACATCATCAGATTTTACAGTTAGTATTTCTTGAAGGGTATAAGACGCTCCATATGCTTCAAGAGCCCAAACTTCCATTTCTCCAAATCTTTGACCTCCTAATTGAGCTTTTCCACCAAGAGGTTGTTGTGTAACTAAACTGTAAGGTCCAGTAGATCTAGCATGAATTTTGTCCTCTACTAAGTGATGTAATTTCAACATATAGATAGTTCCAATTGTTACAGGTCTGTCAAATTTTTTACCTGATCTGCCATCCCATAAAGATGTTTGTCCAGAATTTGGTAAGTTTGCTAGATTCAACATTTTAGTCACATTTTGCTCTTTTGCTCCATCAAAAACAGGTGTAGCAATAGAAATTCCATTTTGAATATTTTCACATAAATCATTAAATTCTGATGAAGAAAGCTTTTCTATTTTTTCTTCAAATACTTCTTTCCCGTATACGGATTTTAAAAATAAAGAAATTTTTTCTGTTTTTTCTATTATTTTTTGATTTTCATTAATTAATTTTTTAAGTGTTTCGCCTAATTCAGTACATGACCATCCCAAATGAGTTTCCAAAATCTGTCCCACATTCATACGACTTGGTACTCCTAAAGGATTTAATACAATATCAACTGGTTTGCCATTTTCTTGGTAGGGCATATCTTCAACTGGTACAATTTTACTTACAACTCCTTTATTTCCATGTCTTCCTGACATTTTATCTCCGGGTCTCAATCTTCTCTTAATAGCAACAAAAACTTTTACCATTTTCATTACGCTTGGTAATAAATCATCACCTTGTCTAATTTTTAAAACTTTATCCTCAAATCTTTCTAGGATATCTTTTTTTGCAGAATTATATTGATCTTTTAACTGTGAAAGCGCTTCTAGTTTATTGTTATCAATTACAGATATTTTGAATAAATCAGATACATTTAATTTATTTATATTTTCTTCGCTTAATTTTTCATCTACATTTAAATCTTTTAATTTTTTATTTACAGATGTTCCTTTAAGAATTGATGTAGCTCCTTGCTTAATACTTCTTTCTAGTATTTCTTCTTCTACATTTTTATCTTGTAGTACGCTCTCAATTTCTGCTCTTTCAATTGTAATTGATCTTTCATCTTTTTCAATTCCATGTCTATTGAACACTCTTACATCAACTATTGTTCCTCCACTTCCAGTTGGCATTTTTAAAGATGTATCAGTTACATCAATGGCTTTTTCTCCAAAAATTGATCTTAACAATTTTTCCTCAGGTCCTGAAGCAGAGTCACCTTTTGGTGTTACTTTTCCAACTAAAATATCCCCAGGTTTAACTTCGGCTCCTATATAAACAACGCCTGACTCATCTAAATTTTTTAGAGATTCTTCATTAACATTAGGTATATCTCTAGTTATATCTTCTTCTCCGAGCTTAGTATCTCTTGCCATTACTTCATATTCTTCTATATGAATCGAAGTAAATACATCATCTGTAACACATCTTTCAGATATCAATATTGAATCTTCAAAATTGTAACCTTGCCACGGCATGAATGCTACAGTAACATTCTTGCCTAAAGCTAATTCTCCAATTTTTGTGGACGGTCCATCAGCTATTATATCACCTGTTTTAACTTTGTCGCCAACTCTAACAAGTGGTTTTTGATTAATACAAGTATTTTGATTTGATCTTTTAAATTTTTGCAAATTGTAAATATCTACACCAGATTTAGTAAAATCTTTTTCACCAGTTACTTTTATAACAATTCTTTTTCCATCAATTTTATCTACAATACCAGCTCTTTTAGCAACAATAGTAACTCCAGAATCTAAAGCAACATCACTTTCTATTCCAGTTCCAACTAATGGTGCTTCTGGCTTTAGCAATGGAACTGCTTGTCTCATCATATTTGATCCCATTAAAGCTCTATTGGCATCATCGTTTTCTAAGAATGGAATTAATGACGCGGCAACTGAAACTAATTGTTTTGGAGAAACGTCTATATAATCAATATTTTCAGGTTTAGATAATATAAAGTTTAAATTTTGTCTACAAGAAACCAGTTCTTCTTCAAATTTGCCGTTTTTATCTATAATAGAGTTGGCTTGTGCAATAGTATACTTTGTTTCTTCCATTGCTGACAAATATTCAATTATATCTTTGACAACGCCATTTTTAACTTTTTTATATGGACTCTCGATAAATCCATATTTATTAATTTTTGAATAAGTTGATAAACTGTTAATTAATCCAATGTTTGGTCCTTCAGGAGTTTCAATTGGACAAATTCTTCCATAATGAGTTGGATGGACGTCTCTAACTTCAAATCCAGCTCTTTCTCTTGTTAAACCACCAGGACCTAATGCTGAAACTCTTCTTTTGTGTGTAATTTCCGATAATGGATTTGTTTGATCCATAAATTGTGATAATTGAGAAGTAGCAAAAAAATCTTTCAACGAAACGGTTAGTGGTTTAGCGTTAATTAAATCTTGGGGCATTGCGGACTCAATGTCTAATGTGGTCATTTTTTCTTTAATTGCTCTCTCCATTCTGTAAACACCGATGCGAGCTTGATTTTCAACTAATTCACCAACAGATCTAACTCTTCTATTTCCTAAATGATCAATATCATCCACATCATCTTTGCCGTCTCTTAAATCCAACATTTTCTTGACAATGGCTATAATATCATCATTTCTAAGAATGGTGATTTTGTCAGAACAGTTTAAATTTAACCTTGAATTCATTTTTACTCTTCCAACATCTGAAAGGTCATATCTATCAGAACTAAAAAATAAATTATTAAAAATTAAAGTCGCAATTTCTATAGTTGGTGGCTCACCCGGTCTCAATACTTTGTATATTTCATTAATCGAATCACTTTTGTTATCATTTTTATCGTTTAATAAAGTTTGAAGAAGATACGGACCTTTGCTGATTGAGTTTGTTTTTGAAATTTCTAATGTAGAAACATTTGCTTCAATAAATTTCTGTACTATTTCTTCGTTTAGTTCGGTACCAATTTTAATTTTTTCTTCTCCAATTAAAATATCTTTGTGCAAATACTTACCATAAAGTGATTCGTTTGAAACAAATATTTCTTCTAGTCCACGGCTAGCCAATTTTTTTGCATTTAAAAAATTTATTTTTTCTCCAATTTTTACAACAACTTTATTATTCTTTGCATCAATTACTTCTTCTGAAAAATTTTTAGCTTTATAGTTTTCTGGGTCAAATTTAGTTTTCCATTTAAGTGTTTGGGTGTCGTAAATATAATTATCTTTTTCATAAAATTCATTTACAATATCTTTTTTTGAATATCCTAATGCTTGAAGTAATGTAGTAACTAATGTTTTCTTTTTTCTATCTATTCTAAAATATAAATAATCTTTTACATCAAATTCAAAATCCAACCATGAACCTCTGTTTGGAATAACTCTACAATTAAAAAGTAATTTACCACTTGCGTGAGATTTTCCTTTATCGTGATCAAAGAACACTCCCGGACTCCTATGCATTTGGTTAACAACAACTCTTTGAACTCCATTTGTTATAAATGTGCCACTATCAGTCATCATGGGAACTTCTCCCATGTAAACTTCTTGTTCTTTTGCAGATAAAATATCTTTAGTGTTATTCTCTTGATCTATTTCATAAACTACCAATCTCAAAATACATTTCAAAGCAGCTGAATAAGTCAATCCTCTAGATATACATTCTTCAACATCAAATTTTGGTTTCTCTAGTTTGTAAGAAATATACTCAAGAGTGGCTTTATCATTTAAATCTTCAATTGGAAAAATATTTTTAAATACTCTATCAAATCCTTTTACAAGATGTTGTTCTGCCTCTGGTTTATACTCAGTAAGTTCTTTATAAGAATTTTTTTGAACTTCAATAAGATTTGGTATTGACAAACTTTCTTTAAGTTTACCAAAATTTTTTCTTATATTTTTTTTTTCAGTAAAAGATAATTCCATTTACACTGCTGATTATTTTAAACCAGCATTAAATTCAGTTAATAGTTACTTAAGTTCAATTTTGGCGCCAGCTGCTTCTAATTTTTGTTTTATTTCATCAGCTTCTTTTTTATTTACGCCTGATTTAATTTCTTTAGGTGCGGCTTCAACTAAGTCTTTCGCTTCCTTTAAACCAAGTGTAGTAACAGCTCTTACTTCTTTAATAACGTTAATTTTTTTGTCACCTGTCGCTACTAACATAACGGTGAATTCATCTTTTTCTTCAGGTGGAGTTGCTGCTGCTGCTGCTGCTGCAGGTGCTGCTGCAACAGATGCTGCTGTAACACCCCATTTTTCTTCAAGTTGTTTTGAAAGTTCTGCTGCTTCTACAACAGTTAAACTTGACAAATCATCTATAATTTTATTTAGATCAGCCATAATAATTTTAGTCCTAGGTTATTTATTTGATTTTTTGAGCGCTAAAATAGCGATTTTTGTGGCTGGCGCAAGTAAAATACTTGCTATTTTTTGAGCTGGTGACCTCAAAATAGCTACAATTTTAACTCTTGCTTCCTCTAAAGTTGGTAAACTTGCAACATTATTAACTCCCGCAACATCCAAAATGTCATCTCCCATGATTCCACCTAGGATTTTTAAGTTTTTATGATCTTTAGAAAAATTAGTTAATATTTTAGCAGATGTAATTGCATCTTTTGAAAGTGATACGGCAGTAGGTCCATTAAATAAATCAGTCAATTCTTTGCACCTTGTTTTTTCTAAAGCAAGTTTGGTAATTTTATTTTTTGTAATCTTAAATATTATTCCGTGCTCTCTCATTTTTTTTCTTAATTCGTCAAGTTGTTTTACTGTTAAACCTTGATAATGGGTCACAATAACTGCCTCGGATTTATCAAACTGAGTTATCATTTCATTAATATAATTTTGTTTTTTTTCTTTATTCATCATAACTAAATATTTTTAGGTAGTTTTAATTTGTAAGAAACTCCCATTGTAGAAGTTACATAAATATTTTTTATTAAATCACCTTTTAAAATATTGTTAGATTTTTCTTTTTCAAAAAAGTTTAAAATTGTATTAAAATTTTGAATTAATTTTTCATCAGAAAATGTTTTTTTTCCTAAAGTTAATCCTATGTTTCCATCTTTATCATTTTTAATTTCAACTTGTCCTGATTTAACATCTGTTATGGCTTTTTTTAAATCGTCTGTTACCGTTCCTAATTTTGGATTTGGCATTAAACCTTTTGGACCTAAAATTTTCCCTAGTTTAGAAAGTTTAATCATCATTGCTGGAGTACAAATTAATTTTTCAAAATTTATATTACCATTTTTAATTTTTTCAATAAAGTCATTGCCACCAACAATGTCTGCTCCTGCATCTTTAGCTATTTTAAATTTTGATTCTTCGCAAACTACGGCTACTTTTGTTTTTTTTCCTGTTCCTGCGGGCATATTAACAACGGATCTCAAACTAATTTCACTTTTCTTTTGTTTGTTGTTAATTTGTAAACTTAGATCAATTGACTCATCAAATTTTGTGGTACAATTTTTTTTAATTACTGGAATTATTTTCTCCATAAAGACAGGTTTTAATTCTTTTGTTTTTTCAGATAATTTTTTAAATCTCTTGGAAGTCATTACTCTTTAACCTCAATTCCCATTGATCTTGCAGAACCTGCTATAATTTTTGATGCTTGTTCTAGATCATTGGCATTTAAATCTTCCATTTTTTTCTTTGCAATTTCTTCTAATTGTTTTTTTGTTATTGAAGCCACTATTGTTCTTCCTGGTTCCTGCGATCCGACTTTTAGTTTTACTGCTTCTTTTATAAAATATGAAGCTGGTGGAGATTTTATTACAAAATCAAATTTTTTATCTTTATAAACTGTAATAACGACTGGCACAGGTTTTCCTATAAATTTTTTTGTTTTTTCATTAAATGCTTTACAAAATTCCATTATGTTAACCCCCCTTTGTCCAAGAGCAGGACCAACAGGAGGAGCTGGGTTTGCTTGACCTCCTTTTATTTGCAATTTCACATATCCGGTAATTTCTTTTTTTGCCATTAGCTAGCTTTCTCTACTTGATTATATTCCAAATCTACTGGTGTTGGTCTACCAAATATAGAAACGGAAACCTTAAGTCTAGCTTTTTCTTCATCTATCTCTTCAACAAGTCCAGTGAAAGATGCAAATGGACCATCTATCACTTGAACTTTTTCTCCAATAGAATATTCGATAGTAGATTTTGGATGAGCTACACCATCTTTTATTTGACCCAAAATTTTTTCTATTTCATTATCTGATACTGGCGCTGGTGTCCCTTTAGAACCTAAAAATCCACTTACTTTTTTGATATTTTTAATCATATGATAAATATTATTATCCATTTCGCTTTTAATTAAAACATATCCAGGAAAGTATTTTTTTTTTCTTTGTACTCTTTTTCCTCTTTTAACTTCAGTAACATCATGAGTTGGAACAACTATTTCTTCAATTTTATCAGATATTTTTGCCTTTTTAGCTTCTTCTTTAATTAATTTAGCGACTTTGCTTTCAAAACTTGAATGAGATTGAACTATATACCAATTTTTCATAATTACACACCAACGTTTAGAATTAACTCTAATAAAAATTTTAAAACTTGATCCAAAAGTAAAAAAAATAATGAAGCTACGATAGCCATTGAAACAACCATTAAAGTTCCTTGCAAAGTTTCTTTTCCTGTTGGCCAAGATACTTTGAAAGCTTCCTGTTTTACTTCTTGAATAAATTTCAAAGGATTTTTCATTTTTTCTCTCTCTTAATTGGCAGGAGCGGAGGGAATCGAACCCCCAACCTCCGGTTTTGGAGACCGGCGCTCTACCAATTGAGCTACACTCCTAAAGGAGTTTACTCTAGAATTTTAGTTACTACTCCAGCTCCTACGGTTTTTCCACCTTCACGAATTGCGAAATTCAATTTTTCACTCATTGCAATTGGTGTTATTAATTTAACAGTAAATTTTGCATCATCACCTGGCATTACCATTTCTGTGCCGGATGGTAATTCAACTTCACCTGTTACATCAGTTGTTCTAAAATAGAACTGAGGTCTATATTTACCAAAGAATGGAGTGTGTCTTCCTCCTTCTTCTTTTTTAAGCACATAGGCTTGAGCCTCAAATTTTGTATGCGGTGTTACCGATCCTGGTTTACAAAGAACTTGGCCTCTTTCAACATCAGTTCTTTCTATGCCTCTTAAAAGAACTCCAATATTGTCTCCAGCTTCACCAGTATCAAGAATTTTTCTAAACATCTCAACACCAGTACAAACAGATTTTTTAGTTTCTCTTATTCCTACTATTTCAACTTCTTCTCCAGTTTTGATTACTCCTGACTCAACTCTTCCAGTTACAACTGTTCCTCTTCCAGAAATTGAAAAAACATCCTCTACTGGCATTAAGAATGGTTTATCTTTGGGACGATCTGGCTGAGGAATAAATTCATCAATAGCTTTCATTAATTCTATTATAGAATTTTTTCCAATTTCATCATCTTTGCCTTCAACTGCCGCTAAGGCTGATCCTTTTATAATTGGCGTTTTGTCCCCAGGAAATTTATATGAAGTTAATAATTCTTTTATTTCTTCTTCAACAAGATCAATCAGCTCTTTATCTTTAACTTGGTCAACTTTATTTAAATAAACAACTATTGCTGGAACTCCAACTTGTCTTGCAAGAAGAATATGCTCTCTTGTTTGTGGCATAGGACCATCAGCAGCATTTACAACTAAAATTGCTCCATCCATTTGCGCTGCACCTGTTATCATATTTTTTACATAATCGGCATGACCAGGACAATCTACGTGAGCATAATGCCTTTTATCTGTTTCATATTCTACGTGTGCTGTTGCTATAGTGATACCTCTTTCTTTTTCCTCTGGTGCTTTATCAATTTGATCGTAAGCAACAAAATTTGCTCCACCTTTTTCAGCTAAAACTTTTGTAATAGCTGCTGTTAAAGTTGTTTTACCATGATCCACATGTCCAATTGTACCAACGTTAGCATGTGGCTTATTTCTATTAAATTTTTCTTTTGACATTACTTTTTTTACCTCACTTTATATTATATTCATATTTTTAATTTCTTTGGAGCGGGTAAAGGGAATCGAACCCTTACATCCAGCTTGGAAGGCTAGCGTTCTACCATTGAACTACACCCGCAACACCCAAGAATACACCCCATTTTACTATTATTAAAGAATTATTGAATGGTGGA
>Ga0187833_10000354_pt1 | contig 53183 bp, 46 predicted proteins | sample ETNtaG_37_FD_167968 | JGI IMG/M metagenome (GOLD analysis project Ga0187833, IMG submission 167968) | Marine microbial and viral communities from oxygen minimum zone, Eastern Pacific Ocean - ETNP2014_SV_400_PacBio MetaG (Illumina Assembly) | ecosystem: Environmental > Aquatic > Marine > Hypoxic...
CGCTGTACATCCTTTACCTCCCAGATGACTTCATCCTGATCATTGAGGAACCGCAGCTCAACGCCCACTGCTATTTGCGCATAGATTCCGGCAAAACTCTTGTTGTAGTGGGTAATGTCTCCAAAGAGCAAACCATCAACACCTAAGATTGCCCGCAGTTCCTCTGGTGACTTTTCATTCGCGGCAACGGCGCCGTCAAGACCAGCTAACGTGAGTCGGCTGTCTACGTCCCGCCAATGCAACATTCTGTAATTTTTTGTTGAGAAGTGATTCACCATGGTTCTTCTCACGACCGTGTAGGCAAACTCGCTTTCGGTTTTATTGGTAAAAGGCAGAACAGCGACTGTGCGCGGCAGGTTGGATTCAGACTTTTGCTCACTTTCAGCCTTGCCGGTAGTAGGTGCACTGCCCCCCATCACCGTACTATCAGTTGAAACTGCGCAGCCTGCTATCAGAGCGGCTGAAATAAGAATAGATATCTTTGTAGTAAGGGACAAGGGATATTCCTTCTTGTTATTTTATGGCAGTGGATTCCTGCTGGTAGAGTTCATTATCATGGGGGTGTGCAGTCGGCACCGCCGGCTTGCTGACTTCTTCATCACCGCCGCCCAGTAGCCATGACTGGCTTAATTGTTCTGTTAGTTCGGTGATACTTTGCAGGGCAATATCGGTTGTAACCAGCACAATTGGTAGTTGACTCATTAGTGGCGTAGTCGCACGGAATAAGATCTCGGCTTCACTGAGTGTCAGGGTCGCCTGCTCCGTCAGTTGCACAGCATTCTTCAAGGTCAACTGTATATCCTTATCTGCTGTAACGATCAGCTTGTCCACGCCCTGCATCGATGATTGCAATGCAGTAAGACTCTGATCGACCGAGGCCACCATTCCTGGCAACTCCCCCGAGACCTGAGCAAGGCTCGCAGTGACCTGCTCAAGGTTGTCAATACTCTCATATATCTTGTCCTGATTATCTGCCAGTCCAGCGGTAATTTCTTCTACATTGGCGACTATGTCAGTTACCTGGTCAGCGAGCTGGGCAATATCCAGCTCTTCTAGGATCGTACCAATTCCCTGAGGGGCGTCGGTGCTGATGAATTCGCCTGGTTCCATCAGGCCGTTCTCTGCTTTACCGGGAGACAGGATCAATCCGCTACCTGTCAAAATCGTACTGACCCCGATATTGGAGTCGACCGCCAGGGCGCTATTTTTTGTATAGAATTCCTCGTAGATGTGGGAGAGGGCGATATCCACCCGCACCATGCCATCTCTGGTGATACCAACGGCGGTGACCGCGCCGATTGACACACCCCTAAGGGATACGATGGCCTCCGGTGCGATGCCATAGGTCTGGTCGAGTACGGTATAAAAAGGTATCCCTTTGTCATCCGAGAGACTTTGGATAAAGGGAATAAGAAATCCAGCCAGGAATAACAGTACTGCACCGATCACAAAAAAACCAACAATACGGTCCCTGGCGCTGACATCAAACGGTGTATAGGCGGATGTTTTCATCGTTGCTCAGGTACCAGGTCGTGGTCTTGAATGCGAAAGATTTTGTCAGCCTTCTCCATAACGAAATCATCCGAAGTAGTAATGATAATTGTCATAGGGCTGGCTTGCTGTTTATCTCGCAATGTCGCCATTGTATCGTGTAAATACGCCTCTGACATCCCACCCTCTAACTCGTCAATGAGCAGCAGTTCGGGGTTGATGATTATTCCGCGCGCCAGGTTAACAAGTCTGGTCTGGACGTCATTGAGCTGGTGGGGATGATAGTCAAACAGCGCCTCACTAAGGTTCAGTGAAGTACATACTGCAGTAGCCCGCTCGTGAATTTCGTCGTCACTGAGATCTGTATGAAATTGTAGTGGTAATACAATATTCTGGTAGATGGTATACAAGCTGACCAGCCCCTGATCCTCATATACATAGCCTACTCTGGTTGCTCGATCTGCCGGGCTGCAATGTAGCAGGTCCATGCCATTAAGGCTCACTTCTCCACCAACATCGTTGAGAAAGCCGCCGATGCCCTGAAGCAGACTGGTACCACCATCTAAAACGTGCGTCTCGACAGCAATAATTTCATTGTCTTCAAAGTCCAGATCAAGAGAATCGAAGACCCGTTGCCCTGGGTATTCGATGTGTAAGTTTTTGATTGACAGTGACATCAAGCGCTACTGGGTGTAGGCGAGCAGGGACAGTACGACATTGATGAGAAAAAATGCCATGAGTTGTGAAGTTGTCGAGTTGGATATGGCTTCTGAGACATCATCAAAACTGTCAGTGGCTCTGGCGCCAAAATGAATCGAGATCACGCCGATCACCATGCCGCCAAGTATGGCCTTAACCGCATTTATCGCGACCTCATTGAGAGTGATTTGCTGCAATATATTGCCCAGGAAAATGCTGAAGCTGATACCAGGGTCTGATAGCCAGATGAAAACGTAGGAAGACAAAATACAAATGAAATCAAAGTATATAAACATCAGCAGTAGTGATAGCGGGAAGGCAAAAAATACGGGCAGCAGAAACAGAAAAACCGGATTAATGCCAAGACCGTGCAGAACCTGAAATTCCCTTCGCATGCGAAGAAAACCGATCTCAGAGGTCACAGCAGTGGCTGATCTCGAGATGAGGATTATTCCCGAAATGAGCGGGCCTAATTCCCTGAATATAATGACCACGAACAGGTAGCCATACTGCTCCGCCAGTACTTGCCTGGGAATATAGTCAAACAGACGTGACATCAGCAAAGCGCCGATGAACACCGCGATCATGCCGTTGATATAGAGTGCCCGAACACCAGTATTGTAGAGTTGGCGGGTGAAAAGGGTGAGAAATATTCTGCGGCGCTTGGGGTTACGAAGGTGTCGGCTGGCGTGCAGCGCGACTGATATCAGGCCAATGATGTCCAGGATATAGGAGATCAATCCCGCTGGTAGTCGGCCTATGGTGCCGAGGATATCCAGGTTCGGCCTTGTTGTCGGCCCTTCTGGCTCTGCATGCTCCTGCACACTGCTCATAGGGTTGAAATCCAGGCATCGATCTTTTTCGCTTTCTCGTCATCGCCTGCGGCTTCAAGGACACGTACGGCTCTGCGTGCATAGGTCTTGGCCCGGTGAATTCTATCCTTGCTAACTTCAATCCTGGCGAGGCTTACCAGTGAATCTGCTACACCACGAGAATCTTGAGCAGATTTGTAGGCATTCAGTGACAGTTGGAAATAGGCTGGTGATCCGGTTGCCATGGCATGCTGGTAGTATACAAAACCGCTGTCACCAGGGCTGTTTGAGTCGACACCTTCCAGCAATTCAACCGCAAGCCTGGTATCTCCCAGGTAAGCATGAACAACAGCTTTCTCAATTGTTGAAGAGGCAACCTTAAGTGCATCGTAATAGTACTGCCTATCGTCTCGAGACCTGGCAAGCACCAGGTAGGTCTTGAACTTGATGGTCGGGGAATTGAGTTGCTCTGCAATCTCTTCAAGCACGTCCACCTGTGCCGCGGCTTCACCTAGATCATCATTTGCAAAGGCCAGCGCGGCCTTTAGGTACCGTATTCGCCACTGTCCAGCCAGGTCATCCAGAGACTGATATTTCTTAAGGGCTGTTTCAAGGGCGTAGGTTGCTTCCTCGGGCATCTGTAACTGTAGCGCATAGATAGCATCCTGCTCTTCAGTGCTGATGGAGGCGGCAGTTTCCACTGGGGTTGAACTGGAACAGGCCAGTAGTCCTAGCAGTAGTGCCAGGTTAAGAATCTTCAAGCATTTTTTCATGTTCACGTTCCAAAATGCGGAGCAAGGAGGGAAGTCGCTCCAGTGTAACGACGTAACGGCTGAGAATCTCCTTCGCTTCATCGTAGCCAGTATGGTCAAGAATAAACCTGAAATTTGCACGCAGAATGGAGAAATTTTCCTCGTCCAGCAGCCCCTCGCTCAAGTCCAGGAATTCATCATAGTCGCCTCGTTCAAACGAGCGCCGCGCAAGATTCAGTTTAAACTGTAACATGATGGGGGCGACAAAAGAGTTAACGACAAAGGCCGCAAATAACGCCAGGAAGGTGACGATAAAGTCGCCTACCTTGTCCTTAAATATGGAGACCCACTCAGCCCATTCTTCACTGGTTTGCGCCTGTAGGGTGGACCTGATTTCCGCTACATATTCCTTCGCTACCGGGTTCAGGGGATCAATATTCAGCGCTTTGCGAAATTCTATTTCGGCGGCTTCAAGCTCGTTATTCTTGTAGAGGGCTTCGCCTTTGAGCGTTAGAAAATGCTCTTCTTTTTCTGGGAATTTTCCCAGGGCAAGATCTGCAATTGCGATGGCAGTGACAAAGTCTTCTATATCCATTTTCTTCTGAATAGCGATGACCGCGATGGTGTTGCTGCGGCTCAATCGCTCCAGGTGTTTGACGGAGGATGCGAGCAATTTTCTGAGAAGCGGGGTCGGGGTTGCTAACGATTTAGTCAGTGCCTGTACTTCGCCGAATCTCTCGCCATCAAAAAGCAGCTGTGCCTCAAGTTCGAGCAGTTGCATATTGTTTGGAAACTGTTGCCGTGCTCCGGCAAGCAGATCCCGTGCCTCTCGATTCTTGCCCGCCGCAACCAGTTCCTGTGCCTGATCAATGGCGCTGGTCGCTGTTGTTGGCTCTGCCCCGGTAACACCAACAGAGACCAGTCCTATTGAAAGAATCAGCAGCGTTGCAATCTGTCGCATATTAGATTGCCACCACGATCAGCACGCCGGCCTTGTTCATGGCGACTATCGTGCTTTGGCTCTGCCTGATCTTATCAGCGTCCGATTTGCTGATGGTGAGGTCAGAGGGAAGCGATTTATAGGTTGAAACAGCCTTGATAATAAATGGTGTGGTAGCAACGCGTTGATTGCGGATAGCGTCGTGCAAGTCAAAATCATAGGTAACACCACGTTTATTTACTATGTCGTCATAGGAAGTATTTTCACTTGGGTAAAGTATCTCCCCTGTGTCATCCCTTATTTTCGGAATCGTGGCCAATTCGAAAGCAGGAACGGAACTGGCATCGATGAGTAGCCCTGAAAACTTAGCGCTGGTTTCATACTGGATTACAGCGTCATTCAATATGACGTTGAGGTCAGCGCTGGCATTCTGCCGCATCCACTCGATCAATTTACGATAGGCGTTAGCTTCTGGCTCGTTGCTTATCATAAAAGATTCACTTGCTCTTGCCGGTGTGATGATGAAAGCAAGTAAGTGGTCAAAGGTGTCCCTGGAAGCCAGTTTGTTGGTCGGGTACATGGTGCGAAGGAATTTTCCCGATATCGGCATAGACATGGTGACATTGGCAATTTCGTTCTGGTAATGATCTCGAGTAATTTGCGCGCCTTTAATGATGCCCGCTACCCGTGTCGTAATTTCCGGGTTTTCTTTCATCGCCTGGCCGGTTTTAATCACCGAGTTGATGCGGACACCCTTGGTAATTTCCAGCAGGTTTCTCTGGGCATCTATCACCGCTGCCCTGCGTGCAAGAATCCTTTTTTGAGCGGCAGACAAACCAGGCTTTGCAGTACCGTAGCCGTTGGCGTAGACCACACCCTGGCTCCAGTTGATACCGCCCGCCGATGTTTGGACAACGACATCCTTAGCGGCAGTCCCGAGAGGCCATATCAGCAGGAAATACATAATTAATTTCATTGAACTCAGTCTCCACTTTGTCCCGTTCGTGTGATGATAAACCGCTGCAGGGTGCATTTCATTGATATTTTCGACTTACTGGCAGGTTTTGGATAATGGACTGAAAGGGTTATATGGCTCAGAGTATGTTCATCCCTGGGTCAACCAGGAGAACGAAGCCACAATTTGTGGAGCCAGACCGTTGATATCAATGGATTATTCACGAAATTTTGTCCATCATTAGCAGCTTTTATTGGCATTTCTGGTCTTGATGATGCGATCGTTGAGTAAATTGGCTGTAAGCGCCCTGACTATCTTGATCTTTCTGTCAGGATCCCATGTTTATGGGGCCTCCAGGGGGATATCTGTCAATCTCAAGGTTTCTGAGGCAAGGGGTGCAGCGTTTGGTGAAACTGTCGAACTTTATTCTGACAGCTTCGCCCTTGTCATAGGCAATGACAATTACACCAATGGCTGGCCCAAGCTGAGTAATGCCATCAAGGATGCAGAGCTAATTGCGGGTACACTCGAAGAAAAAGGCTTTGAAGTAGAGCTGCACAAGAACCTGGACTCAGATGCTCTCAACCAGGTATTCAAACGTTTTTTCATACTTAAAGGTGATAATCCAGCTGCGAGGTTATTCATCTGGTATGCAGGTCATGGTGCTACGGTTGATGGTGAGGGTTATCTGATCCCGACAGATGCTCCAGTGCTGACGAAAGGGGCTGAATTCAAATTTGCTTCAGTAGCACTCCGTGATTTCGGCACCTTCATGCGCCAGGCCGTATCAAAGCATGCCTATGCGGTGTTTGACTCCTGTTTTGCAGGTACCGTCTTTTCAAGTCAAAGGGCCATGCCACCTGCAGCAATAACGCGGGCTACGACCATGCCTGTGCGCCAGTTTCTCACTTCTGGGGATGCTGATCAGACCGTTTCCGATGATGGTGCTTTCCGTGAATTGTTCATCAGGGCCATCAACGGGGAGGAACGCTCTGATGCCAATAATGATGGCTATATTACGGCCAGTGAACTGGGAATGTTTCTTGGGGACCGGGTCACCAATCTAACTGAATCACTGCAAACACCCAGGTTCGGCAAGTTACGTGACAAAAATTTTGACAGGGGTGATTTCGTTTTCTCACTCCCCGGGGGTGCCGTTGCGGCACAACTGCCAACGGGTGGGTCTGCGCCTGTCAGTGCTGAAATTACATTCTGGAACTCGATTAAAACCAGTAAGAATGTCGGTGAGTACGACGCCTATCTGAAGCAGTATCCGAACGGATCTTTTGCTGCGCTTGCTATGGTCAAAAAGACAGCGATAGAGAGAAAACTAAAGGAATCCCGCGCACGTACACAGCCACGAGAAAAATTCAAAGTAACATTTCTTGACTCTGACATGCAGGCCAGCAAGGTTGCAAATATCCGCCAGACCCCATTCCCAACCGCCTCTCGAGTAGGGCGACTGGGGCAGGGTGACCGGGTGTGGGTTACCGGACAGACCCAGACCAAGGGAGGTATCTGGTACAGGATTGCCAGGGATGGAGTTGAACTGGGGTTTGTTTATTCACCCCTGCTTGCATCGATAGGGAGAGTTGATGAACAGGTAGCGGTTATACCACTTGCAGCGGAACCCTTGCCAAAAACTGTTGTACCGGAGGCTGATGTAGCGATTGATGCAGGCTCTGAAATAGTAACCGCTGGCAGCGCCGATGACCGGCTGAGCTCGTTGATGGATGAACTGCTGGAGGATAAGACCCCACCCCCTCCAGAAGCCAGAGAAGTTCAGAATCAACCTGTTAAAAAACAATTAGTTACCATTGATTACTCGAAAACAGATGAAGATATTGCAGTCCTGCCTGTGATGACCAATACCTTGCCTGCAGCCAGTCCTGTGGAGAAGGATTTGGCCCCGCAGGACCTGGATACAAGTGCGGTGGATGTAAAGCCTGCTGAGGCGGAAACAATCACACAACCCGTCGTCGTAGAAGCACTGCCAGATATTATGGAAACCCCTGTTGTATTAGCTGAAGATGGCCCGGACACAGATATGATGGCGGTGGTGGAATCTGCTACCACACTGGAGCCGGATAAACCTCAAATGGCTGTAACAGGAACTGTTGTGGCGCCTCTTCATACAGAATTGGCGAAATCTGAAGGGCAACCCGGTAACGATATACCCGGCCAGGAAGAACCCGGTCAGGAAGAACCCGATCAGGAAGAACTAGGTCAGGAAGAACCCGGTATGAAAACTCTCGGTATTGAAACACCCGGTATGGAATCTTCCGGTATGGAAACACCCGTTATAGAAACACCTGGCAAAGAAATACCGGCTGTGGTTGAAGAAACCCTAGACCAGCCCATTTCTGATAAGCCGGTGCAACTGGCATTGTTGACCAGGGAACAGCCGAAACCTGAACCAAAACCGGTTAGTGAGTACATCAAGCGTTATATAGCGGCTGCTGAAAGCGGTAACGCCAGGGCTCAATTGTCTCTTGCTTATATGTACGAAACCGGTGAACAGGTAGAACTGGACAAGGCCGCTGCGATCAGATGGTACAAACGCGCTGCTGAAAAAGGTGAGTTGCAGGCTATGTTGAGCCTTGGTCTTATGTATGAGCGCGGCGAGGGAACTGCAAAGGATTTGGTTGAGTCTGCTCGCTGGTTTCGCGGTGCTGCTTCTCTTGGCGATGCCGATTCACAGCAGACGCTTGGCTATATGTACGAAAATGGTAATGGCGTGGTCAAAGATGTTGCCGAGGCCGCTCGATGGTATGCAAAGGCCGCTCAGCAGGGTCGAGTCGCGGCACAGAACAACCTGGGACGCTTATACCAGCTCGGGATAGGTGTTGAGAAGAACCTGGACAAGGCTATTTTCTGGTACGAGCAGGCTGCGGCTCAGGGAAGTGAGGCTGCCCGGGATAACCTTTCAGAGTTGATTCCAGAGAGATTCTAACCGCCGAGGCGTTTCAGCTTTACCTGCGCTGCCACGTGACCCTGGTTGCTTGCCCTGCGATACCAGGCTTTAGCGGAGGTTTTATTGCGCTTGACCCCTCGACCACGCTCATACATCTCGCCCACCTTAAATTCTGCCTCTGGGTAGTTCAACTCTGCTGCAGCGGTATACAATTTCAGCGCCTTTGCATAGTCACGCTTGACCCCACGTCCAGCCACATACTTGTTACCCGCAATGACCAATGCTGGTGGGTGGCCGAGATCAGCAGCCTGTAGATATAGATTGGTTGCCACTACGCTGGAACGTGATATACCTGCTTTTCCCTGCTCGGTCAGTTCCGCCATTTTTAACAGTGCCCGAGGGTACTTTTTTGCCTGTGCATACTTGTACCAGCGCAGAGCATTCGCCATATCAGGTTTGGCGTTGGCAGATAGAAGACCAAGCTCATGCATGCTGGCTACGAGGTATTCTGCTGCGGGATAACCAAGTCGTGCTGCCGGCTCGATGGCAGTTAGCGCATCATTGGCGCGCCCTCCGGCCAGTAGTGAGCGAGCATACTGGATCTGAAATCGAATAACTTCAGGATACAGGCGAAGCGCTTCATTACAGGCCGTGACTGCGACCTGGGCAGGGATCTGGCTTATGGGTATTCCCCATTCCTTGGGCTTGCTCGCATATCGCGCCAGGCCATCGCAGTTATCGGCTTCGGGTACTGAACCCTTAAGCATTTCCAGTGTTTCATCTGTTATATCACCGCTGACTTCCAGGTCGTGTCGAATCTGATAGACCGCGAGTGCTTCCCGTGTATGGTTATTGAACTCCCCATTTTCAATCGCCAATCGAAATCCAAGCTGTTGCAGATTTCGTTGTGCCTCTCTGATCCTGAGGTTTCGCGCCTTCTTGATTGACTTGGCAAGTTCTATGCGACGAATTCTCTCCTGCTCCGCCTGCTTGCGCTCCTGTATGTCGGCTTCTTCTTTTACCGCCAGCAGCAGTTCGGTAGCCTGCTCGTAGTATCGGCCATCCCTGCCGGTATTTGCCAGGTAGACCACCAACTGGTCTCTGGCGGTTAGAGCTCTTCCTATGCGAAACAGCGCACGGGCCTCAAGAAAGTATAGAGAATCTGGAATCTCTATATCCAGGGCGCGTATACGCGGTATGAGTTCAATGATACCTCCATTGTCATCAATCTTGCGGAGACGGGATAATTCAGTCATTAGTAGATCAACCTGGACGTCAAGGGGCAGGTTGTCCGAGATCGTCGAGGACTCTGCTTGACATGGCGGTGGCAAGATTGAAAGGGATGAACAGATAATTATGAGAAATAGGGGTCTAAAACACTTCACGTGATGTAGCCTATGGAAAGAATGCTAAAAGTATGGCGATTCTAGGCTAATCGGCGGTCGTTGTCTCTTTTTCAGCTGGAATGACAAAAGTCCACTAGTGTTATCAGGCTTCCAGCCAACTGCTGTAAGTCTTCGAGCCTGGATTCATTTGCAGTTATCTGCCAGCGGTTTGTCTTGTAGTCACCGGCTGTGGTGGATCTCAGATCTTCATTTAGCATCAGCGTAAGGCTGGCCCAGCCATCGGGTGAGTGCCTGATATCAGCTATTTCAGCTATATCGTTTGCCAGGTTAATGCTGACCCGGCTGGTGGCCTTTATTGGTCTGGACTTGCCGTTGTCGGCACAAAGGTAGTCGTGTGACGATTCGCTGGTGAAATTGAGTTTACACATCCCCGGTGCCTGCACCCAATTGGCGATTGTGCGTGCACTTTCACAGTCGTGGGGCGGGGAGATGTACTGGGCCAGCGAAGAGGAAATCAGCGTTAATACATTTTTTGCCGCTATTTTTGCCTGATCCTCCTTCTGTGCCGCTTTCTGAGCAGCGACCTCTTCGGGCGTCAATTGGGGTTCTTTGGCTGCTTCTATCGCCTCAGCCTGTTTTGATGGAGCGCCCGGGTCTATGGCACTGTCGATAGCGTCGGCGAGCATTGAGTCTAATGAAAACTTACCATCCATTGCCCCCGATTTTGATTTTGGGCGTGATGAAACGGATTTATTTGAGCCCAGGCTCGAGATTGCCGAGGTCTTGCTGACAACTTCGAACCCTTCAAATTTCAAATTTGATGAGAACAATTGCTTGGATCTTGGTTCGCTTTCACAGGGGGCAGAATCTGCAGGCCGTTCACAGAAGAGATTTGTCCAGCTCGGAGATTCCGTCGCTGTTGTACCAAAGCTCTGGCCAGCTGAGGGTATGACAGGTCTGACTTTAAAGTAGCTCAGGGAATCCGATTCGGTTCGCACCCGTATCCAGATGTGGGCAGCTTTAGACAGGCAATCGGATCCCGTGTTAGGACCCGCGGTCCAACGTAGCTTCGAACGTACCATTGGCTCACCATATGCTTCATCCACACTGATACTTATATTCATGGATGCAATGTTACAGATGGATGCCCTGAAATTGTTGCGGCTTAATTTCTTTTCCACAGCTGCCTGAAGTGGCATGTTGCTTGCCAGCACTAGTGCTGTAACAAGTATGTAAATGCGTGATTGAGTCTTCATGTACACAGTTTGCTCGATTCAGGGGGATTTGTCATTGAGCATGCTGCTAATTAGCCTGGAAAGAAGCTTCTGATAGCCGGTTGGTGCAATTCTTTCCACGATGGCGGCAGTTTTTGCATCGCGCCCAACCAGAATCTGGGCTTTGTTCGCAAGTACGCCCCGGAGTATCTGTTCGGCTGCCTGTTCAGACGTGAGACCCGCGAATTCATCAAATCGTGAAATCAACTCCTCTTTTGTCGCGACTGTGTTGTCTGCTGTCGTGTACCGGGAAGACTTGATGATATTGGTCTTGACGCCGCCGGGCTGCACGCAGCTTACACCGATATGAGTATCGAAAAGTTCCTGTCGCATTGCATAGGTATAGCCACGAACGGCGAATTTCGAGGCGTTGTATGCAGACTGGCTAGGCACCGCGACTACACCAAATATGCTTGAAGTGTTGATAATGTGCGCTTCGTCCACGTCATGGAAAAACGGCAGGAACGACTTGCAGCCATAAATAACACCCCAGAAATTGATATTCATCAGCCACTCAAAATCTTCGTAGGACATGTTCTCTGCAGTGTCAGTGACCGACACGCCTGCATTATTGAAGATCATATTCACCTTGCCATGCTCATGGACGACATCGGTAGCAAATTGCTCAACTTGCCCCCTGTCGGCTACGTCCAGCTCATGGCTTGAAACCTCAACGCTGTAGTTGGATTTAATCAACTCTTGTGTTTCTGCCAGCGCCGCTGTATCAATATCTGAAATGGCTACATGACAATTGCGGCTCGCGACTGCTTCAGCCAAGGCCCGCCCCATACCAGACCCGGCTCCTGTAATTGCGGCGACCTTGTCATCGAAAGTAGTGATTGGCATTTATTGTCCCCGGGGTGTGCTGTTGCGCTCGATCAGGATTTTTCGCGTATCCCCGAGTCTCTGGGTGATTCGCCGGCGGTCAAAATATTCGAGGATCTCGATGGCCAGGTTGCGACCAATACCAGTGACATCCCGGTATTGCTTGACAGTAAAGTCCGCTCCACCGGCCGCCTCAAATAGTAGCATGCAAAGCTCTTGAATGGCCGCCGGAGTGAAGTAGCGATTTTTAACCGGCCTGATCAAGAGACTGGACTGGACACAGGCATTCAGAGATTTTTCCAGGGTCTTCGGTGGAACTGACAACTGCTCCGCCAGATCGTGCAAGACGGGAGGCTTCGTTTGGCTGCGGGACAAAATGGGCTCCACCTCGTTCCACAGGGCCTGAACTTCGGCGGAGAGCTGTGAACTGAAACCGGGTCGCTGCAAGGTGTTGCCGGTTTTCACCAATTTTTCATCAGATACCAGGCGCTCGACGAGTGCATCCACGAAGCTGCACCGTCCGGGCAGCAGCTTCGCGATCTGGTTTTGAGACAAGCCTGTGGTTTGAGGGTTTTTTTCATGCCACTGATCGAACTTTGCCACAAGGTCTTGTTCCAATTTTTCTAGGTGCTGCCTGCTGATTATTGTTTCGTTTAGAAATTCTACTTCCAACTTGGAAGCGCAGGTGTGCACTTCTGACGGCTTCATGTTCAGCGCGTTAATACACTCTGTATTGGTCAGCCCCAAAGTGGCGTGTACCAGCAAAACCTCGAGCGCCTGGTGTGACTCGAGGTCAACGCACTGTCTCAGAAGTTCAAGCCTTGCTGGTCTGGCACGTCCACGCAACGGTGAATAAGGAGAAACAATAGTGCCGCCGGCGATTGTTCTTATCGCTCCCTGGTCCCTCAAGATTACCCTGTCACCCATGCAAATATTGATTGCTTCCTTGAGTACTACCTGTACAAGACCCGACTCATTTGGATTTATCCTCGTATCTTCAAGTACTGCAACACGCCCCGTAACATGGTTCGCCGCCGTATGAACATGTACAGGTGTCCAATTAGCTAATGGCTTGCTTTCGCTTGCCAGCACCTTTAACAGCATGTCAAACCTGGAACTTGCTTCATGGTGTGGATTGCTGGTCAGCCAGTTTCCGCGGCTGATGTTTTCCCGTCTGAGATTGTGGCCAGCAAGATTAATAGCACAGCGATCACCGATAGTTGCATGACTGGCAGCTTGATTTTGGGTGTGGATGCCACGCACTCGAAGAGCTTCTCCCTGGGGGACCAGGTAGACTTCGTCGCCTTCGCTCACTTCCCCAGAAAATATCGACCCGGTTACTACCAGGCCTGATCCCTTTACTGAGAAGCAGCGATCTATTGCCAGCCGAAAGTGTCCGTTTCCTGGTCGGGAATCAATTTCTGATGCAGTCAGGCACAGAGTCGTTTTCAAATCATCGATTCCCTCACCTGTAATGCTTGACAAGGGGAAGACGTCAGCATCTGCCAGGCTGGTCTGGTTGAGGATATCGGTGACTTCCATCCTGACTTGCTCTAGTCGCGATGAGTCAACCCGATCAATTTTGGTTAAGGCTACAGCGCCCCGGGAAATGCCCAACTGATCCAGTATCGCGAGGTGTTCCATGGTCTGCGGCATTGGTCCATCGTCAGCAGCTATAACAAGCAGGGCATAGTCAATTGCGCCAACACCTGCAAGCATATTGTTAATGAATTTTATATGCCCTGGGACATCAACAAAACCTAGTCGCCCACCAAGTTCATCATCGATATAGGCAAACCCCAGATCAATGGTCAGACCCCTGTCTTTCTCTTCTTCAAGACGGTCGGTTTCGATTCCGGTCAGAGAATGGACCAACAGTGTCTTGCCATGATCCACGTGACCCGCTGTAGCGATGATCACGGATAATCCAGATGACTCAGCTGTTCCACCAGGTCAGCAGATTGCTCCAGGGTCCTTAGGTCAAACAATAACTTTCCATCATGGATTCGGCCTATGACAGGGGTCGGCAGGTGTCTGAAAGCTTTGGCGATTTGTTGCAGTTGCTGGTCAGATGGTTTGCCGGGCTGGATGCGGATCGCCTTGCTGGGAAGTAATTCGAGGGGCAGGGAGCCGCTACCGATCTGGCTTTGAGTGTCTACTATATCTACTGTTGCGTGATCTGACAGTGCCGATACCAGCGGAGGCAGAACCTCCTTCGCCACTGCCTCGATTTGCTGGACTGATCTTGCCAGGTATCTGAGAGTGGGGACCTGTTCACAGAGCCTATCCGGGTCTCTATACAGGTTTAGTACTTCAGCAAGGGCCACCATGGTCATCTTGTCAATTCTCAGCGCTCGTTTGAGGGGATTGGCCTTGATGGCAGCGATCAGGTTCTTCTTACCTACAATAATGCCAGCCTGGGGGCCTCCCAGCAGCTTGTCACCACTAAATGTCACTATATGCGCACCCGCTTGGATTGCTTCCTGTGCGGTAGGTTCGTGGGGGAGGCCAAATGGAGACAGGTCAACCATTGTTCCACTGCCCAGATCAGTGACGAACGGAATATGCACACTATCTGCCAATTCAGCCAATTCCTTGTCGGTGACAGAGCTGGTGAAACCCTTGATTTCATAATTGCTTGTGTGGACCTTCATAAGCAGCGCTGTTTTTTCACTGATCGCCTGCTGATAATCCTTGAGATGGGTTCTGTTGGTGGCGCCGACCTCTACCAGTTCGCACCCGGACTGCTGCATGATTTCCGGAATACGAAAAGATCCGCCAATCTCCACCAATTCCCCTCTGGAAACAGGGACCTCCTTTTCTCTGGCAAGGGTGTTGAGTGTGATGAGTACTGCCGCAGCATTGTTATTGACGACTGTTGCCGCCTCAGCACCGGTTATTCCTGTAATGGCTCTCTCAAGATGATCGTCACGGTCACCTCTCTTCCCTGATTCAAGATCGTACTCCAGGTTGCTTGGTCCTCGCGCAATCTTGACCATGCCGGATATGGCTACTTCAGGCAGGGATGCACGGCCAAGGTTGGTATGCAGAACTGTACCGGTTAGGTTGAGCACGGGCTTCAGGCTTGGGTGGTGGGCTTCATCAATGTTGCGCTGCAATAGCGCCACTATCCCGGTGACAGACGGGATGGCTTTGTCTGAATGCGAAAGTTCACTTCGAATGGATGCAAGAATTGCCCTGACACCGGAAGTCACAATAGACCGTCCATATTTTGCAACCAGAGATTGGCAGGCTTCGCTGCTGATTACCCTGTCAACAGACGGGATTTGTGCGAAAGCACGATTCGAATTCATAGCCTTAGCGTTGGGAGGACATGATGGCTTCCTGCAGGGGTGCAAGTTTTCGAATCCAGGGGCGAACTTTGAGCGTACGTGTGCCTACAAACTCCTGACGGGCTTTTTCAGCGCTAGACTGGTCGGGGTAAAAGCCGAGCAAGAGCACGAACCAGTTGCTGCCTTTGCTTTCGATCTGTGTGTAGAGCAGATCGTCGAGCCCGTTCTGGCTGGCATATTCGAGAATCTGGCCTTTCTTCTGCAGAGCAATTAGTTGAACCGTGTAGTAGTCGCCGGGCTTTCCCAAAATGGTGCTGGCACTGTCATCATTTTCAGCCGGGTCTGGTGTCGGGTTCACATCCACCTCCACCTCTGCTTCTTTGGGCGCTGCTGTCAAAAGGCTTTCGGTGACAAGTGTCTCGGCTGCCAGCACTGGCTTGGGTGATGGTGCCGGGAGAAATGTTGCTATTTTCTCCGGTTGTGGCTCTGAAACACAGTCCCAGCTTCGGTCCTTCGCTACACCATAGCAATGCCAGTTTTGCTTCAGTTGCTGATTGTGGAGAATCTGAGGTGTCTCACAGATTCCATCTGCACATTCCTTCTTGCTTCCAAAACCCAGGTTCCCCAATAGGGAGCAGGAGGAAACTAGGAGCAGAACCTGCACCATAAACCCAGATCTGATCCAGCCATTCATATATTTGTCACTCGACGATTGTTCATTAGTAAAGGTTGCTGCGGATTCAATCACAGATTAGGGCTGTGGGGTAGTTTCATTAGTGAATTGTGCAGTAGGGAAATGATCACGGTGTGGAAACAAGCCAAAGATACCACCCGTATGGAGGAATACGATATCCGAGGCATGCCTGAACCTCCCGTTTGCCAATTCCTGGAGGAAGGCATCAAATGCCTTTCCGGTATACACAGGGTCAAGAATAATGCCTTCTGTCCTTGCTACACGACTAATAGTCTCGTATACGTGAGGGTCTGCTCTGCCGTAGCCCGGCCCCACATACCCGTCAAGAATGTTGATGGGCTGATCTGCCAGCTCCTGGTTGTATCGCCTTGTCCAGCTTTGGATATCCCGGCTGATCTTGTGCTGGAACCAGGCTTCATCCTCGCACACATTGAATGCCACGATATTTGTATCGAGTTCATGCAGGGCATTACCGACAATCAACCCACCCATGGTTCCGCCGGACCCTGCGGCTGAGATAACGAAGTCAGGTTCTATTTCGAGGCGCTCAAAATCGCATTTTAACTCCCTCGCACATTCGATATATCCCCAGAGTCCAATTTCGTCACTTGCTCCAATAGGGATGCTGAAGGGCCTTTCTCCCAAAACCCGATATTCCGCCTCTATATCGGCGTACAGCCTGTCAGGAGTTTTGAATTGCTCGGCAGTGGCAAATGTGACTGAGGTGCCGGCCAGGTAATCAAGCAGCAGGTTTCCATCCAGATTGTTATAAGGCTTACCACGGAGAATCAGGTGACACTTCATGCCCAGGCGAGCCGCTACGATTGCAGTTGCACGGCAATGATTGGACTGTACTCCCCCGCTGGTAATCAGTACCGTAGCCTGTTGGTTTTGGGCTTCACCTACGGAGAACTCGAGTTTACGTAATTTGTTTCCGGAGGCCGCGCACTCCGTGAGGTCATCTCTTTTTATCCAGATCCTTGGGCCACCCAGTTCTTTGGACAGCCTTTCGAGACTGGTTATGGGGGTTGGCAGGCGAGCCAGTGAAATTCTTGGTATGTCCATAATGGGGTCCGCAAATATTCCTGGTCTCAAGTATCAATTCTCTGGCACGAAAGTAGATAATAGCCTATGGACCGAAGAATTCATGTGAACCCTGCTAAATTGCTTCCTGTGCTTGTGTTATCGCTTTTCCTGTCTGCCTGCGAACAGGAGCGACGGATCGTTATTACCGGTCCCACTATGGGGACGAGCTATATCGTTAAATTGGTTGGCATGGGACTGGATAAGACGAAAATTGGTTCAGAGATTGAAGCTGAACTTAAGCGAATCAACAGCCTGATGTCGACTTACGATGAGAATTCTGAACTGTCTCAATTCAACCGGTTCCAGGGTAAGGGTCTTTTTCCTGTTTCGCCCGAAACATTGGAAGTACTGCGCCTGAGTGGATCGGTTCACGACCATAGTGATGGTGCATTTGATGTTACGGTTGGTCCCCTGGTCAACCTGTGGGGCTTTGGTCCGGGCCCATCGCGGGATAGTATCCCTGCTGATGAAGAGATAGAGGCGGCACGGCATCGTACCGGGTTTGGATTACTTCAGATAGACGACGACGGGTTGCGCAAGGACAGTGATCTCTATCTGGACCTGTCCGCCATAGCAAAGGGCTATGCGGTCGATCGCGTAGCACTTATTCTTGAGGCAGGGGATATCCGCAACTACCTAGTCGAAATTGGCGGTGAACTGCGGGCTAGAGGTCAAAATGACCGTGGCAATCCCTGGACTATCGCAGTAGAAAAACCCAATAGCCTCAGCCGCTCAATATTTCGAACCATTCCATTACGAGATATGAGTATGGCGACCTCTGGAGACTACCGAAACTATTTTGAAGTCGATGGCAAAAGATATTCCCATACCATTGACCCGCGAACAGGGCGACCTATTACCCACAATGTGGCTTCGGTTACGGTACTGGCTGCATCGGCTGCTGTCGCGGATGGTTACGCCACTGCCATCAATGTGCTGGGTGTGGAAAAGGGGTTAAGTCTTGCGCGGCAGCTTGACCTTGCGGTATTGGTCCTGGTCAAGCAGGAGGACGGCTTTATTGAACGGTCATCGCCTGCGCTTGATGATTACCTCGACCAGGTCCCCTAGCGGACCCAGGATTGCCGGATTCTTCAGCTAGACCCAGATTCGTTTTCTGGATTGATAGAACTCATGGCATTGGGCCATATCATCTAAAAACCTGGGAAGTTCATCCATCAACAGGGCCTGCGGGCCATCCACCAGGGCAACGGCTGGTTCAGGGTGAAAATCAACCAGTACCAGGTTTGCCCCGGCAATCAGTCCCTGTGCTGCGGCGTGGACCACATCAAGAATTCCGTCCGGAGACCTGTCTCTCGAACCCACGGAGTGTGATGGGTCAACACAAACCGGCATCCTGGTCAGACGTTTGATCACGGGAACCTGGCCAAAATCGACCATATTTCGATGGGGTGCACCACCTTCACTTTTCATCCCACGCAGGCAAAAAACCACATTTGAATTTCCTTCGCTGGCGAGGTATTCGGCCGCATTGAGTGATTCGTTTAAGCTTACACCATAGCCTCTTTTGAACAGTACCGGGTATCGTGTTTGTCTGCCAACTACCTTAAGAAGCTCAAAATTCTGGGTATTCCGAGTGCCTATTTGCAGCATGACACCGGTAGGATCACCAGCTTTCAGCAGGGCTTCAGAGATTTCATCGATTTGACTCTCATGGGTAACCTCCATGGAAATCACCTTGATGCCATATTTCCCAGCCAGATCAAACACGTAGGGCAGGCACTTCTTGCCGTGGCCCTGAAATGAGTATGGATTGGTGCGCGGTTTATATGCCCCCATCCTTGTGCAAACCTGCCCGTTTTCCTGCAAGATGCGCATCATCGTTTCTACGTTTTCCATACTATCGACCGCACATAGACCAGCCAGAATGTGACAATTATCCTGTGAGAAATGGACACCGTTATAGGTAAAGCCACTGGTCCGCTGTTTATCCTGATGCCGGCCCAGGATTCTATATTCTTCAGAAATGCGAACGACGCGCTCTACGCAATCCAGGTCCTCAATCTCTGACTGGTTGACCTTATGGGTGTCACCCAACAGATAGATTTCGCTGAGCTTTTGTTCTTCACCCTGTACGATATGATGTTGCAGGCTGATGTTGGGAAGTTGCTGGAGAAAAGACATGGCATCCCTGTATTCTGAGGACTCTTCATCAGTATTCGGGTGTAGTATCACGATCATGTATATAGTTCCAAAAGATAAAGGTTGCTATTGTAACTTATTGCACCCAATGGATGATCGTGATGATACTTAAAGATTGGCGACTGCATGTAGCCGCACGCTACTCCCTGTCTGGCGCTTCCGATCATCTGGTCTCTTTCATGTCACTGATATCAATTTCAGGGCTGGTTCTCGGCGTGGCAGTACTGGTTATCGTTCTGTCCGTCATGAACGGGTTTGAGCAGGAATTGCGCGAGCGGGTATTGGGAGTAGTCCCCCATGGCGTGGTCTACAGCAGGGTGCCGCGTACGGACTGGCAGGCCTTAATGCAACAATGGAAAGAAAATGCTGACATTAAGGCGATGGCGCCTCTGGTGGAAGGAACAGGTTTAGCCTTGGCAAACGGCGAACTTGCGGGCGTGTCTTATACAGGAATAGATCCACTACTCGAGTCAGAAGTATCCATACTGAAGCGCTACTTCGTTGTGGGCGAGCTGAATGGCCTGGCCCAGGGTAGTTTTAATGTCATCATCGGACAAGCGCTGGCAACGCGCCTTAAGGTTAATGTTGGCGATAAACTCACGCTTGTCCTGCCGGAATTGAAAGTTGGTCTTGCGGGACCCATGCCGACAATGAAGCGGTTTACAATTTCGGGACTGTTTAAAGTTGGTTCTGACCTGGATAAGTCACAGCTCTATATCCATATTGGTGATGCCATGAAGATAAAAAGACAACCGCAGATAGACGGAGTGAGAATTCGCCTCGATGATCTATTTGTTGCGCCGGGCGTCTTGCATAACCTGATACTGACAACTGGCGACAGTGAGCTATATGCATCCAGCTGGATGGGTCGACATGGGAATCTATATGATGCCATCCAGATGCAGAAAACAACCATGTTCCTTCTGCTGTTATTACTGGTTGCCGTGGCAGCATTTAATGTCGTATCAAATTTGATGATGACGGTTCAGGACAAGTATTCAGATATCGCTATCTTGAGAACAATTGGTGCGTCACCCGGTTCCATCAGAGCGATATTTATCATGCATGGATGTCTCGTGGGGGTGCTGGGTATCACTATAGGTCTTGTCCTGGGAGCGCTGCTGGCAAACTGGCTGGGTGACATTTATGGTTTCATAGATGAGAGTTTTGGTCTTGGGATCATGGATGAGTATTTCATCCAGTATTTGCCCACCCGGTTGTTGGCGGGCGATATTGTTGTTGTTGCCACCGTGTCATTTGCTATATGTCTGGCTGCTACCATTTATCCTGCATCGAAGGCGGCGGCGGCAAATCCTGTTGAGGCTCTACAGTATGAAGGGTGAAATGGTCTTGCAAGCAGTAGAGCTTAAGAAGTTTTACGGTCAGGGTGACAAAACCATAAGGGTGCTTGATGGTGTGGATCTTGAGGTCATGGGTGGTGAGCGGGTGGCTATCGTTGGCTTGTCCGGAAGTGGCAAAAGTACATTGCTTCACCTGTTAGCTGGTCTTGATAGTGCTGATGCAGGACAGGTTTTCATTGGTGGCGAAGATATTGCGAATCTGGATGAAAAGTCCCTGTGTCGGCTACGCAACAGGACATTGGGGTTTGTATACCAGTTTCACTACCTGATGGTGGAGTTCTCAGCGATTGAGAACGTTGCAATGCCATTAATGATAGGTGATGCAAACTGGAAATTGGCCAATGCAACGGCCAGTGAAATGCTTGGAAAGGTTGGCCTTAAAGATCGCCTGAATCACAAGCCAGGGCAACTTTCAGGAGGAGAGCGTCAACGAGTTGCGATTGCGAGGGCGCTGGTTACTCATCCACAGTGTGTTCTGGCGGATGAACCAACAGGAAATCTTGATGAAAAGACTGCAGAGGATGTAAATCAATTGCTGGTGGATTTAAGCTGTGATCTAAACATGTCATTCGTTATCGTTACCCACAACCATGACCTCGCCAGCAGGATGGATCGAACCATGGTGCTGCACAACGGTTTGATTGAGGTGCAGCGGCAGTGAGTGTTTCCTCTTTTATTGGCATCAGGTATTCAGGATTTGGTGCTTCACCGGGGGCGGCAGAAAACAGATTCCTGTCCTTTATTTCACTGGTGTCTCTTTTTGGAATGACATTGGGCGTCATTGCCCTGATTGTTGTTGTGTCGGTAATGAACGGCTTTGACTCCGAGCTCAAACGGAGAATTCTTGGAGTGGTTCCTCATCTTGTGGTCAGTGGGGAAGTCGACCCGGCACTGCTGGACGACCCAAGAATAGTTGCGAGGGCTCCTTTCATAGAGCGGCATGGGCTGCTCCTCAATGGAAGCTTGAGCCAACTGGTGACCTTGTACGGAATAGATGTTCTAAGTGAGAGTGAGATGTCCATCGTGCCCGAAAATATGACTCAAGGCTCGATGGAAGATCTTGGCGACGAACAGCATGGTATCGTTATTGGCCGGGTTCTGGCTTACCGCCTTGGCCTCGTGTTGGGGGATAGCCTGACAATGGTGATCCCTGAACCATCCGCTGGTGGCCACCGCTTTTCTCCTAGAGTTTCACAGGTACGGTTAGTTGGAACGTTCGAGCTTGAATCAGAGCTTGATTATCGACTCGCCCTGCTGAACATAACAGAGCTGCAACGCATCGTCGGCGGGCCTGCCGCAGATACGCGTGTCAGGTTAAATAATGTTTTTGATGCCCCCGCTCTAAATGGCGCGCTCACCAGCGGTGAAGGCAGTAACGTCAGGGATTGGACTCAGCAGTATGGAGATTTTTTTGAGGCAGTTAAGATGGAGAAAATCATGATGTTTGTGCTGCTGTCGCTTATTGTCGCTATCGCTGCTTTCAATATTATTTCAAGCCTGAGTGTGATGGTCATGGACAAACAGAAGGACATAGCAGTTCTGCGCACCTTTGGTCTTTCCCCGTTTCGAGTGATGCTGATATTTGTGATTCAGGGGGTCGTTGTCGGTGCTGCCGGTATACTAATGGGGTCTATCCTTGGACTGGTATTAGCGCACAACATCACAGAGGTCGTTGGCTTTTTTGAAGAATTGTCCGGCGGGAAAATGCTGGCGGGGACGTATTTTGACTCAGTACCAACAGATGTGAGGTATGGCGATGTACTGGTCATAATTATGATTGCCTTTTTGATCAGTGTTCTGGCCACGCTTTACCCGGCATGGCGGGCAGCCTCCCTAAAACCTGCTGAAATATTGCGCTATGAATAGCGTTCCGGGCTATGCTGCAGGGATACGGGATAGTTTAGTCCAGCCTTTATCCAATTTATAAACCCCGGACAAGTTCCAGCAGTTCCGGGAGTTCATCGATCTCGTGGTCTGGCTTGTGGGTTGATTCCATTTCCCTGGTTTCCGGTTTGGACTCATCGTGGATCAGTACGGTCTGCATTCCCGCGGCGGCCGCGCCGTCAATATCCTGGGTAGGCGTATCCCCAACAAAAATCACCTCGTCTGCTGTGCAGCCGGCCTGTTCCAGCGCAATACCAAATATTGCAGCATCAGGTTTGCAGGATTGGGCAGCCTCGCTTGACAGGTGAAAATCGAAATAGCTGGCGAAGCCATCTACGGAAAGAAAATCCTGAAAATCACCTTCGTCAAGGTTACTTACCAGTCCAATGTTAAACCCTGACTCGCGCAGCGTACTAAGGGTATCAATAGCACCTATACGGAGTCCCCCACCATGCAGGCCAAGTTCCTGGAACCTCGAAACACAGCCTTTCCACCACATATCACTAAGCATCGCTGTATCGGACCTCGTTAGCTTGAATCCCAGTTCTATGGCGGCCTTTGCATAACGCACTGCAAAGACCTCTCGGAAGAGATAGAAATCCTGCAGAAAAGATTTTTGCGTCGCATTTGCCGGTCCTCTTCCTGTAAATGCGCCAGCAATCATCTCATTCTGGGATTCATCAAGCCCAAGTATACGGGCGAATTCACCGGCAACGGCGCCTTGATGGTCATCAAATATACCCATCGATACGACTGTTCCTGCCATATCGAACAGCACTGCTTTCGTTCTCGCCACATTTCTCTCCTAGTCACCAAAATTCAATTTTTGCCGGCGTTTCCTCCAGTACTTGCTGAGACGCAATCGCCAGAATAAGTGCACTGTAGCAAAACCAACCAGTCCTGCCGTTACACCGCAGGCAAGGGAGCCCAATAGCAGAGGCTGCCATACGATAGCCATTTGCGCTGCCAGCCATTCCAGGCTCAGGTCAATAGATTCAACCTGATTGTTTTGACCGAGCAGATGAGTGCCAATCTTAAAGGCGAAATACATCATTGGTGGCATTGTTATGGGGTTGCTGATCCACGCGAATGCCAGCGCTAGTGGGATGTTACATCGAACCCATATACAAAGTAGCGCGCATGGGATCATCTGAAATGGAATCGGCAGGAAACAGCAAAATAGGCCAAACAGTGCGGCATAAGAGATTGAATGAAGGTTAAGGTGCCAGAGGTTTGGGTCAAATATCATTTCCCCAAGGAACCGCAACGACTTGATCTCTCTAAGTCGTTCCTTTGTTGGCAGGTACTTACTAAACGGCATCTGGGGGTCTCTGTCTCCTGATCGGTATTATGCCCACATAACATTGGCAAGAATACTCATGGGCGATATCTCAATCTGATTTAGGCGATAACTTCTAGTACACCATGGCAAGATTCCCTCAAATATGGGAATGAATATTGCGGTCCTGCCGTTTGTTGCTGCGATTCTGGCAGTAACACGATTACCTGAATTACCGCCGATTGAGCCACTTTTGCTGGGTCTGCCAGTCTCGGTTTTTGGCCTGTCATGCAGTCGAGCGAGGCCCTTCAGTGCATTCTATCTAGGTCTGCTGTATGTTTCGATGAATGCCGTGGCAGGATTGAATGCTGTTTTTCCTGATGATCTGCAAGGCAAGGATTTGCAGGTAATCGGGCAGGTGTCAGGCTTGCCCGGGCGATCAGATGGAATTCTCCACTTTAGCTTTAATGTTGAAGAAATAACTGATTGTGCTTCCCGCTGGACAGGAACAGTGAATATTTCATGGTACCGGGCTCCTGTCGAGGTACAACCCGGGGACAGGTTACAACTTACGGTACGGCTGTCTAAACCGGGCTCCACCTTAAACCCTGGTCTATTTGACTATGAAGGCTGGCTATTCTCCCGCGGCATTCAGGCGGGTGGATATGTTCGGAGCAACAGTAAAAATGAATTGCTTGAATCTGATTCCATTGCTTTTCCGCATCATGTTTTGCGCTATCGAATTCGTCAGACAATGCTGGGCTTGCTGAAAGAATCACCGGTGAAGGGCCTGCTGATCGCACTTACAATCGGTGAAACGGGCCAGATTTCAAAGCCCGCCTGGCATAGCCTGACCAGGACGGGTACCAATCATCTCCTTATCATATCTGGGCTGCATGTGGGCCTGGTGGCAGCGATGATATTCAAGTTGCTTGGTCTCACGCCATTGTCAATTCGCTGGGTTGGCGTGACAACGATGATTGTTACGGCTTTCTATGCCTTGATCGCAGGGTTTGGACTCCCTGTTCAGCGCGCTTTGATCATGACCTCGGCTGTGCTTCTCGCCGTCAGTATCAGCAGGAGGGTATCTACCCTGACCATGTTCTCCGCATCATTATTAGGCGTCGTCATGGTTCAGCCATTTGCGGTGATGAGCAATGGTTTTTGGCTGTCATTTGGTGCTGTATTCTCGCTGATATACGCCTATAACGGCAAACTGATGGGCAACGAGGGCACTGGTATGCTCAAGGTCCTGCTCGCAGCAATAAGGACCCAGTGGGTGGTATCCGTTGCTATGTTTCCTTTGCTCCTTTACTTGCTGTCCCAGGCATCCCTGGTGGCATTTACGGTTAATCTTGTTGCGATTCCATGGATCAGTTTCCTTGTTATCCCCTGGCTACTGATATTTGTTGCTGCTCTCCCGATAAGTACCGACATTTCAGCGGCGAGTCTTTCGATCGGAGAGTTCTTTTTATCAATCATATGGCAGTATCTTGAATGGGTGGCGGATAAAGAACTGATGTTCTACGGATCCGAGGGGTTGGTACCACTGTTAATAGCCTTGTTCGGGGTATTGATCGTATTTTCTCCCAAAGGGACCGTTCCCAGATGGCTTGGCTGGATGTGCTTCCTGCCCCTCCTGGTGGTTCATGAGGTTCCCGGCAGGGGTGAATTGCGGGTAACTTTTGTTGATGTGGGGCAGGGCCTCAGCGTTATTTTACAGACCAGGCGGACAACACTGCTCTACGATACGGGTCCAAAGTTTGGTGATCGTTTCGACAGCGGTGAGCAGATCCTGACGCCACTCCTTCGTAAATACGGCCTGCGCAAATTAGACGCCTTTATAGTCAGCCATGGTGATAACGATCATGCAGGGGGAATGAATTCCATTCTCAGGAACTTTGATATAGACCGCTTTGTATCTTCTGTATCCGAACGTGCCCAGCCCTGCGACTCGCCCATCAACTGGTCTGCAGACGGTGTCAGGTTTGAGATATTTCGTTTGCAGGTCGGTGGCGGTAACAACAGCTCCTGTCTGCTGTTAGCGCACACAACAAAATTTGGCGTCCTGATAACCGGTGATATTGAAGAAGTTGCCGAGGGTTTGCTGCATGAAAAAATATTACCGGAAATTCAGGTGATTTCAGTACCGCATCATGGAAGCAAAACTTCTTCCAGTCCAGGATTTATCAATCACTTGATGCCGAGTTTGGCGATAGTATCCGCCGGGTTTCGCAATCGTTTTAGTCACCCCGAACAAGCAGTGTTAAAAAGGTATGAGAAAAGGCATGTGCGAGTACTAAATACTGCCGATGAGGGTGCGATAAGGATCTGGTTGGGTGAAAATGGGATTCAGCGGGTTGAGAGAACACGCTTAGAAGGGCGCAGATTTTGGCATCGCTAAAAACAGAAAAGGGTAGGACTTAAAGTCACTACCCTTTTATCTGCTTAGGCGTTGTTACCCGTTAGACTGCAATGATATTTGCTGCCTGGGGGCCTTTTTGCCCTTGTGTCACGGTGAACTCGACTTTCTGGCCTTCAGCCAGTGTCTTGAAGCCTGAGCTTTCGATTGCACTGAAGTGTGCAAATACATCGGGGCCAGATTCCTGGGCAATAAAGCCGAAGCCTTTTGATTCATCGAACCATTTAACGGTTCCAGTAGTTGTAGACATAATATTTTCCTATTTAGTCATGAGTAATTGCGGCCTTTCTAAGGAGGCCATTTGGCTGGAGGTGGTGCTATTACTTATGATAATCAGGACGAGGAACTAATAGGGACATCGAAAAGTTGTGCATAAATATAAGACGTACTCGCAAGCGCGACGGATTATAAACAGCTTTTCCCGAGAGTCAATGGCTAGTGACATGAATATGCGATAGGGCTGTGTTTTCCTTGCACCCGCAACAAATGAAAGTGATGCTGCGGCCCATTAACAGTAGCGATGAGACGATTATGGCAAGTGCACTGCAATCTCTGTTGGGTCAACTTGACCTTGAGCGGATTGAAACCAACCTGTTTCGTGGAATTAGTGATTCCCTGGGTCCTCCCCGGGTGTTTGGGGGACAGGTTATCGGGCAGGCCCTGATTGCTGCGCTAAATACCGTGGAAGATAAGCCCTGCCATTCCTTGCATGGCTATTTTCTCCGGCCGGGGAATCCTTCAATTCCTATTGTCTATGAGGTCGATCGTATCAGGGATGGACGTAGTTTCACGACGCGCCGGGTCGTGGCTGTCCAGGCTGGTGAAGCTATATTCAATATGTCCGCATCGTTTCAGAAGATGGAACAAGGTTTGAGTCATCAGGCGAAGATGCCCAATGTCCCCGACCCTGATGAAATCTCTTCCGATCGTGCGAGGCTCGCCGCAAACCTCGATTCTTTGCCGGAGGATATGAGGGAAATGATGAGCCGGGAAAGGCCAATTGAAATGAAAAGAGTGGAACCGATTGATTATCTGAATCCCCGCAAACATCCTCCATACCAGCATGTCTGGGTACGCGCCGGTGAATCCCTTCCTGATGATACTGCACTCCACCAGTGTCTCCTTGCCTATGCTTCGGACCTGGGAATTCTCGGTACCAGTGCCTTACCTCATGGTAAATCGTTTTTGACAGGGTTGATGACTGCCAGTCTCGACCATGCAATGTGGTTTCATCGCCCCTTCCGTTTTGACGAATGGATCCTGTTTGCACAGGATAGTCCGGCTGCAGGTGGGGCCAGGGGGTTTAACCGGGGCACGATGTTCTCGAGAGATGGTGTGTTGATCGCCTCGGTGGCGCAGGAAGGCCTGATCAGGGTGGTTGGTTAGTCGTTACCTGCCGTTTAGCCTACAGTTGCAGAGACTTGACTGCGTCAACCAACGTCTTGTTTTGCTGTGGCAGACCGATGGAGATACGCACTTTATTTGCCAGTTTCTCCTCAGCAAAATATCGAATGAGTATCCCCCTGACTTTTAACTCCTCGTAGAGCTGTTTTGCAGTACATACAAATTCGGCGGGAATCGTCACCAGCAGGAAGTTTGTCTGACTAGCCTCGCTGGCAAGACCCAGTTCGAGGAGAGACTCACTCAGCTTATTTCGTTCGTTAGCAACCTTTTGACAATTTTCCATGGCATAGTTGCGGTTGGAAATCGCTGCTTCGGCAATCTGCTGACCGATCAGGTCGAGGTTGTAGCTGTCGCGAGTCTTATCCAGCATGGGTTTGATCAGAGGCTCTGCTCCTATACCGTAACCAAAGCGAAGACCAGCCAGGGAATAGCCCTTGCTCAAGGTTCTAAGGATGATGACATTGTCATTATCACAAACAAGCGGAATGGAATCGTAATTAACGTCTACAAAGTCAACGTATGCTTCATCGATAAGCAATACTGAATTCAGTTCTGAAGCAATCGTGGAAAGCGTCTCAGTGTCAAATAGTTTGCCGGACGGGGCGTGCGGATTTACCAGGAAAGTCAGTTTGCAGTTTGCCCTGTTGATTTGCTGTGTAAATGTGCCTGGCAGTGACCAGTCATCATTCAGGGGAATCATCACAGACGGGCAATCCTGAATCTGGGCTAAAACGGGATACAGGGAATAGGTAGGGCTTGTCATCCCGATTGCTTCACCTGGATTAACGAAAGTGGTAATCAGTAATCGCAGAAGTTCATCCCCGCCTCGAGTGGCGATGATATTGCTGCGTTCAACACCGTGCAGTGAAGCTGCGAGGTCACGAAATTTGTCTGCTCTTGCAGGTGGATAGCGACGTAGTGATTCACTGCTGAAATTAGTTATTACATTTTGGATATCGGGTGCCGGAGGGTAGGGGTTCTCATTGGTGTTGAGCTTTATAGTATTGCTGCCTTCTGGCTGCTCTCCCGAAACGTAGCCCAGCATTTTCTTAATATTTTCTCTTTCGTAATACATGACTTCCTAATTGCGCGCACAGATTTGTTGCAGCATCGCAGGCCTGGGGTCAGCCACATACCCCTGATTGAAACTTGTGATACTCAGCGACTCACCGAACACGTCCCTGAGTTCATCCGTTTTCAGCAGGAAATTCGGATTACTGGGTTTGCCATATTGTTCGTTCCCCATCATGAAAGTTTCATAGATCAAAACGCCGTTTGTCGCCAGTGATTTTGCGATGTTACCGAATAGAGGCCGGTGTAAATAGTTTGTTACCACTATACCGTCAAATAATTCATCAAAAGGCCAGGGGCTTCCATCTTCAAGATTTGCCGATTGGATACGGCAGTCAGGATGGGATTCAAGATCGGTGATGCGTGTCACATCTATGTCGAGGCAGGTTACTTTAAAACCCTCTCCCAGAAGGTAGCGTGTGTGCCTGCCGGCGCCACAAGCAAGGTCGAGCACGTTTCCGCCCCTGGGAATGTACTTCACGTGTCTGACAACCCAGTTACTGGATTGCATAAGTACTGGCTGGGGTTAGTGAAATCATTCCTCGGGCCATGGGTCGTAGCTAACATCCAGGATCGTCATTTCAATATCGCCAATGGGTCTTTTAACGATGACATCGTCTCCTTTTCTTTTACCCAGCAGGCTTTTTGCCATGGGTGACTCCAGGCTTATCCAACCCTTTTTTAGGTCAAATTCATCAGCGCCGACAATTCGTAGCTGGCTGACTTCTGCTCCCTCATCTTCGAGTTTTAGCCAGGCGCCAAAGAATACCTTCTCCTGGTCGTCAGGCTTTCGATCAACTATTTCCAGATTATCGAGTCGTTTAGTCAGGTAACGGATGCGTTTATCGATTTCGCGCAGATGCTTTTTTCCATAGATATAGTCTGCATTCTCTGAGCGATCACCCAATGCTGCCGCATCCGATACCTTTTGCGTTACCTCGGGTCTTTTTTCCCGCCAGAGGTGGTTCAACTCGTCTCGAAGTTTACGAACACCCTGGGGTGTTATGTACACCTTGGAATTCATTATTTGCCTGCGATTTTGTCGATTTGTTTCTGTATCAACCGCCAGTCAACAACCTTGAAATTCTGAGATTGGGGTGTGCCTTCGGGAGACTCATTCGTGTCGTCGTGAGCAATGAAGAAACCGGATGGAAACCGAGGACCGTAGTTGATGCTACTGACATCAATTCCATCCGATTTACTGGTGCCGTCAACTTCACCATTTGCCTCTATTCTAAATGTTTCCAATTGTTTATTGCTAACCCTGTCAAAAATTGCATACCGGCTATTGCCCTGCGATGAAACCATGAGATAGCCCTTGCCATCACCGGAATCATAAATCGTCATGCCTTCAAGGTCTGCTCTTAAGGGTCCCAGCCAGCTCAGGCTTATGACTTTCTCAATCAGGTCCCCATCAGGCTGGGCGTCATATTTCCATATCCCTGATGAATCCTCCGCAATATAGAGCGTGCGGTAGTAGTCATCGACTACGCAGCCTTCGGCGTTGGAGTCCAGCTTAAAATGGCGAACCTGCTCGGCGGACCATTGCTTATCAGAGCGGATCATGAACTGGCGGACTTCACCAGCGCTATTTGTGACGAAGTAGTAGAGTCGGTTAGCGTCTTGATATAAACACAGTCCGCGAGCCTGGTGCATCCCGGTATCGGTATTCTCAGTTGTCAGTTGAACGAGCTTCAAGGTTCCCGGGTTGATGGTAAGCAGGGAAACGTAATTGTGCCACCAGTGGCTGACCGCGATGATTGGGATCTGTTTTCCTTCATGGGAGTAGCCGTAGCGGATATCAATATTATTTGGAGACCCGCCCTCCAGGAATTGTAGTTGTTTGCCCGCAAGGCTGTAGACAAGAATACCTACCGGTTTAGGTGGCGTTAGACTACTTTGTTTCAGAGTTGCAAGAATCAGTGATTCTTCAGGATTGTTCTTATTTACCCATACGGCAATATCATCCAGGGAATCTCCTGGGTAAGGGGAGGGGTCGGTTTCAATAGTTGCGCCCACGGAGAACAGGGAGAAGGCCAGCAGAATGGATTGCCAAAGAGGGTCAAACATTTTCGACTACAATATTTCCAGTCGGGTGATGAGCATAGCAAGCCAGACAGCACCGGCGATAATCAGGGAGAGCATTACCGCCGCGGAGCCGTAATCTTTCGCCAGGGCTGAAATTGGGTGGTGCTCCTTGCCGATTCTATCGATCGTGGCTTCTACGGCGGAATTGAGGAGTTCGACCACGAGCACCAGCAGACAAACTGCCATTAGCAGCACAAAATCAAGTAGAGAATCGGCTATCCAGATGGCGGCAGGGATTGCAAAAAGCAACATGGCTAATTCCTGTCGGAAGGCAGATTCCAGCTTAAAGGCAGCTATGAGGCCGTTGCGGGAAAAACGAGCTGCGTTAATAAGGTGACGCAGCCCGGTATTGGATGCTTTCTCGAAATTTGAATTTGCTTCCTGGTTCATTATTAATACTTGACGGGCTAAAGGGCTTGACAGGAGGAGTCGATAAATTGCCATAGGCCTCAACCCAAAGCAACTGGTATTGTAAGGGATTGACTGACCGTCAGTGGCTCTTGAATCACCTCAGAGTGCCCCCACTATAAATGGCAGTATGGGCGATTAGGTTACAAGTATGCAGATAGACAAATTTACCAGCAAATTGCAGGACGCGCTGTCTGAGGCGCAATCGATCGCGGTTGGAAAAGACCACAATTACCTCCAGCCGGTGCACCTGGTGCTTGCCCTGTTGAATCAGAAAGCGGGCTCAACTCAACCCCTGCTGGCACAAATGGGAGTTGATGTAGCCAATTTTCGAGAGGAACTGGATCACCTGGTTGAGACTCTGCCGAAGATAAATGAAAACCTCGGCGACATTCAGATGTCACAGGAGTTGAGTCGGCTGCTTAATCTGGCGGACAAATATGCCCAGGAGAGGGGCGATCAGTTTATTGCCAGTGAGGTTATATTGCTGGCCGCCCTTGAGGATAAATCTGAACTGGGAGACCTGTTCACTAAATACGGCATTCAGAAAGACCAACTCGAACGCGTAATTGATCAAGTCAGAGGTGGCAGCAATGTGGATGACCCCAATGCGGAAGATACCAGGCAGGCACTGGAAAAATATACGGTTAACCTGACGGAAAGGGCCGAAGGCGGGAAACTGGATCCGGTCATCGGGCGCGATGATGAAATCAGGCGAACGATTCAGGTTCTTCAGCGCCGAACCAAGAATAATCCAGTACTTATCGGTGAGCCCGGTGTTGGTAAAACGGCCATTGTTGAAGGGCTGGCACAAAGGATTATCGATGGGGAAGTTCCGGAAGGTCTGAAGGGCAAGAAGATCTTGTCCCTGGATATGGGATCTCTGATTGCCGGTGCCAAGTTTCGGGGCGAATTTGAAGAGCGTCTTAAGGCCGTGCTCAATGAGCTTGATAAGGAGGAGGGTAGTGTCATCCTCTTTATTGACGAGTTGCATACCATGGTCGGAGCAGGAAAGGCCGAAGGATCGATGGATGCAGGCAATATGCTGAAACCCGCACTGGCGAGAGGTGAATTACATTGTGTCGGTGCGACAACACTGGACGAGTACCGCCAGTATATCGAGTCTGACGCGGCGTTGGAGCGTCGTTTCCAAAAGGTGCAGGTGGATGAACCGAACGTAGACGATACCATCGCGATCCTGCGCGGCCTAAAAGAACGTTATGAGATTCATCATGGTGTGGATATTACGGATCCGGCGATTATTGCGGCGGCAAAGCTATCTCACCGCTATATCACAGATAGACAACTGCCGGATAAAGCGATCGATCTTATGGATGAAGCTGCCAGTCTGATTCGCATGGAGATGGATTCCAAACCTGAGGATATGGACCGCCTGGAAAGACGCCTGATCCAGCTAAAAATAGAGAAGGAAGCCCTCAAGAAAGAAACGGATGCGGGCTCTATTCAGCGTCTTGGGGATCTGGACGAGACCATCAGCGCACTTGAAATGGAGTTCTCAGACCTAGAAGAAATCTGGAATGCAGAAAAGACAGCGTTGCATGGTGCCCAGCAGGTCAAAGAGGAACTGGAGCATGCTCGATTAGACCTTGAGACCGCAAGAAGGGCGGGTGACCTCACCAGGATGTCAGAATTACAGTACGGTGTTATTCCTAATCTGGAGAAGCAGTTGGAAAAGGCGTCACAAACAGACACCTCGAGTATGCGATTGCTTAGAAACAAGGTGACTGATGAGGAAATCGCAGATGTTGTTTCTAAGTGGACCGGTATTCCAGTTTCCAAAATGCTGGAGAGTGAAAAGGGTAAGCTTCTGAATCTGGAGGCTGAGCTTCACAAGCAGTTAATCGGCCAGGTTGAAGCTGTCAGTGCTGTCTCTAATGCGGTTCGCAGATCCCGTGCCGGGTTGTCGGACCCGAACCGTCCAAACGGCTCGTTTCTGTTCCTTGGCCCAACCGGTGTTGGTAAGACAGAGTTATGCAAGGCCCTGGCACTATTCCTCTTCGATACGGAAGAAGCCATGGTTCGAATTGATATGTCTGAGTTCATGGAGAAACATTCGGTAGCCCGATTGATTGGCGCACCGCCAGGATATGTCGGGTATGAAGAAGGGGGCTATCTGACAGAACTTGTGCGGCGTAAACCCTACTCGGTCATACTTCTGGATGAAATTGAGAAGGCGCATGCCGATGTATTCAATATTTTGTTACAGGTGCTGGACGACGGTCGTCTGACCGATGGGCATGGAAGGACGGTTGATTTTAAGAATACAGTACTGGTAATGACTTCCAACCTGGGATCTGACCTGATTCAGAGCCTCGCTGAAGGCTCTTATGATGAAATGAAGGAAGCTGTCATGACGGTGGTTGGGCAACACTTCAGACCTGAATTTCTCAATCGGGTTGATGACGCCGTGGTATTTCATCCCTTATCCAGGGGGCAGATTACAGATATTGCTCGAATACAACTGCAGGTTTTGCGGGAAAGAATCAAAGAAATCGATATCTGTGTGCAATTCAGCAATGAAGCACTCGAATTCCTTGCCGATGTTGGCTATGACCCTGTATATGGTGCGCGCCCCCTGAAACGGGCTATCCAGAAGCATGTGGAGAACCCGCTGGCACAGGATATTCTTGCCGGTAAATTCAGGGCCGGGGGGAAGATTCTGGTCGAAAAGCAAGGTGCGGGGCTTACCTTCTCAGAGGGATAGGCGCAGAAACTTTACATTTATACTGTACATATACCCAGTAATCATTATACTGGTTGTATGTACAGTAATCGGATGTTCAATCAGATGGCTAAAAGACACCTGGTGGTTCGGCAATTCGGTATGAATCACTCAGAAATGGCGATGATGGCTGCGAAACGCATGTCCCGCTCAAAACAGAAACAGAAGAATGGTCGTGTTATCTGCCATCATTTACGAATGATGCTTGTTTCAGGCGAACCCGTGGTCCATGCCATGAGGCCAGCAATTGCTCCGGTGCGCGATTGTGGCCAGCAACAGATTACCCTTGGTTTTTAGGCCGCCTACCTATACCAGAACTCGATTTCACCCAGCCAGATTATGCTTGTGGCCGCTTCAGTTAGGGTCTTTTGTTGTTCTGGCTTATCAGCAGTTGGGCACTCAATGAGATAGACCTCTACATTGATCACTTCATCCAGGTAGTGCAGTGTCAATTTTTGTATGTCCTCCTCTGGCAGAAAATTCTTCCATGCTGCCAACAGTTCTCTTCTGGCCTCTGTCCGAAGTGGTAGTTGAAGAATTTTGACGTGGGCATCATCCTCAAAATCGATATGTACAGTGACGTCACTGATTTCCCTGAACTTGTGACCCAACTGCTGGGTTACCCAAGCACCAATATAATGCCCCTCTGAAACACTGATCGCTGGGTCAACCTGCAAATGGATGTCGAGAATGACTGCGGATCCCATTTTGCGGGTCCTCAGGCTGTGAACGCCTCGTACCCCGGATGCATTCTCAATCGTTTCCTGAATATCTGCCACGGTGGATTCAGCGAGAGCCGTGTCCACCAGTTCTTCGATGCTCTCTTTGACCAGTTTCAAACTAACGAGTGCGATCATGAAGGCGACACCTATGGCCGCGACCATTTCCAGCCAGGCAACGCCGAGAATTGCGCCCCCGACGCCGATGAGCACGATGACAGAGGACAGGGCGTCACTGCGATGGTGCCAGGCATTCGCGGCCAGCAGATTTGATCTTGCTTTCTTGCCGATACTCCTGGTGATCTGATACAGCCATTCTTTCGCTCCAATGGAAGCCAAAGCTGCTACCAGTGCGGGCCAGGTTGGTATTTCTACTGATTCGATATCTATCAGGCGAAGCACGCTGTCGTAAACGAGGAACCCCGCTACAATGATGAGCATTGAGCCGAGAATCAAAGCACCGAGTGTTTCAAATCGGGCATGACCATAGGGGTGATCATCATCAGGCTCTTCAGTACCAACGCGATTCAGTATCCACACCATGATGTCTGTGACGAGATCTGAAAAAGAATGGATGCCATCCGCAATGAGTGCATGGGAATTGGCAAACCAACCAACGACTATTTTTAGCAGAGCCAGGGTAAAGTCGATCACTCCACTGAGCAGCAGCAGATTTCCTATTTGTTGCTGCTCCTTTGGCTGTTGCATTTTGTTTTGCACTTGATCAGACATAACTGGCCTTGATCGGACATAAATTTACGGCGCTACACCGCTAAACCTCACATGATAACAAGCAATATGGTCGTGTACTCGTTCTTCCCTTCAGGTCACCTATGGTTCAATATGCTCCCCTCGTGAAAACTCCGTGCGCGCCCATCTCATTTATTCTCATGAGTCTATCACTCGCTCATTTATGTCTGATCAAGGCTAGTGAGGTACTCTCACAATTTACCAAAACCTATACATCGTTGCCGAATTTAGTTCCCGTACGGCTATAGGAAGACGGTTGGATGCCTGAGATAATCGCTATCAGTTTTATTGGTTAGACTTTAACCAGTTCTTGCCCGTTTCCTAACATCGATCGGGCTAGTTCCTTCGTCAGTGATTGACTTACTAATTTGACGCTATTGTTGCGTTGTGATGTTGACCAAATTTCTCTATTTACGGACATGAACTAGCTATGGATCATATCAACACGTGCATTGTAGGGGCTGGTGTGATTGGTCTGGCTATTGGCCGGCAACTTGCTTCCTCAAACTCTGAAGTTATGGTGCTCGATCGGCACCCGCAATATGGTCAGGGCATTAGTAGTCGAAATAGTGAAGTTATCCATGCCGGGATTTATTATCCCAGGAATTCTCTTAAGGCCACTTTATGTGTCAAGGGCAAAAAACTGCTCTATGACTACTGTGATGAACGCGGTGTTGCGGTGAAGCAATGCGGCAAGCTAATCGTCGCCACCTGTTCCGATGAAGAACCCGTGCTGGAAAGTATCCTGGAAAATGCTTCGGCGAATGGCGTTGATGATCTTGAGTATTGGTCGGGTCCCACCATTAAGAAAAGGGAACCGCAGGTGAATGCCAGCCTGGGACTGTATTCACCATCCACAGGGATCGTCAGCAGTCACCAGCTGATGACAGCCTTCCTCGCTGATCTTGAGCAATTCGGTGGCAGCTTTGTCGGAGACGCCCTGGTAAAGTCCATTGAGATAATAAAAGACGGATTCCTCGTGAACTGTGATGTGCAAGGCGGGTCCTACGCCTTCACTTGCAGAGTACTCATAAATTCGGCTGGTCTGGGTGCACAGAAACTTGCATCCTGTATTTTGGGTTTCGATAAAGGGACTATCCCTGGGCTGCACTACTGCAAGGGGAATTATTTTCAGCTGGCATCTCGGAATCCTTTCACCCACCTTATTTACCCTGTACCGGAAACACATGCAGAGGGCCTAGGTATACATGCCACCTTTGACCTGGGAGGTCAGGTCAAATTTGGCCCGGACGTAGAATATACGGACAGCGAAGACTATTCAGTGACCATAGATCGATTGGGGCTATATTACGCAGCTGTGCGGCGATATTACCCCGCCTTGGGAGACGGTCAGCTCAGTCCCGCTTACACCGGAATCAGACCCAAATTGCAGGGTCCCGGAGAACAACAGTCTGACTTTGTAATTCAAGGAGAAAGTACTCATGGTGTGGAACGGTTGGTTCAACTGTATGGTATTGAGTCCCCTGGATTGACATCTTCCATGGCCATAGCAGATTATGTGGCCAATCTTTTGCCAAATCATTGACCTTGTTCCTGCTTCAGGGACGACAATTAGCAGAATGCATAGTCACGCGAACGACAGTCACATGAAGGGCGGGGGCTCCCATGATTCTCATCATGACCACAATCATGGGGTAAGTTTCGAGAATATCAACATGAGCTTTATCATTGCCGTAACAGCGAATTTGCTGTTCACGGTAATCGAAGCCGTTTGCGCGGTTATCACCAACTCCGTGAGCTTGTTAGGCGATGCCGGGCATAACTTATCAGATGTGCTTGGTCTGCTCCTGGCGTGGGGAGCCACCTATCTTGCCAGTAAGAAGGCCAGCGAGTTGTATAGTTATGGGTATCGGCGGACTACAATATTGGCAGCCATTATTAATGCCATGGTGCTGGCATTTGCAGCCCTCTACATAGCGCTTGAATCCATTGAAAAACTCCTCTCTCCTTCACCCATAGCTGAGATTCCCATGATGATTGTTGCCAGTATCGGTATCGCAATCAATGCAGGTACAGCGATGCTGTTTGTGAAGGGACGTAAAAGTGACCTCAACCTCAAGGGTGCTTTTCTGCATCTTGCATACGACGCCATGATATCAGCTGGTGTAGTTTTGGGGGCTATCGTGATCTATTTTACAGGCTGGCTGTGGGTAGACCCGATGGCTGGGCTCTTGATCGTTGTCGTGATCCTGGCCGGGACCTGGGGCTTGCTGAGAGATTCGGTTAACCTGATATTGGATGCCGTGCCGCAGGGCATTGATCGCCAAGCGGTTCATCGATATCTGCAGGACATTGCTGGCGTTAGCCAAGTCCATGATTTGCACATCTGGGCGATGAGCACCTATGAAAACTGCCTGACTGCACACCTGGTGATGCCGGAGAATACCCTATGGGACTCTGAAGAGGGGTATACAAGTATTGGTGCTGCTCTTAAAGCACGGTTTAACATCCACCACGTCACTCTCCAGGTTGAGAAAGATCTGGAGTGTGCTAACACAGATTGTGACTAGCGGTTCTGGGAATGACAACGCTCCAGCAATTTATCGACCAATCTATCACTGGTGCCGTTTCCGAACCGGTGAAATTGAGTGAGCCAGTACCTGTTGAGCAATTGCCAACCCCTGCATTGATTATTGATCTCGACCTGTTCGATCAGAATCTCGCCAAAATGCAGCACTTTCTGAATAAAAGGAATCTTGGTCTACGCTGTCACACGAAGATGCACAAGTGCCCGATTATCGCCCGGAAGCAAATTGCAGCCGGGGCGATCGGTGTTTGCACCGCGACGGTGAGTGAAGCCGAAATCATGCAGGTCAACGGTATAACCAACATTCTGATTACTTCGACTGTGGTAACAAAGGAAAAGATCAGTCGTGTAATAAGACTTGCTGCGCGTAACCCTATGCTGCAGATGGTTGTCGATAATATCGAGATCGCTAGCCGGTTTAACGAAGCTGCAAGTGATAGCGGCATAGAATTGGGCGTGCTGGTTGATATTGACCCTGGGATGGGAAGAACAGGTATTGAAGCCGGTGCGCCGGCACTGTCACTGGCGAAACATCTTGTTGGCAAGTGCCAAAATTTACGTTTTGACGGTTTGCAAATGTATGCAGGGGACTGCATGCACCTGGAGGGTTTCGAGAACCGTCGTAAAAAATATACCCAGGTGATGGAAAACGGTGCTGCAACAAAAAGGCTTCTGGAAGCATCCGGAATAGAGGTGCAAATTTTTTCTGGTGGCGGTACGGGAACCTTCGACATTGAGCCAGGCATCGGACTGGCTACGGATCTGCAGGCTGGATCCTATGTGTTCATGGATATTGAATACAGGGAAATTGGCGGCGAAGGAAGTGACAGGTTCAACACATTCGAACCATCGCTATTCGTCCTGGTGACTGCAATAAGCAAACCCCAGCAGAGACTAATTACCGTTGATGCTGGTTTCAAATCCTTTGCCTCTGATAAGATGGTGCCGGAATTCAGGGATGTCGAGGGTGTCATCTATCACTGGGGTGGCGACGAACACGGCATCATTCAACTGACCAATCCATCGAGGGAAATTAGCCTGGGTGATAAGTTGCCCATGCTGACACCGCACTGTGACCCGACTGTAAATCTTTATGATTACTATTATCCGGTGCGGGATGGAAAGGTCGAAGAATTGTGGCCTATAGCAGCCAGGGGGCGTTCACAGTAAATGGAAAAAGCACCATATTTTGAAGACATCTCGGTTGGTGACGAATTTAACGATGTTCCAGCGGTAACATTGACCGATGGGCACACCGCGATCCATCAGGCGCTTTTTGGTGACCGGTCAAGGTTACCCTTGGATCTCGATCTCAGTCACAAGGTGACGGGCCATTCAAGAGCCCTCGTCAGTCCCTCTCTGGTCTGTAACCTGGCTATTGGTCAGAGTACGCTGCCTTCGCAAAGAGTAATGGGGAACCTGTTTTACAGGGGACTGCACTTTCATCGCCCTGTTTATGTAGGCGATACACTTCGAACCGCCACCCGGGTTGTCGCGCTCAGGCAAAACAAGGTAAAGGAGGGAAGAGCGGCATCGGGCATGGTTGCACTTGAGATACATGTCACGAACCAGACGGGCGAAACGGTACTCCTGTTCTGGCGCTGCCCAATGATTCCCTGTGAGGATCCAACTGCTGATACAGGTAAAAATGACAGCTTTGATGGGATGCCGGAAACTATTTCGGATATGGACCTTGTTTCTCATATACCTGAATGGGACTACGGCTATTTCCGGGATGCCCTGACCGGTAAGCATTTTGCAGACTATCAGCCGGGTGATGTTTTTGCAGTTGAGTCACGGGATACGGTGACCCTTGCACCGGAGCTGGTTCGCATGACACTTAATATGGCGATGGCGCATACGGATGCGTCAAGGAGTGTCTATGGAAAACGTTTGGTATATGGCGGGCACACAATTTCCATGGCTGCGGCTCATATCAGTCATGCGCTTCCAAATCTAATTACAGTTCTCGCCTGGTTCAGGTGTGATCACGTTGCCCCCGTATTTGAACTTGATATCCTAAATAGTGTGGTGCATGTCGAGGACCTGTTGCCGGCAGATTCCTTTGGCCTCGCGAAAATTCATGTCGAGGTATTCGCTACACGGGGACCAGAAGCTCCTGAAAGTGGAGACAATATCAAGGTATTAGATTGGCATCTGGCAGCACTGCTTGCCTAATTCGATATGACATGAGGAAGAATGGATATTGACGGGAATACTTGAAGGATTGAGCATCGTCGAGGGCAGTGCATTTGTGGCTGCGCCGTTAGGTGGAATGACCTTGGCGCAGCTGGGTGCCGATGTGATCCGCTTCGACCCCATTGGGGGCGGGCTTGATTACAGGCGGTGGCCTGTAACTAAAGATGGACAGAGTCTCTTCTGGGCGGGCATGAATAAGGGAAAACGCTCGATTCAGGTGGACTTCAGGAAGCCTGAAGGCAGGGAGCTGTTGACGGCGCTGATCAGTCGCAAGGGGCCTGACAATGGCATATTCCTTACGAATTTTCCTGAGCGTGGCTGGTTGGCTTTTGACGCCCTGCAAAGCAGTCGCGAGGATCTGGTTTATATCAATGTGCTCGGTGACAGGAGGGGCGGTTCTGCCCTCGATTACACCGTGAACTGTGCCGTGGGATTCGCCAATGCCAATGGGAAGTCCGAAAATGAAGAGCCCGCCAACTACCTGTTACCGGCCTGGGATAACATAACCGGGCAGATGGCAGCGGTTGCATTGCTGGCAGCTGAGAGACACCGCAGACTAAAAGGTGAAGGTCAGCTTGTTAAAATTGCTTTGAAAGACGTGGCGCTTGCCATCACAGGTCATCTTGGCAATATTGGTGAAGTTGCTATCAACAAGGTCGATAGAGGAAAAGTTGGAAACTATCTCTACGGGGCTTTTGGCCGTGACTTCCTGACAAAAGATAATGAACGAATAATGATTGTAGGACTGACGCCAAGGCAGTGGCAGGGAATCAAGGAATCCATGGAACTGACGAAATCTGTTGCTGAGCTGGAGGTCAGGCTTGGAGTGGACCTCGAGCTGGAAGGAGAACGTTTCCTTGCCAGGCATGAAATTGCTGAGCTGGTGGAACCATGGTTCAAGAAACGCAACTACGACCATATCGCCTCGATATTTGACCAGCATGGGGTTTGCTATGGTCCCTACAAAAGTTTCAAACAGATGGTTGAAGACGACATTGATTGCTCCCTTGATAACCCGCTTTTCTCAATGGTTGAGCAGCCGGGGATAGGAGAGTATCTCGCACCTGCATCTCCCATCAGATTCTCAAAGACTGAAAATCTGGATGCCAGCCCGGCACCGGTACTTGGGGAACACACGGATCAAATCCTGGCTGAGGATCTTGGTTTATCCCCCGGTGAAATTGGAGTCCTGCATGACACCCGTATCGTTGCCTGATTGATCATGGCCCATCCCTGTGGGGTCGGATCTTGAATTTCCAGCCACAGAAGTTGATGGAATGCTTTGATTTTATTGAGTATTTTTGGGTGTTAGTAAGGAATTTACACAGATAATTTCACGATTTATGTTACAGTATCGCTGGTCGATATTGCGGGAGTGCAAAGCGAGTGTTTGAACTGGTCCAAGCTGGCGGTTGGCTGATGTTCCCGATTATTCTTTGCTCAATTATTTCTGCCGCTATTTGTGTTGAACGCTTTTGGACCTTGCGAAGTAAACAGGTTGCACCCAAAAACCTGCTGGCCCAGGTATGGAACTGGATCAAGGCTAATGAGATGGATGCCAGACGGTTGCGTGAATTGCGCGGTCATTCACCCCTTGGACAAATTCTGGCTGCAGGAATTAGCAGCCAACGTCGCGGTCGTGAATTAATGAAGGAGAATATTGAAGAGGTAGCAGGTCATGTTGTACACGAACTTGAACGTTACCTGAATACCCTTGGTACGGTAGCTGCGATATCTCCCTTGTTGGGGTTGTTGGGGACTGTTATAGGCATGATTAAGGTCTTCAGCGCAATTCGACTGGAAGGGACTGGAAATGCCGCAATTTTGGCTGGTGGGATATCTGAAGCACTTATCACGACGGCAGCAGGCTTGACGGTTGCTATCCCCAGCCTCTTTTTTTATCGCTATTTTATGCGAAAGGTAGATGAATTGGTCGTCAGCATGGAGCAGGAAGCCTTAAAACTGGTGGAAGTCCTCAATGTGGAGAAGGTGGATCGTGGTTCTGACGCAAGAAAGCCAGAGATAGCACAGGTAGCTGGCAGGTGAAATTTGCCCGGCGTACCCGAGCCGAGGTAGAAGTAAACCTTACACCACTGATTGACGTTGTATTCCTGCTGCTTATTTTTTTTATGGTCTCCACGACCTTCACAAAAGAAACCCAAATATCGATTGACCTGCCAGAAGCTAGTGCTGATCCTGCAAGAATTGCTGAAAAACAGATTGAAATATCAATTACCAGCACCGGCAAGTTTGCAATTAATGAAGTTGCGTTACTTAAGAGTAACCTTGAGAATCTGAAGTCTGCAATCGAAAAGGTCTCGGGTGGAGACAACACCATACCAATGATCATTACTGCGGATGCCTCGACGCCCCACCAGTCAGTAGTTACTGCCATGGACGCAGCAGGTCAGCTTGGTTTTGTAAAGTTGAGCATCACCACAAAGAATTCAACAGAAAAAGACAGCCTGTGATAAGCCGCTAGAATGAACGAAGAGACCAGTAAATCCGATGTCAAAATTTACAGCCGTTTGCTGTCTTACGTTATACCTTATTGGGGTGCGTTTCTGCTCAGCATCCTTGGGTTTCTTATCTTTTCATTGTCAAATGTCAGCTTCCTGCAGTTGGTCAGCTACATTGTAGATTCAATTAAGAGTCCGGACCCGCTGGTGCAATCAGGTAATAGTGATTACCTGCAGGAAATCTTTGGTCCGGGTGACTCACTGAACCGGACTGTTATCCCTGTCGCTATTGTCCTAATTGTTGTCTGCCGGGGTCTTGGGACCTTTATCGGTAATTATTTCATCAGTTATGTTTCGACCAACCTGATACACAATTTGCGGACTGAGTTGTTTGATCAGCTACTAAAGTTGCCCAGCAAATTCTACGACAAAAATGCCATGGGACATCTTGTGGCAAAAGTAACCTTCCACGTGACTCAGGTGACAGGCGCTGCAACGGATGCTGTGCGGGTCATAATCAGGGAGGGGTTTACTGTAATTGGGTACCTAGGATTCCTTCTTTACTTGAATTGGAAACTAACGCTGATCTTTTTTGCTGTGGCTCCATTTATCGCCCTGTTGGTACGCTTCGCAGGAAGAAGATTTCGCCGAATCAGTGAGCGTATTCAGCAATCAATGGGTGATGTGACTCATGTTGCATCAGAGGCTGTACAGGGATATCGGCTGGTCCGTACTTTCGGTGGCTCGCAGTATGAGCAACAGCGCTTCGATAAGGTCAGTCACTATAATCGGCGCCAATCAATGAAGATGGTCATTACCTCGTCTATTGCTACACCGGTTATTCAGCTACTTGTGGCGATGGCATTGGCGGGTCTGGTATGGCTGGTGCTGGATCCGATTTTGCTGGCTGCAATGACGGCTGGAAGCGTAGTGGCATTTATTACGACCGGCGGATTGTTGGCGAAACCTATACGCCAGTTATCAGAGGTCAATGCCACTGTGCAAAAAGGTCTTGCGGCCGCAGAAGACATTTTTGACCTGTTTGATCAAGAAATTGAAAAGGATGACGGGCACGTAGAACTCGCTGATGTCAGGGGGCACGTGGAATTCAGGCGCGTTTCGTTTTCCTATGGCGAAGACTTGCCTTCAGTTCTTGTCGACGTCAGTTTCACAGTAACGCCAGGAAAAACGATTGCCCTTGTGGGCAGGTCCGGCAGCGGTAAAAGTACACTCGCAAGCCTGATACCTGCCTTTTATGCGCCGACAAAAGGCAGCATCCTGATTGATGAGGTACCCATCGAGTCGTTTGCATTGGCAAACCTGCGTCAGCATATTGCGATAGTTACGCAACAGGTAACCCTGTTCAACGACACTATACGCAGAAATATCGCGTATGGCTCACTCCAGGGCTCCAGTGAAGATGAAATAATTGAAGCTGCAAGAAAGGCCTTTGCCTGGGATTTTATCTGTGAGCTAAGTGATGGCCTTGATACTGTTGTTGGAGACGATGGTGTTTTGTTGTCTGGTGGTCAACGACAGCGACTGGCAATCGCCAGGGCTTTTCTTAAGGACGCACCTATACTGATATTGGATGAGGCTACTTCAGCACTCGACTCTGAGTCTGAACGCTATATTCAGGCCGCCCTTGAAACAGTGATAAAGGGCCGGACCACATTCATTATTGCCCATAGATTGACCACGATACAGAAGGCAGACCGAATACTTGTCATAGACGGTGGTCGTATCGTTGAGCAGGGCACCCATGAGCAACTGCTGTCTAACAAGAGTTTTTACTCCAGCTTTTACAACAAGGACGAGCGGGGCAAGGTGGAAAATGAAACCGCTGTTCATGAGGTGAAGGCGAACCTGCTTCCAGCTCCCCATATTCCTGACAGGGGACGTTGGTTTTGGGAAGATACCAATCCGCTGCTAAAAGCCTGGTACTCGGGTTCGGCCTGGGTGAAGTTCCTGTTTCCACTCGGCTATCTCTTTGAGCAACTGGGGAAGTTGCGACGGTACCACATTGGTCAGAGTTCAAAATTGTGGAAGGCGCCTGTGCCGGTGATTGTTGTGGGGAACATCAACGTAGGTGGTACGGGTAAGTCACCTGTTGTTATCTGGTTGGCACAGCAGTTAGCTGATCGGGGGCTTAAGCCAGGCATCGTTTCGCGTGGTTACAGTGGTTCCAGTCAAAAGTATCCACTCCTGGTAGATGCCCAGACGGACCCGGGAATTGCCGGTGATGAAGCTGTGATGATCGCACGCAGGACGGGTTGCCCGGTTGTCATTGATCCTGACAGGGTGGGCGCAGTGAAGCATCTATTGCGAGAAACAAACTGTGACCTGGTGATAAGTGATGATGGCTTGCAACACTACTACCTTGAGCGCGATGTTGAAATTGTAGTCATTGATGCAGAGAAAGGGTTAGGCAACAACTTGTGCATGCCTGCAGGCCCCCTGCGGGAGTCATCTGCGAGGTTGAAGGAAGTGGACTTTGTAATCGTTAATGGCAGGGGAAACGTGACATTGCCTGTACCATACCAGCAGATGGAATTGACCCCCGACGCTATCATCAACCTGGTTACCAATGAATCCCTGCCGGTCGGTGATGGCAAGCCGAGTCCTGTTGTGCACGCGGTTGCTGGAATTGGAAACCCGTCTCGGTTTTTTGGAATGTTGCGCGACCTCGGCTATAACGTACTTGAGCATCCATTTTCAGACCACCATATTTTTGATTTATCGGAAATTGTATTTGGGGATTCACTGCCTGTAATTATGACCGAGAAGGATGCTGTAAAATGCAGGCTGCTGAGTCCAGATTTAGTCCACGAGGATTTCTGGTATCTGGAAGTCAGCGCGGAACTGCCCCCTGTTTTTGTGACTTCGGTGCTTAGTAGAACAGGTTTGAACGTCACACAACTTCATGTGATACCCAACGAATCAGTAAAGGTGTAAGTCATGGCTCTCGACAAAAAATTACTGAGCATTCTTGTTTGCCCATTGTGTAAAGGAAGGCTCGACTATGACGGGGAGGCGGATGAGCTTATTTGTCGTGCTGACGGGCTTGCTTATCCGATTCGAGATGATATCCCTGTAATGCTCGAGTCTGAAGCCCGATCAATAAGCAGCGACGAAAAATAAACCAGCCTGCTGGCACATCCCGGAAACAAATGGTGAATTTCTCCGTAATTATTCCAGCCCGCTATCAATCGCAACGGCTGCCTGGTAAACCGCTGATTGACCTCGGGGGAAAGCCAATGGTGCAGCGAGTATATGAACAGGCGATGCGTAGTAATGCCGCACGGGTGATTGTGGCCACCGATGATGAGAGAGTCATGTCCGCTGTGAAGGGTTTTGGCGGCGAAGTCTGTATGACCCGGGGAGATCACAAATCAGGAACTGATCGCCTGCAGGAAGTTTGTATGCTAGAGGCATTCGCCGAGGATCATGTGGTTGTCAATGTACAGGGAGATGAACCCCTGATGCCACCAGCAGTGATTAACCAGGTCGCCAATAATCTCGTGCAGTCAGGTTCGGAAATGGCAACCTTGTCCGAAGGCATTGACGATATTGATGATCTGCTGGATCCAAATATTGTTAAAGTGACGACTAATTCAAATTCCATGGCAATGTATTTCAGCAGGGCGCCGATTCCCTGGGCTCGTGATGAGTTTGCCGGCGGCAATAAGAAACTGCCTGTAGGTATAAAATATCAGCGACACCTCGGGATTTATGCATACAGAGTGTCGCTACTTAACCAGTATGTTGGCTGGGATCAGACGCTTCTGGAAGAGACCGAGAAACTTGAGCAATTGCGAGTATTGTGGCATGGCGTAGAGATTCACGTGGCGCGGGCGGTCGAAAATATCCCCCCCGGTATAGATACTGAAAAAGACTTAAGACGTACGCTGGCTCTACTTGAAGAGTAAAATCATACTTTGTAGGCTGATGCTGCTTGATATTTGAAAGTGGGCAAAAGCATGTTTTTTATTGACCTATGTAGATCTGGTGCCCCGTTTTTGATAAGGAAGTGTGATGAGGAAGCATGATGGATAATTATGTTTTGGTCGTGAAAGAGGACTGTGCAACCTGCCGACTGGTAGTCCCGGTTATAAACCAGTTGTCCGGCCTATTTCACCTCAAGATATATAGTCAGGACAACCCGAATTTTCCGTTGAATGAAGATGTCGTTGATGACTCGGAACTCAAAGAATCCTGGTCACTTAACATTGAAACTGTGCCGACCATTATCCGATACGATGGTCAATCGGAAACAGGTCGTACTTTTGGCTGGGACAAGGAAGCGTGGGAGTCCTTGACTGGCGTATCTTTAGCGACCGACTTTCCTGATTTCAGGCCGGGGTGTGGATCACGAACAGTGGATCCAGGGATGGCGGGAAAGCTTGCGGTAAAGTTCGACAGAGACAAATTACAATCACGTCGGATCGCGACAGCGGCAGAGGAAGATGATATTGAAGCCTGTTTTGATCGTGACTGGTCAGACGGTTTGCCGCTGGTTCCACCGACCGAGTTAAGAGTGATGAGAATGCTGTCCGGCACCAACCGTGACCTAAGGGAAGTAATAGGTGCCGTACCACCGGACTATGGGGAATGCACGGTGGAAAAGATCGCGGTCAACGCGGTCATGGCGGGATGCAAACCCGAATATCTGCCTGTTGTTATCAGCAGCGTTGAAGCTGCGTTACAGGACGAGTTCTGTATGCACGGGTTGCTGGCAACCACATATTTTTCTGGCCCGATGATCCTGGTCAATGGTCCCATTTCGAGGGCGATTGGGATGAATTCGAAGGGTAATGCCTTGGGGCAGGGAAACCGCGCCAATGCCACGATAGGGCGAGCGCTCCAATTAGTGATTCGCAATGTTGGTGGCGGAAAACCAGGCGGTGTTGACCGGGCGGTATTTGGCAACCCAGGGAAGTATTCATACTGTTTTGCTGAGGATGAAACTAATTCCTGCTGGGAGTCATTGGCAGTTGAAAAGGGTTTCAGTAGTGATCAGTCAACGGTCACGCTGTTCGCGGCGGATGGCATGCAGGGAATAGTGGATCAGAAATCCCGTGAGCCTGATTCCCTGGCGCGCAGTTTCGCCGCCGGACTGAGAGTGGCCTCTCACCCAAAAATGATTCTTGCAGCGGATGCATTTCTTGTCGTTTCACCGGAGCATGAGCGGGTTTTCAGGGATGCGGGCTGGTCAAAACAGCAGTTGAAAGACAGGCTTGGGGAACTTTTGATGATACCGGGTACGGAACTCATTGCTGGAGCCGGCGGCATAGCAGAGGGCATTCCAGAAAAATTTGCTGATTCAACAATGCCAAAATTCCGCGAGGGTGGACTAAATATTATCAGGGCGGGGGGAAGTGCAGGGCTATTTTCTGCCATAATTGCAGGCTGGGGAGCGAGCGGCAAAATGGGCAGCGTGCCGGTTACCCGCGAAATATTAGTATCATCCCAGGCTTAGCCGAAGGATGTCTTAGTCAATTGGAGGATTATATGAGTAACGTACTGATGGACCCGACTTCGGAGTTGTCTTCGGAACACCGGGAACCCCTGCCTCGACCATCCTCCCTGGAGGGTCTCACGGTAGGCTTACTGGATATTTCCAAAGCGCGGGGCGATGTCTTTATCGACCGCATTGAGGACCTTATGGTCCAGCGAGGGATTAGTACCCGCCGTTATAAGAAACCCACTTTTACAAGAATCGCGCCGGTTGAACTAACTCAACAGATTGCGACGGAATGTGATGTAGTGGTGGAATCGCTGGCCGACTGAGGTTCCTGTACGTCGTGCAGTTTGCATGACATTCTGGATCTCGACAGAAGGGGAATTCCCGGTGGCTTTATTGCATCTGAGGAATTTCAAGAGGCCGCCACCGCCCAGGCTAATTCGCTTGGCTTTGATCCTCACAGGGTATTTATTCCGCACCCTATCCAGGACCGGACAGATGAGGAAATGCAGCAGATTGCCGAAGATGCTTTTGAAGCAGTGCTTGCGCTGATACTAGAGCCAGCCTAGACAGATCTTTAATTTTTGCCTTACTATTTAGATCTGTCAGGTTTTGTTCGGCAGTATGAGTAAAAAATCAGGTAGCAGGCTGCCGGTGAATACCTGCCCAGGTAGCGGGTATAATCCGGCGAAATGCCTTGGGTATCATCAATTTGCTGTTCCACGAAAACTTTAGCCTAGCCACGCATAATACTCTTGGTCTTGATATCCGGGCGCGCTACTTTTGCAGTGCTGAGAACCTGCAGGATTTATCCGAAGTGCTGGCATTTGCGCGAGACGGAAAACTGGAAATACTTGTCCTTGGGGGTGGCAGTAATGTTGTCTTCTCAGGGGATTTTGATGGGTTAGTCCTGCGCATCGATTTTCAGGGTATGGAGTTCGATGATCAAAAAGTAGTTGTTGGCGCAGGAGTAAATTGGCATCGACTGGTGCAGCACAGCCTTGAAAGAGAATTATTTGGCCTTGAGAATCTTTCCCTCATTCCCGGTCTTGCAGGTGCCGCACCAATTCAGAATATTGGCGCCTATGGTCAGGAACTGGATGGAGTTTTCGTTGCCCTGGCCGCGACGGATCTTTCTACGGGCGAAGAACTGGTTCTCACCAGGAGTGACTGCCATTTTGGTTATCGCAACAGTATTTTTAAGGGTGAGCTTAAAGACCGGGTAGCCATAACCCAAATCACTTTACAGTTGTCGTCAGACTTCCTTCCGATCCTGGAGTATCAGGAGCTGGTAAACGAGCTCGAACGCCGGAAGATTGATTTACCTACAGCGTTGGACATAAGTGACGCTGTTGTTGCGATCAGAAAGCACAAGCTTCCTGATCCCAGCGTGGTTGGTAATGCGGGCAGCTTTTATAAGAACCCTGAATTGTCGTCGCAAACTTTGGCAAACCTTAGACATAGTTGTCCAAATGTTCCATCACACAAAACGGAACAAGGGCTTCACAAAGTGCCGGCAGCCTGGCTGATCGAGCAGGCCGGAATGAAAGGTGAGTCAGTGGGTGACGCGCTGGTTTCTACACAACATGCACTAGTTATAGTTAACAAGGGAAATGCCCGCTGCCATGATGTACTGGCTTTAGCCGCTAAAATTGAACAGCAGGTTCAAAGCCAGTTCGGTGTTCTGCTCGAGATGGAGCCTGTTCTGTACTAATCTGATCTACGCCAATAAGTGGCAGCGGGTGAATCAGTTTTACCCCTTAATCAGGAGCAGACCCTGTTGCCTCCTGTTGATCATTTTCTGTCGTCGAAGCGTCCCCTGAGGCGTTTTTCACTTCGCTGGCAGGTTCTGACGGCGCAGTTACTTCCACTTGGGTAGCAGTAGCCTGTGCAGCCCTTGGGTCGTTTGTTGCTCTACCACGAACACTGGGATGATCATCGTCTAAGGTCGGGGCGACAAACTCAAGGACTTCGGTCTGCTTCTTTACCTCTACTTCATTGAGCGCAGGAGCCGTGATAACGGGTGCCTGCCTGTCTCGCGGGTCATTACTTGCCCGACCTCGAGTCGATGCATGTTTCTCCTGTTGTATATCTTCAACCTGTTTTAATTGCTCCAGGGGTTTTTCGCTAGTTTCTACTGGCTTTTCACTCGTTTCTACCGGCTTTTTGCTGGACTCGACAGGTTTGTTGCCCGGGCTCGGATCCAGTGTCTGCTTTTGCTGAGCAGGCACTTCTTCTCTAATTATCTCAGTCTTTTCCTCGTTGAGGGGTTTATCGTTGTTGCTCTTCCCTTCTGCAGCATCCACTGGCCTGCTGCGGCGCTTTTGCTGAGAAGGCTCCCGGTTCCCCTGATTTCGCTTGTCGTCAGTTTTTTGCTCGCGCCTGGTGGGTTCCTGGGAAACGTCTCTATTCTTTTCCTGGCGAGGTTGTTCCGCTCGTTCACTTCTATTTCTTGATCGGTCATCGCGCTTGCGATTCTCATCGTTACTTCGATTTCTGCCGCCACGCTGCTCGTTACTCTTTTGGTCATTACCCCGCTGCTCATTACGTCTTTTGTTACGATTGTCGCCCTGCTTGTCTCTTGAGGCTTGACCTTCACCTCTGTTTCGGTTCCTTTGACGGTTGCTCTCGCCACGTTCTTTTTCCGCACGATTTCCAGACCTGTTGCGGTGCCGGTTTTCACTGCGTGGCTTGTCTTCCCCCGGGGAGAAGATCGAAATTACCTTCGCTAGAAACCCTTTTCCTTCGCCTTTAATTGGCTTTTCGGATTTTGCCTGGGGCGCCGCAGGCGGGGGAGTACTCCGCGTGGTGCTTTTGACTACTGCCTGTTCCGGTGCAATGGCTTTTGCTGCCTGCTGTGGTGCCTCTTCGATTTCTTCAGAGCTAGTTATCTCGTAGCTGACCGTCGATGTGTCATCACCTTCGTTAGCGCGTATTCTCTCTACTCTGTAGTGTGGCGTTTCCATTGTTGCTTCGGGTACAACGATCACGCGTACCTTGTTTCGTTCTTCGATTTCACTCAGTACGTTACGTTTTTCATTTACCAGGAAAGAGGCGACAGATATTGGCAGGAAGGCACGGATTTCACTACTGGTGTCCTTGAGCGCTTCCTCCTCCACCATGCGAATAACAGCTAGGGCTGATGATTCAATGTCTCTGATTGTGCCGAGGCCACTGCAACGAGGACAAACAATACCACTTGTTTCTCCCAAAGAAGGTCTCAGCCTCTGGCGGGACATCTCTAATAAGCCAAAACGGGATATTCTTCCAACCTGGACCCTGGCGCGGTCAACCTGCAGCGCGTCACGCATACGGTTTTCGACCATGCGCTGGTTTTTTGGTGAGCTCATATCAATAAAATCGATAACGACCAATCCGCCGATATCTCGTATTCGCAGTTGACGGCAGATTTCGTCAGCAGCTTCAAGATTGGTATTCAGGGCGGTTTCTTCAATGTCTGCTCCGCGTGTGGCCCTGGCGGAATTGATATCAATCGAAACCAGTGCCTCTGTTGGATCAATGACAACTGAGCCGCCTGAAGGCAGACTAATGCCTCTTTGGAATGCAGATTCTATCTGCCCCTCAATCTGGTACCGATTAAAGAGGGGGACATCACTTTCATAGCGCTTCAATCTCGATGCATACTGTGGCATCACCTGGGTAACGAACTGATTCGCCTGATCCATGGCCTCATCTGTATCAATTAGTATTTCGCCGATATCATCCCTCAGGTAGTCCCGGATCGCGCGAATGATGACATCACTTTCCTGATATATAAGGAAAGGTGCCTTCTTTTCTTTGGCAGCTTTCTCAACAGCCTCTGCAAGTTGCAGAAGATAGTTGAGGTCCCACTGCAGCTCTTCAGCGCTCCTGCCAAGGCCAGCAGTGCGAATGATGACTCCCATATTTTTTGGAATATCAAGTTTAGACATGGCATCCCGCAACTCGTCACGTTCTTCGCCATCGATCCTGCGAGATATTCCGCCTGCTCTTGGGTTATTAGGCATTAATACAAGATATCTGCCAGCAAGGCTGAAGAATGTTGTCAGTGCTGCGCCCTTGTTGCCACGCTCTTCCTTCTCGACCTGGATAATCATCTCCCGGCCTTCTTTGACTACTTCAGCGATATTGATTCGCCCCTTGATCTTTGAAGGGGGAATCGAGAAGTGTTCTCTAGAGATTTCTTTGAGGGGGAGAAAACCATGGCGGTTGGCGCCGAAATCGACAAACGCGGCTTCGAGGCTTGGCTCGACCCGGGTAATACGTGCCTTGTAAATATTGGACTTTTTTTGCTCCCTGGTTCGGCTCTCAATGTCCAGGTCGTACAGTTTTTGCCCGTCTACCAGGGCAACTCGCAACTCCTCTGGGTGAGTTGCATTAATTAACATTCTCTTCATAACGATGTCACTTATGTGGGCGTCTTTAATGCCACGACCAAGCGAATCGCCAAATCTTTGGTTCTAAAATAGATTACAGCACGAGGTGTGCGTTGCGTCTCCTGTAATTGTTTATTGTTTTTCTATGCAACAGTGGTAGATTCTTTATGGTTAAGAATATTCCCTAAATGAAGAGGGGTTGAACATAATATTCTTTCCTAATAATGACTTCCTAGAACTCTGTTGTAGCAATAAACTGATTTGACAATTCTTGGTCGCGATCAGTTGAACGCGGTTAAACTTACCCAGCATATCCAATATGGATCCTTGCTGGAGATTCCTAAAATTCTTTTATGCAATAATCTGCTTGCAGAATGGGGGTCGACGGTCGAATGATCCAGTTGATTTATTGTCCCGTCTGTTTTAGATGATAGCAGTAAACAGTGCCTGATCAAAGTAACAGCCATATAGATACCAATAATGAGCCCAGAGAGAGCAAAACCTGTCGGTGTACAGCTTGTTGAAATAGAGGAGGACTATTCCGGGCAGCGGGTTGATAACTTCCTTTTGCGGCTTCTTAAGGGCGTCCCAAAATCACGTATTTACCGAATAATTCGTAAGGGAGAGGTTCGGGTAAATGAAGGACGGGTGAAACCACATACCCGGCTTCAATCTGGAGATATGCTTAGAGTCCCACCTGTCAGGGTAGGTGACAAGGGTGGGTCACGTGACAGAAAAATGGAAGAATATATTGAAAAAACAATACT
>Ga0187833_10000356_pt1 | contig 53130 bp, 60 predicted proteins | sample ETNtaG_37_FD_167968 | JGI IMG/M metagenome (GOLD analysis project Ga0187833, IMG submission 167968) | Marine microbial and viral communities from oxygen minimum zone, Eastern Pacific Ocean - ETNP2014_SV_400_PacBio MetaG (Illumina Assembly) | ecosystem: Environmental > Aquatic > Marine > Hypoxic...
GTAGTCTCCATGGAAGATGGAAATCTATGTGCACTCCAGAAAGGTGGAGACGAGCCTATCAGTTCAGAATATCTTGATAAGATGCTTGATCTAGGATTAGAAAAAGCCAAGGAATTACGAGCAGTCCTTGATAAATAGGTGATACGATGGCAGAAGAAAAAGAAAAGCTAACCAAGTACGAAATCGCAAGGATCATCGGAGCTCGCGCTCTTCAGATCTCTTCTGGTGCACCCTTCCTCATCAAATTGGAAGAGAAAGATCTCAAGGAGTTGAAGTACAACCCCGTCGAGATTGCCAAGAAGGAATTCGAAGCAGGTGTAGTGCCTATCAGCGTAACCCGCCCCCTTCCTGTTGTGGAAGGCTATGGAGCGCCCGAAAAAAGCACAAAAGCACCCGTAAAAGCAGAAGAGTAACCATGAAGGAAATCACTCCTGCTAAGATTACGCGCTACCTAGATATTACAAAGCGTGCCCTAGCTAAAGTAAAGATTATTTCTGCAGCAAAAGAAAAAGCAGAGGACGCTCTTGATATGGCAACCCGCTACTATCAAGACGCACTCCATTTTCATTCTAAAGGCGATTTTGTAAATGCGTTTGCCTGCGTCAACTACGCACACGGCTGGCTTGATTGTGGGGCAAGAACCGGATTGTTCGATGTTGGCGGCGACAATCAACTGTTTACCGTTGATGAAGAGTAATCAGCAACGCTGACGCCCACGAGAAATCACGAGTGATTTCTGGGGGTTCCAAAAATTTCCGATTTTTAAGAACCCATTGAGGTGCATGAAAATTCGAAGAAATTTCATAATCGCACCGTGTTGTGATGCGAAGCAGCATCCACTGCTCAACTCAGCGTTGATGAAGAGTAAAGCAACACAACATTTATATATCTCCAAAAAGTCCTCGTAAGTATGTCAGACCAAACAACTGAGAAGGACAAAATTAACAAGATTCGCAGACATATCGATCGTACCGATATCGTCATCATCACCGCACTCGCAGAGAGAATTCAACTCATTCACGATATCGCTCAGTACAAGAAGAAGAAAGAACTTCCTATCTACGACGAAGCCAGAGAGATCGAAATCATGAACAGACTCAAAGGCCTAGCCAAGGAGCAAGGTCTTGAAGATTCGTTCACCGAAGAAATATTTCTATCTGTATTTAATGAAGCAAAGAGAATTCAGAACGACATCATTAACGGATAACTAACTGATTAATCGAGAATCATAATTACTTTCTACAGTAACTTCCTCTCCATCAATGAGTAGGGAGTTAATAACCGCATTTCCAAAATCATCTACAACTACTGCTACAGAAAGCGAGTCACGGAGTTGGCGCTCAATCTGATATCCCTGACCTTCAGGAACAAAGTAACTTTCGATACCATACTCCAGTTCCACAGTCTCAGAAGAGATATCAACGACCTTTCCTCGAATCGAAAGCGTTTCAAACGACCTCTCCGAAACCCCAGAAATGATTCCAAATCCTTCAGAATCCCGATCTAATGCCACATGGAGAGTATCTCCCAGACCAATATCTTCAGAAGACAGGCCATAACTACCTAAATCGACAGAGGAGATCTGGTACGAAAGAATGACATAATCTCCTCTAAAAAGATCTCGAGGATCAACAGGCCGAGTTTTCAGAATAACCTCCTCTCCCGTCTGAAGAGTGAACTCCTTAACTCCAATAAATCCAAAAATCAGCACTAACCAGAAGGCAGCAATTAACATATACCAGTGCATTTTTTTCATATTATCTAACAATTTCCTTCTTGATTTGTCTACGCTTCCGCTCAAGAGCAATACTTCCTGCAACAAGCAAAGCACCGCCTACAATGAAGAATGCGGACCTCGAAAGTAATTCCCAGAACCAATCAAAGTATTTGAAGAAAATGAAAACAGAAAGCCAGAACATTCCTAAATTAACAAGGCGCATTTCATGGTGAATATATCCGCCTACCAATACAAGAATTGCCAACGCAGGCATGACGAGATTAAAGACAACCGGATACAAATAAGATTCTGAAGGGTAAAAGTAAAACAGCAATGAAAGACCGACAAGAACCAATCCCGCAGGGAGCTCAATAAAAGAAAGACCCTCTTTGCTAGGAGAGAACCAATTGAAGATCATGAATCCTACACTCAAAACCGCTAGACCGATAATCCAGACCAAATGCCAAGGACTCGATTCAGAAGAGCGAAATCCCAACTCATCACCTCTAGAAAATACTTCAAAGGTCAAAAAAAGAAGATTAATGAAAAGCACCTGCAATGCGCTAATGCGGTAGATACCACCAATCGTGTGCAAATCTCTTTTACGGGTGCTGAGAGCGTGATGCAATCCTCCAAAAGCAAAGAGACAGGTTGCGGTGAGCATCAGAATGGGAAAGAGGCCCCTACCCAGCTCAAAGAAACTCCACCATTCATTTCCCACTGAAATAAATTCCAATATCCAGATAAAGAAGAGGACCGTAGATAATACCGCAAGCGGTTTAGATCTCAAGGTGTAGGAGATAGGTATAATTCCAATCAGCCATAACAAGACCAAGATATGGGTATTGGCATTAAGATTGTAAATTTGAGCAATTAAGATGAGTGTAGCTCCAAATAGGAGAGCACCTAAAAACAGGAGAGACTTGCCTACTCGAGGAAGGTTTGCTCGAGAGTAAGCAAAAAAGTAACCTGCACCATATGAACCAAAAGTGGATGCTAGAAGAATAATCACCTTAACAATCCGATGAAGCTGACTCCAGTTGGAGGCAATAAAGAGAATCGCACCAATTCCCAAAAGAAGGGACCCAATAGTGGAAATAGCAGTGATAAGTTTATCCGAACCTTTTTCCCGCTTATGGGCATCTACGTCTTTCCGCATGCGTTGAGCCTGAGTCGCGTTGATAACCCCTTCACTCTGCCACTTCTTTAACAAATCTAAATCCATAATAACACAGAGAGTGCAGGTTATATAAAGATTTCTACAATACGATCACTGCGGCAAGAACACTTTATCGTTTGTAACGGCAATTCCACGCTCAGCCGAAACCATCTTCTCAGAACTCAATCGTGCAATACCTAATGATACGAGAGTATTCTGCATACTCATAACAGCAACCAAGTCACCCTTCACAATATCACTTTCAACCTTAACAATACCTGGCACCGCTAAATCACGACCATGACTCATCGGCTTCAAAGTACTATCTAATGCCCATACTCTTCCTAAATGCCTAACTCCAGTCTCAATCGGCTGAACAATCTTACGAAGGAACGTCTCATTCTTTTCATGTTTGTAATACCACACCGCATCCGCAATGTCTTGTAAGGTGTACGCAGTAGATTCATCAAACGTCGCAACTTTACTTCTCCTCAACTGAGCCATATGCGCCCCACATCCTAATCGTCTACCTAGGTCGTGACAATTTGAACTGACAAAACCACTTTCAATAAGAAAATTATGAATCTTAGGTACAGTCATATCGTAAACAAAATCTGTTCCATCAACTTCTTCTATGGATTTTATTTTTTCGATGATAAAGTCATCTAAGTGGGGCAACTTGATCAATGATGAAGCTTTTTTGTAGAATCCTCGAGTGAGGGGTATGTTGCCAGTGATGACTCTGGAAAGGTTTCCTCCCATGGAGTGTAACTTAGACTTTTGTATTTTGATATCTTTCTTGAAATGCAGGGGAACATAATACTGATCACCTACTTCAGATTGGTTTTTTATTGACATGATCTGATCAAATTTGGCCAATTTGAAGGAGTGTTCGCTGCCGACCTCTATGATGAATTTTTTTTGTGCAGAAACAGTCTTAATGGAGATTTCATACATATCATAGTATTTGTCTTTATGCATCATTATACTTCTCAATGGGCTTCTCTTCTTAACTCTTCGATAGAAAATCCGGTTTGGGATCTGTATCTTTAGAAGCATTTTATGCATTGTCTTTGCATCTTCATAGCTAGCAGTATGTAGGCTAATGGAGGTATGTTGGCTTCTTTTTGATTTCTTCTTTTTGAAGTATGCAGAACCATCACCGTCAAAGCAACCCTTGATAAAAGACCTAATCAAGGACGGATGCACATTCAAGATGGACAACAAACACGAATTCTTTTGCGGGCTTTTTATCCCAAGTGATGCAGCTATTGTTGCAAGAAAGCTATTTGAAGTATCTAGTTGAAATAATTTAGGAGTCACCTTTTTCTTACTGATGGGTATTTCTGGAAAAATCTTTTGATATTTCGTAATAAAAGTATCTACAAGAGATTCATTATTGTTGTGAAATTTTATTCTTGTGTGTCTTGTAGTATTTTTCTCTTTCGTATTATTGCCATCGGATGCGATCAAGCCAAGAAGATAGAAGAAATCAGTATCCAATTTCTTCATGGCAATAGTAGAACCTTTATGCGTCTTGAACGAATAAATCTTCTTCTTGACAAGCGAGTATATTCCAGATAACTTTAGATGACGAATGGTGATGGCATTTTTTGATCCCGATAAAAATGCTTTTCTATCGATCTTAAGATCCCTATACATGGCTCTGATGCTTCCGTATTTTTTCAAGAAGGCTTCTTTACATAGTTCTTTAATCTCGGATTGATCTACAAGATAGTCATCATCCAGCAAATCTGCTATCACAAGATTACTATCGCTTTCTGGATAGTTGAAGCTTCTCACAAGATAATCGTTGTTTCTTAGTTTTTGAGCTTCTATCATCTCATAACCATAATCTTTCGAAACTAACATTTCATGATCTTTGGTAACAGTGAAATCTATTCCTGAAGTCATCGTGATTTTAAGTAATTTTGAAGGAGAGCGTAATTTTTGTGTTGCTGAAGATTTTTTCTTAATCATGTTACCTTGACGCAACGAGTACACAGGTAAGGGATTAAGGTAAAAATCTGAAGCTAAAACAGCGCCCCCATCCGTCAAAATGGTAGTGTCAGGATGCAAACAATACTTCCGAATATATGTTCCTGCCTCACATCCAATTCTAAATAAAACATGCTTACCGTCAATCTCAATAATATCAATATAATACACGCTTCGAGGCCGTAAGATACGACGTACCGCACTTTTCACAGGAGGCATCTGCATAATCTTTCCCTTATACTCATCAAACGCCTTACGAATAACCTGTTCATCAAGCTCCTGGTGCAGGTACATCAACGCAACGTATTCCTTTCCCGCAGGAAGTAAAGCCTGCGTAATCCGAGTAGCTTTACCAATCGCACACGGCAGCACCCCTGTAACGCCCGGATCTAAAGTCCCAGAATGCCCAGCCTTCTTCAATCCAAAGATTTTCTTAACAAATTCAGCCGTCTGATGACTCGTAGGGCCCTTCGGTTTGTCCACATTAACAATCCCATACTCAATAAGCTCGTCCATCGGCAGTTCCGAAGGCGTCTGCGATGCAACCTCCTGCCTAACAAGAATGTCTCTCTGTATTTCCTCAAACGGTAGCTTTCCCATAGCATGAAAAGTTGCCAATCGATTTAATAATCTTTGTATTAAAAGAACTAACCTTTACTAGCCGGAGCGTTTGGCTGCTGCTGAACCTGTTTCGGAGCAGCTGCCTCTTTAGGAACAGGAATCTTTTCCTTTTTAATCGTCTTTAATTCTTCCTTTTCATTCTTTTTAGTTTCTTCTTCCTTACCAGAAAGCGCATCTTTTACAGCAACTTCAACATCTTTTTTCTTATCATCTTTTGAGGCTGCTTTTTTAGCGGGTTTCTTCTCCTCTTTCTTAACTTCCTTAGGAGCGCCAACCATTTCAACAGTAACAACAGCGTCTTTATCCTTAACACATTCAACCTCAACCTTGTGAGGAGGATTCTTCATCCCATCTTTCCAAAGAAGAAGGTTCAAATGTTTACCGATTTTAACATCGGCAGCCTTCATATGTTTAACAATGAATTCTCTAACCGCTTTTACTGCACGAGGCGTTCTTTTCCATCGAGGAGCTCGCTGATAGACCTTTCTAAGAGGAATAACATAGGTTCTTTCCAGTGCAGGTTTCTCAGTAGTTTCTTTTTTAGCCATTATGCTTTAGCCTTCACTCTTCTCCAGCTTCGCTTTTTAGCAGTATGTCTTCCAGGGTGCACTCTTCTTCCCTTTCCATAAATCTTAGGAACGGTCCAAAAAGGAGCCCATCGAGTAAGACTATTCAACTTGCCTAATCGCTTTTTTCTGCTGGGGTGTTTGTATCTTGCCATTTTTTCACTTTGTTATTTTTGGTCCAACTTTTTGTTAAAAAGGTGGGTGGCTATCTTGCCATCTTATACCTTATTAATCGTAACTTCTCTTTGCGGAGTATCAATTCTCTGAAGCAATTCCTTCAACTGTTCACCATCAATCATTTCCTGTAACTGTCCAGATTGAATCCCTGAACCAATAATCTGCAATACTTTCATCGCTTTATCGGGATGCGCAGTCTTAACGTTGCCATATCGCTCAACAGCATCCTTCGTCATTTTCTGTTTACAAGCCATCTCAAGTTGAGCAACCTGCTGTGCCTGTTCTTCCTGAGTAGCTTCCATGATTATTCCTTTTTCTCCTCTGCTTTCTTTTCAACAACAGCTTCTTTCTTCACTTCAACCTTAGGAGCTTCAACTTTCTTTTCTACCGGAGCAGCTGGCTTTTCAGCAACAACCTTCTTAACTTCTGCTTTAGGAGCTTCTTTCTTAACTTCAACTTTTTTAACAACAGGTTTCTCTGCGACAACTACCTTCCTAGGAACTTCCTTAGGCTTGTTTTTCAACAATGTTTCAGCAGCGGTCTGTAAGACTTTCTTACCAGCAGGCGTCAAAACTCTACCCTTATGAACGCCCTTTGCTTCCTGTTTCAAATAACCAGCTTTTTCTAGCTGTTGGAGAATTTTACGTGCAATGTTACCAGATCCCTCTCGGAATTCTTCTGGCTTGTGACCTCGGTTCTTCTTACCGCCGTACAAGTGCTTTAATTTTGCAACACCAATAGGACCTTTTAAGAAAACTTTTCTCAGAACAGATGCAGCTCGCATATTCCACCAATCAGGTCGTAGAGGTGGTCTCTCAGCGTGTGCTCCTGTCTTACAAAATGCAGCCCATGCAGGTGCACTAATAGCTTCAACACTCTCTAATTCTTTAGATACATGTTCTATCAGATCACTTGGATCCACTGTGTATATTGCTTCCATTTCTTTCTCACCTTCACGCCTTGCGGCGCTAGAATCGTTACCGGTGTAACGTAATAAGTAGAAACAAACATCTGTTTATAAAGCTTACTCAAAATAATTTCGGAGCTCAAAGATCAACACCGTCTTTGTTCAATGCTTTTCAGATAGGCTAACTGAGGGCCAAATGCCAAATTCGGGGTACCGCCCAGACAATGGCCATAATCACACAAAATAGTATGAATGCCCCTAAAATAACTCTAGTGTATCTGCGCAGAGCTCTCACATAATACCTTGTTCTCCTTGATTCTCCCGATTCTTTCATTTTCATATAATTAATAATGGATAATGAATATATAAACATTGCTAAAATCTAGTGACACTATTCATTTTCATATATTGGCCAGCCATATCAATGCGAATTAACAATATCTCCGGACTTGAGTCTGTTCGAATTTTCCAGAAGAAATCAACCAAAATAATTCAGCATCTCTGCCTTCATTTCCTTACCGCGAGCCGAACTAAACTTCGAACCCAATTCTTCATACGCTTTCTCAACATCTGGAGTAATCGAAGGTGCAACTTTCAATAACGCATCATCGAAATCTGCAGAGGTAACTTCTTTAGCCTTTAAATGACTCATTCGCAAGGCGAGCATCGCAGCCTCTCGACAAACAGCCTCAATATCGGCACCAGCATACCCCTCTGTTTTTGCAGCAAGTGAACCCACCGAAACATCTTTCAAAGGCATATCGACAGTATGTACCTTAAAAATCTCCTTTCGCGTTGATTCATCGGGAGCCCCAACAAGAATTCTCCTGTCGAACCGACCAGGACGCAAAAGAGCAGTATCAATTATGTCCGGACGATTAGTGGCAGCTATAACGACAACATCCTGCATCTCCTCTAGCCCATCAATCTCTGTTAACAACTGATTTACAACCGTTTCATGCACATGCGAACCTTCTGACGATCCACCCCGCCTAGGTGCCAAACTATCGATCTCATCAAAGAAAATAATAGTAGGTGCAGTCTGTCGAGCTCGCTTAAAAATTTCACGAACTGCCTTTTCCGATTCACCAACCCATTTAGATAATAATTCAGGACCTTTAATAGAGATAAAGTTAGCATCGCTCTCATTAGCAACCGCTTTAGCTAGTAATGTTTTACCTGTTCCAGGAGCGCCATACAATAAGATTCCTTTTGGAGGCTTCACTCCCAAGCGAGTAAAAACCGCCGGATTTTTCAAAGGCCATTCCACGGCCTCTTTCAGTTCCTGTTTAACCGGCTCAAGACCACCAATATCTTCCCACTTAGTAGAGGGTTTTTCAATCAACACCTCACGCAGGGCAGAGGGACCTACTACTTTAAGAGATTCCTTAAAATCATCTTGGGTGATTTTCAACTTTTCTAATAATTCTTTCGAGATTGATTCTTCTTCGTTGAGTCCCATTTCAGGGATAATTCTTCTGAGGAGAACCATTGCAGATTCCCTCGCGAGAGCCGCTAAGTCTGCACCTACAAAACCATGAGTTGTTGCTGCAAATTCACTTAACATAAAGAGTGCAGAGTCTTTTTTCACGTTTTCATAATACTCTGGCAAGATTAATCCCGTCGAAAAAAGATCAGTAATAATTAATTTTACTTCTTCATCAATGTTTTTTAATTTTTCTTCAGAGAAAATGTTTCTTGGATCCGTGGGATCCCGTATAATGCGGGCATGGTTTATAGATTTAATCTCATTTATTATTTCCTGCAATAGCACTTTATTTTTCTTAATCTGACTACTTCTTTTATTTATAGTAACGATCTGCTTGCCAATCTTTCCAATTTCATTATTTAGAGAATTAATCTTTTTTTCAAATTCTTCAATTTTAGTTTGCAGCGTCTTGACTTTTAAATGAGTAGCACTAATCTTATATATTATCTTTCTTAATATCGAATCCTCAGCAGCGATTTTTGATTTCTCAAGTTCCTTTATTTCCTCTTCCAACAATTTAAGTTTACTATCTTCTTCCGATTTCTCACCAGCTAAAGTATCAATATTTAATTTGAGTTCATCCTTTTTCTTTATAGATTTTCCCTCGAAAGAGTTAATTCTTTTTAAGAGAGCTTTAGATGCGATAGATGATTCCCAGTGATCGAGCGGCATATTTCGAGTATGAATCTTCAAGACATTCAATCTACCCTCTTTCGAAGGCACACCAATCTCAATCTCCCTATCAAATCGCCCAGGTCTTCGTAAAGCAGGATCCAATAAGTTAGGAACATTCGTAGCAGCAATCACAATAACTTTTCCACGAGACTGTAAACCATCCATGTTTGCAAGCAACTGTGCAACTACACGGCGTTCAACTTCACCCTTAGTTTCTTCTCTTTTAGTCGCAATAGCATCAATCTCATCAATGAAAATAATAGACGGAGCATTCTTAGTAGCTTCTTCAAACTTCTTACGTAAGTTCTCTTCCGATTGCCCATAATACTTAGACATAATTTCAGGACCATTAATCAAAATAAAGTGTGAGTTCGTCTCATTAGCAACTGCTTTAGCCAGCAACGTTTTACCAGTACCCGGCGGACCATTCAACAACACCCCTTTCGGCGGTTCTATCCCCAGTCTTTCAAAAATCTCAGGATGCTTTAACGGCAATTCGACCATTTCACGAACCTTAGTAATTTCATCATCCAATCCACCAATATCCTCATACGATACTCCTGGTGCAATTTCGTCAGTAATTTCAACCGCTTCCGGATTAAACACCACCTCAGTCTGCTCCCCAATAATAACGGCAGATTTCGGCAACGTATCGGCAACAATAAATTTAATATCTCCAAAACCGAAGCCCATCATACTTTCATCGAGCATCGAAAAAACATCCTCAAAGAAAGGATTCTCAACCATCGCACTCCTTCTTCTACGACTTCCACCTAATGCAACCACATCACCCTTCACCATCGTTCTACCCAATAAACCCTGCTTAAAAATCTCAGGAGAAGCACGAATCATAATACCCTTACGAGCAGGAGCAATAGTAACTTTTTTAGCCTCTTTAACCTCGCATTTGCGAACAGCAACAATTTCTCCAATTCCAGATTTAGCATTTCTTCTAACAATACCATCCATCCTGATCAAATTAAGACCAATATCTCCGGGATAAGCGCGATCCGTAATGGCAACCGTTTTCCGATCACCCTCAATCTCAACAATATCTCCGATGCGAGCACCAATCTGCTGCATAAAACTATTGTCAATTCTTACAATACCTTTATTCACATCATCCTGAATAGCTTCCGCTACTTTCAATTGTAAATCCTGGCTAGATTTCTCACTCATCTGATTTTAGCAAACGCGCACAATCTTATAAAGGCTTCGCATTTCATTCAAAGCTTCAATTTCCACAGGTTTAGCTTAATGTAAACAACCTCCAAAAAGGTACTTTTTAACCATAATTGCACTTTTCTCGAACATGACACCAGAACTAAACACACGTTTGAAAACTGATTATGAGGCGCCAGAGGGCCATCTCGCAACAAAACTCGAATCGCTATCAGAAGAACAGATAGCAACACTACTAGAAGATCCAAAAGCTCGCGCTGCAGTACAACCACTCCTTACTCAAGACCAGGTCCACACCGGAGATCGACGTCTAGCTGGCGCAGTAGAAGAACTTCACAAAGCAGGCCTACTACTCGGGTATGGATTGCCGGAGAATAATCCCAATCCATCAGGAATAGGCCTTTACTATGTCTTTGCACCCTATTTCAACAGAGAAGAACTCGTTCCAGCAATGAAAGAATTCTTAGCACAATTTGAATAAAAAAACGCCGAGGGTGGGATTTGAACCCGCATATCCCGAAGGAAACAAGATATTTACGCTTTCATAAAAATCCTAGCAATCTTGCGCAATACCAGATTATGCGACCTCGGCAAGAAGAGTCTGGATTGAAACGGTGTATAAAAAGCTTGCCGTTAAGCACCCTTCTTCAACACCAAAGAAGCAATTTTGTACACGGCATCCAAACGTTCCATTCCCTGCAATCCAAAACGCTCAATATAAGAATCAACAACAGGCCCATCAAAATTATAGCAGATATTGATGAAGCGTTTCTGATACGCCTCAGTCTGAGGTATTTCCAATTTCGCAAGCACATCTCTAAAGACCATCCATTTCCGATGATACGCTTCATGTTCCTCGCTGACTGAAGCCCGATAATAGTCGCCAATGTTCATTTTCTTACCACAGCCAAGTCCAGGACATGTTTTCTCGTGAAGATAATAAGAATTCTTCTCCTTCCCAAATACCACCCCGACCGGATACGATCTACACAAAAAAGGCCGTGAATCATAGACAGAGCACAAACCATCATCATTCAATAATGTACAAGGCCCGCTTAATTTCAAGTTACACGATAGAGTGTTCTGAAATTCGGTATCCTGAGAAAAATAAGTATACTTTTCGATAAATGCATCCGTTTTCAGTCCCAATTGCTTACACAACGATTGGATATCATACGGACTTAACGGGATCTTATGGTCATGACAACATGAAGTGCATTCCTTCAAACACGTAAATTTTAATTTATTGTGATCAAACTTCAGAATAACCTCCGCCCCGCTCCGCAAAGAAAATGGTTCAGCCATACAGTCAGTAAAAGAAGCCAACATATTAACTTTCCGCTACTTTTATAAAAGAGATACAGTTCCAAAGTAGCATAGCGGAGTAGGGCAGCCAGGAGTGCCCGGAGATCTATAATCAATATAGACCGGATGGCTCATAAGTACTTCTGAGGAACCCTCAGGTCAGTGGTTCAAATCCACTCTCCGCTACTTTTTAAGGTTGCGACTTCGGTCGCAGCCTTTTTTCTATTCACTTGCCAATTCAACTTGTCCACTCTGTAACTCAATAATTCTTATCCATAGGACTCTAAGACTAGAGAATCAACTCTCACTTGCCACTTGCCAACCGCAGCCAAACCCTTTATATCATTCGACATTCTAAACAAGAGCTGGATTTAGAATGAGTGCAAACGATAATAGGGAATCAATGGCGGAACTAGTAGGAATTCTACTCGGGGACGGTTCGATTTCCAGACGGAATCCCCATTCTTCGGGTCAAAACAGAATAAAAATAACTCTGAATTCCATAGACGATAGATCCTATATTAAACCCATCCTAGCGCTCTTCGAGCAAATCTTTGGAGTAGTTCCAAAAGTGAGATTCAGAAAAAACGAGAATACGGTTGATCTGCTACTGTTCAATAGAAAGATAGTCGATCTACTTGTCGATAAGATTGGATTACAACTTTCGCCGAAGTGGGACAATGCAGTAATCCCGAAGAAATTCCTATCCTCTAGTCTATCAGCTGCAGTCTTAAGAGGATACTTCGACACCGACGGATCAGTTGTAAGAACTAATAACAACGGAACGTTGTATCCCAGACTGGAAATGAAAATTTGTCCTTCACCCATACAAGACCAATTCATATCCATCCTTAGAAAGAGAGGATTCCATTTCGGAGCATATCAGATCGGCAAAGGAAAAGTAAGAATTCAACTCAATGGCAAGAGTCAACTAGCAAAATGGGTGAGCGAAATTGGATTCAGCAATCCAAAACACGCAAAAAAAGCAATGTCTTTCCGCTAAACCCGCAACTTATGCTGAATCTCATGCAGTACCGCATCAAACACCAGTTTCAACGCCTTTCCCAAATTCCATTCAGTCTTATGACTCTCAAAAAAACCTGAAGGACTATCTAATCGTACTTTAATCTCATACTCCTTCTTCAAACCGCCCTTGTTGTACATCTTCACATGCACAATCACCGACGTAATTTCATCCAACACTCGATCATACTTGACCAAGTAATCCGATACTGCTTGTTCTACCGTTTCCTTTCCTTGTTCCGTTAAAACATCCGTTCCGAGAATTTGTGTAGTTACCATACTCTTACCAAAGTAAAGCAACTATTTATATTTTTCTTTTGTAGAGCAAGATATCTTTATAAACAAAACTAGATTATTCTGGAATATGGATACAAATGATACACTTTACCATGAAGAGAATGGAAAAGGAATGCCTTTCAATCTCTACGCCGCGCTCAAGGCTACAGAGGCGGTAGTGATAGCTACTACAGTCGCGACCGTTATCGTTGCTGGCAGTGTTGTAGAGCGGCTTAATGAATATTACAAGACTCGTCAAAGAGAGGAAGAGCGCCCCAACCCTACTGGATTCGGACGATTCAGATAATAATTCTTCTAACGAAAAAAGTAAATAATTAATGCAGGCAGAATAAAGAACAAACAACACACATACGTAATCGGAAAGATTCTATTCTTCAAAGAAGCCTCTGCCAACAACTTAGACAACGCAATAGGAATTCTCCTCATCGGATACACAATCAAAGACCCGAGGACGTTAAAAAAGAAATGGACTAAGCCAACTGTAACCGCAGCTGAACTTCCGGTAACTGTAGCAGCAAGTAAAGCAGTAACCGTAGTACCAATATTAGCACCTAAGATATAAGGAAAGATTCTCTCCAGCTGCAGTATTCCTAAACCCGCTATCGGAACCAATAATGAAGTACTCACCGAACTGCTCTGAACGAGAACCGTCAACAACATCCCCCCACCAAAAACTACGTAATGGCGTTCTAAAAACATGATCATGCAAAATGTGCTTAAATTCAGTCTCAGCAAACGGCCTCAACACCTTAACAAACGAGCGAAGAGAAATAAACAACATGGCCAATGCCAATATCAACAAGAAACCCGGAGACTGCAACAAAGTAACAAACAATTGAGCAACAGGCTTGATAATAAACTTAAAAGGACTCGTGAACGTCAACCCTACACTTCCCCCTAACATGAACTGAGTAAAATACATCGCACCCTTTTCTAAGAAATGAAATGTCAATTCCAAGGGAAACAACAACAACACAATAAAGATATTAAAAAAGTCATGCACCGTAGCAACGGCAAACGCTTTACGAAACTCCTCCTTATGCCCAATATGCGCTATAGAAACAATAAAGGTCGTAATACTCGTCCCAATATTAGCCCCCATCACAATAGGAATAGCATTCCCTATCGTTAAAGCGCCACCTGCCGTTAAACCAACAACAACAGACGTTGTCACCGATGAACTTTGAACAATAGACGTCACTAAAATACCAATAAATAAACCCACAATGGGATTCTGGGTGAGGGCAATAAGCGTTTCCGCAAAACCACCACCAAATAACTTAAAGCTGGTACCCATTAATTCAATACTCAACAAGAAAAAATACAAGATAAGAGCAATAAGAAGGCCCTTTCTAACGAGCAAAGAACGCTTAATATCCATACACGAAAAGCAAAAGAACTTGTTTATAAACTTATCTTTGAACTCGCAAACAACACAATAATACAATTACGTACGTTTCCCATACTTCTCAAAATTACCGCACACATACATTCCCTTGGAAGTACACCATAACTATCCCTAAGAAAAAACTATCTAAGGGTATGGTGCAAACCAACAATCTTTATATACTCAAAAAAGTACTAGCTTATCGGGGGATGGCAATCAACAAGTTAGCCGTAGTACTAGTTCTTGGCGTAGTCTTCTCTCTATCCGTTTCTGCAGCCGAGTGCGGTTCAACACCAACCAATGGCTGCACCGTATCCTCTAACACCACCTTCGATGTAACCTTCTCAAAGATATTTTCCTTCCAAAACAGCTGGTTATCGTATGACAACAAAAGAGCTAATCTAAACACGCTAACAAATCTCTCCGCCGCTAAAGGATACTGGATAAAGGCCAACCAAGACACCACCTGGACCTTTAACGGCACCTTTAGCTAAAACTTTATATTCTAGGCTCAATCTTCAAAAAAAAAGATAGATCAAGACGTATTTCCCCTACCTACAAAAAGGTCTATAGACCTAGTAATCGCAGAATATGAGGGTGGAGAAGAGAACTGGTTCGATCAGAAAATGAAAAACGTTGGAGAAAGAAACATCCAAGTCCCTCTCTACATCCAACATATCGCAAAGGCGGGAGCAACCCATGATGCCAGGCATAATGCACACTTTCAGGGTTTATGGGTCTATCTCCTCTTCGAAAGAAGCTATCAGAATATTCTAAAGCAAACCCCCCTAATTGAAAAAAAATTGGCGTTTCCAGGAGGGTGGGAGGGTTTAAAGCAAGGATTCCGAAATATGGTCTATTGGGACTCCGACGCAAAGCACTACGATGTCTATCTTTCCGGCAAAAGCATGAAAATGCGGAATGCAATTGTTGACTCACCGGGACAGAAAGGAGGACCACCAGACAAATTATTCGGACTCTACGCAGCCTCAAGAATGCATGAACTTATCTGCAAACAACTCGAAAAAGACAATAATAGTACTGATTTTTAAAGAAAGATGCACATAGGAAGGCTATGGCAATAGGATATGTAGAAGCGATGGGTTTAGGAGAGTATGCACCCAAGCAAAGACTAGAGCAGGGAGGAATCTATCCTGCTGAATACGCAGGACGCACAGATAAGGAATTAGAAGTGATACTGAGGGGAGAGGATGATCAAGAATATCCTGCAATCGTAGTTCCCTCTCGCGCAAAGAAGAACATCCGCAAAGGAAGAGAGGACACAGCACGCTTCGTACTAGGCGAATTAGGAGACCAATTCGGAAAGTTCAGTGTAAGATTAATCAGTAGCCCAGAATATATGAGGCTAAAAGTAGTAATTTACGCCTAAACTGCATACTTTAAATAGCGAACGGACTTCTAAAGCACCATGTTAGAAAGAGTACAGAAAATAATTGCACGCGCCGGAGTCTGCTCTAGACGAAACGCCGAAGACCTCATTAAGGAAGGCAAAGTAAAGGTAGATGGCGTCACCGCAAAGATAGGAGATTCTGCCGAAGCAAATAAGGCAATCATCGAAGTAAACGGAAAAAAGATCATAAGACAAAAAGGCATCTACATTCTCGTCAACAAACCCATCGGCATCCTATCAGCAGCAAAAGACACCAGAACAAAAACAATTGTAGATTTGGTAAACTGCCCGAAAAGAATCTTCCCCATTGGAAGACTTGATAAAGATTCAGAAGGCCTAATGATTCTCACAAACGACGGAGAGTTCGCAAACAAGATCATCCATCCACGATACAACATCACAAAACGCTACGAATTAGTCCTTAATAATGCAGTCTCCGAAGAGCACATCAAAAACATTAAAGACGGAGAAGAAATCGATGCAAAAACCGTAAATACCTACGATGTCAAGCACAACGGCAGGAAAGTCACGTTAAGCATCCACGAAGGAAGAAAGCACATTCTCAAGAAACTCTTCGCAAAATTAGGATACAAAATAGAATTCCTAAAGAGAATCATGATCGGAAATCTAAAACTCAACCTAAAGCCGGGCGAATTTCAAGTAGTAGAAAAGAATTGGCTGACGAGACAGATAAAAGACGAGTAAGACTACAGTCGGGAACCTTCCGATTCAGTAAAGGTTGAGTCAGGATACCGTTCCCGAACGAAATCAAAAGAAAGGTAGGAGGGAGCAAACAGACAATCAGGAAGTTTCGCCTTGAGCACCTCGCCTCGAGAATGAAATAATGCAGCAAGATACACCTTAAAATCTCTAGGCGATTCAATGCTAAGGTCTAATCCGGGAGTTAGCTCATCGGTACGACTGAAGTGCTCGTACACAAATTCAGGGATCTCAACATGTTTCGAGCTAACATCCTCCATCACCAACATATTTTTTCCATGATAGGAAAATAACTCGGGAATAAGCAATCGAGGAACAAAGTGCTGCAAGTAGTCGTCAGATTGTGCCGCCTGCAAGAGTGAGTATTCTCGTTGAGCATGGGTAGAGTCCCTAATGATCTTAATAACGGCACTACTTCCACTGAACTGAACCCGGGAGGCAATCTCCTGCGAGTACGGATCCAAATCTAAGGACACGCCAGAGATGCGATCCATTCGCGCTTCCAGCTGAGGCAAAAAGTCCCTCACACAATGTTCGGGCGCAATCTGTTCAAGAACCATCTCCAAATCTGCAGGGGAGAGGTCTCTAATCTGAGAGGCACGCTCATAGGGACGTTCAAAGAAGCTACGCCGCTCATCAAATTCTTCAGGATGAAACACACACTCCATAATATCAAATGCTCCCTCCTGAGAAAGCATTTCCGGATAACGCACAGATAATGGCAAGAGAGGTTCATTACCCATCTTACTCAGAACGGGAACAAAAAGTTTCTCCCCGGAGAAGGGAGAATGTAACGCAAGCAGATACATCCGACTACCGTCATTAAGACCTTTCATCGCGTAAGCTCCCCACTCTTGATGTTCATTAAATTGAATTCTATGGCTCCCATTACTAGAAAGAGGTGGTCGCTGCGTCTTGGTATCAAACTGAAGAATCTCTTTGCCAAGTTTAAAATCAATTGCCTCAGCATCCTGATTTCGAAGAGTAGTAATCGGACCATACCCTCGAAGCGAGGCAAGCATCAGCGCATCAGACCACTTCAATTCGTGATAGCCCGTCTGAAAAAAATCTCCTGACGGCTCCTTCCAAGAGCTATGCGAGCTGCGTTCCCACCCAGGAATAGGTAATTTCATATGTAGATTCATATGAGCAGCCATCCAATCAAAATAATCAGTATCAATAATACTATCTCCCCGAAATACCCTTGCATCAAACTCCTCATACTCCAACCATCTCGAGACCCTATCCGCATCCACCAAATCAGTTGCTAGGTCCATAAATAGTTCCCCGGTTCTTTTGCGTACTCAGCACCCATCCGCAGCACCGTATCAACCACTTGCCTCTTTCCAGGCTGCTGCACTTTACCAGATCCCACCAACCAAGATCCCATCCGACTTCCATCTACAATAACACTCGTTCTAAAGATTTTCATCTCCCTTTCAAAAAGATCCATTTGTAGCGCAGTCCCATGGTTCAGATAATGAGTAATCGCAAAGTATTTTTTCATCTGCTCAACCATTGAGGCATCAAATTCCTCAACCGAGCTACCAGAGAAACGCGCATAATCTACCAAGCGCACCGTGTCAAGACTTCCCGGCCCCAACGCAGCCTTCCCAAAATCAACCATCCTCACAGGGATGTGTCCATTTCCGGTTCCTGGAGTATATACAAAATTATCCGGCTGCATATCTCCTCCTAACACCGTTGTCGCTGGAAGTCCCTCCAAGACATCGATTCCATCGTTGTGCGCGCTCAGCAACTCACTTACACGCAAGTCATGTCCGGGCAGCCTTCCCTCGACAAAACGATCCTCAACTTTCTGAAAGGGCATGTAGGACATCGTAAAGAGATGCTGAGGCAACGAGTCCTTCAATAATCTACCTCGCCAATGCAGCAACCCGGCCAGATATAATTTAAAGTCTCCCCGATCATAAATATCAAGTTGCACATCAGTATTCATCTCATTAATCTTCGCAAAATGCTTCAGCGTATATTCAGGAATCTCAACAATCTTCTCACTCAAATCCTTCATCACAAAAAAGTAGCTCCTCCCATAGGAAAATAATTTTGGAATCGCAAGTGCAGGAAGGTACGATCCCAAATAATCATCGTGCTGTGCCTCATTCAAGCAACTAAATTCTCGCGTCGCACGATCTTCATTGCTAATGCGCTTAATCACCACAGAACTATCCTTAAGAAATATTCTCCTAGCAGAGTCCATAGACCATAAGTCGAGATCAGATGACGCATCCTCCAAAGGGCCCAGATGCCTTTCGACCTGCGGCAAGAAATCACGAATCGAATCTTCAGGTGCAAACGCTCTCAGTATCTCCTCTAGTCTGCTCCGATCAATATGTTCAACAGCAGTACTTCCACCCATCTCCTGCTCGAACGACGCCCTTTCACGCTCATAGTCTCCCCAGGAATTAACCTTCCGAATCAGATCAAGGCCCTTATCTAAGGTAACCTGGTCTGCATATCTCAGACTAAACGGAAATTCAGCAAACCGAGAAAGCGTCGGCACCACAATCTGTTTGCCGGTAAGCGTATGGTTAAACACCCACCAGTGCATTCTACCTCCTCCTTTGAGCATTCGCTTGTAGACCTGAGAAGCCCCATGACGCTCCTCAACCTCTATCCGATAATAATCATTATTTCGGCCTCCGATCTGCCTATAATCCTGATCTCTATCAATTCCCAACTGATCGCGAAGATAGTTCCTACCAATCTCCATCGGCTCAGCATTCACAATTTCGCTCATCGGCGCAAATCCTTTCAACGATGCGAACATCAACAAATCAGACCTAGTCGGCACCATCCCGTCAGCAGAGATGAAATCTGAAAAATCGAAACTCCATCCCTTTTGACCTCTCCTAAACCAAATCTTAGTCGCATCCTCTTCATCAGTAACTTTCAGAAAAAGCGCCTCTCGATGCAGTTTCTACTCCCAATCTTTTAGAAAACTAGCAGATTTCACCTCATTCCCTGTACTAGAAAGCACAAGATCCTCGTCGAACCAAAACTCATCTTGCATACGTACGATACTGATGCCTCTTTTAAAAACCTTTACACCTGTTCTCTCTCTGGAGTGACGATTAGATTCAAGAAAACATTTATAAAGAGACTTCGAATCTAAAAGTACCATGATCAACAAACAAAACTTCATGAAAGTGAAGAAAGCAATGGACGACTACGACTCACAACGAGAGAAAGTCATCATCCAATCGCGTGTAGTGTTAAAGCAATCTAAACAATTAATCTATGCCGTACACAGAGATGATCCTAAAGAAGCCTCAATTCTTGCAAAGAAAATCAAAGCAGAAGTAAAAACATTATCCACTCTAGCAAACACCACCAAGCTCTTGAGCGAAGGAAGCCTACGAGTAGCAATCCAGGAATACGTAGAAGCAATCGGCTACTTTGAATACGTAAAGAACAACACCATCATTCCCTACACCCCAGAGTTCATCAACGTCTCAAATTACCTTTCAGGATTATGTGACTTAACCGGAGAACTCACAAGAAGAGCCGTCAACAAAGCAGCAAAAGGCAACTTCAAAGAAACCGAAAAGGCAAAAGAAGCCGTAGAAGACATCTTCAGCTATTTCCTCCAACTAGATATTCGCGAGAACGACTTAAGAAGAAAGTTCGACTCAGTCAAATACGATTTAAAGAAATTAGAAGACCTTCTCTGCGAATTATCCATTAAAGGGAAAGTTTAGAGTTCATCAAACACCGTTTCTAAGTCAGCAATCTCCTTTACCTGCGCCAACTTACCTCTAACCTTAGCACCACCCGGAACACCTTTAGAAAAAGACATCGCATGATTCTTTACAATCGAAAAGTCAATCGAAAACTTCTTTGCCAGCTTCAAATACTCCTTAAACAACACCTTCTTACTCTTATTCCGATACGCACCCTTCGCCAAATAGTCAGAAATCTGCTTAAACAAGAAAGGATTATTCATCGCAGCTCTTGCTATCATGATATAATCAACCCCGCTCGACTCCAAGCGCGATTTAAACACTTCAGGACTAGCAACGTCACCATTCCCAATAACAGGAATACTTACAGCATCCTTCACCTTCTTTATAATAGACCAATCCGCCTCCCCAGCATAGCCTTGTTTCTGAGTACGACCATGAATGGCAACTGCTGAAGCACCAGCATCCTCAATAGCTTTTGCAACCGCAACCGCATTAATCGTATCAGCCGTCAACCCACTTCTAATCTTAACCGTAATAGGATTATTAACTGCACCCACAAGTTTAGAAACAAAACCAGCTATTTTCGCAGGATCATTCAATAAAGCACTCCCACTCCCAGTCTTAATCACCTTCCACGCCGGACAGCCACAATTAATATCAATAATATCAAACCTATCTGATACAATCCGAGCAGCTTCAACAACCTCATTAACATCACTTCCAAACAACTGAACAGCAACCGGCTTTTCGCTTTTATCCACCGCCAACATCTTCTCGGTGTGCATACTCCCTCGAACAAGAGCAGCACTAGATAAGAACTCAGTATACGTCAATGCAGCACCATACTTCTTACACAAAGCACGAAACGCAACATCAGTAACGCCAGCCATCGGACTAAGCAAAGCCTTACCTTTTAACTTGGGAAATGCAGTCATACTAATAGAAAACAGAAAACCTTTATAAACCATATCTCAAATCCAACCTCTTATGAAAAGAACTCACACCTGTGGCGAACTCAGCAAGAAAGAAATCAAGGAAACAGTTGAGCTAGCAGGCTGGATGGCCTCTCGCAGAGACCACGGCGGAATCATCTTCGTAGACTTAAGAGATAGATACGGACTAACACAAATCGTCTTAGATCCAAAACACAACAAAGACGCACATAAGATAGCGGAACACGTCAGCAGAGAAGACGTTCTACATATTAAGGGAAAGGTACGAGCTCGCGGTAAGGATTTAGAAAACCCAAAAATCAAAACAGGAGAAATCGAAGTTATTGTAGATGATCTTGAAATTCTCAACAAAGCCATGACCCCGCCTATCGAGGTTGACGATAAAAAAGAAGCTTCAGAAGAAGTCCGAATGAAATATCGTTACCTAGACTTAAGAAGACCCAAAATGCAGCACCATCTCGCTATTAGACATCTCGCAGCCCAGGCCGCACGAGAATATTTCACCGAAAACAACTTCCTAGAAATTTCAACACCGATGCTAGTAAAAAGCACCCCGGAAGGAGCACGAGATTACGTCGTTCCGAGTAGAGTCAACCCCGGAAAATTCTATGCCCTACCCCAATCTCCACAATTATACAAACAAATCCTAATGTGTTCCGGCATGGATCGTTATTTTCAACTACCTATTTGCTTGAGAGATGAAGATCTAAGAGCAGACAGACAACCAGAGCATACTCAAATTGATGTAGAGATGTCATTCGTTGAATTAGAAGACCTCTGGACAACCTTCGAAGGCCTGTTCAAACACATCTGGAAGAAAGTCCTGAACAAAGACCTCAAAACTCCTTTTCCAAGAATTCCCTACAAAGAAGCGATGGACAAATACGGAACGGACAAACCAGACATCAGATTCGATCTAGAGCTAGTAAACGTCAACAAGATCGTAAAAGGCTCAGACTTCGGAGTATTCAACTCAATCATGGAGCACGAAGGAGTAATCAAGTGCATTGCCTCTCCAGGAGAATTAACGAGAAAAGAGCTAGATGAATATATTGCCTTTGCACAAGAACACGGTGCGAAAGGAATGGCGTGGATGCGAGTAGCTAACAACACGTTAGAATCAAATATTGCAAAATACTTCTCAGATAAGATCAAGAAAGATCTAGTAAAAGCAACAAAAGCAAAGGATGGACAAATCCTCATGTTCATTGCAGATAAAGAAAAAGCTACCAACCATGTCCTAAGCAGAATTAGAGTCAAGTTGGCAGACCATTTCAAGATCTACAACAAAGAAGACTTCAACTTCTGTTGGATCAGTGATTTTCCATTATACGAATGGGATGATGATACCGAAAAATGGGAGATGGCCCACCATATGTTCTGTATGCCAAAAGAAGAACATATCAAGTTCATAGAATCAGATCCCGGCAAAGTAATCTGCACCCAATACGACCTAGTGCTCAATGGTTGGGAATTAGGTTCCGGCTCCATAAGAAATCACTCTCCCGAAGTCCAGAAAACAATCATGAAATCCATCGGTTTCGATGAAAAAGAAGCCGAAGAACGTTTCGGATTCTTGTTAGAAGCCTTCAAGTACGGAGCCCCACCGCATGGCGGCATCGGCATCGGCTTCGATCGTGTAGTAGCATTGATGCTCCACCAACCAGACATCCGTGAAGTAATCGCATTCCCTAAAAACAAATCAGCAGAATGTCCTATGGATGGCTCCCCCGGAAATATAGACGACATCCAGATGAAAGAACTGAATCTTTCTACAACCACAAAAAAATGAAAATTTCTTTCATCACCTCTAACAAGCACAAGGTAGAGGAATTTCAAGCCGTTCTAGAAGGCATAGCTGAATTAGAGCACATCGAAATCGATTATCCTGAGATGCGTTCCGACGATCCCGGAGAAATCTCCAAGGTAGCAGCAAAACAACTAGCCGACACCTTAAACAAAACCATCATCGTAGAAGATTCAGGAATGTTCATCGATGCTCTCAAAGGATTCCCCGGAACCTGTTCAGCATACATACATCCAAGAATCGGCTTAAAAGGAATCCTCAAACTACTAGAGACCGAAGACAATCGTGCAGCAGAGTATATCTCGGCAATCGGTTATTGTGAACCCGGAAAAGACCCACTTGTTTTCGTAGGCTCCGAAAAAGGCACCATCGCACTAACAGAACGCGGCGACCACGGCTTCGGCCACGACCCTATCTTTATGCCAGAAGGTTCAAAAAATACCTATGCCGAAATGGAAAACATCAAAGACGTAAAAAAATTCAGACGTCTAGCAATAGAAAAACTGTTAGCATTTCTAAAAGAAAATGGAAATTAGAATACTACATGAAGATCTCCTACGCTTTCACGCAGATGCTATTGTTAATCCCTCGAACACCCATGGTTTTATGGGCGGTGGAATCGCAGAAGACATCAAAAAGGAGGGCGGCCAAGACATTGAGATGGAAGCTGCTGAGCAATCGCCCATCCCCATAGGCACAGCTGTTCTTACACAATCTGGAAAATTACGATGCGAACACATCATTCACGCCCCCACCATGGAGCAACCAGAAGGCGAAACCTCGCTGGACTACATTAAAGAGGCAACCCAAGCTGCACTAGAATGTGCAGAGGAACATAAAATAGCCCACGTAGCGATGCCCGGACTCGGTTCTGGAAAAATTCCAAAAGAAGACGCAGCTAAAGCAATGATCGAAGCCATCGTCAATTTCGATGCTGAACATGTTACATCACTCACCCTCATCGATGAGGACATCGAAATGGTCAAAGCCTGGCATAAAATCTACTCTGGCAAAGTATAACAAACTTTTTAAACATCTCCCCTTTCTGCAAAGCCTATGAAAGTCGACGAAGCGCTCATCGAGCAGGTAGCTAAAGTAGCACGATTACACCTCTCATCAGAAGAAAAGAAGAACCTCACAAATGATCTTAAAGACGTACTGGAAACCTTCTCAAAACTATCAGAAGTCAATACTAAAGATACCAAATCAAGTTTTCAGCCCGTCACACTCAAGAACCATACAAGAGACGACATTAAGAAAGAATGTCTCTCACAAGAACAAGCATTAGCAAACGTACAGGAAAAAAAAGATGGATACATAAAAGGTCCAAGGGTGGTGTAAATGAAAAAAATAATACTAATAGCTGTACTCATGCTCCTAACAGCATGCAGCAACGGAGGCAAAGAAATGACAGAAGAAACGAGTTCAGAAAATAGCATAGCAGTCTTTGAAACGACTCAAGGAACTTTTAAAGTAGAAGTATTTGAAGATAAAGCACCCATTACAGCGAAAAATTTCATCGATCTGATCAATAAAGGATTCTATGATGGAGTTATCTTTCATCGAGTCATTCCAGAATTTATGATTCAGGGCGGAGATCCTGACGGTAGAGGTACTGGTGGACCTGGCTACACCATCGAAGACGAATTTGGTGAAGGATTAAAGCACGATACTCCCGGAATATTAAGCATGGCAAATTCCGGACCCAATTCAGGCGGATCGCAATTTTTCATTACGGTTGCAGCAACACCCTGGTTAGATGGCAAACACGCAATCTTCGGAAAGGTCATAGAAGGCTATGACGTCATCGAGAAAATCGAGAAAGTCAAGACAGGATTTGCAGATAAACCGGATGAAGATGTTGTCATGAATAAAGTCACCATACAATAGCATGACCAAACGCGCAGACGACTTAAAGAAAATAAACAAAGAGCTGCATCTCTTTAACGCCCTAGATGATGCTCCAAAATCCACCAAGGGACCGCTTAAGGACATCGCAGTATCGGTGAAGGATTGTATTTGTGTTCGCGGTATGGAGTCGCGTGCCGGTTCAGCTATCTTAGAAGGCTATACACCGGTGTTCGATGCCACCGTCATCGAGCGCATCCGAAAAGCCGGAGCAGCCATCATCGGCAAGACCGCACAAGACGCCTTCGGTTTCGGATCTTTTTCTGTAAATGTCGGGAAAGACATGCAGATACCGAAGAATCCGGTAGATAAGACGAGATCTTGTGGCGGTTCTTCAGGGGGAGCAGCCGCAATAACCAAAGCAGCCGAATTTCCACATATAGCCCTAGCAGAATCCACCGGCGGATCCATTGTCGCACCCGCATCATTCTGTGGCGTCATCGGTTTCTGCCCTACATATGGTCGAGTTTCCAGATATGGATTAATGGATTATGCAAATTCTCTAGACAAAATCGGTCCGATGGCGAAATCCATGGAAGAAATCGCAACAATGATGCAAATCATTGCCGGCTATGATGAAAAAGACTCAACCTCCCTACAAGAACCCGTCCCCGATTACACGAAAGCACTTACAAGGAAGATCAAAGGCCTCAAGATCGGAGTACTCAAGAACAACTTCGGCGAGGGCGTAGATATCGAAGTTGCAGAAAAGGTCGCAGATGGAATTCAAAAGCTACAAGACCAAGGCGCAATTGTAGAAGACATAACGCTACCCATTACAGAAAAGTATGGAGTAGCATGTTACTATCTCCTCGCAATGGCCGAAGCCTCAACCAATCTAGCAAAATATTCAGGATTAAGATACGGAAAGCAAGAAAAAATTGAAGGAACGTTCAATGAATACTTCGAATCAACACGAGATACGTTCAACACCGAAGCAAAAAGAAGAATCATCATCGGTACATTCGCGAGAATGGCCGGCTTCCGAGATGCATATTACTTACAGGCAACTAAAGTCAGAACTAAAATCATCGACGAGTACAAGAAAGCCTTCAAGAAAGTAGATATTCTCATTTCTCCAACCATGCCCTTCGTTGCCCCAAAATTCTCAGACATAAAGAAATTATCTCCCTTACAACACTACCAATCCGACATCATGACCGTCGGCCCCAATCTAGCCGGTCTCCCCCACATGAGCATTCCTGTGGGAGAAGATAAAGAAGGCATGCCGATTGGCTTACTCATAATTGCAGATCATCTCCAAGAGGAGACGTTAATGAAGGTAGGTACCAAACTATGAAGTTCACGAGCGACGTAGTAATAGGTTTAGAGGTCCACATCGAGCTAAAAACCGAAACAAAACTATTTTGCGGCTGCTCCAGAACCGGATCACAAGAGCCCAATTCCAGAACCTGCGAAATCTGCCTAGGTCACCCTGGCTCAAAGCCAGTCGTCAACAAAAAAGCAATCGAGTTCGCACTCAAATTAGCATTAGCAACCAAATCCCAAATCGCAGACACCCTTATCTTCTCAAGAAAGAGTTATTTCTACCCTGATTTATCAAAGAATTATCAAATCTCCCAATACGAACTACCGCTTGCTGAAAAAGGCCATCTCACCCTGTCAGATGGAACAAACATCAACCTAACAAGAATTCATCTCGAAGAAGACCCCGCATCCTTAATCCATCCCTCCGGCCTAGCAGCCTCACAATATGTCTTAATCGACTACAATAGGTCCGGAAATCCATTAGTAGAACTAGTAACCGAACCCGAGATGACCTCTCCCGGTGAGGCAAGAAACTTCATGAAACAATTAATTACCATCCTAGAATATCTAGAAATCTTCGACAGCGACGAGTGCATCATCAAAGCAGATGCAAACGTTTCGATCAAAGAATCAAATTATCAAAGAGTAGAAGTAAAAAACATCACCGGATTCAAAGAAATCGAACGCGCATTGAAATACGAAGTAGCAAGACAACAAAAAGCCGTAAAAGAAGACGAAAAAATCCAAGCAGAAACCAGATCATGGGATGCAGATTCAGGAACCTCCACCACCTTACGCTTAAAGGAATCCGAAGAAGAGTACGGCTACATCATCGACCCCGATCTTGTGCAAATAGAATTAACCGAGGAATGGACGAAGAAAATCGAGCAAAGCATGCCAGAATTAGCACATGAAAAGTCCAAGAAATTCTCCGAGCAAGGCATCTCTGAAGAAATGGCCTCAATCATCAGTAAAGATAAATCCCTAGCAGAACTCTACGAGGCAGTCTCCAAGAAAGTAGATCCCGACCTAGCTGCGAAATGGATTAGAAGAGAATTGCCTCGAGTACTAAAATTCGCAAAAAAGAAGCTCGACGACACCAAAATCAAGGACCACCACTTAATCGAACTCCTAACAAGCATAAAAGCATCCAAAATAACAGAAACCGTAGGACAAAAAATCCTAGAAACCCTTGTACATACCGATCTCGATATCAAAAAGCACATCAAAGACGAAAAACTAGAAGCAGTTGCAGATAGCAGCGAATTGGAAACACACTGCAAAGCCGCAATCAAAGAAGCCCCACAAGCAGTAGAAGACTACAAAGCCGGCAACGAAAAGTCACTAAATTTCATCGTCGGTCTAGTAATGAAAGCCACTCGCGGCCAAGCCTCGCCTCCAGAAGTCTTAGAAGTTCTGAAGAAATTACTATGATTTTTGTCACCACTCCGGAATAATATCTAGCAGAAATGTTTATATATGAGATAACCAACCTGAAATGTGATAGTAATCTATCACCTCTTTTTCCCTTGTGAGGCCTTCACGGGCCTTACTGGGGTTTTTCAATCTCTAAAATCTGAAGATTGTAGGCTGCGTCCTCGTACGAAGGACTAATTTCCAGAGCCTTCAAGAAAGCCTTCCGAGCACCCTCTACCTCGCCATAGCGTGCATACAGAATTCCTAAGTTATTATATGCTTCATAATACAGTGGATCGAGAGAAACCGCAGTCAACAGAGCATCTCGAGCCTCATCTGGCTTTCCGAGCTCCTGATACGCAATACTCAAGAAATTATGCGATTTAGCATACGTAGGATCCAACTGAATAGACTGATTCAAGGCCCGAACCGCAACCCCATACCTCTCTAAACGAATATAGGCAACCCCTAAATTAGAATACGCCCTGAAATTCTTTGAATCAATTAAAATAGCATTCTGATAATACGGAATTGCCTCCTCATACTGACCAATACGATCATACGCAAAGCCCAAGTTATTGTACGCCAACGTACTTCTAGGAGAAACCGAAATCGTATCCGTCCACAGCGTAACATCATCTCTCCAGTCCATATTACGCTCAATCGTCAGTAAAGAAAATAAAATAATAACTGTCCACAACACACCAGAAGCAAATTTCTTCTGCAACCCCTCATCCACAACAAATTTGCGCAAATAATACACTAGCGTTACCACCGCGAAACAAAAACCAACGGAGGCAACATACAGATACCGTTCCGCCATAATCGTCTGAATCGGCACAATCTGCGACATTGGAAGTAAAGCAACATAAAACCACATAATCCCATAAGAAACCGTAGGAAACCGGTGCCGAGAACGAATCGCCCATACTAACAACAAGACATGCAAAACGAGAGCACTAAAAATCAACGGACTAATCAATGATAAACTCTCCAGCGAGATACTCCGCTGAACCGTGAGAGGAAACGGAACAAACAGCAACCAGAGATATTTCACAAAGGCAATATCCATGGCCAAGAACCGAATATAAGGAGAATATCCCTCCGCCCTAGCCCCAATCTGCAAAATAAAGAACCGCAACACCAAATACGCAACGCTAATCACCAAATACCACGCATACTCCTTACGCCGAACATTTTTTCTAATACAGTAATCATACAGCAAAATCAACGGAAACAACACAATAGCCTCCTCAGAAGCCAATAATCCCAAAACAAACACCAATAACGAACTCCAGAGATATGTTTTCTTACCTTGCTTAGAATACAACAGATACAGATACAACGCACCCAATAAGAAGAGAATGCCTAACTGATCAAACCCGCCCGTCATGTTCGTAACACGGCCCGTATGGATCGGATGTACTGCAAAAAGCAACCCAGCAAACAACCCCTTTCTACTACCCATCAATAACCAGCCAATGCCCAACACCAGAAGAGAATTCCCCATGTGCAACAACAACGATTGCAAGTGATATCCAAACGCGTTCTCACCAAAAAGAGAATAAGAAACAACATACAGCACCTGGCGCAACGGACGATACAATCCTTGCACGTCCTGCGTAAACCAACTACCGATGTACGAACTATCTCGAATCGCAACATCCTCTAGAATAAAGCGATGATCATCATATGCAAAATCATTAAAGAAACTATTGCCATACACTAACGTACAAGCCAGCAATACAAACAACACATACTTATTTCTTTTTTCCATTCTTATCCAGTAACGTAACAACACGCATAATAAAAGCCCCTAACACCAATCCCCATAAAAAGATTGCTACCGAATCCATGTCAACAGCAAGCTGAAGACCGGGACCCTCAGGAAAGTACATATCCAAATTACTCATCTCCAAAGCATATTCCGCAAACAAAAGAGCGGAAAACGGATCCGAATCAATAAGCGACTCAGAGTACTCATAATACGAATACCCTAAAATAGGAAAGTTACCCTTCTCAATCTGCCGAGCAATGACGCGACTAGCCAACTGCCTCTTCTTCTCAATCAACCACTTGATCTGACTGGTCTCAACTCCAATCGAATTCAGAACAATATTCGATTCTGCTTTCGCTTTCGTCGCCTTAAACAAACACAAGGTATATTCTCCCGAGTTCAGATCATCATACGCCCGATTCAACTCGCCGCGCGTCTCTGCTAAATCAATAATGGGATAAAATAACTGCAAGTACTGAAACCGCTCCTCGGCCTCCGCAATGTTCTGTTCACAAGACGATCTCAACGATTTTGAATTAATACTAATACTTTTACCACGATGATCATAAAAGCGAGCCCATGAAAAAGCAGAATACACCCGCTCCAGAGAAAAGGCAAGCGTTCTCAAGTTAGCATCCTCTACCTCAATCCGATCTCGCTGCTCCTTAGCCTCAATCAGGCGCTCCACAACAATACTATACGCCTCCAAGTCCGCAAGCGTTTTCTGCTCCCGACCCTCTAGAGCCTGCTCCAACCGTTCAACATTACGTTCAATAGTCTCTAACGTAGCATTCACATCATCTTCGCCAGATTCTTTTAACACTTTAATCAAATAAGAGCTCTGCACGTTAGCACTAAAACAGTATGAGGCAGCTGAATAATACCTACCTTGAGAAAAAGCATTCCGAGAACTCAAACTCAAGTTCAAGATTCTATTAAAAGTCTCATTCTCCGAACTAACATCATACTCCTCTAATATTCCACCTAACTGCACCGTTCTATTACAAAGTGCAGCCGTTAAATGACTCATCGTTTCTGCATATCCTTCATCCACCTCTAAAGAAACATTCTCAACAACATACTCCTTGCCCGTAAAGTAAGCCAAGGCCTCATCCAAATCACTAACCTCAATAACCGAAACACCCAGCGACAATCCATAGGCAATCACATCAATCGTACCATTACTAACATTTCCTTCTGAAAAAAAGCTTCCGTTCTCGTCATCATCCACAAAACGCTCTCCCTGCGGTATCAAAACGGTGCTCAATCCAATATCTGCAGCCGCCTCAACCTTCGCCTTAATCCCTCCAACATATCCAATCAACCCACCAGAATTAATCGTACCGGTAATACTCATCGACTCATCCAAATCAATACCTTCAAACAAAGAAATGGTCAATAACGATAATGCAGCACCCGCTGAAGGCCCAGCTATAATTGAAGAATCAGCCCGAATCGTATAGAAAAAATCATACCTGCCACAATGTTCATCCAAGTAGTCACATGCAATCTGCTTCGCAAAGCGAGTCGAAATCTGAGTATCCGTTCGCGTCAAGGGAAACGTATCCAAGAACACCTGACCCGAGCCCGGCTCAATCCGCAAATACACATCGGCAATACTTCCACCAACCCCATCCGCAGTCTCCCGAACGGCCAACAACTGCATGTGACCTTCCTCTGCCGCTACTAAGGGCAACACCAGCAAGAATACTACGAATAAGAATCTAAACTTCATACCAACAGAGAATTCCAACGACTTTTAAGCATTACGCTTACAATTCCAACCGAGCAAGAACCTTCTCACTATCAAACGCCTCTAATTGGGAATACTCCTGTCCAACACCCAAATACAGAATAGGTTTGCCCGAAACATATGAAGCCGAAATCATGGCCCCGCCCTTTTCATCAACATCCGCTTTCGTCAAGATAATACCATCAATACCTACAGCCGAGTTAAACTGCTGCACCTGTTCAACACAATCATTTCCAGCAATCGCCTCTCCAACGTAAATCTTCAAGTCCGGTGTGGCAACCCGAATAATTTTCTTAAGTTCTGCCATCAAATTATCATTATTCTGCATCCTACCTGCAGTATCAATCAAAACAACATCCGCATCCTTCGCTTTCGCATGTTTAATCGCATCAAATGCAACCGCAGCCGGATCGCTTCCATAATCATGTTTAATCAATTTAACATCTATCTTATCCGCATGCTCCTGCAGCTGGTGAATACTAGCAGCTCGAAACGTATCGCCAGCAGCCAAAACCACATTCTTACCCTGTTCCTTCAGCATATGCGCAACCTTTGCAATCGAAGTCGTCTTTCCAGAACCATTAATCCCAACAAAACAAATGACATACGGCTTCTTTTCAGAAATCTTAGCCAGCAAATCAATAGAATCCACAGATAACACGTCCGATATCGAAGTTTTCAACGTCTCTCGAATCGTCTCCTCAATCTTCGTCCTTTTTAGCGGCTGCTCAACCAACACTTTCGATAAATCCTCTTTAATTTTATCAATAACTTCAACCGCAACATTATTTTCCAGCATACTCATCTCTAATTCCTGAAATAAGTCTTCAAATTTATCCTGTGAAATCGTAGTAGTAGTAACCTTCTTTGCCAATCCTGCAGTAAGCTTCTTGAAAAACCCCTTTTTCTCCTCAACGGGTTCTTCAACCTTTTCTTCAACGGGAGTTTCCTCAACAACCTCCTCTACAACCGGTTCAGGGATAACTTCCTCAACCTTGTCTTCAACAACCGGCTCATCAACAACTTCTTCTTTCGGAGCCTCTTCAACCTTCTCCTCAACCAGAAGCTCATCAACATCATCCTCAGTAACACCCTCGCCAATCACCGAAGGCTTAACAACTTCAGTCTGCTCCCGTTCAACAGGACCAGGTGTAATAACTTCAACCTTTTCCTCAACCTCAGGAGTTTTCTCTTCAACCTTCTCTTCTACAACCGGAGCCTCTTCAACCGGCTCAACTACAGGTTCAACAACTTCCTCTACTTCAGAAACCTTCTCCTCAACAGGCTCTTCCTCAATCTTACCCGTTAACTTAGAAATGCCTTCCTTTATTTTTTTCTTAAGAAATCCAAACATGAGGCACCTATTTAGCCATACCCTGCAGCTGCTGATCAAGAGCCTGAGCCTGCACCATAAACGCCTGCAATCGTCCCACAATCTTCTGATGCAGTTCCTGCAATTCAGTAAGCTGATCCTGCAGTATTTTCTTAGCCTGTTCCGGAGTTTTATCAACAATCGCCTGCGCCCCAATATTCACCAGCAATTTCTGAGGGTTCTGTAACGTTGCTTTAGCAAAAATACCATTAGATACCGGAAACAACACCTCGTCTCCCTTACTTAATTTCTCAAATTCCTCTAAACCGTTAGACGACATAGCCAAATCTTCAAGCTGCTGCTCCACCATCTGGCGCTGTTCCTGTAATTGTTCTAAGTGCTGCTGCATCTGCTGCATTTCCTGCATTCGTTCCTGCATCTCTTGTTCTTTGCTCATTTTTTTGTAGTTATCCTCGCTTTCATTTCATCAAAAAAGTCACCCATAGAGGTTCCTTCATAAATTTTCTTCAGTGAGCCTGCCAAAATCTCAGCAAGCGAGATCACTTCAAGCTTCGCAAACCGCTTATCCTTCGGAATAGCAATACTATTTGTTACCCCGACCATCGAAATAAAGTCCTGATCTAATTTCGATACCGCATCCGCCGAAAACAAAGCGTGCGTCGCAATAATACAGGCCTCAACCGCGCCAGCCTCCTTAACCGCCTTAGCCGCATTCGAAATCGTACCAGCAGTATCAATAATGTCATCCACCAGAATAGCAAATTTACCCTTGACCTCTCCAATAATGTTCAAAGCCTCAGCCTGACCATGTCCGGTCCTTCGCTTGTCAATGATAGCAATAGGAGCATCCAATTCTCGAGCCAATCTTCGAGCTCTTTTAGCGCCACCCACATCCGGAGCAACAACAACAATGTCCTTTTTACCCTTACCTAACAAATAATCAGCAAATAACAAAGTAGTTTCTAAATTATCAACAGGAATATCAAAGAATCCCTGAATCTGGTCTGCGTGAAGATCAAATGTAATCAATCGATGCGCTCCAGCACCCTCAATCATGTTTGCAACAACACGCGCAGAAATAGGCTCTCGAGGAAGCGTCTTTCGATCCTGGCGCGAATAACCAAAGTAAGGCACAACAACATTAATCTCCTTTGCAGAACTTCTCTTCAAAGCATCAATAATCAACAATAATTCCATCAACGTATCGTTGGTAGGTGGTGAAGTAGGCTGAATAACAAAAACACGCATCCCGCGAACACTCTTTCCAATCCGAACATACATCTCACCATCGGCAAACTGCTTAACCTCAATCGGATGCAATGCTATCTTCAGCTTACCTGCAATATCCTCAGCAAGCTCCTGGTTCGCACTTCCCGCAATCAAAACCATCTCTTTAGCCATAAGTATCTAAGAAACCCGAACGATAACACTTTTAAAAAGGTTTCTGAACGACAGTGAAGAAACCCAGAAAACCCGAATAAACAGTCTGTTGGTTTTCGCTGGTTTGGTATGAGGCATACCAAACGTGAGAGAATTTCTAATTCTCGCTGGCTTTTTGGAGAATAAAGATTACTTACTATCTTCCTTTTCTTCTTCAGCAACTTCTTCTTCCACAACAATATCCGTCTGCGGCTCTCCCTCTCGTAAACTCACCACAAAATCGCCAAAATGCTGTTCCTGGTGCAAGTCAACGCGCTGCGCAGTAGCTAAATGCAATAAAGGCATGAACGTATCGATTTTCCCCTCTTTATCCGCATTCTCCGGCAGCAACTCAGAGAACATCAACTTATTTTTAGGAGTATCCCAAAAGAATTTCTTTACCGTACCATACACGTCCTTAATGATTGCCGAAATATCCTTTTTCCGAGAAGGTATCAACACATGCGTAGGCGGCTCACTCTGCAGCACCCTTCTTCTCTTCACCTCAAGAGCCTTCTCCAATGCCTGCATCAAATCATGGATAGACACCTTGCGCTTTCGTGGTTGCGGCGTTTTCGGTATCAAATCCTTAGGAATGTGTTCAGCAGCTCTCGGACCAATATCATCTTCCAAGTCCAGCAAATCATCCTCCTCATCCTGTTGAGATATCAGTCTATCCAAATATTCAATATCCTCTCCCACCAAACGATTTGATTTAATCTTCAACAGAATGGCGGCCGCAAGCAGCATCTTTCCAGAAATCTTCAAATCATGCTCCTTCAAGGTTTTTACGGTCTCAATATACCGCCGAGTAATCGTAGACACATCAACATCCCAAGGATCCATCTCCTCACTCTTCACCAACTCCTTCAACACAGACTGCCAAGTAATCTCATCCTTCTGCAGCAACATCTCATAAATATGATCATGTGCAGGCTTACTAGAGTCCAAGTTCAATACCGCATCCATACCTAAATGCTTAATTTCAAAATATAAAAACCTTCCCCTATAAGCTTCCATAACCTTTTTATACCGCGAGCCGATTCTTTGAAGCTATTGGGCCCATGGTTTAGCGGCTATAACGTCGCCCTTACAAGGCGAATGTCACCGGTTCGATTCCGGTTGGGCCCATTTTGCGGCAGTTGTCCAGTGGTTAAGATACGACGTTGCCAACGTTGTGACCTGAGTTCAATTCTCAGCTGCCGCATTCACTTTTCTTTCCATCTTTTCCTCTTTGGGTCCTAGCCCGTCGGAGTTGTGAAACAACTCTGAGCGTGATCAGGATGCTCTGCATCCCGACATTTCGTAAAGGCTAGTTTCACAGCTGCCGCATTCACTTTCTTTCGAACGTTTCAAGGTTCAATCAATAATATTATATAGTAATCTGATCAAGTTGCTAGTATGGGATTCTATAATCGAATGAGGATCGATCAAAAAAAGCTTGATAGGATAAAAAGCAAAATACCCTCAGTTTTGGATAAGATGCTCCAATTTCATCGAGTCAAATTGATGTTATCGAAACGCTTTAAGGAAGGAGAGTATGGTAGTGATGCTCTAAAGAGTAATCTCCAAAAATTTATAGAAGTTCTTGACAGGGAGAAAAGATTTAACAAAAGACTGGGAGGATATGTGACGAACTTGAAGTCATCTGAGGAGGAGATCAAAAGACTCTTAGCCCGTGAAGCAGGAAGTGAAAAAGGAGAGATCCAGGGTCTTCTAATTGTACTTCTTGAAATTCTCGATTATCTGGTTTTCCACTTTAATAAGTACGGAAGCAACATAAAAAAAGAAAGAAAAATAGGTCAGCGTCTTTTAGATCAACCGAAGAGAAGATACCTTATATTCAAATATAATTATAATGATGACTTGGAAAAACTTGACTCTATCTACAGAGAGGTTACTGGCGGTCTGGCCATCATAGTAGATACTTACGAAGAACGTTGTGAGGAAAAAATTCAAGAATTTATGGGGAAATGGAAGCGTGTTATGAGGGCAAAGAAACTGAAATATGGAATTTTCCCACTTGCAGTGGTAAGTATGACATTAACCACTACTATAGTATATATCTACAAAAACTATATCGTAAGAAAATTCGAGTTCTGGGGGGAATATGCAGCATCCAAGAAAGAAATTATTTCCAAAGTAGAAAAAAGAATAATTGGGCCAAAACTGGAAACTAAAGTGTGACTCGAGAATCCTAAACCCTTAAATATTCCCAACACTCATTGCTGCCATGGAAAGAGATCTAGCAGACGAAATCCGAGAACTTGACCAACTCCCAGAACCCATCAAAATTCCGGAATGGCTAAAGAAAGCATTCCTACTCTTCCTAGGCATAACTCTACTCTACCTAGTCCTCATCTATTTCATCCCCAGCACCTACATCATTGAATTTATTGCAGCAAGAGGCGCATCCGCAACAATACAAAACAATCAATTACAACACAGCGTAGCCTCCGTCTATTTCGAGAATAACACATTAGAACTATTGCAAAATGCATACAAAACAAGCGAAGGAAACGAAATCAAAGCCTGCCTCCAAGGAAGACAAAGAAGTAACACTTACTATGTCACCAGCATCCACTTCCCAGAAATCCTCCATCAAGACTTCAAAAGCGTAATCGCGAAACCCTGCACCAAAGAAACAGTCATAGATTTACACTCCCATCCATCCGGCAGATGCTTCTTCTCACCACATGATGTGAATGTAGCGACAAAACCCATGGCCATCATGTGCGGAATCAACACCTTCAATCTCTACATCACTTAACGCTTCAGAATTTGCTCAGGTTTACCAAACATCTCCTCAAAGAGCTTCTTCTCGCCCTTCCGCAAATGTTCACGGAACGTAGATAACGATTTACCTGCCTCCCCAGACAGCATCTGCAAATCCACCTTGCGAGGATAATTGTAATAGCCACGCTTAGCAGCAAGAGTAACTGCATCCTGCTGAGCAGAAGTCAAAGAAGGCATCACTTGCCCATATTCCTGCTGCAACGGCTGCGAAGCAATGTTCAAGACTTTAATATTCAAATGTTCCTTCTGCATCATCACCACAAAACCCCTCAACAACGATTCAGAACTTGAAGCCAACTCCCAATGTTCAACTCCGTCTTTATCCGTTTTAACAGGAGAAAAAAAGAAAATACCTTCAGGCACCATCGAGCGAGGATGCTTTTCCAGAAGAGAAAGCTCCTGAGAGAAAAAAACAACATTGCCATCTACCTCAATATCCTTCAACGTAGAATCATTCTTCAAATCCTCAACCAATAATTTCAAAGGCTGATCCTCACCCGTCAACGTCTCATAATACGAATACCGTGCCGTTTCAGAAGAAACAGAGAACGGCAACGTCATACCCAACGAAGTAACCTTGTACCGCTCACACCGCTTACCCATAACAGAAAGATCATAACGTAACGTTAAACGTGCTACCCACATACAAAATATCAAGAATACACAATATTTAAAGGTTTTGAAAGAAAATTTTCAATTTTTGTAACTTACCCTAAAGCTCTACGAACGCCAGTACATTCGCAAGACTGAACGCCTTCAATTTCTTTTAAGCTAGCTTCCACTTCGTCAGGACTTCCTTTATCCTCATCATACGCAAACGTAATATTCAAAGCTTTCAAACCAAAAGCAATCGGTTCAACCTCGATTTCCATCTTAGTTTCACCAGCAAATGCAGTAACCTTTTCTTTAACGCTGCCTTGAACAGAATCCAAATCTACATCAGGAGATTCAGGCATAATCTTTAACGTTACAATAACCAATCCCATCTTAGTTTGGTCCTAGAAAACCGCATTCCGGGCAGGTATATTGTGCACCCAACTTGCGTGCGTGAGAACTTCGTACAATTTGAAAATTACATCCAGGGCAGGGAAACTTAACGCTGCCTCTAGCATTAGTAATGCGTTCGTGCTTAGTAGTACATTCAGGATGTTCAGTCATCTTTTAGCTATATTCCTCTTACGCTTTTCCTTTCTCATGCGCTTTCGCTGCCATTTCCAACGCATCTGGCGCTTTTTCTTCCATCTTCGTGAACTTCTTTTCATGTGTTGTTATCTTCAGGAACCTAGTCCTTTAAAACCTCATTAACTTGAATGTAAACTCAGAAAACGCAACTCGTTTAAAAAGCTTTGGTAACAAAACCAAGAGAATGTCTCATTCTCGCTGGCTTTGGGATGGTTTCATCCCAAACGCCTAGCTTTATAATGATACTCCTAACTTCAAGACCATGGATTACATAGTAAAGCGCCTGGAACGTGAAGATAATATAGATTCAATTGCAGAACATGAAATGGTTGAACTCCACTACTTGGAGCAGATCCGGAAGGGAACGCTAACAAGGTATCTAGAATTACATTGGCAGACGGGAGCGGTGAGAAGTCAAGCGATAGATGATCCATTCGCTGAAACCTATACGTACGACTTCCTAGTCGAAGAAGCAAGACAACTAAGAAGTTTTCTAAAAGAGACGTTCCAGTGGGATTACCATCCAGATATCAGGGGATTCTCAAATAAAGGCGAAGCAACCCAAAAGTTATTTGGAAGCCTCCTAGATGATATAGATTTGTAAACTAGGAACAATAAAGGATGCATTTAAATAATATACACAGTTAGGTTTTCTTATGGAATATCTAGGGTTAACATTAGACAAGTTTCAGGAAGATGCCATAAATGCAATCGAACAAGGCAAATCGGTAGTAGTCTCAGCACCCACTGGATCCGGAAAAACATTAATAGCAAATTACCTCATCGATCTCAAGATTAAGCAAAAGCAGCAAGTCATCTACACCGCACCTATCAAAGCACTCTCCAACCAGAAATACAAGGAATTCATCAATCTCTATGGAGAAACCAATGTAGGATTGATGACCGGCGACATAGTCGAAAATCCCGATGCACCCATCGTCATCATGACCACCGAAATCTATCGTAATATGGCTATCGCCAAGGACGAAAGAATAGAAAAGATTTTCGCAGTCGTCTTCGATGAAGTGCATTATATCAATGATATAGAAAGAGGACACATCTGGGAGGAATCAGTCATCTTCAGCCCCGAAAAAGTGAGATTTCTCTGCCTCTCCGCCACAATCCCCAACGCAAAGGAATTCTCAGACTGGATTGAAAAGATAAAGGGCCACGAAGTCACCACCATCACCCATCACAAAAGAATAGTGCCGTTAACCCACAAATTCTACGACATCGAGCTAGGAATCGCAGATCTACAAGAAATTCACGACGTCGCCAATATTCCGAATTATCATCATGCCGTAAGAGGCAAACGCAATAAGAGACAACGACCCCAATTTCCAGATCATACTAAACTCATCAAAGAACTCGGCAACGAATTACCAGCGCTCTTCTTCTGCTTCTCTCGCGACCGATGTGAAAAGAAGGCCAAAGAACTAGCAGAGACTGGAATGTTCACCAGCTCAATAGAAATCTCAAATTTCGTCAGAAAGAAACTACAAGAGGCACCTGATGAAATCTGCAGACTAAAAACAACTAAAATATTGAGAGAAACATTATCCAGACACATAGGATTCCATCACGCCGGTTTACTCCCTGTCTTAAAGGAAATCGTAGAAGAACTGTTTGCACGAGGATTAATCAAAGTACTCTATGCCACCGAAACCTTTGCCGTGGGCATCAACATGCCAGCAAGAACAGTATGTTTTGACTCGTTAAAGAAATACGACGGCATCTCACTCAGATATCTCAACACCAAGGAATACTTCCAAATGGCCGGACGAGCAGGAAGACGAGGAATCGATACCCATGGCTTAGTCATCACTCAAATCGTAAGAAACGAATTCGACTATGAAAAAATCAAGAAGGTAACGTCAAAAGACATCGAACCCATCAAATCCCAATTCAAATTAACCATAAACACCGTATTAAACATGCTCAAATTGCATTCTCAAGAGGAAATCGAGATCATCCTCAAGCAAAGTTTCCTAGCCTACCAAATGGAGATAAAAAAGAGAAAATTAGACATGAAAACGAGATTCGAGAACAAAATAAAACAACTTGAAAAACTAAACTATGTCCAAAATCGCCAATTAACCGAAAAAGGCATCTTCGCCTCAAAGATCTACTCAGACGAAATCTTAACAACCGAAATCTTCGCCACCGATAGAACTAATGATCTAGACGAACATGCAATCTTAATTATATTAGCAGTACTTTCCTATGAACCGCGCGAGAAAGACCGATTCTTCAAACCGAGAAAGAATGCAAAAACCAGAGAAGTAAGACATCTAGTAGATGACATCCCCCTCACAAGAAAAGATAACCGATTTAGATACGTCTACGAAGCAACCTCTCTAATAGAGCCCTGCCAGAACGATGGATCATTTTTCGACATCCTCGACATCACCTCCATCTCCGAAGGAAACTTAATCAGATTCTACAATCAAATCACAGATAGAATCCAACAAATCCAAAGAGCAAGCATGAACCCACACCTATCGCAAAAGCTAACTCATATACGTGATCGCATCAGAGTATTCTTAGAAGACGTAAATAGGATATAGAGACGGTTAAAAACATAATTCACAATTTTCCAATAATATAACCGGTAAGTTGTCCAGCATATTGAACGCCGAGCGTCAAAGAACCACCCTTAACAAGAGCGAGAGGGAGTTCTTTCAATTTTTTGAAGGGAATGTGTTCTCCTTCTTTGGCGGGCGTACCGATATGGGTGATTCCTGCTACTGCCATACCCAGGCCTACGTTCATCTTAATTACTGTTTGCTCGAGATCAGGATCTAGTGGATTGCCAATCGCCTTCGCATGCCCTATATAGAGATTAAACAAAAACGCCTCAGCATGAACCATCCAGGCCCCATATTGTATGTTCTGTTCTCTTGTATTCCTTAGTGATGGCTCTTCATCTTCATGCCACTTGGAATATTCCGGAGGAGAATCAAAGAACTGACTGACCTCGTGCTCGAGATCAGAATTATCATTACCTTGCAAGCGATCATCCGCATCAGGTACATCTTCGTTGTTCATATTCATATCTCTCAGTTTGAATCGATCAGACAAAATGAGGCCAACCTTCAAGGTATAGGAGAGCGTGTTTATTTATAAAAGGTCGCATATTTAACTCCTAAACGGTAGTTAAAATAGCACCAGTAGAAATTCAATAATAAACTAAATCCGTTTCAACAGTTCTGCTTTCTTACTATCATACTCATCCTGAGTAATCAAAGATTCATCCAATAATGTTTTCAGTTCCACCAGCTTAGACTTCACATCAACCTTCTGACCATCTTTTCCCACATGAAGAAAGGTAGCTCCCGATTTAGCGCGTGACTCCTCGATCATTCGCATCCTCTTCCTTTCAACCCATTCCTCTTCCCGTTCCTGAGCAATAGCATAGACTCTTTTAGATTGATCCTTAGGCAACTTATCGATAACAAAGCTCCCATTCCCAAATCTAAATTTTAATCTACCTCCAAGCAATCGCTCGCTCAGATGTACATCGATTAAATCTTTCCACAAGTAATCTTCAAATTTGACTCGCAAAATTCCAGGCAAATGTCTGATAATTCTCCTATTAGTAACGATAATAGAATGCGGCAAAAGGTTAACGACTGGCTTTTGTTGCACCACTACACAGAGCTCTTTCTCATCGCTGGTAAACAATTTTTTAGCCCGCTCTATAACTTTCTTCAACAAGACGTCTTTCTGTTCAACATTAATCTTCGATCCAATCGGCATAATAATCAATGAGGAGAACCCAGATACGACATATAAAGATATCCCTTTGAAAAAGAAAAATGCCCCCAGCGGGATTCGAACCCACGTCGCGGCCTCGAAAGGGCCGTATGATTGACCGGACTACACCATGGGGGCATTGATGATTGTGATTGTCAGTTATTTAAAAATGTTACGTGGGCTTGAGCACCGCGAAACGCACTAAGCTGTCGACCGGCTTCTCAGTCGCCGCGACTACACCATGGGGGCATAGATAAAATTCAACAATAATCAGATTTCTGAATCTGTTTAAATAGTTTTCCTGAATACAGAACTAAAGAAGCAATATTTTTATAAACTTACATCGAAATCCAACAAACATGCCAATCCCAAAATGCATGTCCACACAACATCCAGATAATGTGAATTCTCCCTTCTTCGCAGCACAACCAGAGTTAGCAGGCGAAGACGAGATTAAAGAAGCATTCTACGCATTCTCACATCTCGGCTGTGACGAACAAATGTGGGATTGCGAAGGAAAAGAAACCGACACCTACGTTGTAAAGAAATTATTAACAAAATACAGCAACTACTTCAAAGAGAATGAACTAGGAAAAGATCTCAACTTAACCTTCCGAGTTCCCAATCCCACCGTTGAGCAAGCAGAAGCAAAAGTGTTACTAGAAACACTTGAAGGCATTCCCCGATCACACGACTCAGCAAAACTCTTTTACAAGAATGATAATTCCCCTATTTTCGAAGTCATTCTTCCCATGACCTCAAGCACTCAAGAAATCAATCGCATCTATCACTATTACAAAGACTTTGTTGCAGGAAAAGAGCAGGCAAAACTAGCAGACACAACGATAGGGAAATGGATAGGAAACTTTCAACCTAAAACCATAAACGTCATTCCCTTATTCGAAAGCTATGAACATATGATTGGTGCTGCAGACATAACAAAGGAATATCTCAAGGATAAAAACCCAGAATACCAAAGAACATTTCTAGCGCGTTCTGATCCTGCGATGAATTATGGCAATATCACCGCCGTCATCCTCAACAAGATCGCCTTAATAGGTTTTGCAGAATTAGAAAAAGATCTCAAGATTCCGATCTATCCCATCATCGGCGCAGGCTCCGCTCCCATGCGTGGAAATTTACGACCCACCACCCATATGCAGGTAAGCGAGGAATATCCCAGCGCCCACACCTTCACCTTACAATCCTCTTTCAAATACGATAACTCGCCGTTGGAAGTAAGAAAAGCGATACGAGATTTAAGAAACAGGCAGCGCCAAGCACCACAAGAAATCGAAGAAGAAGCCACTTTGAAAGTGCTTGAACCCTATTCAACAGCATTCCGCACCCAAGTTATCCAGCTAGCACCTCACATCAACGAAGTGGCACAATATATCCCTAGCAGAAGAAAGAGAAAGCTCCACATAGGATTATTTGGATATTCAAGAGATGTCGACGGAGTACAATTACCTCGCGCCATTAAGTTCACCGCAGCACTCTACTCACTAGGAATACCGCCAGAACTACTGGGAATAGATGCTCTAGAAGCTAACGATATAGACCTCATCAAAAAGAGTCATATCCATCTCGAATCCGACGTCAAGCAAGCAATGCACTTTCTCAACCCAGAAAGCCCGTTCGTACCCGCAGCCTTACCAAAGAAACTGTACGACCTCTTCGGTGATGTGGAAGTTAACGAGGAACATCAAAAGTCCAGCAATCAGATCATCAAAGCCATCAACGAAAAGCGGGGACAAGGAATTGTAGAACCCGCACTCAATGCTGCAAACATAAGAGGATTTCTAGGATAACTCAGACCAGTAGTTATCGGTCTGAGGAATTGGAAATTTTTGCGAAATTTCCAATAAAAAATAAAAAATGGGCCCGAAGATAATGGAAATGAAATATTTCCAAACCTTCGCTACCAAAAAAAATGGGCCCGAAGGGATTTGAACCCTCCACCAATGGTACACTTAGAACGACGTCATATAAGACCATCGCTCCACCAGGCTAAGCTACGGGCCCGCATGGGAAAGAGAAGGAAATATGTTTATAAAGATTCCTACCGTACAACAAAACCTTTTTATGCAGCATAAAGATACAAACCAAATGATCGCACGAGCCTTCTCTCCCGGCAACATCACCCTCTTCTTCGGAATCTACAAACATGAAAATCCTCTAAAGTCAGGTTCACTCGGAGTAAGTTTTGCAACAACCAAAGGCGCATTCGCAACCGTACAAGAAGCAGATCAAAAACAACTCATCATCAACAATCAAGAAGCAACATTTCCCACCGTAGAGAAAGCAATTCAATTATTAACCGACAAATCCCTAAAAATTGAAATCAAAACAGAATTACCCATCGGACACGGCTACAGCATGAGTGCTTCCTGTACATTAGCAGCACTTCTAGCAGCCAACCAAGTCTGCAACACCAACAAAACAAAGAAACAACTCGCACTGATAGCACATCAATCAGAAGTCATGCACAACACCGGATTAGGCAGCATCACCGCAGAATATCTAGGAGGCATGCTAGCACGCACCACTCGTTCAGAACCCCTAGAAGCCCGCGAGCTAGCCGTAGAACATAAAATTCTCTACTACAAGACACTAGGAGAAATTAACACAAAGGAAGTCATCACCAATCCCGAAATGAAGACAAGGATCAACCTCGCCTGCAGCAAAGCACTCAAATCTATCACCAACGCCTCCATAGAACAACTCTTCCGTCTAGGAAAAGAATTCGCAAAAGACACGGGATTGCTAGAAGATCCAGAACTCATCCAACTCATCCAACAAGTAGAAGCACAACAAGGATCAGCAACCATGAATATGATTGGTCGCAGCATCATCGCCACAAAACCCTTTCCCGGCTCCACACCTATTCAGATAGCCAAGCAAGGTGCTACTCTTCTAACGTAAGCAACAACACTGACGCCCATCGAGGCGGATGAGTTCAAAGAACTCATAATCCTGCCGTGCCCCAGTGTTGTTACGACCGTGCCTCTACAATCCTCCTAACGTAAAGTTATTAAAGCCAAGAACTTCTAGCAAGATATGCCAAAAAAGAAACATTCCAAAAAGCACCAAACAGCGAGACACAAAACAATCTGGATCACCCTAGCATTCCTCTTCATTCTAGCAGCCTTCTCCGGAAAAGACTACATTCCAGTAGAACCAGAATTACATGAAAACACCCAGCTAGCATTAAGTATCCTCAATGAAGACGAGAAGCAGCTCGACAACGATGGAAAGATCATGTTAGATGTCAAAGGAGACTTTCCCAACACCAAAGAAGGCACCTTCGAAATCAGATTAAAGCTCGATGTACATCAACTTGCCAAGAGCTACCAGAAAATCCCGCATTACATAGTCTTTTTTGAATCCACAGTCCATCCCACCATGACTTTACGTTACAACGTCTACGATTCTATCATCGAAGGCGGTCTCCCTAAAATGAAGTCCGGACCACTCAAGTTCATGGATGGAGAGTATCATACCGTCCAGTACACCTACCACCAAGACCGCGGCCAAGCCATCTTCTTTGATGGAGAAAAAGTCATCCAATCCGGTTTCGACCCCATCAGCAACGCAATTACTGGAAACGCTATTATAGAAAGAAGCAACTTCCTAGGCTTCATTACAGAGGATTTCACCACATCCATCACCCAAACCTACATCGGAGACTAATATGGTACCCAAATCTCATCCACGCTATCTCTCTTTGAAAATCCGCGATCAGATAGTCGCAGGAGTAAAAGCAGGCATCACCTCCGAACACGGCTTACTAGCCCATGGACGAGGCGAAGCCTTCGATTACATGATTGGAGAGAAAACCACAACCCAAGCCAAACAACAAATCAAGAAAGCAGCACTTCTACTAAAAAAAGCAAAACACCCCGTAATCAGCGTCAATGGTAACGCAGCAGCCCTAGTACCAAAAGAACTAGTGCAACTCTCCAAAGCCATCCCAGCCAAATTAGAAGTAAACATCTTCCATTCCTCTAAAAAGAGAGAAAAAGCAATCGCCAAACATCTAAAAAAGCACGGCGCAAAAGAAGTCCTTCTACCCAATTCAGGCAAAATCAAATTCATCGAATCCAACAGAAAGCACTGCAACAAAGAAGGTCAACAAAAAGCAGACGTCATTTTTGTACCGCTAGAAGACGGAGACCGATGCGAAGCCCTAATCAAAATGAAGAAGAAAGTAATTACAATCGACCTAAACAAACAATCCAGAACCGCAAAGAAAGCAACTATTACGATAGTAGATAATATTGTAAGAGCAATGCCACGACTAATCAAAGAACTAAAGAATATGTCCTAGAACTTCTCGCAAATCCTTCTTAACAATCTCAACATCCGCAACTCTTCTTAACTCAGCATCCTTACAATTAAAGGCAATTCCCATCCCTGCAATCTTAGCAATCTCCACATCATTATGATGGTCCCCAATATGAACGCATTCAGACAATTCAAACCCTTCACGTGAAGCAATCTTTCGTAAAGCATCCGCCTTCTTAATCATATCAAATTGAGTCACTTTTGCACCCGTCAACGTATCACCATCAAATTTCAAGTGAGAAAAAAACACATCATCAAAGATCTCGAGATAATCAGGCATCAGTGTAGCAAGCAACATATCCACCGAACCAGAAATAATAGCAAGCTTAAAACCAGCTTTTTTCAATTCAAGTAATGTTTCCCGAGCACCCGCCATCAATTTCAACTTTTTACACGCAGCTTCAAAGTCAGAGCGCTTTACACCTTTAGTAACCCACATCCCAATATCATGATCTGCCCATTCCTGATAAGAAATAGCACCAGAAAAGAACTTCTTCCTCACCTGTTCACGAACATCTTTATCCGTTGCAAAGTGATCATGCAGCAATTCCCACGAATATTCAAAATCATCAGTCACAGAATCTATTAACGTACCATCCACATCAAAACACACCAGCTTAAAGCGAGACATAGAGTAAGTAAACAACCCCACCTTAATATAGACTTCTACTCAGAACACCCAGCTTTTCATAAACTTTATAAACAATCCAGCTCCTCTAATCAATAACAAATTTGCCGGAGGGGTATAAAATGACTGTAATTGGATTTAACTTCACAAAAATTGATGTAGAAAAGAAAGAAGGAGTAACAGGTAAAATTAACATTAAAAACAACGTCTCTATTAAGGACGTTGTTGAACAACCGCTTGATCTAGGAACCGGAAAGCAAAAAGCAATCAAATTCGTCTTCGAATTCGTCTCAAACTACGAAACAGGCCTAGGACATATCAGCCTGCTGGGAGACATCGTCTATATCGCTGATGATAAGGAAACCAAAAGCATCCTTGGCGAATGGAAAAAGTCAAAGAAGGTCGAAAAAGAGGTCATGTCAAAGATTCTCAACACCATCCTCAACAAATGTAATATTGAAGCCTTAATCCTATCACAAAAGGTAAATCTACCCTCACCCATACCACTACCACAGGTATCGCGTGATCAGGGAGAAAGAAAATAGGGGCGATGAAACGCCTTTTACTTCTTTTTTTACTTCTTACCATACCCATTACACTTGCAGACTCCCTCTTTCAACATGAGCAAGTCACTAGCGAAATAAGCATCACCGGATCCGCTAGAGTAAAGTCGCAAGCCCGTGTAGACGATCTTGATTATGCCATCATCAACCTTTCCTTCTTTCCACAATCCAATTTCCAACAACAAGTCACGAAATTCACCATAACTCCCAATGCACCCATCACACATTCAATCGTCAACTTCAACTGGAAGAAACCCAATAAAGCAGCATTAGATTTCGGCATCCAAGCAACCGTTGTAACCAAACCCGAAATCATCAAAGTCACCAAGAAAATTCCCTTTCCCCTGCAAAATATTCCAAATTCAGCAAAAATCTACCTAGACTCCTCCGAAACCATCGATGCAACCAATCCAGATATCGTTGCATTAGCAAATCAGCTAGCTTCAGGCAAGGATGACTTGTATGAAGTCGTCTTTACCCTAGCAAAATGGTCGAAAGAGAACATTGAGTACGATCTCTCTACCCTAACCGAGAGCGTCTCCCAAAAAGCATCCTGGGTACTGGAAAACAAAAGAGGAGTCTGTGACGAATTAACCAACCTCTTCATCGCCATGAATCGTGCTCTAGGAATCCCAGCAAAATTCATTTCCGGCGTCGCCTACACCGATAGCGTCCCCACCGAAGACGGCTTTGGCGCCCACGGCTGGGCCGAAGTCTATTTCCCCGGACACGGTTGGATACCCTTCGATGTAACCTATGGCGAGTATGGATATCTCGACGAGTTACACATCAAACTCAAGGAAGCGGTTGACGCCATTAAACCGTCAACACAATACCAATGGCTCGGTCGAGACATAACATTAGCAACATCCGCACTAGAAATCAACACAGAAATCACGGAGCGTATTCGAAAAAAGCAAGACCTCGTTGAAATCAAAGTCATCCCCGAGAAATCAAGAGTGGGATTTGGCAGCTACAACGTCATCCAAGTCACCGTTGAAAATTTGCAAGACTTCTATCTCGCCACCGACATCATCCTTTCAAAATCCGAGGAAATAACCTTAGTGGAAGACAATAAGCAAGCAATACTCCTCAAACCAGGGCAAAGCAAACAGCTCTACTGGCTCGTCCAAGTAGATGAATTCCTCCAACCCGGTTTCATCTACACCTTCCCGATGGTCGCATCAACCACCCGCAACACCTCCTACGCCTCCGAGTTCAAGGTACAAGAAGAGTTTGTAACATTAACAAGACAACAAGCCCAACGCATCATTAATGATGCAGCAAAAGAGGAGGAAAAAACACTATCGAGAGAAATAGCAATCGATTGTAATCCTACCACCACCAGCATCTATACCCGCTCTCCAGTCGACATCAACTGCCTCATCAGAAATAACGGCAATACCCCTCTCACCAAGCTCAACGTCTGTCTCGACACCCTCTGCAAGACCGTAGATGTGCCGATTGCAAAGACTGCACCCGCATCTTTCACGTTCTCCTCAGCTGTTGCCGGCACCCAGGAAGTAGTCATCACCGCTCAAAATGCCCACATCTTCAAACGCACCGAATTAGATCTCACCGTCTTAGATGCACCCGTCATCACCATCAAAGACATCGAACTCCCAGCTGAAGTAGGATACGAAGATGAATTCAAAATCACCTTCACCCTAGAAAAAACCTCGATAAGCAAACCCCAAGACGTCCTCATCCAAATCCTACCGTTAAAGCACGAGTGGACCCTAGATCAATTACAACAAGATAGAAGATTCAGTTTAATCCTCAAAGGCAAACATCTAAGTGCAGGAGAAAATACACTCAATCTTAAAGCAACCTACCACGACTTCGATGGCATCGAATTCCAAAACAAAAAAACAGCCACCATAACGTTAATCAATGTATCAGCCTGGCAACGCATCAAACTCTTCTTTTCAGGAATATTCAGGTAACTTCTAAAATACTTTTTTAAACAGATTACCACTCTTTTCCATCATGCCTTCAGATGAAATAAATCGGCAAGCAAATGCGATGCTAGAGCAGATCATAGGAGGTCTTCCTATCCAGGACGTTTCGGCAAGAGTTAAGGAGTTCAAAGGAAATCTAAGGGGGGAGAAAGCACGGCTACTGCCCAGTTCGATCCAGCAGTACATCTATTCCTGGATACGCCCACTTCAGAGTATTTCCCACCAAGCTACAGGCCCAGCGGAAATTTTAAAGTAAAGAGAGAAACGGGAATAGTTTCACAAGCACATAATGTCATCGTTGCATCGACCAATATTCCGAAAAACGAGCAACATCAAGCAGATCTATCTGGTGCACAAACCACTTTTTTCTTAGGGGAGACCCCGCAGGAACAGCGTTGGCACTTGCCTTATATGAAGACATCAAAACAGAGCTCCACACATTCATAGGAAGCGATGCACTAGGAACTAAACTAGCCGAAGTCTATCAAGAAATAGGAATTCCTGTGCATGCATTCGAGACGGGACATCCTCAGGGCCTACAATGGGACATTGCTTATGGTGGAAAAAGAATCGCCTCCATTACACTCAATCAGCATCAAGATCTTGAACAAAAATACTTCGACGAAAGATTGTCCTTTCTAGAGAGCAGATTGGGTAGCATGGAGAATGAGTTTTTTGTAAATGGTGGAGCACCCCAAGGCACCACAAGAAATCATTTTGCAGGAGAGGAACTAGAACTTGCAAGGACAATACGGCATATCACCTTCGCCGACACCAAGAATAGACTGGGGAAAGTGGGTTTCGAAGCAATATTAAATCATGCCATGCACGCTCATCTCAATAGTTCAGAACTCTGGCTAGTTGAACAGTCTCTTATCCACGGAAGGGAATGGAACGAAAAACTAGAAAATCAAGCTTATCGAGACGGAGCAGCAGAGATGGAATCAGATCCTAAGCGAGCAGAAGTACTCTTTCGCAATCTCAAAAAAGCACGAATAGTGCAAGAGGATTTCACACTCATCGCAACGCTAGATGCACAGGGAGCTAGCGTGATACGCAAGGAACTGGTATACAGAGGGGTTCCACCTGATCAAACCGAGTATGCCCAGCAACATGGCGGAAGCGACGCGGGAGCAGGAAATGTAGCACTAGCAGGCTACATTAATGGATTCTTCAGGAATGGGCACTATGGAGGAACAAAAGGAGTCTGCGCATGGGGAGCAGCTGCCTGTCGTGGACCCGGAAGTCTAGGCGGTTCAAAGCAGGATATCACAGAGATTAAGCCAAATGTAGAAATCCGAGAATATCTACTGCGTAGATAAAAGGCCCATTTTCAATTTTTTCAGGTAAATTATATAAACACCCAACAAACTTCTACTATCATGTTATCCATTAAATTCATTCGCGAAAACACAGATCTCATAAAGAAGGATCTCAAAAAGCGCCAAGATAAAGAAAAACTCAAATGGGTAGATGAAATCATCACAATTGATGAAGAATACAGAAAACTTCTAGTCGCAACCCAAAAACTACGTCATAGCAGAAACGAAATAACCAGAGAAATTAGCGATCTTAAAAAGGCAGGCAAAGACTTCAAAGAAAAGGTCCAGGAAGCCAAAGAACTACCTGATAAAATTAAACAACAGGAAGGCGTTGTTGAAGAGTTAAAAAAGAAGATCAAATACTACCAATTACGACTGCCAAACATCCTTCACGAATCCGTCCCGTACGGAAAGGATGATGGAGAGAACCAAGAAGTAAGAAAGAACGGCACCATAAAAACACAAAAATTCGAATTACAACCCCACGGAGAATTAATCGAAAAGCACGGCCTAGCCGATTTCGATACCGCAGCACAAATCTCCGGAAAGGGATTCTACTACCTGTTAGGAGATCTAGCTCTTATGGAGCTTGCATTACAGCAATTCGCAATAGATTTTCTAGTCAAGAAAGGCTTCACTTTAGTACAGCCCCCCTTCATGATGCGTCGTGAACCGTATGAGGGTGTAACAGACCTAGAAGATTTCAAGAGCATGATGTATAAAGTCGAAGCAGAGGACGAAGAGCTCTTCTTAATCGCAACCTCCGAACATCCCATCGGAGCAATGCTCATGGACAAAGTCATCGACGAATCAAAATTACCGATGAAATTGGCAGGACTATCCGCATGCTTCAGAAAAGAGATCGGATCCCACGGTATTGACGAGCGTGGATTATTTAGAGTCCACCAATTCAACAAAATTGAACAGTTCGTCTTCTGCAAGCCCGAAGATTCGTGGAAAATTCACGAGGAACTTATCCATAATGCGGAACAACTCTTCCAAAAGTTAAAATTACCCTACAGAATCGTCAACATCTGTACCGGCGACATCGGCATCGTAGCATCCAAAAAATACGACCTCGAAGTCTGGATGCCCCGCGAGAAGAAATACAAAGAGGCAGTCTCCTGCAGCAACTGCACCGCCTATCAAGCTACCCGATTAAATATCAAATACCAAAAAGAAAGCGAAAAGCAAAACGTCCACACCCTCAATTCGACAGCAATAGCCACAGGAAGATGCCTAAGAGCAATCATCGAAAATTATCAGAATGAAGATGGCACCATAGAAGTTCCTAAAGTGCTACAGCCCTATATGCACGGAATCAAAGTATTAGGAAAAAAATAAAGAAGTAGATATTAATCCAAACCATGTGCAGGCTCCTCAAAGCCCATTAGTTCGCCTAATTCTTCCACAGATAATGTCTGCTCTAAGACTTTCCTTTTAAAATTAATAATCACATACGATTCTGATCCCTGTGCAGCAGACCGGGCATAATCATATGATTGATGTTCAGAATCGTTTAATAGTTCTTCGAATGCAGGGTCAGAAAGGTTTTCAACTTTCTTGATGGTGAATGATTGATCATAGAATCTCCGCAAAGAATCTAGATTATTGACAACAACAATTTGCTTGTCTCCCGAATCAAACTCAGTAGGGGGACTCCAATCCTCTTTAGGAGACACTACATAATTTCGCAATGGACGAATCCAGTCCAATTCCAATCGCTGCCTTTTACCTATTGTCTCTCCATCACCGATATTTATTCCCATCGCACGATAGGTATGGTGGTGTTCAAGGACACCATCCTTTAACACTGCAACGTCAGAATGATTACTCGGGTCCAAATCAAGAAAAGATAAAGGAGTATCGCTTCCTGGTTTAAGATACCATTCGTTTTCACTAAAAGCCACCGTCGCCAATCTCTGAGGTTTTCTTTCAGGAAAAAAGCCCTCCTGTGTCAAGTCGTATCGTTCAGCCACTTTAGGATTCAAATCTACTCTGTGAGGAGTATCTGAATGTCTGTAAAGAATCGATTGGATACTCATAAAGGAAGAGAGGGAGTTTTCTTATAAAAAAGGAACAGTTTAGAAGTGCTAGGAAAAAAGTAAAATTCTAAAAAAATAAAAAAATAACATACTCCCAAAATGAATCCAGCTGATGGGGGACGGCATTCATCCCACAACTGAAGTTGGGGGTATTCTGCCTAAGATTTTATAAAAGAAATAAATTATTTCTTCTTAGCTTCAGCCTGGCAGCCCTTACAACTTCCAGAACCCAACTTACCTACTCCAATGAGCAAGAAGAGTGCCGTGTACCAACTAATACCGAAGAAAGCCCATTTGCCCATATCCTGGAGCAAAAACAAAATACCTAATGCTAATACTAGATATCCACATATTTTACTACATTTTTCACAACCATGCATAGCAATCACCTCCTAAGTGAATATCTTTCTCAGCCAAACCCATATATAAGCTTTTGCCATAGCAAAAATTCTCCCCTTTAAAGGAGAATTCCGTACTCTGCTTTAGCAGAGTGATAAACGCTAAATAACTGTTAATTCTATAGTTATCTACGCTTTGAGAAAAAGCAATAAGTG
>Ga0187833_10000357_pt1 | contig 53122 bp, 53 predicted proteins | sample ETNtaG_37_FD_167968 | JGI IMG/M metagenome (GOLD analysis project Ga0187833, IMG submission 167968) | Marine microbial and viral communities from oxygen minimum zone, Eastern Pacific Ocean - ETNP2014_SV_400_PacBio MetaG (Illumina Assembly) | ecosystem: Environmental > Aquatic > Marine > Hypoxic...
TTACGATTTTAGAAAACTTTTTTAATTTGTAAGGAATTACATCCATTGGGGTTCACCTCTTCTTTTTTGTTTTGCGAGAACAAAAAAGGGGTAAACCCTTTTTACTATTAAGGGTTTCTACAGAGCCAGTTTTTTGAAAATATAGTTATAAAACTACCTTTATATAAATCATCATAAGCAAAAAGAATTGAAATCATTTGAGTTATGTAAAATGGTAGTAAGATTACAAAAAGACCCCATGGCTTTAGAAAATTTAAACTTGTAATCTGATGTAATATTTTCTTATTGAATATGAAATAAATTAGAAATATAATTAGAATATATATTAAATTTTCAATTCTTGTTTGTATTGAATATATAATTATCAATACAACTAAGAAATTTAATTTTTTGGTATTTTCTTTGCAATATATTAAAACTATAATAAATAATAATAAAATAAGAAAAATACTTATGATATTTGATATCGATGACTTTGACCAGGTGATATGTGTAATAGATATGGCAAATAAAAATGCAGCAACCAATGAATTAGATTCTTTCTTGAATAACAAATAAGAAAATAAAAACACTAAAATTATTGTTAATGACCCAATAAAGCTTGTAAAGTAAAGTGATATTGATTCGCTTACTCCTAATAAGAAGTATATAACAAACATTATTACACTCCATCCAGTGAATGGATGGATAATGTTACAAAGCAGTTTATTTGATGTAAACGAGGCATAATTACATTGTCCTGCAGTATTATACAATAAGATATTTCTACCAATCGTATTTAGATAATTTTCATCGTAGAATATGAAATGGTTGTGTTCTCCTTCAAATCTAAAGAATAAAGCAAATAGAAATATGATTATTAATATTAACCATGTCTTTTTTTTAATACTAATAAACTGTTTCTTTATTGTTTTGATGTTCAGTGCTAATAACAGAAAAATAGCAAATAATAGAAACAATAATTCAATATGAATAGCATCTAGCAGTATTGCCCTGAATATATGGTTATTACCTATATTATTAGATAATGCATCCAATATAGAACCAAAACTCATTTTATAGCTCTTGAAACATATTATTAGATATCTTCTGAGTAAACAAGAGAAATACCATTCATTGAACCATATGGGAACTCTTCTACATCATTCCATAGTATGACAAATCTTGCGTCTTCTAGAGGATATAGTTTGAATATATCTGATACCCATGGTCCATTCTCTTCTTTGTTAAGTGGAAGTGAAGTGTGAATTTCTACATCATATGGTTGATCCTCGTAGTTAGGCATCTCATCTTTTACAAGAACATTGACTGGATTCTCAACATCTCCAAATACTCCTTCCATCTTTTCTATGTTTGGAAGCTCAATTCCTTTTTCTATATTGTGCATCAGGTCTGCGTAATCTCCATATATCTGATTACTTCTTACAAATGTTCTGTCTTCTATAGTTAGTTGAGCGTTTTTTGTTACTGGATTATATTTTAAAACAGGTATGGCTTCAAACACAGGTGTTTGAGTTCGTATATCACTTGTTCCTGAGAATAGATAGAATAATCCTGCAATTATAAGTACAACTAAAAGAATAGCTATAACTAACAAATATTTGTTTGACATAAGAGCAGAGAAATCTATATCAGATTCTTTGTCTTCTTCAGATTCATCATCTTCGTCATCATCATTCTCTTCTGAGTCTTCGTCATCATCTTCTTCCAAAAAGTTCGATATTCCATGTGAAATCTTTTCCCATAGAGTTGCATCTTCAGGCAGTTCTTCCTTTTCTTTTTTCTCTGCCTTAACTTTTTTTTGTGTTGCTTTTTCAGTTTTCTCTTCCTCGGAACTATGTTCCGTGGATTCTTCGAACTTTCGGTTCGTAGATTTGAGAGCTTTGCTCTCAATTTTGGAAGTTTTACTTCCAATTTCTTTCTTCTTTTGAGGTTCTTTTGTAGTGTCACCCACTTTTGCTCCACATTCATAACAGAATTTCATGTCTTTCTTAATCTTAGCACCACATCCTGAACATTTATCTGGAATGGTCACAACTTTTGTTCCACACTTGAAACAAAATTTCATGCCTTCTTTTAATTCTGAATCACATTTATTACATTTAGCCATTTTTGTTCTAAATTAGTCTTTACTTTTAAATTTTATTATTGTCTAGGAGAGAATCTTGCATTAACAAACTGAATTCCTACATAATAACCGTATGGAAACTCTCCTTTTCCAAATTCAACAAAATAATCTCCTCCTTCAAGAGCTTTTAACTTAAACAATTCTGATTTGAACTTATCACCTGATTTCTTCACTTTTAGAGAAACATGAGTTTCAGCTACAAATTTCTCTGGAAGTCCTGGTTGAATTTGGTTCTCTTTTAAGATATCAACTCCGAATGTTGATTCTGATATAATGCTATTAAGTTCTTCATCGCTCTTTTCTTCCTTAAAAAAGATCATAAGGTCAATAAAATCTCCTTTTTCTATATCTTCTCTTATAAAAACTTCTTCAGGAATAGAAATAAAAGCATCATTATTTTCAGGATTATGATATAGTGTAGGGATTGAAGTGAATAACTTGCTTACTTCTACTTCAGAATTATTATTTGAAAAATACCAATAACCAAGCACTAAAATGATTATTACAAGAAAAAAGGCAACAATTGATTTATTTGAGATTGATATCTCGAATTCCTCATCTTCTTCTTCTTTTGTTTCTTCCTTCTCATTTTCTTCAAGAAACTTTGAAAAGGAGTCTTTAAACCTACTCCATGTAGATACCTTATGTGACGATTTATTATCTATATTCTCATATTCTTTTTCTGTCTTATCTGATTCTTTTGTTGATATAGTCTTTTTTGAACTGGTTTTCTTTACTTTCTCTACCTTTCTCTTCCTCAATATAGTTTCAATTACCTTAATTCCACAATTATAACAGAAGTTCATGTCTTCTTTTATCTTAGATTTACACCTATGACATTTATTAGGCTGTTTAACAACTCTTGATCCACATTCATGGCAGAATTCCATGCCTTTATTCAACTTTGTCTTACATTTGTGACAAATTGTCATGTTTTACAATCTATATTCTTGATAATCTTAACCCAATCGGGTTTATGCTACCGTATGGGAACTCATCAATCTTTCCCCAGACTATTAAGAACTTAGCGTCTTCTCTTTCTATGATTGAATCTAGCTTAAATTTATTTGATATGAAGAAACCTTCCTTTGTCTTGTTTAATGGGATCGGTGTCCGCACAAAAATAGGATACATTTCATTGACATCATTAGGAAGTTCATCCTTTAAGAAAACATCATTCTTGTAAGGAACTCCTTTGAATAGCTTGCTTAATTTTCCTCGGTCAAATAAGTCTTCTGTTATCTCTTCTGAGGTCGCAGGTATGGCAAATACAAGGTCGATAAAAGGACCATAGAATATATTGTTTCTAATAAACTTTTCATCTTTTGCAATTATGAATGCTTCGTTTGTCTTTGGATAATACCTTATCTCAGGCACTTGTTCTTGTAAGAGTTCATTAGGAGCTTTATTAGATAAGGAATACCATGTAAGGCCAAGTACTAAGATAATTACTATTACAGCACTAATAGCAATATGTTTGCTATTAATTGAACTGAAATCAATCGCCAGATCATCTTCATCATCTTCTTTCTTGTCTTCATCTTCTTTTTCATCATCATCTTCATCTTCAAAGAAATTAGATAAGGCATGCTTGAATCTTTCACTTAATGAACCATTTTCAACAGGTGAATCAACTTTTAACTCATTTTCTTTAGCTTTCTTTTTAGGTTGGTTTACAGCACTCATAATCTTTGTGCCACACTTGAAGCAGAACTTCATCCCTTTTTTAATCTTAGTCTTGCATTCAGAACATTTATCTGGAACAGTCACAACAACCTTTGTTCCACATTTGAAACAGAACTTCATTCCTTCTTTCAATTCTGAATTACATTCATTACAATGAGTCATTTTCTTACTTAAATGAAATCTTTTTTTAAACTTTTTTGTTTAACATCATATAAATCATATCTGATACTTTTGAACCTATATGATTTAGAAAGACTAAGGTTAAATTTATTATTCATAATTTCACATTGCCTTTCATTATTTTGTGTGTCTCTTTTCCATTTACAAGACATACCTTCATAATATAATAAGCAATTTTTGCTCTCCAGAAAAGAATCCTGCACATCTTTCTGGACAAATTTGTTAAGAGGCACTATCCTGAGATTTGTTCCCGCACTAAGCGTAACAGCATCTTCATACTCTGATATGATAAAACAGTTATTATTCTCCAAATCTTTTTCAATAATAGACGGTAGTGCAGTTGAAAGTTTTCTGTAATCAATACCATAATTATAATGATTTGATATTGTAATACTATAAGATATTATGATAAATATTATTAAGCAAGCATTAAACAAAAACAGAATCCATTTTTTAGTAGATTTTTTCTTAATTCTCTTATTTAATCTAGTTGCTATGGCTTTTATTCCCACTGATTGTATTAAGATTATACATAAAAGATTAATAAAAAAATATCTATATCTTCCTCTTAAATCAACCCATGATGCGTAAAATAAAATAAGTGGGATATAGATTGCTAAAATAAGTGCCAGTTGTTTCTTATAGTTAGAGAATGCATAAACAAGTCCAAGCACTAAGAATGCTAATAATAGCGATGGTTGGTAAATGTTGTGGAATGATTTCCATAGCTCTAAACTTAATTGAGCTGTTATAATCTTGATAGAGTATGAAGTGTTCGCTCCCTGGAACATTGTAGAAAATATTGGAATATAAAATAAAATTATGATTAATATTAATATTATCCATGGAAATATGAAACTCTTATTGTAGACGTGCTTGCTTAAGTTCTTTATGAACAAGAAATAAGACATGATTATTGCTGGAATCAAGAGTAAATATTCCATCCTTATTTGGACTACGAATCCAAGCAGCAGTAAAGTTAGTAGGTGACTATTAAACGACCTCGTTTTGAAATATATGAACAGAAATATAAAAATAAGTATGACTATTAATAGGGCAAGAATATTATTCTCGGAAGTGGCTGACCAGATTACATGATAAATCAATGTTGAATAAAGAAATGCTGACCATAATGCGATATGCTCATCTTTGAATAGGATATAGGATAATAAGAAGATAAAAGCAATTGTGATTGTTCCAATGATTGTGTTTAGGTAAATGGCAACAAAATCATTTATACCAAAAAAAAAATAAGCAATCTGTATTGATAGACTCCATCCAAAGTTTTGTTTTGATTTAAGGAAATATGTCTCGTCTGGAGATGAATAATATTGTTCAGCTGCTTTGTTATGCAAAAGCATGTTCTTTGCAACAGCGCCATAATAAGGTTCATCTAAGTAAGCAAGATGAAGATGAGGTACACTCATCCTTAATATGAAAGATAGTAGAATGATTAAGAATAATATTACTTTGGTGTTCCTACTGATCTTTTTAGATAATATAAGGAATCCTTTTAGATTGTAAATAAAAAGAATAAATATCAAGAAAAATAAGAACATGATCTCGAAAGGTATTACATCTATTGTTGAATAACCCAATCTAGTTGAGATATGGTTTATTATTGAGGTGGTAGAACTTATCAGATTCATTATATTTATCGATATTATATTTGTTTCAGTTAAATAAATCTAAGTCATCAAGCAATACTATGCTTAGATATGTTGGATAAATACTATTATCTTCACCTCTTTTAATGAAAAAACTTCCTGTACCTGGATTATAAAACCTGCTTAAAGTAGCGATCTTCTTATCAGTATTGTGTTCATATCCACAGAAGTCTTCAATAAGTCTAAGTCTAATGAACATTGAATCTAGTGTCCTGCTAGTTGCAATATCAATCAATCCGTATTTAGGGCATAGTAAAGATCTATCCAGTTTATCTTCTCCAAGACATTCAAGAGCTTTCCATACATAAAATAGTCTTTCGTTTGTTGCATCTCCTTCAAGATAATAATCTTTTTTGTTAACAATTATTGTCTCGTTGCGCTCTTCTTTTTTTAGTGAATTGGTGAAGAACCCAGAGATTCTATCAAAACTTGATATTTCTGCATTAACTCTTACTCCCTCTCTTTTCTTTATTACTTTAAGATTCTTAAGATTTTCATTTATTAATTCTTTATCTATCTTCTCAACTTTACTTAAACCACAATAAAGGTAATACAAATCCTCATCAGATTGTTCTTTTTTTACTTGTTCTTTTATCCATGATATCACTTTTGGTTTTACATCTATTTTCAAAAGTTTAGAAATCTTAATCGCAAAAAATGTTTCTTTTACTTCATTATCAGCATCTTTACTTTTATAAAATCCCTGTTCATTATATGACTCATTCAATAATTCCCTTAATTTTTTCTTATTGTATTTTCCAAAACTGATTTTATCTAATACATCTAATCCAAGATATGTTGTTCTTATCGTGGGAGATTTGACGTCATTCTTTGAGATGTCAAACCCATTGCCATCTGCTAAAGATGAAACATATTCAGCTACATTCTTTCTGAACTCGTATGGCTGGCTAAGTTCTTTTATCAAGTTACTATTTCCATTAAGAATTACAGGACCAGCCTCACCATTGCTTTGAAAGAGGAAGACAAAGTATACAAGAAAGAGAATAAGGATTATAATATAGATTGTTCTTTTTATCAACCTCTTTCTTTCACTCATTTTGAACTTTTAAGCTTTCTTTCTAAATAAATCTTGTTATTATTCTTTGTAACAAAGGCATCCACCCTGACATTCTTTTCTTCTCCTAAATAAACAAGACTTACATTTGGTAAATAAGAATTTATTCCATCTAAGACTATCAGTAGCATCCCTGAAATAGTCATGAACCTGGTTTATACTGAAGAAAGTAGTTATATCTGGACCCTTGATAAGAAGCGGTGCACAGGCAAAGACAGTCTTATCAGGATTGATTGTGATAAAATCAACTCCAGACGAGCATTTTCCGTGAAGCCCTGCCTTTTTTTTCAAGAAATCTCTTTCAGTACTACTGAATATACAATAAGGCATTGGGAAATCAAGAATAAGTTCGTATTTTGACTTTACAGCTTCCTTAACAAATTCTATCATTATAGGAACATATGATTTTAATTCATTCTCAAGAATATAATCATTATTCTTAGATTTATTAGGTGCTACTAATGAAAACCTTATCTTATTGATTCCATATCTTTCGCATGCATCTAAGTAGTACTTATAATCTAAATTTGATTTTGAGATATTATAACTGAGATGTATCTCTTTTATTTTTTCACGGATTAGTTTGATATTGCGGTCTAACAGCTCAAATTGACCTTCAGAATAAGTGTCTTTTGGATCGATATTTATACAACACTCACTAATCACTGTTGGGTCTATGCTCTCCTGAATATCCTTACTAAACAATGCATTTGTCAGTAAAGATATTTTGATATTATGCTTCTTGAACAGTGGAACCATCTCTTTGAATTTTGAATAGAAAGTTGGTTCTCCTCCTGCAAGTGAGATATGTCTAATGTTTTGTCGTGTTAACCATTCTATTACTGTTTCTATATCAGACAAGGACATTTCATCATTGAACTTAGAATTATAATTCTTAGTAATACAATAGGTACAATCTTTATTACACTTATATGAAGTAACTAAATGTATTGGCATCTTATTCTGTTACAAAACTAATATATATTATATTAATTATTTTGTTTTCTGTATGGATAAAGGAAAAAATACTGTCTCTGTTGTTATTCCTACTAAGAATGAAAGTAAGACAATAAGGAAGATTATAAATAATGTAAGGCCCTTTTGTGATGAAGTTTTAGTTGTTGATGGGCATTCTATTGATGATACTGCTAAGATTGCAGAGGAGGAAGGAGCTAATATAATTCTAGACAATAAAAAAGGTAAAGGTGCAGCATTAAGACTCGCTGCCCAAAAAGTAAAAGGAAACATAATTGTATTCTTTGACGCAGATGGCTCACACGAAGCAAAAGACATACCTAAACTTGTGCAAATGATAGAAAAAGGGAAAGATTTGGTTATTGCATCGCGGTCAAAAGGAGGGAGTGATGAACTACATGGTGATTTTGTAAAGTTCATACGTCTTATAGGAAGTAATCTTATCACAATCGCAATCAACTACAGATGGAATGTAAGGTTGACTGATAGCCAGAATGGATTCAGGGCAATTAAAACTGATGTGATGAATAATCTTAGATTAACAGAAAATATCTTTACCATAGAACAAGAGATGCTTATGAAGACATTGAAGAAGGACTATAATGTTGGAGAGACAGCTAGCCATGAATATGAACGTGAATATGGCAACTCACGGATAAATCTTTTGAAAATGGGACCAAGGTATGTTTGGTGTTTGTTAAAGAATATTCTGTAGATGCACAAGTCTGTGTTCAAACATTAATCTAAAGTCTAAGTTCTTCATCCTATACAATGCAATTGGTCTGTAGATTTTAGAGAATGCTCTGACTAAGAACGAATCAACAAGTTCATGCTTATTATCAATAAACAATGAGCAGAAATATAACCTCTCAAGCAATCTTTTTCTTTCTTTGTTTATCCAAGGAATCTTAGCTTTACTCCAGTCATTGCTTTCAAGATTAGTACTTGGTACATTTAGTAATTTGTTTTTGGTTGCAAAGTCATATAATTTTGTGTTTTCATAAAGACTTAGACAATGTAATGCAGAGAATTGTACATCTTTATTATCTTTAATGAGCTTGAAAATAAGTCTGATTGTCTTTTTTATATCGTCTAGTGTTTCTCCATAATATCCAAGAAGTATTTCATAATATGGCACAATTCCATATTTTCTTAACCTTTTATTAAGTTTAATTACGTCAGACAGCTTGAACTTTTCTTTCTGCATTGAATCAATCAGCTTTTGTGAGCCAGATTCAAGTCCAATATGTATGATCTTACATCCGCTTTTAGACAATTCATTATAGAATTCATCTGAATAGCATGATATTTTTTTTACTGTTCCGCTTGCAATCCATTGAAACTTATATTTGCTTTTGTTTACTCTCTCACAGAAACTCTTAATCATATTTGGATTAACAAAAAAATTATCATCAACAAAATAAAAGTAGTTTATTCCAAAGTTATCGATTAACCTTCTAATTCTCTTAAATAAATTGGGAGCAGAGAACCCTCTCCAATTTGTTGATAAGATATTTGCACTATTCCTGCAAAAGTGGCAGTCGTTAGTACAGCCTCTTGATGCTTCAAAGATGGAGTACGATATCTTCTTTCCATTTTGTTTATAATTGTAAATATATTTTTTTAAGTTAATTATATCCAATGGAATTAGTGGAAGTGAATCCATGATTACATTAGGTCTTTGTTTGTTATGTATCACATCATTCTTTGATTTGAATGATATTCCTTCTACTTTCCTTAAATCTGTGTTTGATTTGATTGCTTTGGCAAGTTCATTGATTGTTACTTCTCCTTCACCTCTTATGATTATGTCAACATAAGGATTATTAATCGATTCAGGGTAGAATGTAGGATGTGGGCCTCCCCATATTATTATAATATCAGACATCTTCTTGATTAATTTGGATATCTGATTTGCATAACGTAACTGTGGTCCGTTCATTACAGTCAATGCAATGAATAATGGCTTCTTGTTTAATTCAGATTCTAGTTCCTTTCTCCAGTTTTTGTTGATTCTCTGATCTATTATCTTAACATTATAATCTTTTGAGATATATCGACTTATGCTTAGAAGTCCAAGAGGTAGTGCAGGATGTCTATTAACTGAATCAAGATTACCTATCTTTGGTTGGATTAAAATAATATTTGACATATTTTCTCATTTACTTAATTGATTCTTTAATTAAAGATATATTTTAATCTCTTTTCAGGCATATGATTAAAATACATATTCTTAACTCTAAATAATGCAATTGGTCTGTATAAAAAAGCAAATAACTTTACATACTTTGAATCTACCAATTGATATTTCTTGTCAAAGAATAATGAACAAAAGGTAAATCCTTCAATTAGTTTCTGCATCTTTGATGTTATCCACGGAGTAGAAGGTGTGTCCCAGTTTGCATAACTCTTATCATCCTTATTTGGTTTTATGATATTCTTATCTAAAAGATAATTGAATAATTTTGTATGAGGATATAAAGCCAGGGAATACATCACTGAAAAACGTGCATTAGGATAATCTTTTTGAAGCTTCAACATGAACTTTGCGGTTTTTTTTACATCAGATATTTTTTCTTTGTAGTTACCAACCATAAAGTTATAGTATGGAATAATACGATATTTTTTCAATTTCTTATTCAGTGCTAATATCTTCTTTTTGTTTAATTCTTTATTTTTTAGAAATTTAACAATTTTTGATGAGCCAGACTCAATACCCATATGTATCATTCTGCAACCAGATTGATGAAGATCACTAAAAAAAGAATCTTTTTGGTTTGCAAGAACATCGAATGTTCCTGAAACAATCCATTTAAATTTTAACCTATTTTCTTTGATTATTCTGATAAATGATTTTATCCTTTTGATATCAGCAAAGAAATTGTCATCAATGAACCAGATATAGTCTGTCTTCTTATGTTTTAAGAGGTGTTTTACTCGTTCATACATGCTTTTTGCAGAGAACCCTCTCCATTGACTATGCAGGAATGGCGCGCTATTCCTACAGAATATGCAATCATGTGGGCAACCCCTAGAGCTATCAAATGTCCAAAATGAAGGTTTTTGGGATGTATATAATTTTACATCTATTAAATTAAGTGGAAGTGTTGGTAAAATATCCATTCTAATTGGTGATCTTTCAGGATTCCTGATGATTTTATCATGCTTTTTGAAAACTATTCCTTTAATATCAACTAATGATCTTTCTTCTTTGAGAGCATTAGCCAATTCATAGAATGTCAGTTCACCTTCACCTATTACAACAATATCAATAAAATTATGAGAAATAGTCTTTTCAAAATGCGTTGCATGAGGTCCACCCCATACTATCTGTGTATCTGAATGTTTTCTGATAAATTTTGATATTTTGGTTGCAGAGTCTACTTGTGGCCCAGTCATTACTGTTAATGCAACAAACAATGTTTTCTTATTCAGTTCTTTCTTTAATTCTTTTCTCCAGTTTTTGTTGATCCTCTGGTCTATTATTTTTATATTATAATCACGAGAGATAAACCTGCTGGTACTCAATAAACCAAGTGGCAAAAACGGATGTTTATTGACATCATCAAGATCACCAATTCTTGGTTGGATGAGTATAATGTTTTTCATTGTTATATTTTAACTTTTTAACTTAGGTTTACAAAAATATCTTTTATCTTTGGCTCAAACATAAGATTAAAATTAAGATTCTGCATCCGATAGAACGCGATTGGTTTGTATATACGAGAGAACAATTTGACTAAAGAACTATCAACCTCTTCGTACTTCTTATCAACAAATAATGAAACAAAGTTTAGGTTCTGGATGAATTTTTGGGTTTTAGTTGAAAGCCATGGGAGGTTTGCATAATCCATTGAATACTTCCCCCATTCTTCTAAATTCTTTGGTTCTTTTAATCCCATCTTAATTGCCATATCAAATAATTTATTATTAGGTAGTGGTCTGAAACAATGCATTATTGATATCCTTGCATTTTTATTTTGTTTCAGAAGATAGACTGCAAGCTTTGTGGTATCTTTCATCTCATTTACTGTCTCAGTTGGGAATCCTAACATCAAAGCGTATAATGCAGGTATCTTGAACTTTGTGAATCTCTTTGATACTGTTTTTATCTGTTCTAAGGTGATGCCCTTATTGATCATTGTGAGTATGCGTTGAGACCCAGTTTCAACTCCTTGACCAAGTCTATAAAGTCCGCTTCTTCTCATCAATCTCAAGAAATTATCATCCATCTTAATTGAAGAGCTTATCCTACCGGCTGTTGTCCATGTAAGATCAAGTTTGCTCACTTCCTGCAATATATTACTCACCCTGTTCATATTAACAAAAAAATTATCGTCAATGAATTCTATATCGTTTATTCTGAATTTGTCTATTAGGTATCTTATTTGGTCAAGTGCTTTATCAGGGTTTAATGATCGCCAGCGATTAAAATCGGCGATAGTAGAAGAATAATAACAGAATTGGCACCTGTTTGTGCAACCTCTTGATGTTTCCAGGATAAATCTCTTCCTTCCATAGAGCCTTTGGATATAATCCTTAACATTGACAAGATGGTAAGGTACATCTGGCAGATTATTCATGTCCTGTATTTTTCTTAGTTTGTTCTTCTTTGTCTTTCCTTCTTTCTTATACCACAATCCTTCTATCTTATCAAAGTCTCTACTACGTCTTAATGATCTTAGAAGTTCATGAAAAGTAAGTTCTCCTTCACCTATTATCACAAAATCAACAAATTTGTTATTTAGTGTTTGTTCTGGAAGTAGTGATGCATGTGTGCCACCCCATACAATTGGGATATTGCTATGTTGTTTAACAAACTTCGAGACTTCAATACCATGGTTAATTTGTTCTCCTGTTAATGAGGATACGCCCACACATAATGGATTTTGGTTAAGCTCTTTCAAAAGGTCCTTTTTCCAATTGTTGTTTATTCGTTGATCAATTATTTTTATATCAAATTCTAATGTAGCATATCTGCTAATGCTCAATAAACTAAGCGGAAGATACTGATTTTTCATGCCCTTCTCAAGATAACTTGACTTTGGGTAAATTAAAACTGCATCACTCATTTTTTCACTAAATAATTTCCTATTGCAAGATAATCAAGGCCTATTTTTTTGAAATTTCTTATTGCATCCTCTGGAGAACACACAATTGGTTCTGTCTTATCATTGAAAGAAGTGTTAAGGAGCATTGGAATTCCTGTTGATCTCTTGAACTGATTTATTAGGTTATAATACATCTTATTATTTTCTTTTGACACTGTCTGTGGTCTGGTTGTTCCGTCAACATGAACTATTGCTGGCACTAGCTCCTTCTTATCATCTTTTACCTCAAAACATAATGTCATGAAAGGACTTTCTTTTCCATCAATAAACCACTTATTCACATCCTCAACAAGAATACTTGGACCAAATGGTCTCCAGAGTTCTCTGTTCTTTACTCTATTGACTTTATCTTGTGTTTCTTCTCCAGAAGGTGTGCTTAATATAGATCTGTTTCCAAGAGCTCTTGGTCCAAATTCCATTTTGCCCTGGAACCAGGCAATAACTTTACCTTTAATCAATAATTCCGTTGTTGTTCCTGTGATGTCTTCATGATATTGATAATCTAATTTGTGTTTGTCCAGGGTATTTTTTATCTCTTCATTGGTGTATTCAGGACCGAGATAGGCATGTTCCATCTTGCTATTGACATTTGAATGTCTTGCTGCTTCAAGTAAAGCTGCACCTAAAGCAGAGCCTGCATCATTTGCTGCTGGTTGGATAAAGATATTATCAACAAAATCTGATCTTGAAAGATTATAATTTGCGAGACAGTTTAACGCACACCCTCCTGCCAATGAAAAATTCTTACTATCAGAAGTCTCATGCAATCTTGTCGTAATTGAGATTAAAGCCTTTTCGTACGTTTTCTGGATACTTGCAGCAACATCTGCTTCTTTTTGAATAAATTTATTCATCTCTTTCTTGTAATTGCCACCTAGATTCTTATATAACATATCTCCAAAAGGATATGTTACCGTGCTTATTCCTTTCTTGCTAAGAGCATACCCTCTTGATAAGTTAATATTCTTATCCAAATGTTTCTCTAGTTTCTTGTATCTGAATACATTTTTTAATAGATCAAGATAACTAAAATTGTTATCAATTGGATTATTGATCCTGTAAGAATCTTTCTTTATATCTATAATAAATGATAAATCATGGTTTGGCTTGCCATAGCTTGAAAGTCCCATCACTTTACCCTCATGCCATTGTGGTATGAAATTAAGGTAACCTGTAAAATTGTGATATAGAATTCCCAGTGAATTGAAAAAATCGTATTTTTTAATTATCTTAATATTATCATTGGTTCCAATAGCCAAACATGTTGAGTCAACTTCTCCTACAGCATCGATTGAAAGGATATTTGATTTCTTAAACCCTGAACACAAATGAGTAGATGCAAGATGTGATCTATGATGTTCATAATAATTTATTGGAATTTTATTACTAATGAATTTATTAATTTTCCTTATTGTCTTTAACCCATAGATCAGGTTTGGAATAAGGATAGGAGATGGCTTTTTTGAGAACAATGAAATATGTTTCTTTAGTATTGTTGATGCTGACCCCCATGATACATTAATTGAATCTATATCTTCAAGCCTAATATTTTCCGACCTTAAACAGTAATTAACAGAATTATTAGGATATAATACATCACATGCATGTTTAATCCTGGTAAAACGCTCTTCTTCAACAGCAGCTACTATTTTTCCATCTTTTAATAGTGCAGCAGCAGGATTCTGTGAAAGTGGACTTGTTATTCCTAGTATATATGACATATTCTTCTTATTATTCTCTACATTTGATATAACTTTTTAGGATTTTTAATGGGAACCCAAAGACCTTTTTGCCCCAAAGCATATCGCAATCTTTGCATAATTTTACATCTTTGTACTTCTTATGTATTAGCATCCTTCTTAGTTTTCTGGACCTTTTATTGTTCCAGATTTCTTTGATAGATGACTGGTTTACATTCCCTAAAATATACTCACCAAAAAAATCACGGCAACATGGAACAACATTTCCGTTCCACTGTATTGATAATCCGGCGTATGAATGAAAACAATGAAAATAGCTTTTCTTAGAATACTTTAATGGTAAATCTATCTTTCCACACCAATCATGTGTATGGTGGGTATTTATCTTTGCTCCAAGATTAATTAGTTTTCTTTCGATATACTTTCCTTTTCTTGAATTCTTCTTATAAAGTTCACTTAATCTTATTGAAACCTCTATCTTTGATTTATGTGCTCTTTTTAATTTGAGAAAATGAATTATATTGTTAATAACTTCTTCATGTTTAGCACCAAGCCTATTACTCTCATAATTATATTTATCAAACGTGTCGAGAGAAAGTGTCATCTTATCAAGTTTTGTGCTAAGTATATCTTTTGATAAAGAATTATTTAATGTTGTTCCGTTTGTGCTTATATTCACAAAAAGATTCTTCTTTTTGGCATAATTAATCATTTCAACTATTTTAGGATGTAATAATGACTCTCCTGACATATATAGATAAATTTCAAATGCGTAACCTGATAATTGATCAATTATCTTCTTGAATAGATTTAGATCCATGAATCCTTTATCTTTTATGAGCATGTTCGCACAACTCATACACTTTAAATTACACTGATTAGTTGGTTCAACCCAAACTCTAATAGGTGGATTATTACAAAAGTCGTTTTTTCGTAGGTAATTTAATACAGCCATTGTAGCTGCCTTATGTTTTGAAATCATTCTGGTATATTTCTCTTTGACTTGCGTATATTACTTAAGTCTTGTTGGATAAATTTTATATAAATATGATTAAAAATATCATATGTAAATGCATGCCGGTAAGAAATATCTAATTATGGTTATTATATTATCATCTTTGTTATTTTTATTAGGTTTATCAAATGATAATTACGGTTTTTTTAATAATTTCATTCTGGCTGTTAGTGTTAATTTATTAATATTTGTTATTCCGGGAATTAGCTTTCTTGGGTTTATAAGAAAGAGACATGATGATCTTGTCCAGATAATATTATATGTTCTTTTGATATCAACTGTTATTGATTTTGTAGGGATTGCATTATTTTGGATTTTGGGAATTCATATTACTAAGATTATGTTTTTTGTTTATTTAGTGGTTGTATCTTTTATTGGAATATCTTTTAGTAAGAATATCATGTTTGACATCAACTTTAAGATTAATAAAAAAATAATCTATACTTCTATATTTTTCTTGATTATATTTTCATCTCTTGTTTATTCAGCCTCAACAATCCCTAAAGTTGATTGGAAGAATAAATTTGATCTACCACATAAAGGGCTTCCTGATAAAGACAAGCTGCGTTATGCGACTGCTTATGGATTAATTTATCACCTAACTCCATACACTTTCATTGAATTTGCATATTACTTTCAGCATCAGGTGAACATGCATTTCTATGCTGCTTATTCTATTTTACTCACAGGACATCTTGACTATGATAAATTGACTTTTCATGATGATTTATTATCTTTTAATAAACAACAAGAAGCTCATATTTACTTGGCATACCCCAAACTTGCAAAACTTGATAGCTGGTATCCCCTTGATTTTTTGGATAAGAACAAGAAGATCCGTTTAGGGATACCCATTAGTGGATGGAGTCTTACTTTTGCTACATGAATTCCTCATATATTTTTTACATTATTGTCTGATTTGATATTATTTCTGATAGTGATTAAACTTACAAAAAAATATGTATATGGGATTCTTGCAGTTGCTTTATACCAGACAATACCTTTATTCTTTGTAATGTCAAGTGTAGGAAGTTATGTACCTGTAAATACTTTTACTATGTTTTTAATTACATATTTTTATTTTTTCAAGCCTAACTCAAACCTTGAACACTTTTTAATCGGATTATTTGCTGGCTTAACGAATTATAAGCTGTTTGTCGTTATCCTGCCCATTATCTTCAGAGAAATTATCGTAAGAAAGAGTTTGATAAAAGCAATGCTGAATAAAATATTTGTGGGTTTTATATTAGGGAATATAATTTGGTGGGCTTATGGGATGATAATTAACTTCAAATATTTTGTACTTATACATCTTATTCTTCATTGGATTGAGCCATTTACTATAAATAACTTCAACTTAAATCAAGTATTCTATAAATGGATTGGAATTATATTTCATGTAAATATTTTCTTCTTCCTAATTGCACTTATATTTTTGATATTCTTGATTATAAAGTCAAGGACTAACAAACTTTCTCTTTTTTTTATTGGTTTGTTATAGTAGGATTATCTGTTAGTATGGCAAAAGGTATATGGTTCACAAGCAGAAATTTCCTGTTCCTTATGCCTTCATTAATCATACCAGTTTTTTGTGTCATCTCAAACCTAAACAAGAAGTATAGAATAATACTGTTTGTTGTACTTGGAGTGATTATACTTACAATATTATATAATCTTATCTTTGTCCTGAGAGTCTTGAATGATTTTGATAACTTTCCGATTGGTATGCTATTCTGAAAATATTTTTAAAAACAGAATCAATCTAAACAATATAAACCTATAAACTGATATCATGGAGAATTTTATATCGCGTTTCATTGTTGTGTGGATGTACCTTTTAATAATAATTATATTTGCAGGTACCATTAAAGTATTGCAACGTAATAAAGACTTGTTCCTGAGTAAAATAAAAAACAAAAAAAAGATATTATTATTCCTGTTGCTTATTGTCGTTGTTTCATCTGTTATAAAAATAGCTGCTTTTGATTCTTATTTCATCATCAACAATTCTGATAGTAGCGAATATGTCATAGAATCTGAAGCAATATCTTTAACAAATAAGTTTGTGTTTGTCTGCGATCCCCCTGGGTTTCCAGTTATGATTAACTTTCTTCGCCGACTTGGTTTTCTTATTAATGCCGGATTTATTGTAAATTTAATATCAAGTATGCTATCTGTATTTCTTATCTTCATATTTGTCCAATTGTTGTTCATGAATCATAAAATATCATTGCTTGCAGCCGTACTGTTTTCTTTCTCTCCTTTGCATACTGGTTCAGTAATAGTCGGTTTTCCAATGCCAACATCGATTCTTTTCATCCTGATTGGTTTGATAATGGTTATTATTGCACTAAGCAAGAATGATCTTTTTGCATATTCTTTGATTGGATTATCAATTGGATTTGCTTTTCACCTGTTCTATATTGAATCTGTCTTCATTGTTATTGCTATCTTGTGGATGATCATTAAGAAAGGGTTAAAATTTGTATTTAATGTGAAACTGTGGCTTGTCTTATTTGTATTCTTTATCACGATACTTCCGTTTATCATTCTGCAGAACACTTCAACAAATAATGAATGCATAACTTATACAAAGTATCCTCGTTTTCAGAATACGAACGATCCAATGTGTAAAATATTGAGAAATTATTGTGGTCTTTATGATTTTAAATATATTTTTAAGAACTCGGAAATAAAAGAATCTTTTATCAATGATATTGATGGCAATCTATTGAGTTATTTTTCTTTCCTGTTTTTAGGATATGGTGTAGATGATTATCATTATACTACATCTATCTGGAAAAGGCTCAATGATTATACTTACAACCCTACTTATTGGTTTTCATTGTTTTTCATAATGATAGGATTGATCTTATCTCTTACTAAAAAAATCAAGATCAAATCACTATATCTTTTGTTATCTTTGTTAATTGTTTATTTATTAGCAATCAGCCTTTATTATGGGATCCTATATTTATTTTCAGTCCCTATTATAGTATTATTTAAGATACCTTTACTCAGTTTTGGAATATATCATTTCTTGAAAAGAATAAAGATTACTTATCTTAGATACTTTTTCTTAGTCATAATATTATTAATCCTACTATCACAAATATTTGTTCGTCTTGATTTCGAGAAACCTAGGTTTGGCGAAGAGAAAACAAATAAAGATGTTTTCTGTAACAGATACGAATCCTACAAAGAACCATGTTATAGTCTACATGAAAAGATCGATTGGAATAAATTAATGAGGGATGCTGAATCATGATTGAATTTATGCAGCATTTCATAGTTAATTGGCTATATCTACATATGATAATTATTATTATCTTTCTAGTGTTTTTCTTAAGAAAGTACCAGAAAGTTATATTATCTGATTTAATGAAGAATAAGTTTTATTATCTATTACTAATAGTTATTTTCCTGATTGGTTTTTCTGTTAGATTTGTTAATACTGTTAATTGGCAGCACATTATCCAGGATAGTCAGGAATATATTGTTCAGGCAGCCATGATCTCTGATCTGGGCGTTTTTAGATATATTCATGATGCTCCCTCTTTCTCAGTTATTCTTTCAACATTGATTAAATTAAGCGGTTATAACCCCTCGTTAGGCTCTTTGTTAAATATTATATTTGGAAGCCTTAGCATCATATTAATTTTTATTTTTGTTAAATTGACATTTAAGAATAAGATTGCAGCAATTGTATCTTCAGTCTTGTTAGCTTTCTCTAATTTACATTATGATATAAGCTTAAGCGGCACACCAATAAGTCTATCGATATTTTTTATGCTTCTTATGATGATAATGCTTGAAGTAATTATTCAAAGCAAACAATATTCTTGGTTGTATTTTTTAGGAGTTATTCTTGGATTTGCATCTCAGATTTATTATATTGAGCTTATTTTAGTTGTACCGATTGTTTTTTATCTTATTTTGGTGACTGGGTTTAAGAGAAAATTGATAATTCAGACTGGGATATTCCTCGTAATTCTATTAATCTCTATAACTCCATTTGCAATCTTACAGTATAATACTGAATTTGCAGAAAGTGTAGCAGGTTCTGATATGACTTATCAACCAGAAGGAATCAATAATGTTATATGTCTTTGGTTCAAAAAGAAATGTGGATTTGTTAAATTATCCAGTGTGATAAAACACCCTTCTCCAGCAGTAAACTCATTTGACTCTGGATTCTTTTCTTATTTTACTTATTTATTCTTAGGAGAAGGTAGAGGTTATATTGAAAAATTTAGCCCAATATCTGTTTTCTATAATGATCCATATAACAATAACAGAGTTTATGTCTCTTATTTGTTTTTATTCTTGATTGGAATATTTGCTATGAGGAACAAAACTAAGAAATTATTGTATCTATTATCAATTTTCTTTCTGTTTTTTTGGTTTTATTCAAGTTATAGCCTCCAGATTTTCCTTTCAATGGCAAGACTAGAAGCATTGATTATAATTCCATTTATTGCTTATGGGATTTCTTACATCACTTATCTTTTATTAAATCATAAATATAATTACATGAGAATTGCTCTAATTATTCTTTTAGTATCAGTAATTATATCTCCTTTCTTTACTGGTGAACATATTTCTCTTTACTCTGATTATAGTATCTTTAGTGAAACAAATGATGTCTCTGTTAAACATTGGTGGGGTAGTCTTGAATGTGGTTATCCTTATGTACTTCTTATTAATTATTGTAAAATTATAAATTATAAACTCTCAGCAGAAGGTGTTGGTAAATGATAACAATTATTCAGCTTATTATTCCCCTATTGATATACTTCTCTTTGTTGTTCTTAATAGTTGTATCTATTAATGCATTATTACTGAGAAAAAAGAAGATTATGTATGAGATAAAATATAATAAAGTATATTACCTTATCTTGGTTGCTGTTTTTGCTATAGGCACTTTTGTTAGAGGAATAAATATTATTCATTATAAATATATTCTTTTAGATGGAATTTTTTATGTTGCACAAAGCGCATCAATTATTTCAACTAATAAATTCTTTTTTTTTCAAGATCCACCTACTTTCTCAGTACTTATTTCTTTATTCAACAGGCTGAACATATTCAGTCCATCGCTTGGTTCTTTTATTAATTTCTTATCCGGAAGTTTGTCTATAATGTTTATCTTCATTGTGGTCTTGCTTTATTTTAGAAATTATAAGGCAGCAATAATCTCTTCAATACTTTTATGTTTCTCAATATTGCATTATGAGATAAGTATTATTGCAGTGTTGCCTTTTGGTGTTTCAATATTTCTTCTTTTACTTGGCCTAATATTTCTTCGCCTTGCTTTATTAGATAATAAAAAAAGGAATTATATTGCTCTTGGGCTATGTTTAGGTTTAGCTGCACAAAGTTATTATGTTGAACTTGCAGTTGTGCCCGCAGTTCTATTATATTTGTTATTGAAGAAAGGTTTGAGATTTGCAATCAAATCAAAATTTATTATTTTAATTTTATCAATCTTAATTTTGATAATTCCTTTTGTTTTACTGCAACAATCTACAAAGAACGAGTTCTTTGGAAACTATTTCCCTAATCCTGATGATTCTTTATCATGTGGATGGTATAAAAACAAATGTAGTTTGTATGGATTGAATAATCTTTTTACAACATTTGAAGTTTATCAGAAGACTATAATCAAAGAACCGTTCTTTGTGCTTAATAATCATGATGGTAATCTTATGCAGTATCTTACTTTTATCTTCATTGGAAAAGGAAGAGTGTTTAAAGATATATCTAATATCAAAGATCTTAACCCAGACAATTTCTCTGATAAAACCAACTTCCTTTTCTTTCTGAATCTCTTATTTCTTGTTTTTGTGCTGATTTTTGCTAAGAAAAACAGGAAAGAAGTTATCTTATTTGTTTTAATCTTTTTATTCTTGCTTTCTGGATATAGTATGTATTATACCAGAAATCATCTTTATGCAGGGGAGATAGAAATCATTGGCTTGATTCCGTTAGTTAGTCTAGGAATCGTTATGTTTTCGAATAAGATGTTTAAGTCGCACTCTTTAAGATTATTCTTTATTGTTCTTGTAGTCTTGCTTTTAATCTTCCCTTTTTTTAGTGATAATATTGTTAAGAAAACTTTTGAAACAAGTATATTTAATGGAAAAAACAAAGGGAACTCTGTTGAGTTCTGGAAGAGTTGCAGTAGTCTTGATATTAATGATTATCAAAATGCATGCATTGCTATCTATAAGCATCTATCTGGAAAATGAAAGAATTGTTAGAATATTTTATTATTAAATGGCTGTCCTTGCAACTAATTATATTAATTATAATGCTCACTTTGCTTGTATGGAATAAGAAGAAATCAATCTATTTTGAAATTAAAAAACATAAATCATATTATATTCTGTTATTGATGATCTTTCTCTTTGGGTTCTTTATTAGATTAAGTAATATTGCACATTATAATTTTGTCCAGGTGGATACAATGGAATTTGTTGTAGATGGCGCGATGATTAATCTTGAGAACAAATTTGTTTATGTAAATGATGCACCTGTCTTTCCTCTAATTATTTCAGTCTTTCAGAGGTTATTTGGTTATAATCCAATTGCAGGAAATATTGTAGCGCTTATATTTGGTTCTTTATCCATTATATTGTTGTTTATATTTGTTCAATTGTTATTTAAGAAATATAAAGTCTCTTTGATGTCCTCTCTTTTATTAGCCTTTTCAACTTTGCATTATGAAGCAAGTCTTAATACAGTAATACCTTTTGCCATTCAGACTTTCTTTGTTATGTTGTCTTTGATTATTTTTTTGTTAGCAATAAAATATAATAAAATTAAATTTTATGTCATGCTTGGCATAGTTTTAGGGTTAACAGCACAAATATATTATATTGACTTAATTTTAGTCTTCATTCTTCTGGCATATTTATTTGTTAATAATGGGTTTAAATATTTTAAAAGAATAGAAATTTATTTAACATTATTTATTACAATACTATCTGTTGTACCTTTCTTTCTGCTTCAGAATTCATCTAATAATTCTATTAATGTAATTGATTCATCACCTCTTAGTTCATTTACTTGTTCATGGTATGGGAACAAATGCAATTTGTTTAGTTTTCATTATCTTTTTTATGAAGCATATAATATGGACATAGCAACTAATCCTAATTTGAATAACTTTAAAGGGCAATTATTGAGTTATGGAACTTATCTTTTATTTGGCAATGGAAGAGTAATAGATAAAGATTATTTTATAGTGGGTACATTATATGAGAATCAAGGATCAAAGATCAATTTTATTTATCTTATATTCACATTTTTTGTAATAGTTTCTTTCTTTAACCGTAGATATAATCTCAAAATATTGCTTCTTATGTTCTTTATAATTTATCTAATTGCATATTCTATGTATTATGACCGGATTCCTATATCTCTTAATGGAATTGAAGCAATTTTTATAATCCCTCTTGCAAGCCTTGGTCTTTTCATAATTACAAATAAAATTTCTAATAAAAAGATTATTAGGTCTCTTTTAGTAATATTTATTTTAATTATTTTAATATCTCCTATATTTTCTGAAAGAATCATTCAAAAATCTTTTAAGACAAGCATCTTTAATGAAAAGAATAATTTAGATGGATGGGAAACATGGTGGTCTGCTAAAGAATGTGGCATTCCATATAAAATTTATAGCTATATATGCAAAAAAGTTTTTATGATGGTTAAAAATGAAAGAATTCCTTGAATATCTTATTCCTAAATATCTTATATTACAATTAATAATTATATTTGGATTTTTATTTTATGTAATTATTAGGAAAAGGAAAAAGATATTGTTTGAGATTAAGAAACACAAAATAGTGTATTTTCTTTTATTTATTTTTTTTATCACTGCATTGTTTATTCGAGTGCCTAATATTGGTGAAAAGAAAACTTTGTATGCAATGGATTCATTTTATTATCTTATTGAGGCAACTCAGATTAATCTTGAAGGAAAATATTCATTTGTGTGCGATGCGCCTGCTTATCCTATTTTATTATCATTATTCCAGAAAATCTATGGATACAAAGTTTCGCTTAATTCAGCACTTAATTCAATCATTGGGAGTTTTACCGTTATTTTGTTATTTATTTTTACTTTGCTTTTGTTTAAGAACAGAACTGTTGCTCTTATCTCATCTGTTATTCTTGTGTTTGATCCGTTCCATGTCATATTGGCTGCTGATGGTTATCAGGCAGGAACATCTATATTCTTTACTTTGTTGTCAATGATATTACTTGTTTTTTCATCTAGAACAAAATCATTTTTTGGTTTTGGAATATTGGGTTTGGTCTTGGGCTTTACAGCACAGATATATTACATCGAGGTAATATTTCTTTTAATATCCTTGATTTATGTTCTCTTAAGAAATAAGTTTTCTTACACTGCATTAAAGATAATATCAACACTATTAATCTTTTTCATAATATCTATATTGCCTTTTTTGATTTTACAATCCGTCAAAGACAATAATTGTGGTATGAAAGGTCTTTCTGATAATATTAACACTGATAGAGATTATGAGAATAATCTATTTTGCAGATTTGCTAAGAACTATTGTCGATTATACAATATTGATAATATCTTTAATAATCCCTCATATCAAGTTGAATATATTAACAATGAAGATGGTCATTTATTGTCAAACATAATGTTTTTATTTTTAGGAAAAGGAAGATTTGCAGTACATCATTTTGAGGAATTTTGGTCAAATAATTCAACGTTAGGAAAGTATAATTTTATCTATTTATTCTATTCTATTTTTATAATTATTGGAATACTGAAATTATCTTTAAATAAATCAAAAGGAATTATTTTACTACTGTTAATTATTTTCCTAAATATTATTCTATTAAGTAGCTATTATAATATTGATTATAAGATGGTGATCTTTATGGGGATTTTTATGATTCCCTTAGTAAGTTTTGGATTATATTCTTTCTCGAAGGAGATGTTCAATAATAAATTTATACGTAATATATTAATCGTCATCATTATAATTATCTTAATTTCTTCTTTCTTCAGAGAGGATATCTTTGCAAATATTAATTCAAATAAACATATTAGAGAGAGTGATCTAATCAAATTACAACTAGATAAAAGATGCGAGCAACGTGATTCTGTACCTGAATATCTTAGGTCATGTAATCTTATCATAAATAAATTTCTTAGTGAACATAAAGAAAATATAAAAATACAAACTAATAAGCTTGAATAACTGATAATTATGCAACCAATACTATCTATTTGTGATAATCATGATGCAGGTGCTTGCGTTATAGAAAATGAAAGAATAAAGTTTGCAATTAACGAAGAACGTCTTAATCGAATAAAGATTTACACAGGTATGCCTGATAAATCAATCTCTGAATGTTTATCAAGGTTTGATACTAATAAAAGAACAATACTTGCATCAAAGAACACTCCTCACTTCATCTTTAGACTTTTTCCTCAGCTACATAACTCAATTAAGAGTATGACTAAAACATCGTACTTTAATTATCTCTTTAACCTTCATATTATTTACAGTACTATTTGTGATAAATCTGTTATCCTAAAAGAAGCTGAATCTTATTTAAGCAAAAAACTTATTGAAAATAGATTGAATCAGATTGAGAATAAACGAAGAATAAATATTATTGATCATCACCTATCTCATGCATCTTCTGCATATTATACTTCTGATTTGAATAAAGCGCTTGTTATAACAATGGACAGTATAGGTGATGGTGTTTCTTTGACAGTTAATATTGGTAAATGTCGTGAGATCAGAACAATCTTTAAGCAGTCAGGAATAAACAATATCTGTGTTTATTATTCACAAATAACTGAATTACTTGGATTCAGACCTTTGCTTGATGAAGGAAAGATAACTGGTCTTGCAGCTTATGGCAATGCAAAACATCTTGAGAAAGACATGCAAAAGTTGCTTAGCTTTAAGGGGAATAAATTTAATCGTTATAATCCTTTTATTAGAAGAAATAAGAATAAAGGTTTGTTTAATAAATTTGGAAAATATAAGAAAGAGGATGTTGCGGCAGCATTACAGAGTAATCTTGAGAAACAAGTGTGTAGGTTTATTTCTTACTGGATGGAAAACATAGGAGTATTTGATGTCGTGCTTGCAGGTGGAATATTTGCGAATGTGAAACTGAATCAGAGAATACATTCACTGGATAAAATTAAATCCATTTACATTTTTCCACATATGGGTGATGGAGGGCTTGCTGTAGGTGCTGGCTTGGCGTATGTTAAACCACTTCCTTTTAGATTAGATAATGTTTATCTTGGTCCTGAGTTTTCTGAGAAAGATATTCATAAAGAATTACTTAAAAAAAAGAATCATGTCTTTTATGAAAAAATAGATGAAATTGAATATCAAGTTGCAGAATTATTGGCTAAAGGAAAGACTATTGCAAGATTTAATGGGAGGATGGAATATGGTCCAAGAACACTTGGTAACAGAAGCATTCTTTATCAGACAACAGATAAGTCAGTCAATGATTGGCTTAACAAGAAATTAGAGAGAACTGAGTTCATGCCATTTGCGCCAACTACATTGCATAAGTATGCTGATAAATGTTATAAGGGACTAAATGGAGCTGAATATACTTCTAAGTTTATGAATATCAGTTTTGATTGTACTGATTACATGAAGAAAATGTCTCCAGGGGTTGTTCATATTGATGGGACAGCAAGGCCACAGATAATTGAAAAGAAAGATAATATAAGTTATCATAAGATAATTGATGAATACAGGAAAATAACTAGTATTCCATCAATACTTAATACGAGTTTTAACATGCATGAAGAGCCTATTGTTTGCATACCTTTTGAAGCAATATCGGCTTTCAGAAAATCTAGGCTTGATTATCTTGCAATTGGTAATTTTCTTGTTACAAATAAAAACTAAATTTTTAAACAATTAAACAGACGTATTCTTTATGAAAATACTCTTAGTGGTTTGTCCAAGAGAATTTAATTGTAAAAGTAAGTTTATATCGGTACAATTACCTATTAATGTATTATATCTTGCATCTAATCTTATAAAATATGGTTTTGATGTATCTGTCATTGACTATAATGTGGAAAAGTTCTCTAAACAAGATTTTATTAGGCGAATAAAATCTGAGAAACTAGGATTAGTAGGTTTTAGTTGTATGACTCCATCAATTGAATCTGGTGCTTATTTAGCTGGATTAGTGAAATCTAATGTCTCAGATGTCACTACAGTTGTTGGTGGACCTCATTCAAATGCAATCCCTAAGCAGACGCTTGAAGAGTTTGATAATTTTGATATTGTTTTAGCAGGAGATAGTGAGAATACGATTGTTGAATTATGTAATTCTATTTATAGAAATCAATCGATTAGTAGAGTGGATAATCTTTTTCTTAGAAACGGAAAGAACATAGTTGCTACTACTAGAAAAACAATGAATAATATAGATAAACTTCCTTTCCCCATACGAAATATTGTAAACATTAATTTATACAAAACAAATCATGTTTCAAAGGGATTCTCAAGAAAGAATAAGAGTATCCATGAAATATTAACGACGAGGGGTTGCCCAAACAAGTGTATATTTTGCCTTACAAATATTTCTTATGACAAAGTCTTGTTTAGGTCAGAAAGAAACGTTATTGCAGAGCTTGATTATTGTGTTGTTAAATTCAAAGCAGAGCATGTATATGTGATGGATGATACATTCACAGCAAATAAAAACCTTGTGAAAAAATGTTGCAGATTCTTTAGAAAACATAAAATTACCTGGCATTGTAATGCTAGCATTAATTTCATGACCAAAGAGATAATTAATCTTATGAGTCAATCTGGTTGTAAAGGAATATGTTATGGTGTAGAATCTGGTTCACAAAGAGTCTTGGATTATATTAAGAAGAATGTTACTGTTGAAAAGATAAAGAAAGTGTTTCAATGGTCACATGACGCAAAGATTGATATCATAGAAGGAACATTTATTGTTGGGAGTCATCCTGATGAGAATAAGAATGATATTAATAAAACACTTCAGTTGATTACAAAAATAAGGCCTGATGTTATTAACGTAACAAAAATAACACCTTTTCCTGGTACTGAGATATATAATCTAATGCAAGAACGAATTACTGGAAAAAGATGGTCTGATTTTTATCTAATTGATAGTAAACCTCAATGGAGAACTAATAATTTTAGCGAAGAACAAATTATAAAATTACAGAAACAGATTCTTATGAAATTTTATTTATCTCCTAGATATTTACTTAGCAGAATCTTTAAATTAAATAATTTCTCTGAATTTGTTTACTGGTCAGAATTGGGTATTGATTATCTTAGAAAATTATTAACAAATAGGTTAACATGAAAGAATTTTTAGAGCATCTTATTCCAAAACTAATGTACTTTCAGCTTTTCTTTATTTTGATTACTATAATTTATATGGTCTACAAAAGAAAAAATACCATCTTTAATGATATTAAATATAATAAACTAATATATCTTTTCTTAATAATAATATTTTTTGCAGGTTTTTATATTAGATTACATCCAACTAACATATTTGCGTTGAATGGTGATGTTTATGAATATAATATTCAGGCAGCAGAGGTGGTCATTGATGGAAAGTTCTCTTATATTAATGACCCTCCTGCTTTCTCTAATCTAATTTCAATAGTACAGAAGATAGTGGGTTTTGGGAATTTAACTGGTGTATTTACTAATATAATATTTGGTAGTCTATCAATTATTCTTATATTTATAATGATGAGGTTGTTATTTAAAAGTGCTCTTATTGGACTTGTTTCTTCAGCCTTACTTTCTTTTTCATCATTGCATTATATGATTAGTATAGATGGTTATCCTTTTGCGAGTTCAATCTTCTTTATCTTTTTATCAATCATACTACTTAAGTTAGCAGTAAACAATAATACTCTATTGACTTATATTGGTCTTGCTCTTTCTTTAGGGTATACTGTTCAGTTTTATTATATTGAATTAATTTTAATCTTTCCAGTTTTATTATACATTATTATCAAGTTTGGATTTAGAAAACTCCCTTATGGTAAATTATTAATCTTCTTTTTGTTTTTTATAATTTCAATAATTCCTTTTATTATCCTTCAACATATTACACCTGAGAAATATCCAGATAGTTTTGCTCAGAAAGATGATTCAATTACTTGTTTCTGGAATAAACATAATTGTGCATACTCTTTTTGGCCTCAGTACTTGTTCAGGTTGGGAGAACATGCAAAAACTGATATTACATTCGAGATAAATGGTATTAAAGGCAACTTTCCAAGTTATTTATCTTATTTATATCTTGGAATGGGTCGTAGATCAAGGACGTTTCAGTCTATTTTTGTTGATTATGAAAAAGAAGATATGAAACAAAGAGATTGGATTTATATTTTATACATCTTATTAACATTTGCTTCGCTTATTATTAAAAGAACAAAACCTGAGTTAGTTTTATTGTTCGTATTATTGTTTTCATTTTTGTTGATGTTAAGTATGTTCTTTAGCCAAATATATCTTTATGCAGCTTACATTGAAGTAGTTGGTGTTATTACCATCTCAAGTGTAGGTTTAATTGTATTGACAGAAAGACTCTTCAAAAGAAAATTTTATACACTGATTGTTGTAGGACTTGTTCTAATTTTATTGTTAATGCCTTTTTTCCAAGAAGAAAATATTAAAATATCAGATAACAATTTTATACAAAGTCAGTTAACAACCAACTATGATTTTTGGCAACAAGAAGAATGTGGAAGTCCATTTAAAGAATTGGAAGATGTATGTAGTAAAGTTGCTTTAACTTTTATAGATTCTGAGGAAGAATTAACATGAAAGAATTTTTAGAAGCCTTTGTATTGAAATGGAGTTATCTCCAAATTTTGATTATATTAGTGACTGTTGGATATCTTATATTTTCTAATAGAACAAAGATAGTTCATGAGATAAAGAATAATAAAAAAATATTCTATCTATTGGTAATTATAATCTTAGTTGGTTCTATATTAAGATTCTCTAATCTTAATGAGTTTGTCCATGTCTATAATAATGATAGTTTTGAGTATATTATGGAATCTTTGGGAATATTAGTACATAATAGGTTTATAATGGTGTGCGATCCACCTTCATATGCCGTACTAATATCAATTATTCAATCTTTGTTTGGGATGACATACTATTCTCAATCGTTTCTTAGTTCACTCTTTGGAACTCTAAGCATATTATTATTATTTATTTTTACACAAATACTAATTAAGAATTATAATGTCTCTCTTATCTCTGCATTATTACTTACTTTTTCACCATTACATTTAGGTGCAAGCTCAAGCGGTTATCCAACATCTACATCAATCTTTTTTTCTTTGCTGTTCTTAATCTTGTTTATCAATGCAGTGAAATATAACAAATTTATATGGTATTTTGCTGCTGCAGTTACTTTATCTTTTACAGGATTGCTTTTGTATGTTGAAACGGTGCTAGCGCTCTTTGCTGGCATATACATACTTGTAATGAAGAATTTCAAGTTCTTGTTTAACATAAAATTAATTGCTTGTTTTTTTATAGCATTAATATTCATGACTCCATTCATTATTCTACAGAATATCAGCGAGACCAAATGTGCAAGCATTATGGATTATGAGGCTGAAGATAATTTCTTATGTAAATTTGCAAAAAGCTACTGTAAACTTTTTAACCCTTATTATATATTGCATAATAACCATAAGCAACAATCTTTTGTAAATGATGTTAATGGTCATCTACCAAGTTATTTATCTTTCTTATTTCTTGGATATGGTAGGCATTATGAAAACTTAAATCTTAATTATTGGCATAAGAAATACATATTTTCAAGCTTTGACTTTGTTTTTCTGGTTCAATTATTGCTTATCATTTTTTCTATGATTTATCTATTAAGATCAAAAATAAGAAAACCAATTATCTTCTTGTTATTGATGATGTTAGCTTATATACTTATTTTCAGTATGTATATGGAAACATCGCATTATCTTATACTCCCAATTATTGTATATGGAATCATTCCTCTTGTCAGCACTAGCTTATTTTATTTTTGTAAGAATAAGATTGGTCCAAGAAGAAGAAAATTTGTGATGATATTATTAATAATATTAGTCATATCACCTTTCTTTTATGGAAAGGTATATCAACATATTGATGATAAAACTTATCTAAGCAGAGGAGACCTTAATTTCATACCATGGAGCGAGATTTGCCCTAAATCGTATGATGAGTACAAAGGCCTGTGCTATTTTTTATTAAACCACTATATTAATAAATACAATATAAAAGAGTATCATGCTATAGAAGAATGAAAATTGCTTTAGTATATCCAAGGGTCATTAACCAGTTTAAGAGTAACCTATTTCCATTAGGTTTGGTTTACATAGCTACGATTCTTAACAATAAAGGATACAATGTAAAAATATTTGATTCTTCGTTTGATAAGAATCTTGAATCCATTAAGATAAAGATAAGTGCATTTAATCCTGATCTTGTAGGTGTATCTGTAACTTCTGATCTTTATGACAATATGAAAGATATTATTGAATTCTCCAAAGAAGAAGGGGCATTTACTATCATCGGCGGTCCACATGCAACTATTGCATTTAAAGAATGCCTGAATGATATTGATAAGCTTGATGTTGTTGCTCTTGGTGAAGCTGAGAAAACAATTGTTGAGCTTGTTGAATCTTTAGATAAAATAAAAGATGTTAAAGGTATTGCCTACAAAAAAAATGGTGAAATAATTGTTAATCAACAAAGAGAAGTTACTTTTAAACTTGATGAGCTGCCATTTCCTAATAGGGAACTCCTTGATAATTATGATAAATATCTTAGAAGCGGAATAATTGGGATAACTCTTGCACGTGGTTGTCCTTTCAACTGTAAATTCTGTCAACCAGCTGAAAGAAAGATATTTGGAGATCAGATAAGATATAGAAGCCCAACAAGCATAGCAGATGAACTATTGTTTCTATATAATAAATATAATAAATATGAATTTTATATCTGCAATGATCTATTTACATATAATAAAAAATGGATAAATGAAATCTGTGACAAACTTGAAGAAAGAGAGTTATTAGGGAAAATAAGATTTATCGTTTTAAGTAGAGTGGACCTTTTTGATGAAGAGATGGCAAGAATACTAAAAAAATTAGGTGTTCATAGAGTATTACTTGGAGTTGAGAGCGGGTCTGAAAGAGTCCTTAAATTCCTTCAGAAAGAAACCAATTTAGATGTTATAAAAAAATCTTTTAAGATTGCTAAGAAATATAAAATAAAAACTCATGGTCTGTTTATACTTGGAAGTCCGGATGAAACAAAGGAAAGTCTAGCTGATACTGCAAGATTGATTGATGAAATCAAGCCAAGCCAGGTTATGCTTTCTCTATTCTCTCCATTGCCTGGGACATATCTTTATGATGATTATAAAGATAAGCTTAATATAACTTCTTGCCAACAATATGACTATTATGATTATTCTGCTGGTAAGCTTAATGTTAAGAACGAGAATGTAACTTTTGAAGATGTTATCAGACTAAAAAAGAAGATATTTTCTAAGAGAAGACTTCAATTATTTTCAAATGCAAAAGAATTGATTAGTGATTTCATAAGAGATAGGTCTTTTTACAAGATTATGAATAGATGGAACACATATCAAAGATGTAAAGACTTCTTTGGTTAATTGATTACAAATCTTCTACTTCAACAAGATCATCCACTTTAAGATTTTTTATCTCTTTAACAGCAAATTCTTTACTTATACCTTTAAAAAAATATATGTCTTTTGTTCCAGAAGTCCATTTCCATTTGTTCTTTTTTAGTATTTCTATTACAGTGGCTGCTCGTCTTAGTTTAGCTCTTAATGAATCACCAAGCTCTCTGACCTTTTTAGGAGTTAGTTCTCTTGAAAGCTCTTCTTCAAACTCTTCCATTAATCTCATTACAATCTCTGTCATCTTTAAATTGAACTAAATTGAACTAAATTGAACTAGATATTTAAACATTTTGATTTTTCTTAGTACTGTCTTAATTAACAGATGATCTTATTCTCTCCATCTGATGTGCAAACAATGAAATTACTTGATACAATGTAAGAATCAATCTTCTTATCATCAACTCTTGCTTTACAGCAGATATTATTTGCTGAGTTTAAGAGTAATAATTCGTAATCTTTTTCTAATCTTTCATTCTTTTCTTCTTCTTGCTTTAATCCTAGTTCAATTACTCTTTTTTGTTGGTCAAGATTATTATCTAATTTACTAAGATTAAACCTAAGTTCCTGGATGATAAGACTGTCTTCCATATTCTTACTGCTTTTTTCTCTTAAACATTCTAAGCTAACGTTCTTTTCTTTTGATAGGCTAAATCCAAATTCTTCGTTAAGACTTTTACAGCTATCTAAGTTTGTTTCAGTTATTAACACTTTAGATTTCAATGATTCTAGTGTTTTTAAAAATTCAGAAGGGTTTATTTCAACGTCTTCAAATTGTTTGTTTATCTTGTAACCAAGTAATGCAGGTTTAATCAATATAAGAAGAGCTATTATAAGTAGAATTGTAATTATTAGAAGAAAGCTTATATGTTGATGATGCGGCTTAATTTCTTTCATAAATACTTAATATTAAGGAATGATTTATTTAAACCTATCGCAAAAGTTGTTAATGATATCTTCCATAGAAAGGTAGTTCTGATCTTGTCTTGCTTCTTATCTGCCATTCATTGAAATGTGGATAAAGGATGTGATTAATTTCATGTTTTTTAACTTCTTCAAAATCGCTACCTTGGAGATCTTGTCTTATGTAAACAAGATTTCTTCCAAGGAAAGCACAACCAAGAACATTATCTCCAAGAACTGATGATGGTACTCTAATTATATTTATACCTGGTATTGAATAAGAGCCTGTTGAGAAATAATTATAATTTTTGTTTAAATTAGTAGTATAATATTTGTAAAGGCTAAATTTTGGTTTCAGTTCTTCTGGTTTTTGATAATAATTTTTCTCTTTCTTTTCTCTATACACAGTTTCTTTTTGAACTTTCTCTTCTTTTTGTTGTTCTATGCTAAAGTTGATTATATCTCTTATTTCTTTATTGTCTTTTATCTTTTTGATAATTTGGTTATATTCTTTATTTAGAATGTTTGATAGTGTATCTAACTTTTTATTTTTTGGTCTTTGTTTTCTAATTGCCCTGTAATCTATTTCACTAAACCTCATAATTATTAATTAATAGAATGAATATTTAAATCTTGTTTATTAGATTAATAATGTGCCTGATGGTCTGGTGGGCATTTCTTTTAGCATCCCTTGGTATACTTTATCAACATCGGATGAGATATTGTCCCTATATGAATACACTAATCTTTCTAGATCATCTCTTCTTTTATGAAGAATATGTCCAAAAGTCTTTTCAGCAATCTATGCTTCTACTTTATGTTTTGATCTGAAATGTTTGTTGTATATAGAAACAAGTCCGTCAGTAGTGCACATATCATGTGGGTTAAAACTTTTAATTTTATCAGATATCCCTCTTATCTTACGTTTGTCATAACCTTGTGCTAAGTAATGCTCAAGTGATTGATCTATATATTGTTTTGATCTTTCAATTAGTTCTATTTGTTCATCAAAACCAAATGCAAATCCAAGGGAAATATCCAACACAAAATCTGCAACATCATCAAGTTTTGGAAGAATCCTCAATCCTGTTGCTTTTAAGTCATCTATTAACATAATCTTATATGCATTAAAATTGCTTTCTGTTTCGCTAACCTGATCAAGCAAGACATGGTGATACATTAATTCAGTTACCCATGGATCTGTTTGTACTTTACCTGAATTATGGACTTTTCTTATTGTCTTTAGGTCATGAGCTTTCTTATACTTAATTCCTCCCAAAAGCCAAATCAAGTCATTTAGGATAGAATAAATTACTTTTTCTTCTACTTCTTTCCCGTAATAATCGATACATGCTGCTATATGAATATTTAATGGAGGCATAATTGAAAGATAATAATCTTTTTTAAAAATTTTTAGGAAAGATATATATACCTCTAAACTGTTATATGTACCATAATGGCTGATGAGAAAATACTCTTTAGAAAAGAGAGAAGTAAAGTCATAGAGAATACAGGCAAAGAAATTGTTATATCAAATCAAAGATCTTTTTTTATAAAAGATATAAGCAATGATTTTAGTACTGATGAAGGTTTTATTTCTAAGAAAGACCTTAAGAAAAAAGATGGAAGCGTTGTTAAAACCAATATTGGTAAAGAATTCAATCTTTTTACTGCAAGTTTTCCTGATAAAATAAGAAAGATTGGACGCTTAGCTCAAATAATCACACCAAAAGATGTTGGATTGATAATAGCAGAGACCGGTATTAATAAAACAAGTAAAATTGTTGATGCAGGCGCTGGTTCAGGTGCGCTAGCTTGTTCTCTTGCACATATTGCTAAATCAGTTACTACTTATGATATAAGGGATGATTGCCTGAAAGTTGTAAGAGACAATAAGAAATTCTTAAAACTTAATAATCTTAAAGTAAAAAAAGGAGATATCTATCAAAAAATTGAAGACAAAGATGTTGATGTTATTACTTTAGATGTTCCTGAACCATGGCATGCATTAGGTAATGTGTGTAAAGCGCTTAAACCAGGCGGATTTTTAGTAACTTATCTTCCGACAGTATTGCAGATAAGTGATCTTGTTAAGTCTGCTGGAATGATTGAAGGGTTAGCGCATATTAAGACAGTTGAATTAATTGAAAGACAATGGAAAGTTAAAGGAAGAGCAGTAAGGCCTACCACAAAAGGCATATGGCACACAGCTTTCTTGAGTTTCTTTAGAAAGATATCATAAATCTAAACGCATCTGTACTCCTGTTTCTTTCATAGTACAGCCTTGATAAAAAGGGACAATTTCATTCTTACAATTAAGTATTACTTTGTAACAATTATTTTCTTTTGCTTTATTGATTAAGAAATTGATGATATCTTTTCCAACTCCTTTTTTCCTATGGTTCTCATCAACAACAATGTTTTCTATATGGCCGTATGGTTTACCTTTATGAGAAAGATTCATTTGTATCAGGATTGTTCCTGTTCCAATTATAGTATTATTGTCTTCTATAACGCAAAGGAAATAATTCTTGTCTTGATTAATATTATTAAATATTTCTTTAATAACTTCTTTATTTAGTTCATCATTAGATGGACTCAATTGATTAAGTAAATTCATTATCGCATTCAAATCTCTTTGTTCAGCTTTTCTTAATTCCATCTTTCTTTTTTTTATTCAACTGTTACAGACTTAGCTAAGTTCTTTGGTTTGTCTGGATTAACTCCTCTTAGGTTTGCTATGTAATAAGCCATTAATTGAAGTGGTATTGTTGCTAGTAATGGCGTTAGTATATATGAACTTGCAGGAATATATATATTATAATCAACTTTATCTTTTAAATTATTATCTCCTTCTGTTTGGATTGCAAAGATTATACCTCCTCGTGATCTAACCTCCTCAATATTGCTTATGACTTTTTTGTAAGTCTTGTTATCTTTTGTTGCAATAACTACAACTGGCATGTTTTTGTCAATCAGGGCAATTGGTCCGTGTTTCATCTCAGCAGCAGGGTACCCTTCTGCATGTATGTAACTTACCTCTTTTAATTTAAGAGCTCCTTCTAAGGCTATTGGGTAATTTATACCTCTACCTAAATATAATGCGTTGTCTTTTTGATATAATATTTTTGCATGTTCTCTTATCTTCTCTTTGTTCTCTAAAATAGACTGAACCTGGAGCGGTAGTTTTTTAAGATCCCTTATCCTGTTTTTTATTTGTTCATCAGGAAGCAAACCTTTGATCTTTGCAAAGTATGTTGTTATTAGATAAAGAACAATTAGTTGAGACGTAAATGCTTTTGTTGAAGCAACACCAATTTCCGGACCTGCATGAGTATAGATTACATGGTCAGATTCTCTTGCAATAGAACTCCCTTTTACATTAACAATTGATAGTATCCTTGCATTTTTCTTTTTTGCTTCTTTTATTGCTGCTAAGGTATCTGCTGTTTCTCCGCTTTGTGAGATAGAAATAACTAATGTGTCTTCATCTACGATTGGGTCACGGTACCTGAATTCTGATGCGTATTCTACTTCAACAGGAATCCTTGCAAGTTCTTCAAGCATGAATTCTCCGACAATACCTGCATGCCAGCTTGTTCCACAGGCAGTTATAATTATCCTTTTTATGCTCTTGATTTCGTTATCATTAAGCCCCAATTCATCTCTGATGCAAATGTCATTGTCTTTTATTCTCCCATTGATTGTCTCTGTTATAACATTCGGTTGTTCAAATATTTCTTTAAGCATGTAATGATTAAATCCATGTTTCTCTGCTTGTTCTGCATCCCATTCAATCTGTTCTATTTCTTTTGCTTTCTCTTTTCCATCTAAACCAAAAACAGCGAAATCATCTTTGTTTATGACGGCCAGTTCTTTGTTATCAAGATAAACAATTCTTCTTGTATAATTTAGGATTGCAGGAGCATCTGATGAAATGAAATTTTCATTATCTCCAATACCAATTAAGAGCGGACTTTCATTCCTTGCAGCAATTATCTCTTTATGGTCAGAATGTACTACTGCTAATGCATATGATCCATCTAATATTTTTATTGTTGCTGCAACTGCTTCCTTAAGATTTCCGTTATAATTATCTTCAATCAGGTGAGATATAACTTCAGTATCAGTATTAGATAAGAAAGAATGTCCTTTTTTTATCAACTCTTCTTTTAATTCGTTATAATTTTCGATAATTCCGTTATGGACAATAGAAATCTTATTGGTGCAGTCATTATGTGGGTGTGCATTCTCTTTTGTTGTTTTTCCATGAGTACTCCATCTTGAATGCGCAATTCCCATATTACCTTTTAATTCAAGAAAATTAACCTTGCTGTCCACTTCGTCAATTTTTCCTATCTCTTTTTTGATATTTAATATGTTATTATCAATACATGCCATACCAACTGAATCGTAACCTCTGTATTCAAGTTTCTTGATTGATTTTAATAGAATGTCGCTTGCGTTTCTTTGTCCGTTATAGCCTATTATTCCACAAATATTTATCACCTTTTATTGAGTCATGAAAACGATAAAACTTATATATAACTGTTATTAAAATTATTATAGTACTATTCAAAGAATATTGTTGGTGGTTAATGTGTTTGTTGTTGAAAAGAATAAAAATGGTGTAATGAGTCTTCCTGCTAAAGAGATCAAGGTTAAACAATTGAAGACTATTGGTTCTGAGTTGGCTAAAAATATACTGGATGAATTGGCCAAAAAACCGTCTTATCCTATGCAGCTTGCTAAAAAATTAGGTATTAATGAGCAGAAGATTTATTATCACATAAGGAATCTTGAGAAGGCAAGAATTATTGAGATTATAAGGAATGAAGAAATAAAAGGTTCAATGGCAAATGTATATGATCTTACAGAGCCTGCTTTTGTAGTCAAATTCAAGGATTTCAAGACCACTTCTAAGATAAAAGAACTTGAAGAACATTCAACCAGTTTTCTTGAACCATTTATAGAAGACGGACAACTTAATGCAAAGATAATTGTTGGAAGCCCTGACCCTCATGGTCCTGAGAAAGCTAGGTCAAGAGATGGTTATTATGGCATGGATCTTGCTTTGTTCCTTGGAACATTTCTTAATTATGTTCCTGGTTTAAATGTAAAGCTTGACACAGAGACAAGGCAGGAAGACTTACAACATAATCTGATTCTGATTGGCGGGCCTGCTGTTAACAGTGTAACAGAAAAAGTTAACCCTAAACTGCCTGTTCGGTTTGATAAAAATAATAATTGGTGTGTTGTATCAGATGTTACTGGTAAGAAATATCATTCTGATGAGATGGGTGTCATTGCCAAGATAAAAAGTCCGTTTAATAAACGAAAGAAAGTTCTTGTTGTAGCTGGAAAAAGATATGCTGGAACTAGAGGTGTGATGATAGCTTTGTTGAAACATTTTAAGGAAGTTATTGCAGGTAATAAGTTTGATAAGAATATAGAAGCAAAGGTCATAGAAGGAATTGATATGGATTCTGACGGAATTGTGGATGATATTGAGTTTAAGGAGTAGGTTGTTTTAAAACATCTTCTAAGTGCATTATTCTGTTATGGTTTGTTTCTAACGCTTCTTTGTTTGAAACATGGACATAATTATCTCTTGTTGAATATATGATGCTATTTTGAAATAAATTATCTAACTCTTTATTAACTTCTTCAATTGCTTTTTCGTGGTCTAACAATCGTTCATCATAGTTAGCTCCTGCCTCTTTTAATTTCTCAGTTGATAATACTATTCCTTCAAACAAATCTTCTTTGCGTAGGATAACTCTTTCATGTAAGAAGTAAGAAACAAGAAACTGAGGTAGAACTTTTATTGATAACCCTATTTCCGTTTTTAACTTTTCCTGCCAGTGTTCAACGTTATACTCGCTATCAAATTCAGATGGCTCATTTATTTGAAGATAGAATCTTCCAAAGAGACCAAGTTCACTCTCATAAGTTATTGCGCATGTGACATATTTTGGTTTAATATCATATTTCTTCTCTAATCTTTGTGCTATCTTAATTGGATCTGGATAAATATCTCCTAAAGTTCCATCTAATGATCTTGTTCCTTCACCAAAAAGAAGGAGTGCTTCATTCTGAGATAATTTATCAATTAGATAACCAATTGACCTTACATTAACTTTATTGAATGGGTTTTCTCTGTCATATGGTTGGGCACCTATCTTTTGTACAAAAAGATTGGATAATGGATTGCTGAACAGTTCTAGCTTTGCAAGTGCATATAAATCTCTTCTTACACATCCTCCAATAATTATGGGATCTGCCCAATTGACATGATTTGAGATTAGTATTACTGGCCCGTCTTTTGGAATGTTATCAATTCCTTTTATCTCTTGTTTTGTATAGTTTGTTAAACAACGTGCGAGATACCTACTTGTTCTGTGCAATAGTATGTTTCTTTCCATAATTTTCATTAATTAATTATTTAATAAAAAAGTTATTATAACAATAAAATTAAAAATCCGTAATCTTTTTATTTGAAAAGACTTTCTTAGCATTTATGGATAGATCTGCAAGAACAACTATTATAATAGGCGTTACCGCACTTTTAGCTTATGCAACTTTACCTGATATAAAAAAAGATCTTGAAGAAGAAGTTGAAGCTCCTACTGCGATTAATATGTGTGATCCTTCATTACTTGAAGATAGACCAGTTCTTTATGTAAGCCTTGATCATCATAGCTCTGGTAATCTAGATGGATATCGTAGAGCAGAATCTGTTTGGAGAAAACGCGAAGACCTTGGTGTTATGGTATTAGGATTTCATCCTCCAACAAATCCTGAATATCTTGATATGTTTGTAAAACAATCTAATATTAATTTCCCAATTGTTATAAGTGATTTTCCTGTCAATGATAATTTTCAATCATATAGAAAAAATTAAATACCTCTACTTCTAGATAAAGAGTATGGCCATACTTAATCAAGTGTTTGTATTAATCTTCCTGCTAGCTTTATCTGGATTCTTCTCAGGATCAGAGGTAGCTCTTATAAGTCTTACGAAACATAAAGCAAGACAGATGGTAGAACATCGTAAGACTGGCTCTGTTTTTATTAAGAGACTTAAAGATGACCCTCAACGTATGTTGTCCACTATACTTATAGGAAATAATATTGTTAATGTTGCAGCATCAGCAATAACAACTTCTGTCATGCTTGATTTGTTCCATAATTATGCTATTGGATTGGCTACAGGAATAATGACTTTGCTTATTCTTGTTTTTGGTGAGATTACTCCAAAAGCAATTGCAACTCATAACAATGAGGCGGTGTCACAGATTGTTGCTGGCCCTATATGGTACCTGAGCAAGATACTTGCTCCAATATTATCTGTATTGAATGCTTTCATTAATCAATTGATGAGATTATTTGGAATAAGTACTCAAGACAAGAAGATTACTGAAGAAGAGATTATGAGTATGATAAATGCTGCTGAAGAGGAAGGTTCAATAAAAAATATTGAGAAACGAATGATAAATAATATATTTGAATTTGATGATATTTGTGTAGGGGAGATATCAACTCCAAGAACAGATATGATTTCTGTTGATTCAAGGTCAACAATTACTCATGCTTTGAACGTTGTGCTGAGAAAAAAGTTTTCTCGAATGCCAGTATATGAGAAGTCTAAAGATAATATAATTGGTATTGTATATGTTAAAGATATTTTAAGATATGCTGGTAAGAAAAGTAATTTACTTGTAAAAAAAATTATGAAGAAACCTTTGATTGTTCCTTCAACTAAAAAAATAAGCAATATGTTAAACCAGTTTCAGAGAAGAAAAGAACATATGGCGATTGTTGTTGATGAGCATGGTTTGATTACTGGATTGGTTACTCTAGAAGATGTACTTGAAGAGATTGTTGGGGAGATAATGGATGAATCAGATAAATCTGAAACCTTGATTAAATCAACAGGTAAGAAATTATGGAAAGTTGAGGGTAAAATTGAAATTGATGAATTAAATCAAGAATTAAAGACTAAGATTAAAGCTAAAAATTATTCTACATTAAGCGGATTTATTCTTCATTCTGCAGGTAAGGTTCCTAAGAAAGGATATAATTTATCTCTTAAAGGATTTAATTTTAAGATTGAAGAGATGCAAGGACATAGAGTGACCAAAGTTTTGATTAAAAAGAAATAGTTATAAGTAATAATATTTGCCTTTTGATTTCTGTTGTTTATCTTTCTGTGAATCTTCTTTATTTACTCTTGGTCTATTGCTTTGTTCGTCTCTTCTATATGTTATATTTATTTCTTTTAAGAACTTATTCATTCCTTCTTCCATCAGAAAAGGTCCTTGTGCATCGCCGTTTATTGCAGGTTTTCCTTCAAACACCATGAGCTTTTTACTAAGATAATCAATGAACAGTAGGTCATGATCAACAACAAGGCATGCTGTTCCTCTTTGCTCCATCACATTCTTGATAACTCTTGATACAATCAAACGTTGTTCAACATCAAGGTAAGCTGATGGTTCGTCTAACAGCATCAGATCTGCGTCTTGTGAGAGGCAATGTGCGACAGCCACTTTTTGTAATTCTCCGCCAGATAATTCACTTAGTTTCTTATGCAGAAGTGGTTTTATGTTTAAAGGATTCATTATTAATGAACTGTATTTTTGTATTGCTCTTTGCAAAGATATCATAACTAGTTCATCACTTGGTTCAAGGTATTGTGGTTTGTATGCAACTTTTATTTCCTGGTCAAGAACTCCTTTGTCGGTCTTATCAACACCAGCTAATATCTTTACAAAACTGGTTTTTCCAATTCCGTTTTCACCAAGGACACCTATTACATCATGTTTGTCTATCTTTCCTTCAACTGCGGTTAACTGGAATTTTCCAAGCTTTTTGTTTATGTTTTTCCAAGAAATAAGTAAAGGTTCTTTCTTAGTTTTTTCAATTACTCCTTTTAAGAATTTTATTTCTTTATCTCTGAATCTTATATTCTCTTCTTTTAGATATCCTGAAAGGTAGATATTAATTCCTACTCTTGTTGTTTTTGGAAGTGAAACAATTCCATATGTGCCTTCTTTTCCATACATCAGATGAATTAAGTCTGTCATGTAATCTAATATAATAAGGTCGTGTTCTACAATCAGGACTGCAGTGTTTTCGTCAGCAAGATTCTTTATGAATTTAGAAACTTTTATTCTTTGTTTTATATCAAGGTATGATGTTGGTTCATCAAATATATAGAAGTTAGCTTTTTTCAGTACAGTTGCTGCAATAGCTACCCTTTGCAATTCTCCGCCTGATATTTTTGATATGTCATTGTCAAGTATGTTCTCTAATTCAAGAAGTTCTACTATTTTATCAAACTCTTTTTTTTCATCTACTTTCTTAAGGAGAGTTTTAACTTTTCCCTTTGTGGTTTTAGGAATTAAATCTACGTTTTGTGGTTTGTAACCAACTTTGATCTTTCCTGACTTGACATTTTCAAAAAACAATTGAGCTTCAGTTCCTTTGAAATATTCAATGAGTTCTTTGTAAGTTGCTTCTTTCTCTCTTCCTAAATTTGGTTTCATAACTCCTGCAAGTATTTTCAATGCAGTTGATTTTCCAATTCCGTTTCTTCCAATAACACCTACAACTTTCCCAAAAATTGGGATTGGAAGATTGTATAGGTGGAATCCATTCCTTCCGTATCTATTAATTGGTTCTCGTGAAAGTTCTTCAGGAAGATTGATAATATCAATGCACTCTACTGGGCATCTGTTAGGACAAATACCACATCCAATACACAGGCTTTCATCAATGATTGGTTTATTGTCACTACCTAAAACGATACATTCTTTTCCGGTTCTGTTTACTGGACAAACCTGGGCGCATAAGAATGGGCATTGTGCTCCATTAACGCATTTAGGTTTGTCAACAACTGCAATTCTAGTCATTGTAGGATCCTATTATGCTTCAGCTTTAATATTTTTTCTCTTTCTAAGAAGTCTAAGTAGCTTTGGTCTGTATTCTTCAGCTATAATGTATCCAATACAATCAGACGAACCACATTTACAAAGATGATCCTCATAATCTTCTATGTCATATCCATAATCAAATGTGAGCTCTTCTCCTTTCTTAATATCTTTTGAAGCAATTATCCATATCTTCCCTTTGATTATGTCTGATTCGCAGTTTTCTGAACATGAATGATTTATATATTTAGCAATATTATTTGGTACATTGCCATCTATGTCATGACGTTTATTCAGTTCAAAGATGTATACTGCACCATGTTTCTTACTTTTCTCTGCTTTTACAAGCGTTATGTCTGCTCTTTTCTCTGATTCTGCTTTGGTAATCTTTTCACCGATATACTCTATAATCCTTGTGCCTTTTGGTATATCTTTTGAAGCAAACACACCTTTATGGTGTATGCTAGATCCTCGTAATTTAATATAATCTTTCATAGAGAAATAATGATTATTTGGTCCCTTATAAATCTTTTTATTGAAAATTTCGCTTAATTTTCAATCCCAAAAACCTAATGTTCGGTTTTTGTTATTGCAGAATATTAGTCAAATCAACGATTTTATCGTCAATTAAGTCAACTATTCTGAACCCTAAACCTGATCTCATAATGGCAGAAAGAATGACCATATGTTCTTTACCTGTGCCGGATATTAGATTAACTGCAACTTCACCAGAAACTTTATCTTTTAATTGATTGATTATTTCATCAACCAAAATGTTTGGGCTTTTATTGAAATCGACAACAATAAATTCAACGGGATGGTTAAATTTTTCTTTCCCAAAATCGTTTGTTATAAGAATTACTTTATCCCATCTTTCACTATTCATTATCTTTAGTAGTTGAGACCATGTTCCTTTTCCTGTGCTTAAACAGGCAATTAATGATGGCATGATTTTTTAGAAAGAGTCTTTTTTTATAAATCTTTACTTGAAATTAGGTAGTCTTACATTGCTGACCATAAATCCTGCAAGTATTAAGAATAATATTGCTCCTGTAAATTGTCCAATCATTATATTTCCCATTACAAACACAAGAACAATCACTGCAAACCAAGGGGTTGGAAGTCCAACAAAGTGTGGTAATGGTTTGAGTAAGTTGAATTTTGCTAATCTTAATATTCCACAGATAGATATTACTACCCCTACAAATAAACCAAGATTACTTCCCTCTAATAATTTTAGATAAACCATTAATGCAGGAGCTATCACAAAAGATGTTGCATCTGCTAAAGAATCAAGCTGTTTGCCTAGTTCACTCGAAACATCAAGCCAGCGTGCTACATGCCCGTCAATTATATCAAATATGCTTGCGAGTATTATCAGTAAAGATGCCAAGAGATATTCTTGCTTGAATGTATATGTTATTGCTAAAAAACCAAACGCAAGATTGCCTAATGTAAATGCATGCGGAATGGCTTTCTTGATTCTATTAATATTCAGCAATTATTTCACCAACCTTTATCTTTTGACCCTCTTTTATTTTTAACTTCACTTCAGGCATTATCAATGCTACCTGGCTGCCTAGTTTAATTAATCCTATATCTTGGCCTTTAATTATTTTTTGTTCTGGTTTTACAAAGCTAACGATTCTTCTTGCTACCATGCCTGCGATCTGGACAATTTTGATCTTGCCTATCTCTGTTTCAATTATTGTCTCTGTCTTTTCGTTTTCTAAACTTGCCTTTAGGTTTTTTGCGTCTGCTACAGCATTAAGGAATTTTCCTTCTGTATGTATGACGCTTATTACTTTACCATCAAGAGGTGCTTTTTGGTAATGCACATTGAATATATCCATGACAATTAAGATAAGATAACCTTTCTCTGTGGTGTCGTTAGTTAATGTTCTGATTTTTCCAAGTGTTTTTTTGATTTCAATATCTTCTGTTGTGTCGTCAAGTTTGATTATGCTAGTTATCTTTCCATTTGCAGGAGAGATTATATTGTTTCCTTCTGGAATTGTAATGTCTGGATTCCTTAGAAACCATAATTTGTAGAATATGATTGGTATTAGGATAATGATTGCAAGAATTAATAGAATATATTGAATAGACATATAGTTACGGCATTGAAGAATATATAAAAATCTTTTTAATTAAATTCAATCAGAAATCAACTTTGTTTTCAATAAAAACTGTTTCAACATCGAACTTTTCTTTAATCACTTTAGCAAGTGCAATAACTCCTAATGTTTCTGTTGCGTAGTGCCCAGCAAAAATAACATTAAGGTTACCTTCTTTTGCAAAGTGATATGCACTTAATTTTCCTTCTCCTGTAAGGAAGACATCAACTCCTTTTTTAGCAGCTTCTGGGATTAAATCAGGTGCACCACCTGATACTATTGCGATTGTTTTTAGGTTTGATATTCCAAAATCTAATACTTTACATTTAGTATCAAGCTTTTCTTCTACCTCTTTAACAAAATCACCTAATATTTTTTCTGACTCAAACTCTCCTTTGAATCCTATGAAGTCACCATGATATTCTCCAAATTCTTTTACATTGCTTACATTGAATAATTTACAAAGTTGTATGTTATTCCCTAGTTCGTTATGTTTATCTAATGGAAGATGAACTCCGTAAAGTGAGATATCATTCTTCATTAGAAACTTTATCCTTTCAGCGTTGCTGTCAGTAATATATCTTAATGAATCCTTCCAGCTTAGGCCGTGATGTACAATTACTAAATCGCAGTTTTGTTCCTTTGCTTTTTCAAACACGTCCATGCATGCGTCTACTGCAAATCCTATCTTATTCACTTGTTTATTTCCTTCCACCTGAAGGCCGTTGTTGGATGCGTCTTCTATCTCTGCAATCTTCAGCCATTTGTCGATAAATAGGGTTATTTTGTAGATTGATTCCATAGTATAGAAGTTATTGGTTAACCTTATTTAAATCTTTTTTATTGTGCTTTAAATTATCTTATTACTTTAAAGTTAAGTAGAATAAAGAAAAAAAATGAAAAAATAGAATAATTATAATCGGAAAAACGGTTTATTGCTTTTCTTCTTCGCCGAAATCTTCACTATCTTCAGCTGGTTGTTCTTCTGAATCTTCCTCAGCAGGTTTTTCTTCCTGAGCATCTTCTGATTTTTCTTCAGCTGGCTGTTCTTCAGAACTCTCTTCGCTTGGAGCTGAACCTTCACCGATAACTTCAGCAAAACCTAGTCTTCTTAAGACTTTTGTAATACGTACTCGTACTTCGTCTCCTTCTTTGGTGTTAGGTACAAACAATACAAAGCCATCTTTCTTTGCTACGCCGTCGCCTTTCTCACCAACTGCTTCAATCTTCAAATCTATTTCGTCTCCAACTTTAACTGGAGCAAATTTTTGTCCAAATTCTCCATCCATGTTTTATTTCACCTTTAAATCTATATTTTATTATGCATATACAAAGTGCATTAGTAATAAAGTGCAATCTTAAACTATTTAAAATTTATCTTTTTAATAATAGGTAAATTAAATAGCAAGATTTATATACAATTTTAACAGAGTAATACTGGTAAAAGAGGTAAAATGGAATTAGTTTCTATGAGCAGGACAGCAAAGTTGGTCTTTCTAGCGATTATTATACTAATAGTTGGCTTTGTACTTGTAAAGATTTTTGTCAAGACATGTCCTGACTCTTGTGATGATTTTAACATATGCACACAGGATGTCTGTGGTTCTGAGACTGACCGTGAATGTCAACATGTTCCTATAAAAGGCCCTGTTGTTGGTTGTTCAAGTGAAGTCTCTGGATGTCAACAAAAAGGTTGTAATCAAGGTGGATGTGGTTTTGTGTATGTTGATGATTGCTGTGGAAATAATATCTGTGAGAGAAATGAGAATATTGAAACCTGTAGTAAAGATTGCATGGCAGATTTGACAAAGCATTTTAATAATGTTAATAAAGGATCACCTACTGTTAATTCCTGGTCAACAAAAGGTTTTAGATTTACTTTTAACAATATTGGATTACAAAGTGAGAAAAATGATTGCTTATTAAGATTCAAAACATCTGAAGCAGATGTTATTGTTGATATAAATGGAAATAAAGATAATTTCAAAACAAAATCTGGTTGGAATGATTACAAATTTGTTTGTAGTGCATTAAAAGGAAATCAGGATATAGTTACTATCTCTTCTTCTGATGACATACAGACTTACTTCGAACAGGTTAATATAACTGGTAATTCTCTTGACCAATATACAACAGATGGAATCAATTGGGTTGATCATCAATATGATATTGCTGTTGATATTTTTGAAATAAGATATATGTTGTGGTAACTAAATGTTTAATTCAAAAAAAGGTGTTATTGAAGTACAGTTCAACTGGATATTTATTATAATAATTGGAGTAGTCATTCTTGGATTCTTTGTTAATCTATCAATGAGACAGAAAGATGTCTCAGAGCAGAAATTGTCTGCGACTGTCGCTGAACATATGAAAACTATATTGACTGGTGCACAGGTAACTGAGAGAAGTGTTAATTTGATATCAGTTCCTAGAAGAGATATTACTTATGATTGTGGTGAAGGTTTTTCAATTTCAATCATGGCTTCGTTTAATCCAAGAATTATATTCGCGCCTTCCTTGTTAAAATCTCAGTCACAGAAATTAATGACATGGAGCCTTGACTGGAACATGCCATTTAGGATAACCAATTTTCTTTATCTAACCAGTCCTGATATATATTACATTTTGGTGCATGATTTCAGCGGCGTTGATGATGATTGTCCGGTTTATGCAAGTGAGGTAGATAAAAAATGTGTTCAGTATGATGGTACTCTATCAAATCCAAATCAAATTAGAAGGGAGATAGGGAACAGTAATCCTTTTGATCTTAATAAGGGTCCTTGTTGGTGTGGTGGAACATATTATACTGGAGATAGTCCTGAAACTAAAGGGTATTGTTGTGCTGGTGGAGAATTCAAAAAGATAGATGATTGGAGATGTTATGATTTAAACATCCCTGCAAATTCATTATCTGGAGATGATTGTTGTAGATTTATGGGAGTAAGTCCACCTAAAGTTGGATTTTGTTCATGTGGAGGGATTGAGATAAATTCAAGAGGTATACTAAAAGAGGATGCTAGGACTCCACCATGTTTACATAATAATGTTGTTGATAGGGAATGTATTTGTGGTGGGTCTCTGAAAAGAGGTGCACCTGACAATTATGTTGGATTTTGTTGTGAAGATGGTGCTTTTATTGGTACTGTAAACCTTGCAATGAGATTGAACAATGAATTTCCTAATCATCCTGCTCTTCATAGGGGTTTTGTAACTGATGTTTCTGATTTAGGAGCTGAAGTTACAAGAGCTGGACAGTTTTCTCCTTACAAATTTAAGTTGATCTTCTTTAATTATGTTTCTGATGGCAATACTTTTACTAATCTAGATTTGCAAGCCTTAGCTCCTGATCTTGCTAGTATGCCTGACGAAGATGTAACTGCAATTGATATTACAACAAGTGATAGTCATCTTGATGACTGGGGAATGATACAGTTTTATCAAAAGAATTATCCTGATAAATTTGATAATAAATTATATCCCGTTGGAGAACCAATTCCTTTCCTTAAGAAAGAATCTTTGATCGGTGCTGTGTTTGCAGATACCAGAGATATATATGACTGTAATATGAAGAAAGCTTTTGATCGGCTTAACATGATGGGTAAGCTTTATCATGACAGAACTGAAGATATATCAGCGAGTTCAAACTCAAATTGTCAGGGTTATTATTTAGAACCTATTAGTGATTTTAACTGGATGGATACTACATTGAAGCATGACAATGAAGTTAATATTCGATCTGCTTATAATAGAATGTATGGTAGAGGTATAACTGCAATCAAAAATGTCAATGATAATCTTCAATTAGAATCATGCCCTTTAATTTACTGAGAGTGTATTAAAAATGAATAAGAAAGCACAAGTACGAATGTGGGAAACTGTTGCAATACTTGTAATATTCTTCTTCTTATTAATAGGAGGTATTACATTTTATACTAGATTACAGCAGGCAAGCATGAAAGACGAACAAAAATATTATGGTCAATTGAATGCTATTGAGATTACTGAAGTAATACAGAACCTGCCTGAACTTGAATGCCCTCCCACTTTGCAGTTAGACAGTTGTGTTGATGAGGTTAAGATAGAAGTCATGACTAGTTTAGTTGGGCCGTCAGGTGTTGCTAATCTTAACATAAAAAATCATTACGCTACTATATTCGGTTTTAGCGAAGTTAAGGTTGAGAAGATTGTTCCTGTTTCAAAGATATGGAATATCTATAACGAAAGAAGAACAGAAGATCTAGACAACGCAAAAAGTTCAGCTAACATTCCTGTTTCAATATATGACCCAATACAAAACACTTTTTCGTTCGGTGTTTTAACTGTTAATGTGTATAACTAAGATGAAAACAATAAGAAAGCTCACAAATAAAAAGGCTCAAATGGAAATTATGGGTCTTGTTGTTATAGTAATCTTGGTAGCATTGGGGATGCTGTTTGCCATAAAATATTTTGCTTTTAAAGAACCTAGTGATACTAAACAGAAATTTGTCTATGAAGAACAAACTTCAAATATGCTTGCTGCTATGCTTAAAACTAATATATGTAAGGGCAAAGAGACAATAGAAAGTCTTTTGATTGATTGTGCAGAGGGTGAGGCAATCATATGCAATAATGGAAAGACTTCTTGTCAGGAGGCGAATGATACTATTGAATCTATTATACTTGGAACTTTAGAAGGACCCTGGAATCAGAATTACCAGTTTACTGTTAAAAAAGATGGAACTCCAATCACTCAGTTTCCTAAAAGTGGTGTTGACTTGTGTTATGAGAGGGCAAAGAAAGCGGCTGTCCAGCCTTTGCCTTTGAGAACAGGTACAATGGTAATCAAACTTAACATCTGTAGTAAAGTTTAAATATAACTTCACATATAAATCAAGACATAATACTTAAAATAAGAACTTTCGAGGTGAAATCATGAACAAAAGAGGACAAGGAATCTCTATAAATGTAATAATAATAGCAGCAATCGCACTATTAGTTCTTGTTGTTTTATCAGTAGTATTTATGGGAAGAATGGGAACATTCTCAAGTGGAACTGCTGATTGTAGGAACCAAGGTGGAGTTTGTGCAGATACATGCGGAGTAGATGACGCTGCTGGTTATCCAACAGTATACACTGCTGCAGAATGTGCTGATACAAAGGTTTGTTGCATAGTAGGATAATTTTTTATTTTTATTTTTAAAAATGTTTAATAAAAGACCGTTAGCAAAAAAAGCACAAGGCATGTCACTGAATGTAATAATTGTGGCGGCAATTGCCTTGATAATTCTAGTAGTTCTTGTTTTCATATTTACTGATAGAATAAGAGGATTTGGATCTGGCTTAGCTGATTGTCAGAGTAAAGGTGGATTCTGTGAAGGTAATTTTAATACTAAATCATGTGATAGTGAAAAAGCGCCTATTCTAAATACTAACTGTGAAGATCCTGAAGGACCAGGTGCCAGATCGATTTGTTGCGTGTCTGTATTTAAGTAGTTTCTTAGAGGGTACGCTATTTCTTTTTTCCGAAAAACTTATATAGTGAATTAGCAAGATATTTAGTTTATGGGAAAGAGGCTGTTTAAAAGAGGAGACTTCAAGTTTACTCCTACACTACTTTTTGCAATATTGATTACTTTATTATTAGGTTTCTTATTATTCTGGCAAATATCAAAGGGTATTCCTACACCATGAACAAGAAAGCAATTGCGATGGAGATGATTGGATGGATTATTTTTATTAGTGTATGTTTCATCTTGATAACTGGATTAATTTATCAGACATTTTCTAAAGCGCAGAATAAGGCTGCTAGTATTACTTGTAGAGCGAGTGTTGCGTTAAGAGAGAAATCTACTGTTGGTATAGATGTGGTTGGTATCAACATAGAAAAAAAGCTTACTCCATTGCTTTGCAAGACGGTTGATAAGAAAGTACCTAAAGAAGGGAGAGATAAAGACGTTGCCTTGAAAGAATTCTCTGATCTTATAGCAGGATGCTGGTGGCAGTTCTTGGAAGGAACGTCTAAAAATACTTTTGGTTTAGCTGGTGCATGGGATTATGCAGCAACAGATAAATGCTTTGTATGTTATACTGCATCTATGTCAACAAGTTTTACTGGACAAGAACTTAGGGACTTTGTTGATTCTAAACCTTACAAGATAGATGGAGGAAGTGATTCCTGTACAATTGACGGCAGAGGAAAATGTGAAATAGGAGATAGCTGTAGCCAAGGATTTATTTACGAAGGAGGAAGTTGTGAAAGTGAAAAAGTCTGTTGTGTGACTGACAACATATGTGATGATAAAGGAGGAGTGTGCAAGGGTAGCTGTGATAGCGATTTTTCAATTGAATATCCTTTATGGAAATGCGGTGATGAAAAGTGCTGTCTTAACCCAGACAATATGATAACTTATGCGAATTATGTTCAAAGTAATAATGGTGAAGGATATATTGCGATTGATACTAACATGAATTTTGATAGAAGAAGAAACTATGCAATTACTTATGTGGCTGAAAGTGAAACAATCTCCGCAGTTGACCAGTTTGTTGCTGATTATCTCAATTTAGGAAATATTAAAAAACACAGGGTGCTTGTCAGTACCCTTGACGAGGTAACTGATGATGACAAATGCGTTGTACAGAGAGGAACAGGTGGTGAGTAATGAATAAGAAAGGAGATGTTGAATTAGGTACAAGTAGAATAGCTTTAATAATCATTAAAGTACTGGCAGCGATAGTGTTAATTTCGCTTGCTTACGCTATGCTTTCAGGAAAAGGAACTGAAATATTATCAATCTTTGATTAAAATGAATAAGAAAGCAATGGGATTAAAGGCGATAATTGTAATATCTTTGATTATGTTAGTTACTTTAGTCTTTATTTTCAATTTTTTTAGCAGCGAAGGTTTGATGAATAAAGTTGCCGGTGAAGCAAATAAGTTATTAGGAAGGTACATGCCTGACAGACCGAGAGAACAGATATCTGCTTCAGATGCAGAACATAATTCAAGAATTTCTGAATCATACTTTAGTATGCTTAAGGCTTTTGATGATGCCAAAGATAGTCCTGATATCGGTTGTTGGTTACCTTTTGATGATATACCAGGAGATCTTACACAATGGAGACTAGAGATAAAGCAAAGAGGTTATGGAACTAATATGAAACTAATTGAAGTTGTTTCAAGAGGGTCAGAAGGAACTGATGAGATAACTGAACATAACCATGATATCAATGGAATTAATTTATGTGTTTTAGAAGGTAATTCTGTAAAAGAATTTTTTAAAAAATTAAAAAACAACCCAACAAATATGGGTGGAGAATTTAAGACTGTAGGTAATATCCAAATAATAGAAGAAGGAATTTGGGGAAAAGATCCAGAGATTGTAGTTGATGGTGGCACACCTCACAACTTTGAGCATTCAAATATAATTTATAAACCAACAGCAAACAATATTTGTCTAATCCCTGTACATTATATTGGAAATCCTCTTAAAGGATGCGATGATGTAGGAGGCACATTAGATGATGATTGTATTAGTGAGATTAAAAATAAAGTAAAAAGATGCGGGGTGATATGATGAATAAAAGAGCACAGAATGTAAGTCCTATGAATCTAGTAGTCGGGTTTATGCTGCTTGCTTTTGTTTTTGGGCTATACTTATACTTTTTCACAAATACTTTTGGACAGCAGGCAACAGACATAAAACAAACAGCAAAAGAGAGCACGGGTGATGATGATAGAGATTTTGTGCCTGATCTTCTTGATAAATGTCCTTGTGAAGAAGGTTCACAACAATACAGTGGATGTACATCTGATAATCCAACTGATGAAGATAAGCGCAGAACATCTCTAGATAGTTAACATGAAGATT
>Ga0187833_10000358_pt1 | contig 53063 bp, 63 predicted proteins | sample ETNtaG_37_FD_167968 | JGI IMG/M metagenome (GOLD analysis project Ga0187833, IMG submission 167968) | Marine microbial and viral communities from oxygen minimum zone, Eastern Pacific Ocean - ETNP2014_SV_400_PacBio MetaG (Illumina Assembly) | ecosystem: Environmental > Aquatic > Marine > Hypoxic...
AACCAACCGGTCGGGCGACTCGGCTGGACGACTATGACTATTCGCAACCAGGCGCCTATTTCGTTACGATCTGCACGCACAATCGGATGATGATGTTTGGCGATGTCGCCGACGGCGAGATGGGATTGAATTCGCTCGGCGAGGTTGTTGCGGAAACATGGCAGGCGTTGCCGGACCGTTACGCCGGCATCGGCCTGGACGCGTTCGTTGTCATGCCTAATCACGTTCATGCTATCCTGTTTCTGGGCGAGAACCAGCGGGAGGGTTTGAAACCCTCCCCTACGAATTCGCATGGCATCACTGAGATTGTTCGTGGTTTTAAGACCTTTTCGGCTAGGAAAATCAATCAAATACGCGAATCCGTGGGAACACCTGTTTAGCAACGCAGTTTCTACGAACACGTGATCCGTACTGAACGGGACTTAGCGTCAATCCGTGAATACATCATCTACAACCCAGCGAAATGGGCCGACGACGAATACAATCCCGGCTGAAACTGATTAACGGTGATCTTTCCAACCTCATGATCCGCCGTAGGGGAGGGTTTCAAACCTTCCCGCTGATGTTGCCCCGAAACGCACAACGACTTAACCAAACCGACCTACGAAAAATCAGCGGAGCACAACAATGATCCATGACACGAGAGATGACTTCGGGAGGTACCTCGAGGACTTCGCGCCTGGGGACGTCTTCAAACACTGGCCGGGCAAGACCATCACCGAGATGGACAACCATCTGTTCTCGCTGCTCACCAGGAACGACAATCCACTGCACACCGATCACGCCCTGATGGAGGATCACCAGCACGGCCAGATCCTCGTCAACGGCGCACTGGTGTTCAGCCTCGTCGTCGGGATGTCGGTGCGAGACACGTCGGGGAAGGCCATCGCGAATCTCGAGTACGAGAAGGTGCGACACGACGGCCCCGTGTTTCACGGCGACACGATCTACGCCGAGAGCGAGGTTCTCGGCGTGCGCGAGTCGAACAGCCGGCCGGATCGCGGCATCGTGCACATCGAGAGCCGTGGCGTGAACCAGCGCGGCGAGAAGATTCTGACGCTGCAACGACGTTTCCTCGTCCCCAAGCGCCCTGGCGACTCTGGCGGCGCCGGCTCGGAAGGCTAGGCTATGGGCTTGAAAGAGGTCTCTTCCGACTACACCGTCTCGATCCACTACGACCGGCGCCTGTACCGTCAGGACGTCGAGGGCTCGACCGTGCACGCCCGGATGCTGGCGAAACAGGGCATCATCGAGGGCTCGGAAGCGGACGCCATCGTGAACGGATTGGCACAGGTACGGTCGGAGATCGAACGGGACGAGTTCCCGTGGCGGCCCGAGCTCGAAGACGTGCACATGAACATCGAGCGGCGGCTGCACGAGCTGATCGGCGAGCCTGCGCTGCGGCTCCACACGGCCCGTTCGCGCAACGACCAGGTCGCGCTGGACATGCGGATGTATGTCAAAGACGCGATCGATAATCTGCGCGGGCTCCTCGGGACCGTACGCGATGCGCTTGTATCTTTGGCCGAGGAACATCGCCGTGTCGTGATGCCCGGATACACGCACGTGCAGCGGGCCCAGCCGGTGCTGTTCGCCCACCACATGCTTGCCTACTTCGAGATGCTCGGGCGCGACGCCGCCCGCTTCGCCCAGGCTCGCGAACGCGCCGACGTGATGCCTCTGGGCAGCGGGGCGCTCGCCGGACTCCCCTACCCTTTGGATCGAGAATGGGTCGCGGCCGAGCTCGGTTTTTCGCGGATATCGGCCAACAGCATGGACGCGGTGTCGGATCGCGATTTCTTGCTCGATTTCCACGCCGCGGCATCCGTATGCGCCATGCACCTGTCTCGACTTGCCGAAGAGCTCGTGCTCTGGTCATCGGACGAGTTTGGCTTCATCCGGTTGAGCGACGACTTCACAACCGGCAGCTCGATCATGCCGCAAAAACGCAACCCCGATTTCGCCGAGATAGCGCGGGGCAAAACCGGACGCGTCTTCGGCAACCTGATGGCGTTATTGACGACCCTCAAGGGCTTGCCACTGACCTATAATCGGGACATGCAAGAGGACAAGGAAGGCTTCTTCGACTCCGAAGACACGTTGACGGCGACCCTCCAAGTGTTCGCAGGCATGCTGAGATCGATGAAGCTGAACGAGGCCCGCATGCGCGACGCAGCCCAGAGCAGCTATGTGCTCGCAACCGACATCGCCGACTACCTCGTGGCCAAAGGGATGCCGTTTCGCGAAGCTTACCGCGTCGTCGCCTCGCTGTCCGATTACGCCGTGGAACAGGATCGGCATTTCCACGAACTGACTCTGGACGAATTTCGGCAGTTCTCCGACCTGTTCGACGAAGGCGTACTCGAGATCGACATCGACAGATCGATCGGCGCGAGGGACGTTCCGGGCGGCACGAGCGCGACGAGAGTAGACGAGGCCATCGTCAATGCGAGACAGGAACTGGAGGTCGGAAATGGCGTTTGAGCGCACGGTACGGATCGCGCCGTCGATACTTTCCGTCGACTTTGCTCGGTTGGGTGAGCAGGTCGAAGAGGCCGAGGCGGCCGGTGCGGGTTGCATCCACATCGACGTCATGGACGGCCAGTTCGTGCCACAGATCACGTTCGGCCCGGTCGTCGTCGAAGCGATCAGAGATCGGGTCGACATCCCGCTCGAAATCCACGTAATGACGCTCCAGCCTGAGCGACACATCGAGCATCTCTCCGAAGCCGGCGCGAACCGGATTATCGTCCACGCCGAGGCTTGTCCACACGCGCATCGAGTCGTCCAGCAGATCAAGGACGCGGGGCTCGAAGCAGGATTGGCGATCAATCCAGCGACGCCGCTTTCGGCGACCGAGGAGGTTCTGGCCGACGTGGATCAGCTCCTCGTCATGACCGTGAACCCCGGATATGGAGGCCAGTCCTTCATCGACAGCATGCTCGGGAAGATCGGTCGCGCGCGGAAGATGATCGACGAGTACGCGCCCGATGTCGTGCTCGAAGTGGACGGAGGCGTCAAAGCCGACAACGCGAAAGCGGCCGCCGACGCAGGCGCGACGTTGCTCGTTGCGGGATCCGCCGTGTTCAACCATGCCCACAGCGTCGCGGATTCGATGTCGGCGTTGTTTCGGGCAATCGCCTCCGAATAGGCCCGGATCGCGCATAGGTGAACACCGATCACATCAAGCGCTCAACGGGAGCTGGCTGGGACATGATGTCCGAGTGGTACCAACGGTCCAGCGAGATCGCGCTCGACGATGTCCATTACGCCCCGTACGCCCCTGGCGAGCGAGAATTGAACCTCCTCGGACCCGTCAAGGGCAAACGCGTGCTGGAGCTGGCGTGCGGCGCAGCACAGAACTCCATCGCGCTGTCCCGTTGGGGCGCAACGGTCGTGGGCGTGGACATCTCGCCGAACCAACTTCGTCGAGCTCGGGAGCTGCAGACCGAAACCGGCGCCGACGTCAACCTCTTGATGGGCGACATGGAGCTTCCTCGGATGTTCAAGCCCAACTCGTTCGACATCGTGCTCTCGTCGTTCGGATGGGAGTTCATCCCCGATCTGTCTGTCTGTTTCCATGAGTGCTACGCGCTGCTCAAATCGGGCGGTGTCATGATCGTCGCCACCGCCCATCCGTTGAATGCGTTCGTGTGGGACGAGGACCAACAGGCGGTGTTGGTGACGGACTACTTCAATCCACCCGTCGAGGTTTGGGCCGACTCGATTCCCGACGGACACGATCCTGGCACGACTTTCTTTCACACGTTCGAGGGGATGTTTGGGCTGCTGACGGCCGAAGGATTTCGCATCGACAAGGTGCTAGAGCCGTTTCCGAACATGCTTCCGGAGAGCGGCGACGATGGAGCCGCCAAGTCACCATACGCCGGACCGTATTGGGATGAGAGCCGGGATCGTCTGCTGAAGGCGCCGTTCGCCATCGTCTACGTCGCGAGCAAGTGAACACGAGACGCGCCAGCCCGTCGCTCTCGACGCTTCGCCTTGGTTTGCTGACCGCGGCATTGTTGACGACGATTGCGATTGTCGCGTGCGGCGGCGATGCCGACGATGCTTCACAGCCCTAACCCGTCGCCGCCGTAGCCCCAAGTACTGAACCGTCGATCCAGCAGGTCGCATCGCCGAGTCCGACTCCGCCACCGCCAACGCGGGTCGCGACCCGGACGCCGGCGCCGACCTCTGATCCGACCGCGACCGTTGAGCCGACCGCCACAGCCGAACCGACAGCCACGCCACGTCCGACGGAAACTGCCACGCCTTCGCCGATCCCGGCCCCGACGCTCACGCCAACGCCACTTCCAACGTCGACCGCAATACCGACGATAACGCCGGTCCAGCAGCCGACCGAGGGCGGCAACCTGAGGCCGTCAGCGCCGAGATCGTGGGAGGCGGCTCTGGTGGTCGCCGCCATCCCGGAGGACGTAGCAACGCCCCGATGATCGAAGGCCAGCCGAGTTACTTGAGTTGGTCGGTCACGAACTCAGGATGGAGCACGTCACGGACAGGTTCTTCGTGGATCTGCTCATCGACGGACTCGTCGTCGAACGGTGGTTCAGCCGCGGGATCAGCGCTCGCGAATCGGCGTCAATCACCGATTGGGCGGAGCTTCCGTCGAGAACCAACCTCGCCGCGGGAAATCACGTGGTGGCGCTCGTCGTCGATGCAACCAACTCGATCGCCGAAAGCGATGAGACCGACAACCGCATCGAAATCGTCGTCGTCGTTCAGCCCGGGACCGTCGCGGGAACGACGCCGACCCTGACTCCGGCTCGGTTGCCGGATCTAGCGCCGGTCGCGGACGAAGGCTGGCCGGGGCCGATCACCGCAACCGCGTATTCGGGCGTAAACGCCTTGGGGCCTCTCTCGATCAGTGTTCCCACGTACGTCAGCTTCGCATTCGAAAATCGCGGGTTGGCTTCCACCCCTGAGACTGTCTCCGTGCAACTGTATCGGGACGGCATGTTGATCAGCGAGCAGATCGTCGTCGGCGCCTTGGCCGGGACCGTGTTCGCGCCGCCCGAATAGAGTGACCTGTCGAGCGTCGTCCGTCTGTCCGCGGGGCCGCACACGCTTCGACTGGTGCTGGACCCGCACAACCTGGTGCCCGAATCGGACGAGACCAACAACGCGTATGAAGTCACGCTCGACTGGGAAACCGGCGCTGTTCCGGCACTGGTTTCCGCGACGCTGTCGTCTGAGCCTCCAATCCCTGATGCGCCGACAAAGCCAAATCTGATGCCCGGCTGGCGATTCAACTGGGACGCCCCGATCATCCTCAGCCACGAGTCCGAATCGTTTCTCAATGCACCGCTCGTTGTCGGCGAAGACATCTTCACGGACGTGGTCGTCATGAACAGGAGCTCGGTCAACGCCACCCAACCGTACGAGGCGCACTTGTACTATGACGACAAGCAGGTCGCTACGCTGGAGGCGGACGAGGGCACGCCCGCCGGGTCGATCCACTGGTGGGCCGACCTGGTGGTCTTGAACACGGCTGTGGCGGTCACCGAAGGCGCCCACACCCTGAAGATCGTCATCGACCCGACCGACGCCGTGGACGAGTCCGACGAAACCGACAACGTCTTCGAGAGGCAGTTCATTTGGACGGCAACCGCTCCGGACCCAGTGTCTCTGACCACGTACTCAGTTGGAGACATCGCGAACACGCTGGGCCCACTGAGCGATCTGCTGGACTCGCAGAAGCTCGTGGTCGGCCCGGACGGCGACGAGCTGGTCGACACGGTGCTGGGCGTTGCCGATGTGGTGCACTTCATCTTGACAGGGACCAGCTTCCGCGACCAGCGCGCGGTGATATCTCTGAGGTCTCATGCGGGTTTTATCGAATGGATGGAGCAAACCTGCCAAGAAGATTTCGCGGTCCGGGACCCGGCTGAGTACCCGCTGGTCAGAGCTCAGTGCGAGAAGGCGAAGCCTGAATTTCTCGGTGTAACTTCCAACCGGCTGGGAACGCTATCCGTGATTGTCGACGCGGAGAACCCTCCTGCCGAGGTTCTCGACACCCTCGCGCATGAGTTCGGCCACATGCGGCAGAAGCTGGCGCACCCCGAGCAATCGGACGGGGTCGGGTCGCTGTTGTTGCGCGGGCTGCTGGAGGCCGAGGCGCAGCAGTTCCAGCGAGCGTTCTGGCTCGTGCTGGAAGAGCAAACCGGCATGTCGCTGCTCAATTACCCGGCCTACGCGGCGTTCCGCCAAGTGATCCGCGACCGGGTCCCCTATACAATCGGCGACACCGCGAACGACGAACACTCGCTCGGGCATCTGCTCCAGTGGCTAGCAGTCCTGGACGACCCGGACCTCGCGGCGCTGCGGTCTACGTTGGCTGAAAACGGCAAGCTAAATTCCTCAGTGTCGACCGACTTGTTCGACTATTTCGTCGCGATGCCGGTTGAAGAGGTGGACGCCTACGTCCAAGCCCGTTTCACTTCGCCGTCCCGCCACGCCGAAACAATCAGCGACATCGCGCTGTCAAGGCTGATCCCGTTCCTGCCAAGCGACCTCGAGGGGCTGGTCGTGCTGCGGATGATGGGGTTGCTGGCGCCGTGAGGTAGCACTCACATCAATCGACGACGATCCTCGGGATGGCAAGTCTGCGAGAAGACCATTAGTGTGTAGGTTCGTGGGGTGGCGATAAGAAATATAAGTAGTGCCGAACAATATTCGTCATTCTGAGGCCGCAGCCGAAGAATCTGGTCGCTGAAAATGCACGTTTGCACACATGAATGCAGAAGTTTCTGATTCTGCGAAAGGCCCAGCATGCAAAGAAGAGTTAAGTGCCACGTACTGGGTTAGTGACCATAACGGCTCAAGCGTTGCTTGGCATGTGGGCGGATCTTCGACACGTCCCGACAGTGCCGGGATCCCGATGCGTCGGGACTTCCAAGTGTCGGCGCCTCATTTCGCCATCCTAAGCCGCAAAGTAGGATCTGGTCGTACGCGACAGTTGTCTCCCTGCAGAAGCCCGAGATTCTTCGGCTGCGGCCTCAGAATGGCGACAATTCAAACGCCGTTTCTAACTCATGCGTTTTCCGTCCCGCGGATACAATTCCGATTGCATCGGGGATCAGGACGAACAGATGAATGCGTGGCTCACCATAAGCGGACGCTCAGCATCGCCAGAAGAGTCGAGCGCAACTCATTTAGTTGATGACCATTTCGGACCCCTTGCGAGTGTCGGCTTGGTCGGATTGTTTGTATGCGTGTTGCGGGCCGCCATAAACTGGGCCTTTGAACGCAATCACAAAGCGTTCTGGACACGGCGTCGAAAGTCCTCAGCGGCAAGACGAAGCAACCCGTGCGCGGATACGGTGACGAAATTAGCGCCCAGATTGATAAACTCGGCCACTCCATCTGCATCGGCTGGGTTGTTCCCGCCTACACCGACATTCTTGCCGCCGGCTCTGATCTTTGGAATAACATCACCCATCACCCTGCGCACCTCAGTTCGTCCAGGGTTTCCCATGCTCTGTCCCAAATCGCCAGCCGCAACGTGAAGTATGTCGGCGCCATCCACCGTAAGAATGTCATCTATATTATCAACCGCCTGGATGTCTTCGATCATTGGAATGACCAGTGTCTCAGCGTTTATGTGGCGAGTCGACTCATCCATGGAAACCCCGACTCCATAGTCGTGAGCGCGCCCGCCTCCGACGCTTCGGTGTCCATCCGGATAGTAGCGTGCCGCTCGCGCTATCGCATCGGCCTCCTCGCGAGTATTGACGTGGGGCACGATAATCCCCTGGACCCCTCTGTCGAGAAAGCGCAATATCGTGGGGTCCGAGTGGTCAGGTATCCGAGCAATGGGCGTAATTCCGAATGCTTCAGCAGCACGCACCATGTGCTCCACCTGATCCAGATTCATCGGACCGTGCTCGCAATCGATCATCACGAAATCGTAGCCCAACGCCCCGAAGAGCTCGACGAGATCAGGAGCGTGACGACTGATAATTGCCCCGAATACGACTTCACCGCCGTCAAGTTTTGCCTTCGTGGTGTTAGTTCTCATGCTTCCTCCGAAACGTGCTAGCCGATCTGCCTGACCTTATCAGACCTTGGCATCCGTTGTTCGCGGGTTCTAATCGCCCAACGCCGCGTACATCTAGACGTGACCGGAACGGCCTTATGGGGTGTGTGATTTGTGTCGTGTCCTGTCGTGTGTGCCGGTTTGTGTCAAGTTGCCCATAAACTGCGCATTGTGTCGGCTGAAGTTGAAGGCGCAGCGAGCGGACCTACTCGATTGCGAACGTTTGAGATCTACCCACGGCAATAGCGGACCAATTGGTCATTCCGACCCAGTTTGGAGTGTGACTAGGGTACGAGTGATAATTGCCCCATGTCCAAAGAGCTCCGCCTGACCTGATAGCGACTGTGTGAGATCCACTTGAATCAACGTCGTACCAGTTGGTCGCGCCGGTTGACTCTTGGACGGAGGCGTCATCATCCCATGTTCAGTCTATGCCCCAGGTCCAGAGAGTACCGGACACAGGTGTGGCAGTGGGTGTCGGCGCTCGCGTCCGTGTGGGCGTCAGAGGTCTGGGAGTCGGCGAACTGAGTAAAGTTTCCCACCAGGCTAAGAAAGTGGCCGGCGTCGCTGTGGGGGACTGTGTTCGCCTGCGCGTAGGCGTTGTGTGCCGCCAAACGATAGTTCCATCGCCTTCGTCGCGTGTCGGCGTAGGTGTCATAGTTGCCCTCAGAGGTCGGGTTTGCGTCGGCCTCAGCGCCGCGAATGACTCGAATTCCGACGGCACACGTGTAAGCGTGGGCGTAGGTTTTGGCGGCAGCAACAGTACCTGAGTGGGTGCTGGCTTTGGCGTCAGGAGCATCGTTAGGCGCGGTGAGACTGTTGCCCTCGGGACCTGAGTGGGAGTTAGGTCGAACTCTGCAGCGTCTTCGAGGGCTGCTAATGCCTTGAGCGGCATACGTGCGGCCGTGGGCGTCGGGATGTTCGTCGGACTCGCGGTCGGAGGCAATGTCAGGGATTCAGATGGCACTGCGGCCACAATAGGCGCATTGGTGGGAGTGACGGTGCGTTCGTTGTCACCGCCTGCGTTCAACAAACCACCGTCAATGATGACAACGCCTGCCGCCACCGCAACGATTGTTGCCAGCGCGATGCCTGTGCCGATATTATCGGGAAGAGCCGTCTGCGTTCGGGCTCCGGCAGGCTGCTCAGCATCTGCCGATCCGCGACCGTACCCTCCTTCCCGACAAAGAACTGCTCTCGACCTGGCGCGCCAATGAAACTCCCTTCAGGGCGAAAGGAGAGTGTTATGACGTGGTAGTCTTCACGTTCCTCTTGCTCGACGAGCTCGAAGACCATACGTACGCCAGCATAGGCTCGGCCGTAGTTGCCGGGGGTTTCTCGGGCGGCTTGGGCTGCGACGAGTCGGGCTTGGTCGAGTGAGATGTACTCGACGGCCTCGCCTAACGAGTCGAACTCGAACGAGTCTTCTTTTTTGTCCTGGTCGTCGACCACAGTCCTCTATCCAACATCCTGTGCGGGTTTTTCAGCCGGTGTCATTGTATTTGACACGTGGATGCAGTCAAGTTCTCGTGGGGGATTTACGGCAGGCGATCTTCGACTGATCAACTCAGAGATGGAGGATGCCTCGACCGCCGAGTCTCCGTGATCTCAATCGTGTGACGAACATGCCAGAGCCGTGCGGTTGGGACGCTGACGCATCGACGAATGTCGGCGTGGGGGCGCGGGCTCCGTGGCGAGACTTGACTCGGTGAGGTCCTTCGACAGGTCCCGACAAGGCCGGGATCCCGATGCGTCGGGACTCAGGACGAACGGATCGGGGGAGGGGCGTAATGTCCGCACTCTCGCAAAGGACGGAGAGGGGTTCCCTCCACGGCCGAGCGTGCTAGCGATCGCCGTCGAATTCGTTGGCTGACCGCTGATCGCTGTCGGCTGTTGCCTACCCGCCGCCGACGGCTCGGACGATCTCTAGGCGGTCGCCTTCGGAGAGGGTGACTCCGCTTTGCTCATCTTTGCGGACGATCGAGCCGTTGTAGGCCACAGCGATGTGGCCGTCGCGGACGCCGAGCGATTCGAGGTAGTCGACCAGGTCTGTCGGGTTGTCCAGATCAACTGATTTTCCGTTGATGGTTAATGAGATCATCGGATGATCGCTCCTGAACCGGCCCATGCTGTGTTCATCGCCGTCGCGAGTTCGCGTGTGGCGCCTAGCGGGTCGTCGTGGGCGGAGATGGCCGTGATGACCGCGGCGCCCGTCCCGTCCGCATCGATAACCTGGCCCACGTTGTCCTTGTTGATCCCGCCGATGCCCAGAATCGGCGCATCGACGACATTTGCGATTTCCTTGATGAGGCCTGGTCCTGATATTGTACCGCTTGGATGGGATCCGGTCTCGAAGATCGTGCCGACGACAAGGAGTTCAGCGCCGGAGTTGATCGCGTCCACGGCCCCTTGAACGGAGTGGACGGATCGGCTCAGCAGAAGACGGTCCCCCGCCAACTCGCGAGCATCGGGCAACGAAATCCCGCCCTCGCCGAGCTGGACGCCGTCGGCGCCGCACAGCAGCGCGATGTCGATGCGTTCATTGATGAATAGCAACGACCTGCCCTCGGTGATGCGTCGGAGACGCCGGGCCACGTCGAGCAATTGCCCTCCGGGCAGATCCCGCTCTCTGAGTTGGACCATGCCAACTCCGCCGTCGACGGCCTGTTTCACGACAGTCTCCAAGGGTCGACCGCCGGTCTGGCTCCGGTCTGTGACCAGGCACAGGCAGGGTGACGGTATCGTGGCCGTCGTCATCGCCTAGTCCCCTGCAGCGGAGGCGACTCCTTCGGTGGGGCTGCTCGGAACGCCTGCCAATCGGTTGGCGATCCGTCCGGCGTTGTACGCCATGCGGCCGGCCTGAACCCCGAGACCGAACGCCTCACCCATCATCTTCGGGCTCTCGGCTTGGGCGATTGCTGTGTTGACCAGGACCGCGTCGGCGCCCGCTTCAAGCGCGGTGGCTGCTTCTGATGGAACGCCTAACCCGGCATCGACAACCACGGGAACGTGCGACTGCCGGACGATGAGCCTGATTTCGTCGAGCGTTTGGAGTCCCTGCCCTGACCCGATGGCAGAGCCGAGTGGCATGACCGTCGCGCATCCGATCTCTTCCAGTCGGAGCGCCAGCACCGGGTCGGCGTGGATGTAAGGCAACACCGTGAAACCTTCGTCCACCAGAGTTTGAGCGGCTTCGAACGTTCCTATAGGATCAGGCAACAAGTGCTCGGCGTGCGGGATGACCTCGAGCTTGATCCAGTCGGACCCCGTTACTTCTCGGGCGAGGTGAGCCGTGAATATCGCTTCTTCGGCGGTCTTGGAGCCGGCGGTGTTTGGCAGGATTTGGTACTTGTCCCAATCGAAGTAATCGAGGATGTTCTTCTCGTTCGGGTTGTCCAGATCCAGCCGGCGGATGGCGACGGTAATGATCTGGGCTCCGGACGACTCGATGGACTCGACCATCTCTTCGTTGGTTCGGTGCCTTCCGGTGCCGACCATCAGCCTGGAGGTGAATTCTTTGCCCGCGATAACCAGTGGATCGCTCATTTCGCCGTCTCCTCGGTGCGCTACAACACAAAAAGCCACTGGAAAATTGCCAGCGGCCTGTGGTTCGTCCCATGGACGTCCCTGCGCTGGTATTACCCAGATCAGGTAATTGCGGTCGGCGGCGATGACTGGCCGCCCTCTCAGCCTGGCTTGCCCAAGCTCCCAATTGCCCTATTCTGCTATCAACGCCCCCAGAATAGCCTACTGTTTTTCGAAAGTCAACGAAGACGCCACGAGCGGGAATGGGGCCGATCCGTCTGCCTTGACTGTTCCACGCGCCGTTTCTACACTCTCAATCAGGCGGCGATTCGTTGAAACGATGAACCGCACATGCCAGATCGGATCGTGCAACACGACTGTCGGCTCCGTCCTCGCCATCGTCTCAGACTCCTCAATGTAAAGTCGGAGGGACCCATGACGACCACACCGTATGACGACGTCGCAGATTGGTATGACGAACACGCCCGGTCTTCTTGGGAGTATCCAGGAGACGAGAACGACTTGGTCGCCACCTTGCTTCGCTTGACCGGCGATGTCGACGGGCTCAACGTCTGCGATCCGGTTCGCGGGCAAGGCACGATCACGAGGCGCCTCGCGCGTGCTGGGGCAGATGTGGTCGGAGTGGATATCTCATCGCGCCTTCTCATAGATCGCAACACGCGAGGAAACCGCCCGCCCTCTCGGCGTGAAGTACCTGAACGATGACGCCCAGAGTCCCTCAACGCTGTCGGACGAATCGTTCGACGGAGTCAGGGGAAGGGTCGGAGCCTACCACCGCACGCTGAGCACCTATCTCAACGGCCTCGTGGGCGCTGGGCTCGCAATCGAGGAACTCGTGGAACCGCGTGGAGCTGTTCCGACCTTGGCGTCGATGCGCGATACGAGCGCCGTGCCCGCGTTTCTGGCTGTTCGTTGTCGCAAACCATAGAACACAACGCCCGTGGAACAAAAACCGCGACGCCGTCGTCTAGTCACTACAGGAAGGCCAAGATCTCGGCGGTGGCTCAGCAGTATAAACCTTGTGTCAATCGGGAGGATGCACTATGATTCGCGACATGAAACTAGGGACTTTGTCGGTTCTGATGTTGTCCGTAATCGCGATCGGGTTGGTCGCGTGCGACAGCAAGTCGTCGGACTTCGACGAGATGTCGATGGCGACGAGCGAGGATTCCGCGGCAGAGGCTTTCCGTGGATACGCGGCTCCGGCCGCGGGAGCCGCCGCTGCGCCTGCCCCATCGGCCCCAGCACCCGCGCCTGCGCCCGCTTTCGCCCCTGCGCCGCCGATGGCGCCGGCGAAGCAATCGTTCGGAGAGACCGTATCCGGCCCGCCCGGCCTACCTGGCATGCCCGGAAATCCTGGGGCGCTCGGTTTCCAACAGTCTGAGGATTCGTCCGCCAATTCGACCGCATCGAGCGCACAACTCGCCTCACAGCGACGGATCATCATCCGTACCGTAGACATGACGATCATCGTGCCGGATGTCGCCGCGTCGCTCGAAGACATCTCGGCGCTGGCAAAGAGTTTCGACGGCTGGGTTGTTTCGTCCGACCGCACGTTGACTCACCGCGGTTTCATCTCGATCCGAGTTCCGTCCGACGATCTCGACGCCGCGATAATCGCGCTCAGGGGCATGGCCGAAAAAGTCGATTCAGAGATCTCAACGAGTCAGGACGTAACTGACGAGTACGTCGACCTGCAGTCACGACTGGTCAACCAACAGGCGACCGAAGGCGCGCTACTCAAGCTGCTCGACCGAGCCGAGACCGTCGAGGCCGCGCTGTCGGTGCAACGCGAACTCACACGCGTTCAACAGGAAATCGAACGCATCCAGGGTCGCGTGAAGTTCCTTGAAGAGACCTCCGCGTTTTCGCTGCTGAACGTGCGACTCGAGTTGGCCCCTCTCGAGATGGAAGTCGACGCGGGCATCGACAAGACTGTCAGCATCCGCGAAAATACGCGCCTCAGGGCCACGTTCGAACCGCCCGAAGGAATCGACGAGTTCTCGTTTACGTGGGACTTTGGCGACGGATCCGAGCCGACCCGCAGCACCCGCACCGCCCCTACTTCCGACGAAGACAAGCGCGTGACGGCGACGTTCAACCACGCGTATTTCAACGTCGAAGACTCTCCGTATATCGTCGAAATCGAGATGGAAGGCTTTGGCGACGCGGGCATCGCGGAAGGCAGTGACACCCTCATCGTGCAAGTGACCGAACTGCCTGTCATCGAAGTGTTCGCAGGGGAAAACATAGTCCGCGAACAGGGCGAAGAAGTCGAATTCTCCGCGTCGTTTACCCACCCCGAAGGACTCACCGAGGTAGCGTACAAGTGGGACTTCGGCGACGGAACCTCTCCCGACACCGGCAGCGTGACCGAAGGATCCACCCGCGTGGACGCCGTTCACGTGTACCAGGATTTCCGGCCGTTCGCTTACAAGCCGACGCTTACGATCACGGCGGAAGCCGAAGCAGGCGAGATCAAATCCGAAGGCTCGCTGTCCGTGTTGATCGTCGAGCGCCCGGCCTGGACGGTTAGCGGATGGAATGCCGGCGACTCGGGTCGCACCGCGGTCCGCGCATTGTCCGTGGTCGGCATCGGATTGCAGACCGGCGCCATCTGGGCCGCGATCTTCAGCCCCGTTTGGGTGATCGTGCTCGTCGCCACGATCCTGGTAAGGCGACAGATGCGGCGACGCCGATCAGCTCGCCCGGATGCGGGAGGATTCCAGCCGTATTCGGATCAGGACGACCAGTAAAAGCAAGCCCGCGGCGGTTCGGGTCGGCTCATTTGGGCTGACCTTGCCGTTGCAAGCTTTCCGATGAGCGCGCAGAGACAGAATTGACCCCGACAAGACACTTTACCGCGACCGGCTTCGTCGTACACGACGGGTCGGTCGCGCTGCATTTCCACCGCAAACTCCGTTTGTGGCTGCCGCCGGGCGGACACGTAGAGCCGGATGAGGACCCAGTCCAGGCTGTGTTGCGGGAGATCAAGGAAGAGACGGGTTTGGATGCGACGGTCGTCCCGACATCGCCCGTTCTCGGACTGGGCTACCCGATCCACGTACATCCTCCCTACACTATCCTCGTGGAGGACATCGACGATCCGGTACAGGGATTCCATCATCACATTGACATGATCTACTTCTGCCGACCAACCGCCGAGAACCCCGCGTTGGGCGACGGTTGGGTCTGGGTATCGCGGGATGATCTAGCCAGCGGTTCCGAACTCGCGATCGACGGTATAGAACCGCAGATTCCGCCCGATGACGTTCGAGTGCTCGGGCAGGCGGCGATCCGACTCGTGGACGGCGCGTGACGGCAAGGATCACAGAAGACGGAGGCGGTGAGTTGGCAGACGAGATAGCTGTGCACGGAACGTGAGATGCTAAGTTCGCCGGAGTGGCGGATGCGTTCGCTTCGAATCTCGAAGACGACCTGGAAATCGGAGCGGCGTTCGCGGCGACCATCGGAGGAGAACCAGTCGTCGACATGTGGGCCGGGCACGCCGATGTCGCGAAGACTCGACCCTGGGAGCGCGACACGATAGTGAACATGTGGTCGTCCACGAAGGCGATGGTCACGACGTGCGCCCACATGCTGGTTGATCGCGACCTCCTGGACATCGAAGAGCCGGTGTCCAGATACTGGCCCGAGTTCGCGCAGGCCGGCAAAGAGTCCATGCCCGTAAAGTACCTGCTCAGCCATCGTTCCGCACTGACAAACCTTTCGGGTGAGATCCTGCCAATCGAGACTTTCTACGACTGGGATCTGATGGCCGAGAAGCTGGCCGCGCAAGCGCCGCTTTGGCTACCCGGAGGAGAATCCGCATACCACAACGTGACCTTCAGATTCTTGGTCGGTGAAATCATAAGGCGCATCTCAGGGAAAAGCGTCGGGACGTTCTTGAGAGACGAGATCGCGGAACCTCTCGGCGCGGACTTTCACCTCGGGTTAGGCGACGAACATTTCGGGCGAGTCGCGGAGTTGCTGGCTCCACCGCCTCAAACCCCAAGGCCGGGCGCTCCGGTTTCGAACCCGACGATCTTGCTGTCGGCCGGCAACCGTCCGAAATGGCGGAGGGCGGAGATCCCTGCCGCCAACGGCCACGGCAATGCGCGCTCGGTGGCGCGGATTATGTCGGCGCTTGCGTGCGGCGGCGAAGTCGACGGAGTCCGCTTGATGCACGAAGAGACCATCGCGAACGCGATACGGGAACAGGTGAACGGTATGGACAGGACGCTGAGAGAGCCGATTAGTTGGGGCGCCGGATTCATGCTTATCACGGCTGAGCATCCGTTCGGCCCCAACCCTCGCATATTTGGACACACCGGAGCTGGAGGGTCCCAGGCGTTTGCGGACCTAGACGCCCAGGTGTCCTGGTCCTACGCTATGAACAAGATGACCATGAAAGGCGCCAGAGCGAAGCGCATCGTTAACGCACTGTACGCCGCGCTTTAGATGGCGACGCGCGTCATTTTCGTCCGACAAGAGTGGGTGACAGAATGCGCCAGAATCGCGGCCGCCCTGTGACCGATTGCCGAATGGGACCGCGCCCGTGTCGAGCGCCAAGCGTTGACACGGATGATTCCAAATCGCAAGGAGTTTGACCAGGTTTGGTATCATCGAAAGTGCCTGACCGGACGTCGAAGGGGCCAGGCCGTGAGCGCAAGCCGATGCCTCAGAGCAGACCCGACGATTGCCACGCATTGGACGGCAGGACGGCGGACCGCCTCCGGAAGCTTCCAAAATGGCGGCGTTGGCAGCTAGCGGAGGCTCGTGGTGCCTGGGATCTGTTCGCCCGTTTAGGATCTCCCTCAAGATTGCGTTGGCATTCGCTCTCGTTTTAGCCCTCCCTTCTGTCGTGATCGGTTATCAGATCTCGGGACACCGAAATGACGATCAGGCGCCTGCGTTGGTCAGATCGAGCCAAACGGATTCGCCGCTCCTTCTCGTGTACAGCGACGGAAGCGCGGCGATTCCAGCGTCCGGCGCGGCCGGTAATACTCAGGTGTTTCCCGAGGGCACGTACTCTTTCGACCCAACAACGAACTCAACGGGATACCGTCTGCATGCGTCGAGCGACGTTGCGTCTCTCTCTCTCAGCTTGCACTGGCCGGCGATGGGCTGCGCCTCATTGGTTTGTCATGGTCCGACGGTCGAAATGGGCTTCATGTGTTTGACGCGTTCGACGGCTCGCTGATTTCCAGCGTGGATTTGGGCCGGATCGACGGCGGAATCCACTCTCTCGCCTCGGTCAACGGAGATCGCATATTCGTTCCCGTTTTTGCCGGAACAGGCCAGACGTCGAGCCTCGTCTCAATCGATGCTTCGACCGGAGAGCGCGCATGGGAATCACCTTTAGGTGACGACGCCATGACGCTCGGCGTCGATCTTAGTCCTGACGGACGCGCCATATTTATCACGGGATACAGCGATAGGATCATGGTCGTTGATGCCACGAGTGGCAGCATTATCGACAAAATCGAAACGCCGAGGTTGGTTGAAAGCCCTTACTTTTCGTGGTGGCACGAGGGAGTGTTCTCTCCTGACGGCAGACACTACTACGCGGTTAACGCTTTCATCGAGACTGACTCTGTTGCCGTCGCCGTGATTGACGTCGCCAACAGGCGAATTGTACGCACCGAAGTTGTCTCGTTTCGCGGGGACCCATCCGCCTCCGGCGGATTGGGGCAATCGGTCCTCGGCCGATTGCTCGCGCTGTTCTGCCCTGCCAACGTCGCCGCCAAAGTTCCTCCGTCTTCGGGATCGGTCTCGCTCTCGCCGGGCGGACGACGCCTCTACATCGCAAACTGGAATGCCCTTATCGTAATCGATCCCACTACCCTGAAGCTGGTCGCCGTACCCATTCGTTCCGAGCCGGGGAAACCCTCGATCAACGGCGTCGTACTGGATAAGGACGGATCGAAGGCATACGTCACGGTGGGGACGCAAATACACATCTTGGACATCGCTGGTGACGAGTTCGTCGAGATCGGGACACTCGCCGCGCCGGCGCACGCCACCGCCCTAGAATGATCCGGAGCGTCTTATGCCCATGGTTGCCCGTGCAGGCACGTTTCACAAAGGCAGTACTTCGTCCGCTATGCGGATCGCAGCTTACGAATGAGGTCGACCTGTCAGTGGTTCCGTCTTAACGTGGCGCTCGGAATGGACTTGGTTGACGCCTTTTTGAGGCAACCATATAATTGTGCCTGTTCCGGCTTCCTGAGACAGCGATTCCATTCGCTTCGGAGACACGTCTGTCATGAACCCACTCGAGATGCGACAAGTAGGCACGACCGACGTTCGCGTGACGGCCCTCGGACTCGGCGGAGCGGCGCTTGGCGGGCTGTTCACCGACGTGGCAGAGACGACAGCCGTCGAAACGGTCACGATGGGCGCTGAGCTCGGGGTCAAGTACTTCGACACCGCGCCGCTGTACGGCCATGGCAAGAGCGAGAGATTCGTCGGCAAAGCGCTCGGCGCCCTGCCCAGAGACTCGTTCGTCCTGTCGTCTAAGGTCGGCCGCGTGCTCAACCCGGTAGAATCACCGGGCGACACCGGCATTTGCGTCGGTGTGCCGCCGTTCGAGGCCGTGTTCGATTTCTCACGAGACGGGATTCTGCGATCCATCGATGACAGTCTCGAACGGCTCGGCCTTGACCGCATCGACATCGCATTCATCCACGATCCCGACGACCACCACGACCAGGCGATCGGCGAGGCGTTCCCGACGCTCGCCGCTCTGCGCTCGCAGGGCGTCATTCGAGCGGTGGGCGCCGGAATGAACCAGTGGCAGTCGTTGGCCCGATTCGCGCGCGAGGGCGAGTTCGATTGCTTCTTGCTGGCCGGTCGTTACACGCTCCTCGACCACTCCGGACTCGATGAGCTGTTGCCGTTGTGCGAGGAGAGGCGGATCAGCATCATGCTCGGTGGCCCGTACAACAGCGGAATCCTCGCATCTGACCTGTCGCCCGGCTCGAAATACTTCTACCAGGACGCACCCGACGAAGTGCTCGAACAAGCTCGACGCATCAAAACGGTTTGCGATCGACATGATGTTCCGATGAAGGCCGCGGCGCTGCAGTTCGGCCTGGCGTACCCGGCCGTTGCGTCCACGATCCCCGGCGCGCGTTCTCCCGAAGAAGCGACGGAAAACTTCGAGATGACCGGTCACCCCATCGCTCCCAGTTTTTGGGCCGAACTGAGATTCGAAGGTTTGTTCCCCGATGGCGCCCCGATTCCAGTTTGATAATGTTGGTGAGGTCATGAAATCATTTGCCCAAGCGCTCGATTTAAAAGACGACCCGGAGCTGATCGCCAGGTACAAAGAGTATCACCACGCGGTTTGGCCCGAAGTCGTCGAAGCGCTCCGGGGCATTGGCATCTCGAAGATGAAGATATTCCTGCTCGGGCAACGTATGTTCATGTACCTTGAAGCGCAGGACAGCTTCGACCCGGCGCGTGATTTCGCCGGATACACCGCGACCGAGCGGACTCGCGCGTGGGACGAATTGATGCGCGGGTTCCAGCAGCGCGCGCCGGGAGCGGTGGACGGCGAATGGTGGGCCGCGATGGAAGAGGTTTTCGACATCGACTGGTCCTAGCCGATCAGGAGCATCTGAAAATGACGCCCTTCCCTGCCGAAGACAGCGACTTCGTCGTCGACGCCCATCACCACTTTTGGGACCTGACGAAACTCGATTACGAGTGGATGCCGCCCGGTGAAAGCATCATCAAACGCAACTACCTCCCCGACGACCTAAGCCCCATCCTCGAGCAAAACGGCGTCTCAAAAACCGTAATTGTGCAGGCTCATCAATCTCTCGCTGAGGCAGAATTCCTTCTCGACATCGCTCGTGACAACGAATTCGTCGCCGGCGTCGTGGCTTGGGTCGATCTGCAGTCGCCGGGTGTCGGCGAGGATCTGGATCGGCTGATACGGCGCCCCAAGCTGGTCGGAGTCCGCCACCAAGTCGAAGAAGACCCCGACGATGACTGGCTGATCCGGGACGAGTCGATCCGCGGACTGCGCATGCTCGCCGAGCGAGGACTCGCGTACGACGTGCTGGCGCGACCTCGGCATCTGAGTCGCGTGCCCGAGCTCGCCGACCGCGTACCGGATCTGCGCATGGTGATCGACCACATCGCGAAGCCGTTGATTAAAGGCGGCACGCTGGAGCCGTGGGCGACAGACATCGCCGCCGTCGCCGCAATCCCAGGGGTGCACTGCAAGATTTCAGGGATGGTCACCGAGGCAGATCATGACGTATGGACCGTTGCCGATCTGAAGCCGTACGTCGCCCACATCGTTGACTCGTTCGGGTACGACCGGCTGATGTTCGGCAGCGATTGGCCGGTGTGCTTGCTCGCGTCGACGTACGATCGAGGGTTTGCTGCCGCCCTCGAGACCGTTGCACCGCCAACGCCGACGGACCGAGCGGTGTTTCTTGGCGGAAACGCTATCCGGTTCTACCGACTGGACGTCTAGCCTCGGATTGATGCTGGCTCGTTGTTGCGGGCCCTCGACTGGTCCAAACAACACCGGGGTCCCGATGCGTCGGGACTCGGGCCGAATGGTGTATCGTAGCTTCGACACGCAACATGCCTGTTCTAAGAACCCGACTTTCAACACATTTCCCGGAGGACGAATATGCCGATCGTACAAGCCGACCGATTGACCGTCATCGCCGCGGAGCTCATGCAAGGCGCGGGCGCTAGCGAGGAAGAAGCTGCCATCGTTTCGCGACATTCGATCGGTGCGAATCTAGCCGGTCACGACTCGCACGGCATCATCGCAATCCCGACGTACATCGACCGGATCAAACGCGGGCACATCGTTCCGGGCGCGCCGTTCGCCATCAAGAAGGACACTCCGACGACCACGGTAGTCGACGGAAATTGGGGATTGGGTTACGTTGTGTCTGAGCGGCTGATGCAGATGACGATCGAGAAAGCCAAGGCCGGCGGAGTCGCTGCGGCAACCGTGTTCCGGCAGAGCCACGTCGGAAGGGTCGCGGACTACCCGATGATGGCCGCCGCCGAAGGGATGATCGGGCTGATGACAGCCGACTCCGGGCGCTCCGCCAAGGCGGTCGTGCCGTTCGGCGGACGCGAAGCGCGTCTCGGCACCAATCCGATCTGCATCGCGATGCCGTCCAACCTCGAAGGGCCGATGTTCATCGATATGGCGACCAGTGCGGTTGCGGCCGGAAAGCTGGGCGTCGCCGTTGCCCGAGGAAAAGCCATCCCCGAGGGCTGGGTCCTCGATGCCGACGGCAATCCAACGACCGACCCATCGGCTCGCGGCAACGGCGGAGCGATGCTCCCGCTCGGCGGGCCGGAAGGACACAAGGGCTACGGATTATCGGTGATGGTCGAGATACTGTCCGGCATCCTCACGGGCCTTGGCTTCGGCCACGATCCGTCGGGCCGCCACAACGACGGATGCTTCATGGCCGTATTCAACGTCAGCGCGTTCCGTGACGCGGAGGAGTTCAAGCAAGAGGTCACGGAGTTCGCCCAGTACCTGAAAAGCTCACCGCCCGCCAAGGGCTTCACTGAGGTCTTCTACCCGGGCGAACTCGAGCATCTGCGCACACAGAAACTGCTGGTGGACGGCATCGACGTCGAGGACGCCACTTGGGCGAAGCTCAATGCACTCGCGGACGCATACGGTGTGACCGACAAGCTTGGCATGGCTGGGTAGCTGGGGTCGATCCTTCGAGCGACAACATCTCGGCGCCTTTGATTCGCTGATCTTCCTCGCGACGGCGGCGTTACCGGTCGGTCTTCGGCTGTCGATAGCGCGGGGATTGCGCGTCTTTGCGCGGGCGAGGCCCCGCCCCGAACCAGTCCCGATTGCCCATGTTCTTCATCGGATGGGGTGAGGACTATCACCACCCCCACAATTGGGCGTCTCCATACGCCGCCGCGGGGGGCACGTTCTCTGCATGGCAATCGTTCCCGGACGATCTCAAAGCAGAGATGGACGGACTCATCACCGAGTGCTTGACGCCCTCGAGGAAGCGGCCCAAGTCTGCTACGAAGGCTTGCAGACCACCGCGATGGAGAATGCCATCGACATCTTCATGGTCCAGCCCGTCGGGCGACACTATGAGCAGCTTTGGATCGAGGGTTACAACAACAACCCCGCGTACCAAGGAAACTGGTTCTACCCGCTGTCCAAATGGCTGTTAGGATAGAGTAGACAAGCGAAACAGAATGGGCCGAGGGACACCCTTCGGCCCATTCGCACGTACCTGAGGCAATATCACAGTGGGTTCACACATGCGGGGCGAACGATGGCGGCGCTAGCACTCCGAAGGTTGCTGCTACTTCCAGTCACCCTACTTGGCCTTGGCATCTTGGTGTTTGCGCTGTTGATGATGTTGAGCCCGATCGAGCGGGCCTCCCTGTACCTCAATCAAGACGTCCCCAAAACGGACATCCAAGTGCTCGTCGATCGCCATGGATTGGACGATCCGATTCCGATCCAATTTGGCAGGTGGCTGAAAAACACCGTTACGGGCGATCTGGGTTGGTCAAAAACAGCGCGTCAACCCGTGTCGTCGGCGCGGTGGCGTTTTCTGCCTGCCACCGTTGAACTCAGCATATGGAGCACGATCCCAGTCATTCTTGTTGGCACGTGGCTAGGCGTTGTCTCTGCTTTGAACCACAACAAAGCAGTCGACCACGTGCTGCGCGTATTTTCTATTTTGGGCTGGTCATTTCCGACTTTCGTCATTGCGTCGTTGGCGCTGATGATCTTCTACGTCAAGTTGGGCTGGTTTCCAGCCGGGAGGCTCAGCGAATGGGCAAGCCAGGACGTGTTTGCGCAGGAATTCACTCAATACACCAGGATGCACACGATCGACGCCGTATTGAACCTGCGCATGGACATCCTGTGGGATGCGATACGCCACCTGGTTCTGCCGGTGACCACTCTTTCGTATCTGAGCTGGGCGCTGATCCTGCGGGTCACTCGGTCCGCCACGTTGGAAGCCTTAAACCAAGACTACGTCAGAACCGCCCGGGCCAAAGGCCTCGCTGAACGTACCGTCATATACGTTCATGTAATGCGAAATGCCCTCATTCCCGTCACCACCATCGGCGGGCTGCTCATAGTCGGCCTGTTGAACGGTGTCGTGATCACCGAGATCGTATTCAATTTCAAAGGCATGGGTTGATTCTTTGCCAACGCGGCGCTCAATTTGGATGTCGTGTCCGTGCTTGGTTTTACGATGTTCAACGGCGTTCTGATTACGCTTGGGAACCTAGCCGTCGATATTTCGTACGGCTTCCTTGATCCACGAGTGAGGCTTTCATGAGCACCTCTGACAGGCCAGAGACAGCCCACGCCGACGCGTCGAATCAGTGGTGGTCTGCGCTCCGGCGTTCCGTTTCTAGTTCCCGATCGCTCGGCGTGTTCAAGCGCTGGTTGCCAACCGCCTTGCGCTCACAGGCATGGTGCTGCTGACGGGTTTCGCCGTGGTCGCGATCGCGGCGCCAATCATCGCTGAGCCGACGCATCCGGAGACCGCGTACAAAATGCCCTGGGACGGATTTAAGGCGGAGCCGCAACTGCCCAGCGATGAGCATATATTTGGCACAACACAAGGGCAGTACGATATCTTCTACGGAATCGTCTGGGGGACTCGGACCGCATTCAAAGTCGGTCTGATCGTGACAGGAACCACGGTCGTGATCGGCTTGGTCGTCGGAAGCATCGCCGGCTACTATGGCGGCTGGGTCGACGACGTTTTGATGCGGATCACTGAGATCTTCATGGCGTTCCCGTTCCTGCTCGCGGCGTTGACGATGGCGGCCGTCATCAAGTCTACCTACCCTCAAGTTCAGGGAATCTACGTGGAAATGTTGGCGCTGATTATCTTTGCTTGGATGGGCTACGCACGTTTGATCCGAGCCGACATCGTGAGCACCAAGGAACGGGACTACGTTCTCGCCGCTCGGACGGTCGGAGCAGGCGACGTGCGTATCCTGCTCAAGCATATTCTGCCGAATTCGTTCTACCCTACCCTGGTCGTAGCGTCAATGGACATCGGCTCCATCGTCATCTCCTTCGCGGCTCTCAGCTTTCTCGGCTTGGGCGCGGACGAAGGTTACGCGGACTGGGGCCAGATGATCTCACTGGCTCGGAACTGGATCCCAACGTTGTCCAGCCACTGGCACATCATCGTGTTCCCGGGAGGCGCGATTATCCTATTCGTGCTGTCGCGGAACCTCGTCGGAGACGCCCTGCTCGAGATCCTTGACCCGAGGCTTCGCGGCCAAGGGATCTGACGACACCCGCCTCAGCGCAAGATGCGTAATCATTAAGGGCTCCCCGGATTTCCGAGGAGCCCTTCTCGCGTCTTTGCGATCGTGCTGCTACGAAGCGCTGAGGCCTCTAGGACGTACCGACCTCGCCGGATACGTCGCGACGCATCGTCGGGCGTATGACGAGCTCGGGTATCGCGGTGCGCCAGTCCAGCCGCGCGATGAGCGCGATGGTGGCCGCCGCATCCTCCGCTGGCACCATCGTCTCCCTGGCCTCATCAGACGGCGGGACCGGCCGGTTGTTCAGAATTGGCGTGTCGACCTCGCCGGGTATGACCACTGTCGCTCGAATGCCGGTGTTGACGTACTCGGCCGACAGGAAATGCGTGAAGTTGATAACCGCCGCCTTCGCTGCTGAGTAGCTCATTCCGGCCAGCAGGCTCGGATTGGTCCCCGCCATCGACGATACGTTGATGATCGTGCCGCGTTTCGCCTCGAGCATGGATGGCACCGCTGCCTGCGTGCAGAACACGGTTCCCATCAGGTTGGACTCCATAACCTGTCTGAGCTCCTCGGGCGTCGTTGTCAGCAGCTTTCGATGCACCGAGCTGTGGCCCGCGTTGTTGACGAGGATGTCGATCTTGCCGTACGAGTCCAGCACCGATTTCGTCATCGCGTTAACCGCATCGTTGTCCGCCACGTCCAGTCCGAACGCCGCGGCTTTGCCGCCCGCGGCCTCGATCTCGGCTTTGACGTTTTCAACCTTCGAAAGGGTGCGGCCCACAGCGACCATCGTGGCGCCTTCCGCTGCCATCATGACGGCCGCCGCCCGTCCGATGCCGCTTCCGCCGCCCGTCATTATGCATACTTTGCCATCGAGTCCCATCGATTACCTCCAAGCTTGATTTTTGGCTTACTCATTTAACCGTTAAGTCTCCGGCTCGCTCACATTGTTTTGCCTTCGTTTAATACTCCCGCAACCCGGTTGCTACGCTAACGCCATCGCTAACAGACCCGCGACCAAAATCGCGACACCGAGGATCTGGTTCGGCGCCAGGCTTTCCTTGAACAAGAACACCCCTCCCAACATCGGCACGACTGGATAGGCGGTCGCGGCGGCGCCAACAATCGACACCATGCCGATTTCCGCGCCTCTCGCAAACGCAAAGTTGCTGCCGGTTTCCAGGAGGGCAACCGCTACGACGGCCACTCCAACGAATCTGGTCATGCCTTGCCAGGGCCAAGCTCGCCTCGCGACAGCCACTGGAGCGATCATTAGGAGCATGAACACCTTGGACAGATACATCGGCAGGAACCAGCCCATCTCCTGTGACAGTGCGCCGATGCCGAACTGCCACACGCCTGCCCCGATCGAGATGCCGATGCTCAGCATCACACCCAGACTGACGAGGTTTTGCTTTCCGCCCATCGCCCGCAGGTCGACAGACGCCAAAATGACCCCACCTATGGTAGCCGCTACTCCGACGAACTGCCATATCCCAAGATTTTCGTCGAGGAACACCACGGCCAAAGTGACGACGATCGCGGTGTGCGCCGCGAGGATCGGGCTGATTATTGCCACGGGGCCAAGCTGAAGCGCCTTGTACAGGCCGACGTAGAACCCGAACAACATGACCGACAAGACGATCAATTGTAGCCATTGGGTCGTCGTGATCGAGCCCAATCCGGACTCGACGGGCAGGTAGAATGAGAACACGACAACCGCAATGATCTGGATGCTGAGGACCGTTCGTTGCACACCGTATCGCCGCACCAAAAGAGCGGCGATTACGTCGGAGACTCCCAGTCCGGTGGCCGCGATGAGCCCGAAGGCTATGCTCTCGAGAACCATCTTTATGCGGCTGGGATGTTGGCGGTTGACAGGGCGCGCGGGCGGATGCCGTAGTCGATGTTCAACCCAAGACCGTCACACCGATAAGCCGGCCCACGCTGTAAGTCACCGCGGCAGCAAGGCCGCCCGCGAACAGCATCCTCAGAGCGCCCCACGACGCACTGCGGCCCGAGTTGACCGCGACGAACGCGCCCACCAAAACGAGGGCAATTGCACTGAATACGGCGCTGAGTGTGAACGCCATGCTGGCCGCGCCGATCGCGTACGGGAGTATCGGAACTATCGCTCCCAATACGAACGCGACGAAGGAGCTTCCTGCGGCGCCCCAGGGCGATCCGAGCGCGTCCGGGTCCAGTCCCAGCTCTTCGCGCGCCATCGTTTCGAGCGCCACCTCGGGTTGAGCCATGATCCGGTCGGCGATGCTCCGCGCCTCTTCTTCCGTCATGCCTTTGGTCTGGTAGATCAGGACAAGCTCTTCGTGTTCTTCTTCGGGAAACTCAGCGAGTTCGGCGGCTTCAACGCCGATCTGGTGTTCGTAGATGTCGCGCTGCGATCGTACTGACACGTACTCGCCCGCTGCCATCGAGAACGCGCCCGCGAGGAGGCCCGCGACGCCTGCCAGCAGGACGAAATCGGCGTTGTCGGTGCCGCCAGCGACGCCCATTACGAGGCTGAAGTTCGACACGAGTCCGTCGTTTACGCCGAGGATCGCGGCGCGAATGCTACCGCCGCTGCCTACCGCCGCGTGGGTCACCTCGCCCGAGGAAGTGCCAGTGGACATGGCCCGAAGCACTCGAGCGTGCTGTCGCTCGTCGGGCACCAAATCCCTGGCCTCGGGGTCCACCGCGTACTTGCTGATGTCCTTGGCCTCGCCGCGAACCAACCACGGGATCACAATCGAGGAGCCAAAGAACTTTGCGACGACCTGGTAGGCACGGATGCGCGGTCCCCGTCCGGCGGGTTTCAACGTGGCCGGATCGATGCCAAGTTTCTCCGCCCAGCGCGACGCATGGCGCATCTCTGCCTGAACCAGGCTTCGGAACGCGTCGGAACGAGATTCGTCGCCCTCGGCGTCGGCCAAGGCGCCGTACATCGCCGCCGCCTCGAGTTCTGCCTGCAGATAGCCTTTGTATCGTTTTTCGTCAGATGATGCTCGACGCAATTCCACGTATCCGTCTGACTGGAGTCGATGTCTTTGATGATCGCCTGCCCGGCCGGCGCTGGGATCGCCGTTCCGTGCTGGCGCCGTTAGGCTCTGCGGGAACGACCGTATCAGGCTGCTTCGCCCGTCTGCCGAAGAGATATTTTAACACAGGCGAGGTCGACGACAGTCGTTGTTCAGCGATGCCTCCTGCGACGATCACCTCGGTGTCAATGAGTGAGAGCGTGGCTTGGCGCTGATGGCCGTCAACCGATCAGTTTGTGCTCGACGCTTCCCACTCCGTTGAGTGTTCCGCAGGGAGAGAATCCTCCAGAGCTCCGCAGGCAACGATACCTGTTCAGCGACCAGATTCTTCGGCTGCGGCCTCTGAATGACAGTCTTTGGTGCGCCATCGCTGCCCCATGCATTGTCCGTACCTCAACCGTGAATTCGCTCGAGACGGACATATTAGTCCGACAGACCGGACACGCTCGAAAATCGATTCGCCCGATGTGTTCAAACCAATCCGGGCAGACCCAGCCTGTTGCGAATTGTCTTGAGTCGATTGACGTTCTCGCGGTCCGGTCCCTTCTTTTCAGGGCCCGGCACTTCGAGCAAAAACGGAACATCGCGGAAAGAATCGTGCGCCATGATCGCCTCGAACCCGTCCAGGCCGATGAAGCCGTCGCCGATGTTTTCGTGACGGTCGACTCCGGAGCCGAGCTCCATCTTGGTGTCGTTCGCGTGGACGGCGACAAGCCTGTCGAGTCCGATCTCTCGGTCGAACTCGTCCATCGCCGCGCCGACTCCATTGGGCGTGGCGAGGTCATAGCCCGCCGCGAAGCAGTGTTGCGTGTCCAGACAGATCTTCACACGAGGACTGTCGATAGCGGCGACTAGCCGGCCCAGTTCGCCAAAAGACGCACCGATGTGGGCGCCCATGCCTGCGCTGTTTTCGATGATCAACCAGGTGTCGTCCGGAGTGCGCTCCAACACCTGGTTGAGCGCTGCCGACGCCTGGTCGAGCACGCCGTCGAAGCCTTTGCCCTTGTGGCTGCCGCCGTGGAAGATGACGCCCGGAACGCCCAGCGCGCTGGCAGCGTTCATGTTCTCGACCAAACACTCGATCGACTTCTCGAGGATGTCCGACGATCCCCCGACGTTCACCAGGTAGCTCCCGTGGATGAAAGCGAGCCCAACACCGGATTCCGTAGCCCTGGACCGGAAGTCGGCGATCTGTTCGTCTGACGGCTTCCTGAAGCGCCACGCGCGCGGCGACGACGCGAATATCTGCACCGCCTCAGCACCGATGTCCACGGCCCGGTCGAACGCGGTCGCCGGCCCTCCGGCTGTCGAGACGTGTGCTCCGATTCTCATGATTGTCTCCGTCCTGTCGATCGTCGAGTATGGTGTCGCCAGCGTTATTGAACTGTGTTGCCCAACGGGAATTGTATTCGGCGCGCGCGGATTTCTCCAGTATTTCCGCACGGAGGCGACACTAGAACTTTGCCTGTCGAGCACGGCTGACCTATAATCGGAAAACCCGACCACTGGGGCTTCGCCAGGATCCCGGTGATGGGCGAGGAGATGCATCGATGACAATCAAGACAATCGCGATCCTGAGTCCGGGCGATATGGGCCACGGCGTCGGCAAGGCGCTGGGCGTGCACGGATTCGACGTGATCACCTGCCTGACGGCTCGTAGCGATCGCACCCGGGATCTGGCGCTCGAAGGCGGCATCAGAGACGTTCCCGATCTCGGCGAAATGGCAACCCAGGCGGATCTCGTGCTTTCGATTCTCGTCCCTGCCCAAGGGGTGGCGACGGCCCGTGCGTTCGCGGAAGCGGCCAGCGCGGCCGGGACGAGCGCCTACTACGCGGATTGCAACGCGGTCTCGCCGAAAACGGCCGGAGAGATCGATTCGATCATCACGGGGGCGGGTTCACGATTCATCGACGGCGGAATCATCGGCGGTTCGCCCGCGAGGGGCGCCGTGCCTCGTTTCTACTGTTCCGGACCGCATTCGGCGGCAATGACCGAACTCGACGGCAAGGGCATCGCGGTGCGAGACATCGGCGGCGAGGTTGGCCGTGCGTCCGGCATCAAGATGTGCTACGCGTCGTTCACGAAGGGCACATCCGCGCTTCAGGTCGCGATGTTTACGACCGCTGAAGCTCTGGGCTTGTCCGATGAACTGGCGTCTGAACTCGCTTCCAGCCAGGCAGAATCACTGAAGCGAGCGGAGGCGAACGTGCCTCGACTGCCTTCGAACGCCGGGCGCTGGATCGGCGAGATGGAGGAGATTGCGGCAACGTTCGACGACGCCGGTGTCACGCCATATCTCCACCGGGGCGCCGCGGAGATGTTCCGCCTGCTGGCATCGACGCCGTTCGCCGACGAGTCGCCCGAGACGGTGGACCGTTCGCGAACGCTGGCTAACACGATCAAGGTCGTAGCGGAACATCTGCCATCCAGGACCCAATCCGGCGACTGATCGTCGGCCAGCGTTGGATCGCGATCCGGCGCCCTTACACGACGCCAACCAAGCAAGTTCAGTCTAATCGTCAGGAGGGATCGAAGTGAAAGCCCTGTACGTCAAAACTCCGGGCGAAGAACCCGAACTGGAAGTGCGCGAGATCGACACCCCGTCGCCCGGAGAGGGCGAGGTGCTGATCAAAGTCGCGTCAGCCGGACTGTGCAACCACGATGTCGCAATCATGCGCGGCCTGCTGCGACGAGGTGTGAATCCGGATGTGATCCTCGGCCACGAGATCGCGGGCGCCGTCGAAGAGGCCGGACCGGGAACGAGTGCGTTGGGCGCCGGAGCCCGAGTCGTGGCGAATCTTACGGTGTTCTGCGGCGAATGCGAACGCTGCGTCACCGGGCACGAGTACCGATGCGTCACCGGTCGCGGCGTGGGTCACGCGGTTAACGGCGGGTTCGCCGAGTATGTGACGCTGCCGGAGAGATGCCTGGTTCGTCTTCCCGAATCGGTGGACCTTGATACGGCAAGCGTACTCGCCTGCCCGATCGCCGTCACACTGCAGGCACTCAAAGACGTCGCGAAGACGCGGCCTGGCGAAACCGTGTTGGTCACCGGCGCCGGCGGAGGGCTGGGCGTCCATGCACTCCAGGTCGCCACGGCGCTCGGCGCTCGGGTGTTGGCAGCCACGTCGTCCCCGGAGAAGCTCGACGGCCTCGAAGCGTACGCGCCCGGCGGCGTCATTTTGGGCGGCGAGCTCGATTTCTCGGAGATCGCCCTCGCGCTATCCGAAGACGCTGGCGCCGATGTCGTGATCGACACTGTGGGTTCCGCCACGTTCGGGTCTTCGCTGCGAAGCCTGACTCAGTTCGGTCGACTGGTGGTCCTGGGTGAGGTCGAAGGCCAACGAGTCAACTTCAACCTGGCCGAGGTCATCTTCCGAGACGCCGCCGTGGTCGGCTCATCGGGCGCCGGCAAAGCCCAAGTCGAAGAGGTCGTTCGAATGGTCGCCGACGGCGAAGTGAAGCCGGTCATCTCGGACCGAGTGCCGCTTGCGAGCGCGCGCGACGCGTTCGATCTGGTCGGGTCGCGGCAGGCGTTAGGAAGGGTTGTGCTGGTTCCGTAAAGGCGGTGTGATTGCAGGTCTCGCTGCGAGTTCTGTGCCACGGGTCGACGGTCTTGCGGGTAACAGGCGATTTGGATCGGGCCGAACTTTGGCGGTCGATAACTAGATGCAGTGTGCCCAAGTCATTCCGCCATGCTGAGTGAAGCGAAGCATCTGGGGTCTCGCAGGCAATCGCCCGTGTTTAGCGACGAGATTCTTCGCCTGCGGGCTCAGAATGGCGAGGTCAACTTACGACCACGCAATTCGTTCAACGCCAAAGTGCCAAACGTGCCGGCATCGACCTTCAGGCCGGCCTCCGCTCCGCCAGTTTCAACCCAACGACAGGCTCGGCGGCCGTCGTCTCCCCGCCGCGTACGGCAGTGGACTGCTCGGAAATTCAACCAGGCAGCGTTCGCACCAGCGCTCGGGCGCAGGGATTACGCGGCCGAAGCCTTGTTCAGGCGGTCGCTGTTGCGCTCTTGCCGCGTCTGAGTATCCGCCGAAGGTCACCGTACTCCCAGGTCACGAGCAGTTGGCTGGCCAAGCCGATCGAGCTGTAGGTTCCGGCGATCACGCCCACCAGCAACACCAGCAGGAATTCTCTGATCGTCTGACCGCCGAACAAGATCATCGCCATCAACGTGAACAGCAACGTCAGGCTTGTGTTAAGCGACCTTCCGATGGTTTCGGAGATGCTGAGATTGACGACTTCCGCCAGCTCTCGGTTCGGGTACGTTAGCACGTTCTCCCTGATTCGGTCGAACACCACGATCGTGTCGTTGACGCTGTAACCGATGACCGTCAATATCGCGATCAGGAACATGGTTCCGACTTCGATGTCGGCGACCACGCCGAGTATCGCGAATATGCCGATGACGATTACGGCGTCGTGGATCAGAGCGGCGATGGCCGCCAGGCCGTACCTGAACGGGCTCGGAACGTTTCGGAACGCCCACCACACGTAGAAGAAGATGCCGACGGCTGCCGCTAGCACGGCGTAGAAGGCGTTGACGACCGTCTCGCTGGCGACCACCGGCGACACCAGGTAGAAAGACAGTTCATCCGAGCCGCTCGGCGACAGGGCTGTCTCGAGACCGGATGTCAGAGTCGCCTTCGCGTCGTCGCTCAGCTCCTTGGTTCGGATGAAGTACGTGTTTTCTTCGAGTTGCTGGACCGTGGCGTCCGCGTAGCCCAACTCGGCGAGTTCGTCGCGGAGCGGTCCTTGCGTCACTTCGTCCTGGAACGCGAGCGTGACCGCCGAGCCGCCGGTGAAGTCGATGCCCGGTTTCAGGCCCGGCGCGATGATAAGGAACACGATGCCGGGGAAAATCACCAGCAACGATGTTAGAAAAAACCAGCCTCGTTTGCCTACGAAGTCCACGTTTAGCTCCTCTGTGCGCCGGTGGTTGCTTGTTGCGGCAAGCCCGATTTACCAGACGGGGTCCACCAGTTCAGCTTTCGGGTCAAGCGGGTCGACGATACGAATCTCAGCAGCGTCCGGCTAATGGTGATCGCCGAGAACATCGACACCACCACGCCGATTGCCAGCGTCGCGGCGAATCCTTGAACGATGGTCGCACCGAGTTGATCGGAGAACCAGAACAGGATGCCGCAGGTTATCAGCGTCGAGACGTTGCCGTCCCTGATCGCTGGCCACGCTCGGTCGAATCCGATGTTTATCGCGGACAGAAGGGTTCGTCCCGCCCTGAGCTCGTCCTTCATTCGCTCGAATATCAAAATATTCGCGTCGACCGCCATGCCGATCGACAGGATGGCTGCCGCGACTCCGGATAGGGTCAGCGTCACCGGCAGAATCTTGAAAATCGCCAGTACGATTGCCGCGTACATCATCAGAGCGATGGACGCTAGCAACCCCGGCAGCCTGTAGTAGGCCGTCATGAACAGCAATACGAGCCCAAGCCCCACTGCTCCCGCGACAACGCTCTTGCGGAGCGAGTCTTCGCCCAGAATCGCGTCGACGTCTCGTTCTTGTATCAGCGTGATCGGTATCGGCAGACGACCCGATTCCAGGAGCAGAGCGATGTCCCTGACCCGCTCGAGCGTGAAATCTCGGCCTTGGATTATGGCCGTGCCGGCGGTAATCGGAGTCTGCACGACCGGCGAAATCAATTCTACATCGTCGAGGAAGATCGCGATCTGGTCCGACTGGCCGGTCGTCTCCTGTTTGAGCACGATGTCTTGGGTAAGCCTGCCGAAAATCCGAGTGCCTTCGTCGTCGAACTCGATATTCACGATCGGAGCGCCGGAGCCACCATGCTGGGAAGGGAACGCTCGCGTCAGTTTTTCTCCGGTCAATCCGATGTCTTCGTCAACGTACGACTGGATCTCGGTGAAGAATATCTTGGCGTCTTCGCCGACTTGCCGTTTTGCCTCGTCCAGTGTCGGAGGTTCCCCCGATTCGGAATCCACAGGGAACCCAATGGCGTACGTCGTGGATGTTCCGATTGGCAACGCCGTGGCGTTGAACCTTAGCTGCTCGGTTCCCTCCATTGTCACGTCGAGGAAGCTGGGCACCGGCGGAATGTGGCCCGACTGGCTCTGCGCGGTAGCTGTCAGGAAGCTGTCCATCAGGCGATCCAGCACCATCCGGAATTCAATGGCGCCATCCTCGGAGAACTCCACTTTTAACACGACCGGATCGGGATCGTCGGCGATCGCTGGAGTAGTTGTCGAAGTTGCAGTGGACGTTGCGGTTGGCGTTGAAGAAGCGTCCGGGTCCGTCAGGAAATCCGCGGTCACGCTCAAGATATCGTCTTGGGTGATCTCTTCCAGATCGTTCGGCACCGCGAGTTGCCGGTGCTTGAATTCGAGAAGCGCCGTCTCGCCGATCAGGCTTTTGGCCCTCTCAGGGTCGGTCACGCCGGGAAGCTGGATGAGCAGTCGATCCGAGTCCAAAAGTTGAATGATCGGCTCGCCAAGGCCGGACGAGTTCACACGTCGCTCGATGGTGCGCTTGAGCGACTCCATCTGGTCTTCGGTGACTTCCAAAGGTTCGTCGGTCGCCGGATCTCGAAGGTCGGCTTCGTAAACAAGATGGCTGCCGCCTTGCAGGTCCAAGCCCAGGCTCAGCCCGAGGGGTGTGTCATCGCCCCCTCGCTCGAAATTTCCGATGTTTATCGTTGGGAACCCCAACGCCACTCCGGCCAGTGTGACCAGCGCGACGACGATGGCGACGGTTCTGCCGTATCTACGCACTAACGCCTCCAGATTCCAGAATGTCTTTCGCCATGGTCATTGCCTCTTCCCGAGTGTTCAACTGTCCAACAGCTTCAGCGGCAGCCACCGCCGATAGCACCCGGCCAATTACAGGGCCCGAGTCCAAGCCGAACTCGCTCATTACGTCGTTGCCGTCGATCAGACCTTTACCCGGCAGTGCCGCGGGTTCCGGTCTGAACTCTGTGTTCAAGATGTGGGAGATGACAGCGGACACTCCCGCCATTCGCTCCTCGGTCAAGTCAGGGCCTCTCGCCGCAAGAAAGTCTGCCACGTTGAGGTACAGCGTGTCTAGCGCGGCGTCACCCACATCTCTGAAATATCGGTACACTGCTTGCTTCGTTGGCAACTCACCTTTGGCCGCCATCTGCATGGGTCGAAGGTGATTTATGATCATCGTTTTCACCAGCCGAATACCGCGCCGGCCGAACCTGAGACGACCCAAGATCTCGCCCGCCATCCGAGCGCCTTCGTCGTTATGCCCGAAGAACCTCGTGCGACCGGATGCGTCGACGGTCTTGGTTGCGGGTTTCGCGATATCGTGGAGTAGCCCTGTCAATCTTAGCAAAGTCCCGCGACTTGCACCGTCCGTCGCTTCCGCGGCGAAGTGCTCGTTCATCCCATCGAACCTCGGGAGCATGCGGGACGCCAGATCGTTCGAGTCTTCCTCGGCCAGGATACTCTCGACGAACCCGACTGTTTCGACCAGGTGGTTGAACACGTCCCAATGATGGTGTTCTTTAGGTTGAGTCACACCGCGCGCATCGTCGAGCTCGGGGAATATCAAGGACAACAGACCAAGATCGTCCATCAGCCGAATCGAGTCTCTCGGGCCGTCCTCGGCGAGCATCTTCAGGAGCTCTTCTCGAACGCGTTTCGGAGCAGTCCGGCCGATCAGTTCGGACTGACGTTGCATCATCTCGCGCGTCCCGGAATCCAGCGTGAATTTGAGGGCCGCCCCGATTCTGACGCCTCGCATCAGCCTGGCGGGATCGTCGTTGAATACGCGTTCGGCAACGGCACGAATCGTATGTCGATCGAGGTCTTCCCTGCCGCCATGTGGATCGATGATTCGCCATTCGCCGCCCACAACGTCACCAAGAGGCGCCGCGATGGCGTTGACGGTAAAGTCCCGGCGACCGAGATCGGTTTCGATGTCTTCGTGGACGTGTGTAAAGTCGATGCCGATTGGATTTGTGTCGGACGGTATGACTACACGGGCCGTGTCACGTTCGAGATGCAAGGAAACGAAGTGGCCGCCGACGGTATCGGCGAGCATCCGGGCGGTCTCGCTCGCGTCAGCCGTGACCGCAATGTCGTAGTCGGCCGGAAGCCTTCCCAACAGGCTGTCTCGAACGGCGCCCCCAACGAGATACGCTCCGATATTCTGAGCCGAGATCAAGCCTTCGATTTCAAGAAGAATCTCGGGAATGGCGTGAGCTGGATGGTGGACGTAATCTGATTTGGGTTGCGTATTCATGCAGCGATGCCGGCTCCCAAGGCCGGCCTTCCGTCATTATCGAGCTTCAACGTCTCGCTTCGGGCGCGGGACGCTCATAGCTTGCCTAGGTTGTTCGGATTAACTGGAGCGACGACTTTCGCTACTGATTTTCCGCGAAGCCTGCGTCGGGCCATTTCGGTTACGTTACGGTTAACGATGCCGCCGAGCCCTCTCCGCCCTGCTCTTTCATTTCCCCCGATTCGACATCCCCGCCAACGACCGCATCGGAGTCGATCTCATCGGCCTCCGCGGCGGAATCGCCGTCTTCTGCCGAAGAGTCTTCGAACATCTCTTCGGGCTCGATCTTGTATAGATCGTCATGGCTCTTGAGGTGGTCGACGTATAGAATCCCGTTCAGATGATCGACTTCGTGCTCTAGCGCCTGAGACAGTAGTCCTTCGGCCTTCAACTTCACAGTCACGGACGTGTGATCCAACGCGCCGAATCGCACCCAGACCGACCTCTGAATCATCCCGCGATATCCAGGTATCGAGAGGCATCCTTCTTCGACCTCACGTTCACCTCCGCGACGGATGATTTCGGGATTGACGTATATGCGGGCTTCTTCCTCGTCGACCATCTGAACAACGATGATCCGTTGCAAAATGCCGATCTGGTTCGCGGCTAGCCCAATGCCTCCGGCGTCGTGCATCGTCTCAACCATGTTGTGGGCGATTTCCAACACTTTTTTGTCGATGTTCCGGACTTTGCGCGCACGCCTTCGTAGCATCGGATGGGGCAATTCAAGGATGGGAAGTACGGACATAACCGCTCCGGCGAGCCGTCGTGTTCTGCTATACTTTCGACGCCTCCAGGAACGAATTATAGCCGTCGCCGCGACCGTGTGTAAAGTTGGCAGAGCCGCGCTCTGGGCGCGGTTCTCCGCCCGCCGCACGAGAAGACTTGGTCATCCGGGACGAACGGGAGGTTCCGATGAAGATCCTGGTTTCGGGCTCCACCGGCCTTATCGGCAGCGCACTGGTTTCCCGGCTCCGCCTGAACGGCGACGACGTGGTCCGGCTCGTGCGCCCGCAAACCAGCGCTGACGGCTCTTCTGTTAGCTGGGACCCGACGACTGGAAGCATCGACCGCGCCGAGTTGGAAGGCTTCGATACGGTCGTCCATTTGGCTGGCGAAAACATCTCAGCTAGGCGTTGGTCCCGCGCCCAGAAAGAGCGGATTCGCAGCTCGCGGATCGACGACACGTTACTGCTTTGCTCCACCTTGGCTAGCTTGGAAGCCCCGCCGAAGTCCTGCTCTTTGGGTCGGCGTTGGGATTCTACGGAGACTGCGGTTCGGAGACATTACTCGAGGAACTCGAGCCGGGCAACGATTTCCTCGAACAGGTCACCTGGGAGTGGGAGAAGGCGGCGCTGGGCGCGACGACGGCGGGCATCCGCGTCATAAACCTGCGATTCGGTCTGGTGCTAACGGCCGAGGGCGGTCTGCTGGGCCGGATGCTGCCGTTGTTCCGGCTCGGGATCGGCGACCGATTGGGCAGTGGCTCGCAATACATGAGCTGGATCTCACGACACGACGCCGTGCAGGCGATGGTCCATCTGCTTGACGCCGACGAGGTCGTCGGTCCGGTCAGCATTTCGTCGCCAAATCCGTTGCCCAACGCCGAATTCACGAAAGCGCTCGCCAAGGCTGTCAGGCGACCGGCGTTATTCCCCGTGCCGAGATTCGCGCTGCGAATGAGTCAAGGCCAGATCACCGAATCCGTCATGGCCAGCGCACGCATGGACCCGTCGAAGTTGACCGCATCAAGATTCGCTTTCGAGCATCCCGACATCGAGTCCGCCCTGACTTGGGCTCTCGACAACCGGGGTTAGGCCTGCGCGTCTCGTCAGACGGGCCTGAGGCCGTGCGGAGGAAAGATCAGCCGGTGAACGGTCTGCACGGAGGCTTCGGCGAAAGCTCGAGCATCGTCCCGGACTGAGTCCTCGATTTGTGGACCTTCGAGGTCCGGCAGAGAAACGACATCGTAGGTATCGGCGTAGGCGGACGGAATCTCGTCCGCGAAGGTTTGCTCCGAGATGACACCGTAAGCGAGCGTCCAGGCGCGAGCAACGGCGTGAAGATCGTAGCCGCCCCCGCCCGTAGCCAGCCACTTACCGGGCGAACGGGCGCCGAGTTCGCTCACCACTTCGGCGAATCCCTGAACGGTCAACGCCATGTGGGTTATCGGATCGCGGTAGTGAGAGTCGATTCCGAGTTGCGTCACCAGGACATCGGGCTGGAAGGAGTCGAGCAATCCAGGAACAACCTCTCTGAAAGCCCACAAGTAGACATCGTCGGTGGTGTACGGATACAACGGGACGTTCACGGAGTATCCCTTGCCCAAGCCGGCGCCTATCTCTTGAACGGATCCGGTCCCCGGAAACAAGAACACTCCGGATTCGTGCAACGAAATCGTCAGCACGGCGTTGGTATCGTAGAAGGCGTGTTGGACTCCGTCGCCGTGGTGGCAGTCGATGTCCACGTAAGCGACCCTCATGCCTTCAGCCACCAAGCGTTTGATCGCAATGACGGGATCGTTGAAGACGCAGAAGCCGTAGGCATAGTTGGGCATAGCGTGGTGCAGTCCACCGGAGATGTTGAACGCGGCGTCGACGTCACCGGCAATGAGCATCTCGGCCGCCTGCACGGACGCCCCGGTCGAAAGGATCGCAGCATCGTACATCCCTTCGTACGGCGGATTGTCGCCCGGACCGAAGTTGTGCGCCGACGGGTTGACCGACCAGTCTCCCGCTCCAATAGCGCGAACGGCGTCGATATATCCAGCCGTGTGATGCCACGCGATTTCGTCTTCGGAGGCGGGCCGCGGAGCGACCAAAGACGAGTAGGAGCCGCTGAATGCGTCGTACCCGTCCAGGAGGTCGTGCGTGTACCGCAACCGGACAGGCCGCATGGGGTGAGTGTCGCTGAGTACGTGGTCAGCCAGCCGGTCGTCGTAAAGGAACGCTGCTCTACGAGCCATTCAGCTCCTTTTCGTCGCGTCTCCGAGATGGTCGTCGATTAAATAAGCATGCGGACGCTCCTCGCGATGCCGAGCATCCGTCCATCGTCAGCCACGCACCCATCCGTTCGCCCCTTCGGAGATCTCAGGACAGGCTCTGAGCCTGTCGAAGGGCCGCCCACACGCAAGTGTGACTTGAGCCGTTACGGTCATTAACCCAATACGTTGTGCTCAACGTTTTGCCATGATGGGCGCCCGGAGAAAAAGAAGCGTTTGGGGTCGCTCAGGCAAATGGCGTGTTCAGCGACCAGATTCTTCGGCTGCGACCTCAGAATGACACCTTTTGGACAATGCCGCTTATTTTATTTATCGCCATCTCGGAGACGAGCTCCCTGCGCCGGATGGCTCCGGCGCAAGCGACGCCGGCCGTCACGGCAGCGTCAAGCGCATGTCCGCGGACGCGACGATGATGTCCGCGCCGAGCCGGTCGCGAACCGCCGCGACTTCTTGGCGAATCGTCTCTTCCCAAGGTGGGTTCATGTGGCCGACGATCACGCGGGGTAGATATCCGTGGCGATCTTTGAATGCGACGAGTGCATCCTCTAGGTACTGGGGTGTCAGGTGGACAGCGCCCATTGCGTATTCCACGCCGTCGTTTCCGAAAGTAACCTCGGTGAGCAACACGTCCGGAGAAACGTGCTGCCATGCCTGGTCAAGACCTTCTCCGGTGTCGCCGGTGTAGAAGAGTTTCACATCGCCTGAATCGATCTGGTATCCGGCGGCCGGCACCGCGTGTGGAACCGACGCGCCGGTGACCGTATAGTCGAGAACCTGGAAAGGCTTGTTCAGCTCGACTTCACGGAGTTTGAAGACCGGATTCTCGACCGATGGATACTCGAGGAAATTTGGGTACAGGGTGCCGTCGAGGAGTTTGTCTTTAACGAAGTGCAACGTGTCAGCGATGCCGTAAACGTTGACGGTAACGCTTGAGTTTCTCAGCGTCAATCCCAACGGCACGATGTCGCGGACGTGGTCAAAATGTCGATGGGTGAGAATGACGGCCCGCAATCGCCGCTGCTCTTCGAAGTCCAACGACCGGGTCAGTCCGCCGACATCAAGTGCGAGCACGTCGTCGATTACGTGGGACTCAAGCCGTGTCTCACGGCTTTCCATGTTGTGGACGCCCAGAATCCGAAGGTCCATCGATTGCTCCCGACAGGCCGAATGAGCCTCCCACGTCGGCGCCGAGCGCGCCGAAACGACAAATCAACCAACTCGTGGGAAAACCCAAGCTAGAATATTCTAGCATAGGGCTCATTCGTCGATGGAAGTAACAGTACGGTCACGTCTGAGCCATTTTACGGTTACCGCCGTCGCCGCAACGACCATGGCGCCGGCGATGATGACCGAGGTGCCGAACGTGCCCGGGTCCACTATCGTCGTGAACGATGGCCGAGGATTGATTTGAGACCGCCACGCGGCGTCCAATTGGTCGATGGTCAGCCCATAAGCGCCGAACGTCGCTTCACCGATTGTGTCTCCTTCGTCGATCGAGCGCAGGAGGTGGGACATGCGCTCGTCGCCGAAGTCTTCGATCATGAAATCAACGACACTCCAAGCCTGTGCGTAGAATTGGCGTACTTCGGAAGGCCTGCCGGGCACGGCGCCCATGCCATGCAGCGGCAGCAACGACCCATTGGACGCGGCGTTCGAAACCGTCGAATTTCGACCCGCGGCACCGTTCTCGAAGTACATGGCGAGCCCCTCGCCGAGCCACGACGGCATCTTCGCCAGCGGAGAGCCGATCACTTCATCGACGAACAGATGCGTCAATTCGTGAATCATGCCGTCGACGCCCAAACCGGAGAGGATGAATACATCGAAATTTCCATATGCGAACCCGCCGTAGAGGTTGCTGTCGCTGGCCGCTTGGCTAACGACAGGGAAGGTGCGCCCGGCCTCCGACCGGTTGTTGACGATCACGGCTTTCATCTTCTTGGACGGTTGCGACCCGAGAACCTCGGTGATGCGTTCGACCCGGTCGGCAACTTTTTCAGCCGCGTCTTCAACCGACGACAACGGCCTATCGTGCCAAAGTATCTCGACAGGCCCGGCGTCCAACCGTCGCCAGTCGTACTGCGGGTCCAGGTACTCAACGTAGTATCGCTCGGTTTCGAACTGGCTCCCGTCCGAACTCTTGAACAGGTAGTAATACTCGATCTCGACGCCTGACGGGATAAACGTGGTTCCGTTGGTCGTAATATCGAATTCGGCTGTCAAGATGCCGGATGTCCGCGCTGTCTTCGGATAGCCGTAGACTGAGGCGTTCTGACCGGCGATCCGATAGAAGAGCTGGATTTCATCCACGTTCACCGCGGCTTCGGCCTCGAGCGACATCACGATTCGCTCTGGAAACTCGATCCGATGCTCGGCCGTCACTATCCGCACCGCCGCCATCTGGTTGACGTCCGGATGCTGCGGTTGATTGGCTATCCCCGCGATGGCCGCCATGGCCAGCGCCAGCAGGCTAATTACCACTCTATATCCTCAAGGGTCGATTCGGCGGCGAAAACGGCTCCGCCGTCATATCCCTACTATTCTGATGGTCGAATGGGCCTTGTAGATGCGATTGATGTTCAAAAGCATCGCGGTGAAATCCTCGACATAGCGGGCGTTTTGCAATCCGCCGCCATCGACGCCCCTGATTCCGTTGATCGCGTTGGCCAAACCGATCACCATCGATTTGGCGTCTTCATCGTCGGCACAAACGATCACATCGGACTCGATTGAACTCTCTGGCTCCAGCAGATCCTCGGCGCTCACGTTTTGGAACGCCGCAACCACCGTTGAGTTAGGAAGCACCGCCTGCGCCTCCAACGCTGCCGAACCGTGATCGACTCGCAGCGCCGACGCCCTACCCCGTTTGAACTCGAGCGGGGCGACGACGTCAACGACGACTTTGCCTTCCAAGAGCTCGCGCAGCGAATCCAACGTTGCACGATGGCCTCCGTAAGGGACGGCGACGAATACGACCTCGCTGGCAAACGCCACTTCATCGTTCAGGCCGCCAGTTACGGAGTCCGGCGGCGCCAATTCAGCGACGCTGGCGGCGGCTTCGTCGGCCCGCTGTTTGTCGCGCGATCCGATGATGACCTTTTCACCAGCTAGAGCGAATCTCAGAGCCAATCCTCGGCCTTCCGGCCCGGTGCCTCCCAAAAAACCAATAACCACAGATATCTCCTGCCTGGTTGCGCATCCGCGTCACCTGCGTTATCTACATTCTACCTGACGATTTGGCGACGCCTCAGCCGATGCCTTCAAACGCGGAATCGAACGACTGACCGCTCCCGTTGCACGACCGCACGGGTTTGAATACAATGACGTCAGGCATCAAATCACATCTTAGGAGCGTCGCAATGGCCAATGTTACCACTGAGCGGATCAGGAACGTAGTTCTACTCTCGCATAGTGGGGCCGGCAAGACTATTCTTTCCGAGGCGATGCTGCTTGAGTCCGGCGTCACGAACCGCATGGGTCGGATCGAAGACGGAACCACCGCCTCCGATTATGAGCCGGAAGAGTCGAAGCGAGGCACAAGCGTCCAGACATCGGTGCTCAACATTCCTTGGCGCGATCACAAGCTCAATATCCTCGACACCCCCGGCTACGCGGACTTCCGAGGCGAAGTCGTCTCCGGCGTCAGAGTCGCCGACTCGGCGCTCATCATTGTTGCGGCCCAGGCAGGCGTGGAAGTCGGAACGGGCCAGATGTGGGACCTCGCAGAATTCCGAGGCATGCCTCGGCTAGTGTTGATCAGCAAGATGGATCGCGAGAACGCCGATTTCGATCGGGCGATGGACGGGTTGATCGAACGATTCGGCAGGCACCTGGTGCCACTCCAGCTCCCAATCGGATCCGAGGCGGATTTCTCCGGCGCGGTCAACGTGCTGGACCAAAATGCCGAGGTTCCTTCTGGCATGGAATCCGAGGTGGAGGCCGCCAGGGAACGCGTGATCGAAGCGGTGGCCGAGATCGATGACGACCTCGCCACCAAGTACCTCGAAGGCGAGGAGATCACCGAAGAGGAAATGAGGTCCGGCCTGGCTCAGGGCGTCCTCGAAGGCACGCTGGTCCCCGTATTGGTCGGGTCACCGCTCGGCGGTGTCGGCGTCGCTCAGGTCATGGACATGATCGTCGACTACCTTCCGGCGCCGAACCAAATCGGCGCGGTGACCGCAAACGATCCGGGCTCCGACGACACGTCCGAGCTCGATTGCGACAACGACGGTCCGTTGGCCGCCCTGGTGTTCAAAACCGCCGCTGACCCCTTTGTCGGCAAGCTGTCCTACTTCCGGGTGTACAGCGGCTCGTTCGACGGCGACGGCCAATACTGGAACGCGAACAAATCAGAAGCCGAGCGCGTGGCGCAGGTGTTTACCGTTAACGGAAAACAGCAAGAGACGGCGCCAGGCTTCGCCGCGGGCGACATCGGAGCGGTCGCCAAACTGGGGAGTGTCGTCACTGGCGACACCATCTCCACCAAAGACAAACCGTACACGCTCGAGGGACTGTCGTTCCCCCACCCCGTGTACCAGATGTCAGTCTCGCCGAAGACCAAGGCTGACGTCGACAAGATGACCAGCTCGCTGGCCAGAATCACCGAAGAAGATCCGTCGCTTGTGGTCGCCCGCGAGCCCAGCACCCTTGAGGTTATCTTGAAAGGCTTGGGCGATACGCATCTTGACGTCTCCGTAGAGAAGATGAAACGAAAATTCGGCGCCGAACTCGAATTGCAGATCCCTCGGGTCCCGTACATGGAGACAATCGTCGGGCGCGCGAGAGTCGAATACAGACACAAGAAACAGTCGGGAGGCCACGGCCAGTTTGGCCATGTGTGGATCGAAGTGGAGCCGTTGGCCCGAGGTCAGGGATTCGAATTCGACCAGAAGGTTGTCGGCGGATCCGTTCCGCGTGAATACATCCCGTCAGTCGAAAAAGGCGTTCGCTCGGCGCTCGTTGGCGGCGTAGTGGCAGGGTTCCCCGTGGTCGACGTGAAGGCAACTCTCGTGGACGGGAGCTTCCACACCGTCGACTCTTCGGGTGTATCGTTCGAAATCGCCGGAGGCCATGCGACCACCAAAGGGATGCAGGCCGCGAAGCCAATTCTCCTCGAACCCATCATGAAAGTGACCATAATTGTTCCGGACAGCTTCGCCGGCGACATCATCGGCGACTTGAACGGCAGACGTGGGCGAATCCAAGGCATGACGCCGAACGGCGACGGCACAACCAACGTCGCGGTTGAAGCGCCGCAAGCTGAGATGCTCACGTACTCCACGGATCTCCGGTCGCAGACGCAGGGCCAGGGATCGTTCTCAATGGAGTTCGATCACTACGAAGAGGTGCCAAATCACCTCGTCGACAAAGTTGTCCAGTCGACAAAAGAGGAAGAAGAAACTGCCGAAGCCCGGAGCTGACGCTCCGGACCGTCCACGTTTGCTTCTCGTCGCAACCGCCGATCCGCGCCTTCGGGTCACGACGCCCCTTATCTCCCGTGGCGTTTCGTGGTTGGGGCCGGGTTACGCTGATCTCTTGGTCCCCTTACGGATCGTGCCCGAGTGATCTCCCCGACCCACGACCTCACCGCGGCAACGCCAGCTCTACTTCCAATGCTCAATAACAAGGCACCCATCGCCTCGTGCCGATTTGCCCGAAAAGGTAGCATTCAGGAAACCCATCTACAGCGGTCGACTCGCCCAAGACGACACGACGCCTGCATCGGCGCTTGAGTCGGCCCGGCGATTGATTACGTTCTTCCCGTTCCGGTTTCTGTTGAACAGACGCCCAGTGCTCTGATAGCAAACACAACACGTCGCTGAATGAAACTATCCGCGCCGGAGTTGTGAATTCGGAAATGACAGGTGCAACGCACAGAATTGTCCTGGCGCCTCTCGTGAGCATCCTGTTGCTCTCGATGGCTTGTGGTGTCATCCCGTTTGTCGGTGACGACGATGGATCGAATGGCGATGGGAGTGGACTTGGCTTGTCCGATCGCCGCGCGCCGGGCGAAAAAGGCGATCCAGGGCCACGTGGACCCCGCGGGGAAAAGGGACCGCCCGGAGAACAGGGCATTGACGGTCTCAAAGGTGCGGAAGGTCCGGACGGCCCGCCTGGGCCAGACGGGCCGATTGGTCCCACCGGCCTACGAGGCGAGACGGGAGCCGGAGACCCAGGCCCACAGGGCATTTAAGGGCCAGACGGGCCGACTGGTCCTCCCGGACCCGTCGGTGAACAAGGCATGCAAGGCGAACAAGGCGTCACCGGCGCTCTGGGACCTATCGGACCTCAAGGACCACTGGGCGAACTAGGCCCGCCGGGAGAGACTGGTCCACCGGGCGAAACTGGACCGGCTGGCCCGACTGGATTGACCGGCCCGGAGGGGCCTCAGGGTCTTCGTGGAGCCGCGGGCGGTCCCAAGGGTGATACCTCCCCCGGGGGTCGCAAGGACCGCAGGGACCGGAAGGTCTCACCGGTAAAACCATCGTCAGTCAGACTGTCAGCGGCACAGCATCGGAGAAGTTCATAACCGTGCCCTGCCCTTCGGGAAGGGTAGTGACAGCCGGCGGATACGCCGCGTCCACCGACGATGTCAACGTACCGGTCAACCTCCCGCTCCTAGACGGGACTGGGTGGCGCATCCGAGCCATCGGCCCGGCCACCGAATGGGCCCTCGACGCGTACGCAATCTGCGCCAATCCGTGACGGCAGTCGCTCTGGCTTGACGGTGGAATGACGGCGACGAACCTGTAGACTCGGAAGCTGCACGGGCATGACCCAGTTGACGGCGCTCGACTGATCGGCCCTCAATCAACCGACGCTCAGCAGCCAATTATTCCTGGAAATTCTGCGAACACGACGTCAGGAGGAATCGTGACTATGGGCGAATCAGTAATAACCGACGAGACGAGAGCTCTTATCGGCAAGCCGTTGGGCAATTCATATGTAGCCGGCGAGGTCGATCGGTCTAGCGTCCAGAAATTCGTCACCGCGATCGGCAACCCAAATCCGCTATGGACCGACGAATCGTACGCCAAAGGAACCCCGATGGGCGGATGCATGGCGCCGCCGACGTTCATTATCTCGATCAGCCCGCAAGCGACGCTCCCCGACGGCAGCTCGCCAAACGAGGCTTGACCGCTGTCTCCTTCGAGAAACCGTTCAAGCAAGGCTTCAGCGCCGGTGACGAGTGGGAAGCCTTCAGGCCGATTCGACCAGGCGACGTGCTCACCGTGACGACCGTTCTCTGCGATCTGTTCGAGAAACAAGGACGGCCCGGCGTCGGACGGATGTTCTTCATCAGATACGACAACACGTTCCGAAACCAGCGCAATGAAGTGGTTGCGATATTGCGATTCACGTCCGTGAATTTCGAGGGTCCGACTGACTGAAGCCGGGTTTGAGCTGCATCGAATTACCTGGATCGTGCGACACGTCGAGACCCAATGAAAGGCTACTGCCATGACGCAACAACTATTTGACGAAGGCGTCGAAGTCGGTCAAGAACTTCCGGCAGTCACAAAAGAACAATCGCTCAAGACCATCGTCACGTACGCATGGGGCAGCAACGACCTCGCCGACGGTCATTACGAGTATAAGAAAGCGGTCGACCGAGGCCTCTCCGACGTGTTCGGTCAAGGCCCCAGACGGCCGGATACATGGGCCAGATGCTGAGCGACTGGTACACGCCAGGCGGCTTCCTCCGGAAACTCACGGCTCAGTATCGCCAAACTACTCAACCCGGGGACTTGCTGACGACCAACGGTGTCGTCACGAGGAAATACGAGGAAGACGGGCATAACTTGGTCGCGTGCGGCCTGTGGGTCGAAAATCAGGACGGCGGCAGGGTGAGCGTAGGCCAAGCGATCGTCAGTCTGCCGTTGCGAGAGGCCTAGGCATCCCGTCCTGGCACAACAAACCGGTCCTGCGCGAGGTTGGAAACTCAGACGCCGAGATCCAGGCGTTTCAAGGCGCTGGCGCGCTCGGTTCCGAGAACTTCAAGCGCTCGCACAAGGCGGCGGACTAGGTTCGTCCGAATTAGAAAGCGACTGCTCGCGCTTGTTGTGGCGTCAAACTAGCTAACAATTGTGGCTTCGCGACACTTCAGGGTCGCCAATTCGTCCATCGGTGAACGCAAGCGTCTGAGCGCCGGACCGTTTAAGCACCGAAGCGTACGGACGTATTAGCGGCTGATGCAGGCGAAATCGGCTTTCGGTGGTGAGCGCCTCAGACGGTTCGCATGCTCCTGTGACGGGCTGTTCATGCAAACCGATCGACGGTTCGGCGCTGACTACGACGGCGGCGGGCTCTCAGCGAGCGCGACCCGGTACGCCTCGGTGATCCGAGCGACTTCGGCCGTATCGACGCTGACCTCGCCGGCGCCGGTTGCTCGCAGCAGGTCGAACACATCCCATCCGAACACGTCGTTGGGCATCGTTTCGCCCCGGGGCACCATGTGGCAGTGGAAGTGGGGAGCGCTCTCGTTCATTGTCGCCGTGTAGATCCTGAGGGCGCCGGTGACCTGCTCCAGAACGCGTTCGAAGTGACGAAGCGACGGACCGAGACTCGCGGCTTCGCGATCGTTCAGATGTGCCGGGCCCGCCGCGTGGCGTTGCGTCACCAGCATCATCCAGCCGGGAACGCCAACGTCAGGGCCGATCTGGCGCACGATCCACAGATCGTGCTCGAAAACGGTGACGGCTTGGCTGTCGCTTTCGCCGGCATTGGTCTTGCAGATCCCACAGGTTGCATCGTACGAATCGTGCCGCATAATTTCCTTTCCCTGGCGATTGAATCGATTTATTGAACTTGCTTTGAACGGCAAGATCGATGTCCGTCCGTGTCGAAGATGCGAGGAGGGCCGCGCTCATTCGCAGCCCTCCCCTGCTTGTGGATTACTTAACGAAGCGGTTAATCGTCGTCGGCCGGGGCGAGTTCCCCTGCCATGTCTTCGATCGCCTGGTGGCCGTTGGTCGAGTGCTCGTAGTGCACTTTGATGGCCTCCAAATCGACCTCGTCTTCGCGCAGGAATCCGCGGCCGTCGTGGCGGTCGAACGGGAACGGCGGAATCTTCTCGAACCGTTCCTGGAACCGCAATCGGCTGGGCCGTCGGTCGTACGGGAAGCGGAACCGCTCGGCGTCGCCCGGCTCGACGACCACGAGATCGTAGTCACGGCTTCCCAGGCCGATGGCGTGTCCGGTGTTGATCGTCGCGACTTCGCTCTGGCCGTGGAACATGGCGGCCGACGCCTCGAACTTGGCGTCGCCGACGTGGTGAGCCTCCATATCCTCCGACGCAGAACCCGGGGAGCCCGGGGAGTGTCTGGCGGCGTCGACGCAGGCCATGTCGATGGCAACCGGATCCTTGCTGGCGAACACGCCCAGGTGCGGAACGATCGGCACGCCGGCGTAGTTTACGCAGTCGCACTTGGGCGACACGTCGATGGCCATGTTGATGAAGCCGACCTTGTCCGGGCCGACAGCCTTCATGGTTCCGAGGCAAGCGTCCGCGATGGCCGCATCGACGGCGTCGAAGTTGACGGAGCCGATGTCGATCAAGCCCTGCCCGGCCATGATGCCAGGGCAACCGGAGCAGCCGATGCACTTTTCGCGCTCCCATTCGATGTGATCGTCGAACACATGCCACAGGTTGAACGGGCAGCAATCCTCGAGAATCTGCCAATTGGGCGTCTGGGCCTTGCCCTTGAACCGCTCGGGATAGAAAGTCGCTGTGGCAGGGAAACCGTACTTCGGGTGGCCGCCCATGTGGACGTTGAATTTGCCGCGCTTGGACTGAGCGCCAATGCCCAGGTTCTTCAATGCGCCTCCGATGACGCCAACGCCATGGCCCTTGAAGTGGGTCAACGTGATCAACGCGTCGGCAGCGGCGATGGCCTGCGCGACATATGCCTCTTTGAGGATGTAGCCCTCGGGGATATCGACACGGTGGTCGCTGGTGCCGATGAAGCCGTCGGCGCAGATGAACGGGCAACCAAGGGCAGCGGACGTATATCCGTTTCGCTCAGCAGTCAGAAGTATGTCAATCTCGCTCGTACGCGATCCATAGGGCGAGTACGGCAGCGTCGTCGTGTCGCAAACAAACGGCCGGCCGCCGAGCTCCTTGATCCGGTCAGCGAGAGTTCGAGCGTACACCGGGCGCAGGTACGCGGAGTTGTTCCACTCGCCGCAGTGGACTTTGATCGCCACGATGTCGTTGGGCTTGATCATGTCTTCCAGCCCGGAGGCCTCGAACACGGTCAGCATCTTGGCCGGCAGAGCCGTCTCGGTCGATTCGGAGTGAGCATCCATGAAGTAGACGGGCGATTTCATTTACGACCTCCGTGGTGGATTAGGGGGTGGCAGGTTGCCCAAAGTCTAAGAGCGACCTTCCAACCTGTCAAGGCGTCGAAATGATCGCGATCCAATGAGACCGATTTAAGCGTCAGTGAGGCGAGATTTGGGCTGGATTCGATTGGAGTCGGCTACGCGGAACCAGGGGCTCGCGCGGTCGCGGCGCGCGAATGGTCCCACGGGCCGATCCACTCGTCCTTGATCTCCATGCCGAAACCAGGGGCGTCGGACGGGGTTACGTAGCCATCTTTCGGCATCGGCATCCCGGGTATCGGGCAGACCTCGTCCAGCGGGATGCCGCGATCGCTGCCCATCCAGTACTTGGCCATCGGCGACTCAGGCATCGAGATGGCAAAGTGCTGCCCCCATAGCGTTCCGGCAGCGGCGTGGGGAATCGTTATGACGCCAGCGGCCTCGCCGATCATGTAGATCTTCAACGTCTCGGACAAGCCTCCACACCAGGTCATGTCGGGCTGCAAAACGTCCACTGCCCTATTCTCGACGAGCTGCCGGAATGTCCAACGGCCGTGGTGGTCCTCGCCGGTGGCCAACGGGATCCAGTTGATGGTTTTCTTGAGTTCGATGTGCCCTTCGAGGTCCGTCGGGATCAGCGGCTCCTCCAGCCATCGCAGACCGTATGGCCGCAGCCGCTCGGCGAGCCGAATCGCGAACTCTACGTTGAAACTCATGACTGGGTTGTACATGAGCTCCGCGTTGGGGCTGACCTCTTCGCGCGCCCGGGCGATCTTGCCGTCGACGATGTTGATGCCTTCTATGCCCTCGTCGTAGCGCGCGGGGTTCGACACCTCGAAGTGCTTGAAACCGAGCTTCTTCGACCAGTCGAGGTCGTCGGACGTGCAATAGATCAGGATCTTGTCCCTGCACGGACCGCCGATGAGCCGGTAGACGGGCTGGTCCGCAGTTTGCCTTTCAGGTCCCACAACGCCAGATCGACGCCGGACTGTGCGACCGTCGCGAGTCCGCCGGCGCCGAATCGCTGAGTCGAGCACCACATCAGGTCGTTGAGATACTCGAGCGCCATGCAGTCCCGGCCTTCGAGCAACGGCGCGAAGTGGTAGTCCACGATCACCGCGGTTATCTCGCCGAACGCGCATCGCCCCAGTCCGTAGGTCCCGTCTTCGGCGGTAACCTGGACCCACACTGCGGCGCCCGTGTTCGCGCCGGGCATTGTGCCGTGAAGTCGCGAGAACTCCGGGTACTTGTTGATCGGCAGTGCGCGGCGTGTGTGGGTGTTCCAGTTGGGACGGTGCGATGCCGATTTCGGAGGCGTGTGGGGTATGCCGATCTCGACGGCTCTGGCCTGCTTGATCTTCATCGTGTCATCCTCGGTGTTGGTTTCCGGTCGTTGCCTATTCAGCGCCAACCGTCTTCATTGCGACGCTTGCCCATTCCCAGAGTCGTTGCGGCTTGTACTGGATCGTGCTGATGTCCTTCATCACGAACTCGACCGGGCAACCGAACCGAGCGCAGGCGTCGACGGTTTTTTGGATGTCGTGAGCGACCACATCCGGCTCCCAGGAATCGGTCACGAACACGGCAGGGTTGGGTTTGTGCGAGAACACGAAGTCGCCGCCGATCTTCTCCGCCCCGATCTCGACGTTCGACGTTGGGCTCATCGAGATCTTGCGCAGATTCGGAATCTGCCGGATGAGGTCGATCTTGTTGTGGAGCTCGTCGCAGCAGCCGTAGTAGACCAGCCCGAAGCGCGAGTACCACTTGTTCGCGTAGTCAAGCTCGAACTCCTGGTGCATAGCCGGCGAGACGCCGTCGAATATCTGGGCGGCGCCGTGGGTCCAGTTGTCGATCGCGCGCGGGTTTGCGGGGTCGTAGCCGTCGGCGGGCAACTCGTCCGAATAGCCGGGCGAGCACGGGATGACATTCTGGTTGAACGTCGAGGTCGTCGCGCGCAGCGGGCCAACGAGCCCCTGCTCCTCGAACTGATCGAGCATCGCCAGTCGAGCGTCCGTGTACCTGGACATGATCCGGTGCATGAGCTCGGGTTTGTCCGCGAGGTCGATGAGCATCTGCTGCGCACCGCGCCATTTCAGGATGTCGTCCCAGGCGCTGAACGCCGAGAAGTAACCCTGCATCTCGATTTCGATCACGCCGTCGAATATCTCGTGGGCCGTCTGCTCGGCCAGGGCCGTGCGCTCTTCGTCCAGCTCGTACTTCGGATGCACGATCTTCATGGCGTCTTCTTCGGTCGCCAACTGGTCGATGTACTGATGCGAGACGATGGTGTTGTTCGCGTCGATCGCGATGGTGTTCTCGACGACCTCGACGCCCAGCGCTCCCGCGGTCGGCGACGGTTGGTCGCCGTACTTGACGCCGCGGATCGCCTTCGGCACGTGCACCACCGGCTCGACGACCATGTCCGCACGCATGTGCTTCCAGGCGTACAGCGTCCGTCGGATCTTCGTCTCGAAGTAGCGACTGAACTCGTCTTCGGTTTGCAACGTGAGTTCGCCGTCGACGTCCATCTCGTGCCACGGGATGTTGTCGACCATCGCCATCGGCCGAACCGGCTTCAACCTGTTCAGCGCCTTCCACATCTCGATCTTTTCCCGCTGCACGGGCAGCGCGCCGATCTCGGCCATCCGCCCTGCGAGCTCACGCAGGATATCGCGGTCATTGGCGGTAATGTTCATATCGGTCTCCATATAACAAGGCTCGGCGTGAGCCACGATCACCGTGTTGGGTAGCATGCCTGGGCTGACATCTTGGAATTCAGACCGTATCACAAGGATATGGCTGTGGCGAGCGGCGGCGAAGTCGTTGGTTCTTGCGGGCTGACGGACGTTTCGAACAAGCGCAAAACGGCCAGACCGCTGCTGGTCAATCAGACCCGGACCATGCGGCGTCGGGTCATCATCTATCCGAGCCCGCGTGGACTTCGATCGTGTCGCTAATCGCCCCACGCGATCTCCGCGATGCGCTCGAGTTCGTTCGTGGCGACGACCGGGCACCCGAGCGCAATTGCGCGGTCTCGGAGCTCGATGCGGCGTTGGCCGTCGACGAACAAGCCGGTGTCGGCGAGGACGAACGGCATGCCCGACGCTCGAGACGCGTCGAGATCGTGCGTCGAGTCGCCGACGTACAAGCAGCTCGAGGCGTCCACGCCGAGTCGCTCAGCAGTCGTCGTCAGAATTTCCGGGTCCGGCTTCGGGCGGGTGACGTCGTCGGCTGTCAGCACTGCTTCGAAGTAAGAGTCGATGCTGTTGTGGAAGAGCACCCGGCGCGCCACACTCCCCGCGCCCATCGTCGCGATCGCCAATCGAAACTCGTCCTGTTTCAGTTGGCTGAGAAGTTCAACGACGCCGGGCAACAGTTTCGCGGCAGTCGAGTACTCGGTCTGAAGCGTGTTCTTCGCTTCGACCGCTGCGTCGATGCGTTCGTCCGCCCTCGCCTCGCCGAGGTCCCGGACCAGGAAAAACGACATGAGGTTCTGCGACCCGCCGCCGAACCTCCTTCGAACTTCGTCGTCGGACGCGACGATGCCGAATCGAGCCAGAGCTTCTTTCGTCGCCTTCAGCACCGGCGGCTGGCTATCCATGAGCGTTCCATCGAGATCGAATATTACGGCGTCAATCTGTCGGCTCATATGCGGCGTGAATTCCCTTCTGGCAACTTGATCCGGAGTTTTTCGGGCGCAACTTCTTCGCTGAAGGAAACGTAACATCTCGTGGGGGTGTCAATCGAGCCCATCACAGCGCGATTATCTTGGAATCCTGGGACGTGCACTCGTTCAGCGAGCAGTGGCCGCTGAACGATACAACGCCTTAGGATCGATCCGCGTAATCGGCCTCTGGTGTGCGGCACGTCCAGCGCCGCACCGTTAGCACTCGCAAGCGGCATCCCGCCCACGCCATCGGCGCTCTGACGCCGCGCTAGTTCGTCAGGACGTCGAATATGTTGCCGATCTTTCCGGAGGCGTTCAAGCGGTATACCTCCGTGTATCCGCAATCTGAGCAGGACACGGTGGCGAATTTTTGGTTCTGGAGGTTGAGGAATCGAGACAAGCCCGAACCCGTCGTCCTGATCTCTCCGGCTTCGTAGCGAGTTCCTGAACACTTGTCGCAGGCGTATTTTCGCTTGTTCACGGCATTCTCCTCGGGCTCAAAGCGGTCGTTTGACCATCAGTTTACCACCGCTCGATTTGAGCATCTGTGTACCAACATCGCTCGACGCGTCGTCGAGTCCAGTTGGCATAAAAATGGTTCCACGGAATCGGCCTCATGGTCATTGTTTTTTGAGTCGTAGGGGCGGGCTTCAATCCCGCTCGCGTCTTTCGCTCGTACGCATGCTGGTTTTGCGCTATCAGCACCCATTGCCACGCGATCATCGCCTTATCCATAGCCAATGACTCATCGGGCGGGGTTGGCACCCGTCTCTATTTCACCGAATGGTTCGAGCCGTTCCTCAACGCGACGACGCCAGTGCATCCTTACTCGACTTAACGCGTATTCGCCA
>Ga0187833_10000367_pt1 | contig 51975 bp, 46 predicted proteins | sample ETNtaG_37_FD_167968 | JGI IMG/M metagenome (GOLD analysis project Ga0187833, IMG submission 167968) | Marine microbial and viral communities from oxygen minimum zone, Eastern Pacific Ocean - ETNP2014_SV_400_PacBio MetaG (Illumina Assembly) | ecosystem: Environmental > Aquatic > Marine > Hypoxic...
CTTTGCTCATATTGCTTAAAATAGAGCCTTTTTTTGGAATTCGAGATATTGCGCCTTTAATTTTTCCTCCAATTACAAAAACTCTTCTATCTCCATTTTTTATTTCAGGGAGGAATTTTTGTATCATAATGTGTTCATTTTTTTTTATAAAATTTTGGATTATCTTTTTATTAAAGTGATTTTTGATTAATAGTATATCATTTCCACCATATCCGTGAATTGGTTTGATAACAATTTTTTTGAACCTTTTAAAAAATCTGAAAATGACCTCCATGTCTTGAGTAAAAATTGTAGGAGGCATAAATTTAATAAAATTCGTTGAATATAATTTTTCAGAAATATCCCTAACAGATTTTGGATTGTTAATTACTTTTACTTTTTTTGGAAGTTTTTCTAACAAATAAGTGGCAGTGATGTAATCCATGTTGAAAGGTGGATCCTGTCTCATTAAAATTATTTTTGCTTTTGAAAGATCTAAATTTGTTTTTCTTTTTATTTTATAAAATCTTTTACTGTTTTCGATAAATGAAATTTCATCACATTTGGCTATGACCTTATTTTTAATATATGTTAGATTTTTCGTTCTATAGTAATATATTTGATAATTTCTTCTTTGAGCTTCAAGTGCCAGCAAAATGGTTGTATCAGTTTTTGGATTTAGATTATTTAAACTATCACCTTGAATAGCTAAGATTTTAGTTTTCATACAAGTAGTTTAGATCCTTATCATCTTGAAATTTGCTTAGCATTAATTCGGCATTTGTTTTATTAGAGTTTAAAATTTGATTTATATTATTTAGGTAGATTGTTTCATTCTTTTTACTTTTGTTTAATTGATTTCTTTTTTCTAGCCCTTTTTTTGCTAATTTAAAAAATATTTTAATCCATTCACCAATATTTTTTCCTTCGAGTTCAGTTCTTAATCCTTTCTCGGGCGCTTTAATGTAAGCATTTAGCAGATTTTTTTTATTCCACTTTGATACGATCTCAAGCGACTCTTCAAGATTTCCATACAAAAGTCCAACAAAGAATGCGGGAGCATTGCATAGGCAGTCCCAATCACAGGTATCAATTGATCTAATTTCGATATATTGTTTAAGTCTGTTTTCAGTAAAAATTGTACCCAAATGATTTGATAAATCGTTTTCATCGGGTAATTCGTAGTTGATTTCATCCAATTTACCATTCATAAAATCTTCAAAATTTTTACCATTTACTCCAACATAATTATTTTTTCTTTGAGCAAATAAAATAGGAACCTTCATTATGAATTTTGCATATTTTTCAAAATCCATATTATCTAAGAATTCAATGGGCAAACCTCCCCTCGAAGTTTCCTGCCAAACTTTGGATCTGTATGAATAATAATTGCTATTTTTTTTCTCAACAATTGATGAATTAGCAAATAATGCCGTAGATAATGGTACTAAATAACAGCTAAGTTTAAATTTTTTTGTGAAGTCTTCTTCTGAGCAATAGTCAAGATTAACTTGTGTTCCACAAGTCCTATACATCATATCTAAACTTAGTCTGCCATTTTTTGGCATTTCTTTTGTCATTATTTCATATCTTTTTTTTGGATTGCCTGGAATTTCATTCAGTTTTGAAATTGGATCAAAACCAAGTGATACAATTCTAAGATTTAGCTTAGAGCTTATTTGTTTCAATTCAAATATATAATCGTGTGCTTCTTTACAAATTTCATGAATATTATTTAATTTTGCACCCGATAATTCAATTTGATTTCCAGGCTCAAGGGTAATTTGTTGATCATTTTTTTTTAATGCGATTATATCATTTCCTTCAAAGATTGGATGCCAACCAGAATTCTTAAACAAATCAAATATTTTATTGATAGTTTGGTAATCTACTCTTTTTCTTAACTTGTTAAAGATGAATTTTTCATGCTCAACTCCTATTTTAAGATTATTTTTATTTTTAATTCCCCCTTTAAAGTATTGAATAATATTTTCCTTAGTGGTTATCATTTAGTTAATCAAATTTTCTAATAAAACTCTTAATAATAGCAATTTAGAAACTATTTGACATCATATATAACACCAATTACCTTTCTCCAAGGAAAGATAAAAAAGAAAATTTATGTCGACAAAAGGGTTAATAGAAAGATTAAACAAAGGTCCAGTAGTTTGTGCAGAAGGTTTTTTGTTTGAAATTGAAAGAAGGGGATACATGTCGTCAGGACAATTTATTCCCATGGTATCTTTGGAGCATCCCGAAGCTTTAGAAAATCTTCATAGAGATTTTCAACATGCAGGCTCTGATATTGTTCAAGCATTTACTTACAATGGACATCGTGAAAAAATGAGAGTGATCGGCAAAGAGGAGCTATTAGAGCCCTTAAATAGAGCGGCTTTAAAAATAGCAAAGAATGTTGCAATAAGTACCCCAAAAGGAATCGAACCTAATTTGATGGCTGGAAATATTTCAAATTCAAATATTTGGAAAGAGAATGATACTAAATCAAAATTAGAAGTTGAAAAAATGTTTACAGAAATGGTTGGTTGGGCTGTTGAAGAAGGTGCGGATATATTAATTGGAGAAACTTTTTATTATGCTGAAGAAGCTTATAAGGCTTTAGAGATAATGAAAAAAACAGGCCTTCCATGTGTTATTACAATAGCACCCATGGGTGAAAATATAATGAGAGATGGGGTTTCCATTGTTGATACTTGCAAAGAATTGGAGCAGCTTGGCGGAGATGTTGTTGGAATGAATTGTTTTAGAGGTCCAACTACCATGATGCCCTACTTAAAAGAAATTAGAAAAGCTTTGAAATGTCATGTTGCTGCTTTGCCCATTAATTTTCGTACAACCGAAGAACATCCAACCTTTTTTAATTTACCAGACAATAATGGATGTACATGTCATTCACCTCATAAAACATCATTTCCTACAGCCTTAGATCCTCTTCAATGCAATAGATATGAAATTGGTAAATTTGCAAAAGAAGCTTTTAGCCTTGGTGTTAATTATCTAGGTGTTTGTTGTGGAGCTAATCCAATGTTAATTAGAGAAATAGCAGAATCGGTTGGATTAAAAGTTCCTGCTAGCAAATATAGAGAAGATATGTCCACTCATTTTTTATTTGGAACACATGAAAGGATTCCAGAACATCAAAAAGATTATCAAGATAAAGCTTAATCATAATTCTATTGTAATTCCAAGTCTTTCAGCGACTTCTTGATAAGCTTGAATTAAATTTCCTAGATCCTTTCTAAATCTATCCTTGTCCAATTTCTTTTCACTTACCACATCCCATAATCTGCAAGTATCAGGACTTATTTCATCCGCTAACAAAATTTCTTTTTTTCCATCTATATTGGTTCTTCCAAATTCCAATTTGAAATCTACAAGTTTAATTCCTACATTTTTAAACATAGTTTGCATAAAATTATTTATTTTTAAGCACTGGTTGCTAATTAAATCAAGCTCATCAGATGAGGCCCAATTAAATTCATCAATATGTTCCCTTGCAACAAGAGGGTCTCCCAGTTCGTCATTTTTGTAACTGTATTCGAGAAGTGGCTTTGTTAATACAGTACCATCTGTAATTCCTAATCTTTTTGTTAAAGAACCGGTTGCAATATTTCTGACAATAAATTCTAACGGAATTATTTCTACCATGTGAACTAGTTGTTCGCGTTCACTTAGGCTTTTTATGAAATGAGTTTTAATGCCAATCTGGTTAAGTTTTATAAAAATATGTTCTGATATTCTGTTGTTGAAAATTCCCTTTCCTTCAATGGTAGATTTTTTCAGGTTATTGAAAGCAGTCGCATGATCTTTAAAATACTGGATGGCAGTATTTTTTTCTGTTCCTTTATATAGAATTTTGGCTTTTCCCTCGTAAATTTTTTCTCTTTCATTCATAAATGTTTTTTTGATTTTATTATTCTTTAGGTTTTTCAGGCACTGACTTTTCCATTTTTTTTATGTATTGATCAAGTTTATTGGCAACCGAACTATCCTCTAAAGCAATGACCCTGATTGCAAAAAGTGCGGCATTTTTTGAGCCAGCACTGCCAACAGCAAAAGTTGCTACCGGAACGCCAGATGGCATTTGCACTGTCGACAAAAGGCTGTCTAGTCCAGACAATTTACTTTCCATGGGTATTCCTAATACCGGAAGCGATGTATGAGCTGCGGTAACACCGGCTAGATGTGCTGCACCGCCCGCAGCAGCCAAAATAACTTTTATGCCTCTTTTTTTAGCATTTGTTGCAAATGTTTTATGGCGGTCAGGAGTTCTATGAGCCGAGATGATTTTGCACTCATGCGGGATCGAAAATTCTTCTAATATTTTACTAGCAGGTTTTACGGATTCCCAATCAGACTGGCTGCCCATAATAATGCTTACTACCGGATTTTTTTTGTTACTCATGTTAAATGTTTCCAGCCAATGTCATTTCTATAATATCCACTTTTCCAATCTATTTTATTTATTACATTGTAGGCTTTATTTCTAGCCTCTTTCAATGTTGATCCCAGAGCACTTATTGACAATACTCTTCCTCCCGTAGCCAGCCAGTGATCTTCATTCTTTTTTGTACTTGAATGAAAAATATATTGCGATTTATCGACTGTGATTTTATTTACTCCACTAATAATAGTATTTTTTTCATATGATTCCGGGTAACCTTTGGATGCCATAACAACATTTATACAGAAATTAGTGTCCCACTCCGGAGACTTCAATTGATCCAATCTCCCTTTGCTGGATGCTAGTAATAAATCTAATAAATCTGCCTTTAATCTTGGTAAAACTGCCTGAACTTCAGGATCACCAAATCTGACATTGATTTCGAGCAACTTTGGTCCGTATTTTGTAAGGATTAAGCCAGCGTAAAAAACACCGGAAAAAAAGATATTGTTATGTTTTAGATCGTCAATCACAGGTTTTACAAATTTTACGACAAAATCACTTATTTGGTTTTGTTTAATAAAAGGCACAGGACTATAAGCTCCCATACCTCCTGTATTTAGACCTGTATCACCTTCACCAATTTTTTTATGATCTTGTGCTGTTGTTAATGGCAGAATAAATCCATTGGCATCTACCAGGGCAAAAAAACTAATTTCTTCACCTTCCAGAAATTCTTCAATTATAATATTTTCTCCCGAGGCGCCAAATATTCTTTTTGACATTATATTTTTTATAGTTTTCGCTGCCTCGTTTTTATTTTTAGCAATAATTACTCCCTTTCCGGCAGCCAAACCATCAGCCTTAATGACAATTGGAAAGTCAACCGTATCTAAAAAATCCATCGCTTTTTTTTCATTATCGAAGGTAGAGTATTTTGCCGTAGGAACATTATGTTTTTTACATATATTTTTCATAAAAATTTTTGAAGATTCAAGCTGAGAGGAAGCTTTGTTGGGGCCAAAAACTGCAATTTTTTCTTCACATAATTTATCAACAATTCCATTGCTTAGAGGCAGTTCTGGTCCCACGACAACAAAATCAATTTTATGTTCTTTACAAAAATCAACAACATCATCATTATTCATAGGATCGATTTTAAAACAGTCGGCTATTTCTTGAATCGAGTCACTGCCGGGAATACAAAATAATTTATTACAAATTGGGGATTTATTTATAAATATACACAACGCATGTTCTCTTCCACTGCTGCCAATAACAAGAACTCTCATTAATTTTTTACTCTGATCATATTTGATGCAATCTGATTTAGTGCTTTGGGATAAATTTCATGTTCCCTCTGGAGTATTCTATCAGAAAGACTTTGTACACTGTCATTTTGCATAACTTTTATCTTTTCCTGTAATATAATTTTACCACTATCAACTTTTTCATTTACAAAATGTACAGTACAGCCGGTAAAAGGTGCCCGTTCGTCTATCACTTGTTTTTGTGGATTCAAGCCTTTATTTTTAGGAAGGTAGGACGGATGTATATTGATAATTCTATTCTGCCACTTGCTTATAAAGTTTTTGGATAATATTTGCATAAACCCTGCCAAACATATTATTTCGATTTTGTAATTCAATAATACTCTTTGAGCATTGCTCTCAAACTGAGGTTTGTCGAATTTTTTTTTATCAAATACCTCAACGGGAACATTATAATTTTTTGCCAAACCAATTCCTGGGGCAAGTTCATTATCCGATATGACAACTGTGATTAATGCAGAAAAATTTTGATCTCCTGTAGATTTTATTAACGATTCCATATTACTTCCTCTGCCAGAGATAAATATAGCTGTCTTGATTTTCTTTACTTTATTATACAACGTGCCTCATTTTTTTTACTTTTTATAATTTGACCAATGATAAAAAATTCCTCTTTTTTATTTTTAAAAAATCTTTGGGTCTTTACCAAATCTTTTTTGGAAATTATTAGAGCCATGCCTATTCCACAGTTGAAAGTTGATAGCATTTCATGATCGTTTAGTTTTGAAATATTTTTGAACCAGGAGAAAAGATTATCCTTGGGTAAATTCTTTGAATCTAGCTTAACAGATAATTTTTTTGGCACTATTCTTGGTAAATTTCCTATTATGCCTCCACCGGTAATGTGGGCTATTCCCTTAACGTCTATAGATTTAATAATTTGAACTATTAGATTATAATAAAGTTTTGTAGGTCTTAAGAGAGTGACAGCAAGACTTTTGTCATTTGATTTGAACGGGGGTTTATCATTAAGAGAAATATTCTGTTCTTTGATAACCTTGCGTATCAATGAATAACCGTTTGAATGAAAACCTGAAGAAGGAAGACCCAGTACGATATCACCAGGCTTGATCCTGTTCATTTTTGGTAGCATTTTTTTCCTTTCAACTGCTCCAACACAAAAGCCTGCTAAATCAAAATCTTTGCCCTTATAAACTCCCGGCATTTCAGCGGTTTCACCTCCAATTAATAAACATTTATTTTCCTTACATGCTGCTGCTATGCTCTTAATTATTTTAATAAATGAAGATCTTTCTATTTTACTCGAGGCAAAATAATCCAAAAAAAACAATGGTTCCGCCCCATGACAAATTATGTCGTTAAGACACATTCCTACCAGATCAAAACCAAGACCATCTAATTTGTTCACAGATATTCCCAAGATAGTTTTTGTTCCAATTCCATCAGAAGATGTGACTAAAATGGGATCTTTATATTTACACATCTTTAAATCAAACATGCCGCCAAAACTACCAATTTTTCCCATTTTACCCGGTCGATTTGTTTTTGAACACAAAGGGACTATTTTTTTAATCAGTTTATCTGCTGAAAGAACATCAACACCTGCTTCTTTATAAACGGCCATAATTAATTTTTTTTGCTATAAGAGAATCTACGAATGGCTTTTATAACACATTTTTGTTTATGATCCTATTTTGTAATATTTTATAAAATTAAATGTATTCACAAATTCAAATTTTGAACAAATTCAAAACTGGACGCGAAAAAAATTTACAATTATTTTTTGGAAAGAGTTTAATTAAAAATATTAAAATTTGTGATATTTATAGATTTAATGGAAATTTAAATAAAGATGATTATTCGCTCGCGTGTGAGTTGCTGTCAAATCCAATTTCTCAACAGGTATTCTCTAAAAAGAACACTGAAAAAATATTAAAAAAATTTGGAAATTTTTCATGGATTCTAGAAATAGGGTACTTGCCAGGTGTGACAGACAATCTTGGAAATACAGCAACTGAAATTATTTGTGAAAAACTTAATTTGAATCAAAATGATTTTAAAATTCGTAGTTCTCAACTGTATTTATTATTAACCAGCAATAAATCAATCATAAGCGATGTAGCCAAAGAATGTTCCAATTCTTTGGTAAATAAAATCACTCTTAAAAGTTTTAAAGAGTTTGTTAAAGGTAAGAATAATTTATCAGAACAGCACATTGATAGTTTGGAAAACAAATTTATTACAAAGTCTGTCAATCTTAATTTGAGTGAATCAAGTTTAAAAAAAATTGCCAAAGAAGGAATAAAAGATGAAAAAGGTAAACGCAGAGGCACTCTTGGTCTGGACGTTCAATCACTTAAAGCTATTAAAAATTACTTTGATAGCAAAGGAAGGAAACCCAAGGATATTGAAATTGAAACATTGGCACAAACTTGGTCAGAACATTGTAAACATAAAATTTTTTCATCAAGAATTGATAATGTGAAAAAAGGTTTATTCGATACTTATATTAAGGGAGCGACCAGAAAAATAATCAAAAAAAGAAAAGATAATTTCTGTGTATCGTTATTCTCGGATAATGCAGGTGGAATTAGTTTCGATAAAAAATGGGTAGTTTGTCATAAGGTTGAAACACACAATACCCCATCTGCTCTAGATCCATTTGGCGGAGCACTTACTGGTATTACTGGCGTTAACAGAGATTGTATAGGTTTTGGTAAGGGGGCCAAACCAATTGGCAATACATATGGTTTTTGCTTTTCCAATCCAAATAGGGACCGTACGTTATACAGGTCAAAAAATGGGAAAGATGAATTATTATCACCAAGGTTTATAATAAACGGAGTAATTAGCGGCGTAAAAGTTGGAGGCAATTGTTCAGGAATTCCAACTCCACAGGGTTTTGTTTATTTTGATGACGGATATTCTGCGAAACCTTTGGTGTTTTGTGGCACCGTAGGACTAATACCAAAAAAAATAAAAGGTAAATCCGCACATATTAAGAAGGCAAGACCCGGGGATAATATTCTTATGGTTGGCGGAAGAGTTGGAAAAGACGGCATTCATGGAGCAACATTTTCTTCAGAAGAACTAGATACTCTAAGTCCTGTTACTGCAGTGCAAATAGGAGATCCAATTACCCAAAAAAAATTTTCAGACGCAATCATTAGGGAGCTTAGAGATAAAGATTTATATAATAGTTTAACTGATAATGGGGCAGGTGGCCTTTCTTCATCAGTTGGAGAAATGGCAAAAGAATCAGGGGGATTTATTGTTGAACTTGATTTGGTTCCATTAAAATATCCAGGTTTGCAACCGTGGGAGATATGGATTTCAGAATCACAGGAACGAATGACCATGGCTGTTTCATCAAAAAATCTTAAAAAAATAATTCATTTATTAAATAAACGCGGTGTTGAAGCTACAGTAATAGGAAAATTTATTAAGAAAAATAAAGCAATCGTTAGATACAAAAAGAATGAAATTCTTAATATGGATATGAATTTTCTCCATGAGGGATATCCGAGGAAATTTCTTAAAAGCAAGAAACCCTTGTTCATTCAAACAAGGTCAGTTCATATAAAAACAAAAAACTATAAAGATACTTTATTAAAAATATTATCTAGTCCAAATATTACTTCTAAAGAATTTATCAGTTCTCAATATGACCATGAAGTTCAAGGTACTTCCGTTATTAAACCACTCCAGGGTATTGGTAAAGTTTTTTCTGATTCAACGGTCATAAAACCTCTCTTTAATTCAAATAAGTGCATAGGTCTGTCCCAAGGTATTTATCCAAATTATACAAATATTGATGCATACAATATGGCCGCTTGTTGTATAGATACCGCAATAAGAAACCTTATAGTAACAGGATGCGATCTATCAGCTATAGCTCTTTTAGATAACTTTTGCTGGTGTAGTCCGGAAAATTCTGAAAAACTTTATCAGTTAAAAATGGCAGCAAAAGCTTGTTACGATTTGTCATTGGTTTTTGAAACTCCATTTATTTCTGGAAAAGACAGCATGTATAATGATTTTAATGGCTATGATAAAAGAAATAGGAAAATTAAAATTTCAATTCCACCAACACTTTTAATTTCTTCTATTGGCATAATTAAAAGTTATAATAATTTATTAGCGATAGTGCCGCAGGCTGTTGATGATCTTATATATATTATAGGTAAAACAGGTAACGAAATGGGAGGATCTGAATTTGCAAAGATCTTTGCTATTTACGATAATAAGATTCCACATGTTTACAAAGAAACCGCAAAAGAAAATTATAATTGTTTTTCAAAAGCCAATCAGAATAAATTAATTACTTCAGCTATTAGCGTAGGAATTGGTGGCTTGGGCATAGCTTTATCAAAGATGGCAATTGCTTCACAAAAGGGACTAAAAGTAAGTTTGAGCAATATCAATATAATTGACAAGAAAATAGATAGTAATCATATTCTTTTTTCTGAGTCACAAAGCAGAATAGTTGTTACTGTTAATCCTTCCAATAAAAGTAAGTTTGAAAATTATTTTAAAAAAAATCAGCTATCTCTTGTTGGAAAAATCATAAAAAGTAAAAAAATAATCTGCACGATGCATAACAAAAATGAATTTGAAGTTGTTATCAGTTCGTTAAATAACAAATATAAACAGGATTTATTTAATTGATGAGAGCTTTGGTTTTATCAGGATACGGAATTAATTGTGAAGATGAAACTCTTAATGCATTTAAAACCGTAGGGATTGGCGGTGCTATTATTCATGTTAATGACTTAATTGAAAATCCAAAAAAACTAATAAATTTTCAAATTCTAGCCTTACCCGGTGGTTTTTCATATGGAGATCACACTGGTTCTGGAAACGCAATGGCACACAAAATTAAAAATAATTTATTTGAATATATAGTTAATTTTATCGAACGGGATAAATTGGTTATCGGTATTTGTAACGGATGTCAAATTTTAATTAATCTCGGAATTGTTCCAGCTTTGGAAGGATATAAAAAAAGAGAGGTTGCGTTGGTAGAAAACGATGTTCCAACATATCAATGCAGATGGATAAAATTAAAAGTTACTAACAACAAAAGCCCTTGGTTAAAAAAAATTAAATATTTAAATTTACCCGTAGCACATCAAGAAGGTAAATTTTTTGCAGATAAAAAAGTTATGATAAAATTGAAAAAAAAAAAATTAATAGCATGTAAATACGTAGATAATTATGGCTTTTTAGCTAAAGAAAAATTTCCTCACAATCCTAACGGATCAATAGAAGATATAGCTGCCATTGTTAATTTGAAAGGAAATGTATTGGCAATAATGCCTCATCCCGAAAGAGCGCTTTATTTCTTGCAGAAACCAGATTGGATTATTGAAAAATATAAAACAAAAACAAAACTATATGCCGACGGTTATAAAATTTTTATGAATGCTTATAAATACTTTAAATAAAATTAAATTTTACTTTTACCATATAAATTTAATTTTTTTGATTACTGCTTAAAAGAGATAGTTGTGTAACCTTATTGCCCCCTAGATTATCAATTGGTTTAACGGGGTAGTCTCCAGTAAAGTAATGATCAGTAAATTGTGGGTAAAGATCGTTTCTTTTGTCAAATCCCAAGGCTTTATAGAGTCCACTTAAGGACAAAAATTTTAAGGTTTTTGCATTAATAAACTTGCACATTTCTTCAGTTGTATTATTTGCAGCTAATAGTTCTTTTTTTGTGGGTGTATCAACTCCATAAAAATCAGGAAATTTTATTTCTGGGCAAGCGATTCTAACATGAACTTCTTTTGCACCGGCATCATATAACATTTTTACTATTTTATGACACGTTGTTCCTCTTACTAAAGAATCGTCTATTAAAATAATAGATTTATTTTTTAGTGAAGATATATTTGCACTTAATTTTAACTTTACTCCAAAGCTTCTTATGCTTTGAGATGGTTCTATAAAGGTTCTTCCCACATAATGATTTCTAATTAACCCTAATTCAAAATTTTTTCCAGTTTTTTGACTATATCCAATAGCAGCAGGTATTCCTGAATCAGGAACAGGAACTACAATGTCTGCATTAACATGAGATTCTTTTGCCAGCTGATATCCAAAATTTTTTCTATATTCATAAACACATTTATTATTCAATATACTATCTGGCCTTGAAAAATAGATATATTCAAAAACACATGGTCTAGCTTTTTTTTTGGGAAAAGGTTTAATACTTTTTATATTTTCATTTTCGATAACTACTATTTCGCCGTTTTCGATTTCTCTAATAAATTTTCCACCAATAATATCGAGTGCACAAGTTTCAGATGTAAGTATATAAGAGTTTTTTAGTTTTCCTAATATTAGCGGTCTAATTCCAAAGGGATCCCTCGCGCCGATTAAAATATTGTTTGTAAGCATTACCAAGGAATATCCACCTTGTATTTGAAATAAAGCGTCTACAATTTTGTCGATCATTAATTGTCTTTTTGATTTTGCTATAAGCTGAACAATAGTTTCTGTATCGGATGTGGTGTGAAAAATAGCACCATCTTTTACAAGTTTTTCTCTTAAAGTGATAGCATTGGTTAGATTCCCATTGTGCCCTAGGCTTATTCCTCCACCATAAAGATCTGCAAAAAAAGGTTGAATATTCCTTAGAGTTGTTTCTCCTGTTGTCGAGTAACGGTTATGTCCAAGCGCAAATTTGCCAGGTAATCCCTTTATAACCTTTCCTTTCGTAAAATTGTCTCCCACTAAACCCAGTCTTTTTTCAGAATGAAAATTTTTTCCGTCAAAAGATACTATTCCACAACCTTCTTGTCCTCGGTGTTGAAGTGCATGCAATCCAAGAGCAGTTAAGGTTGAAGCATCTGGATTATTACTTATTCCAAAAATTCCACATTCTTCTTTTATTTTTGGATTAAATTTTTTCAATTTTTTCTTTTGTATCATCGTAATATTCATCACTTTTTGGGAAACCTTCGATTAATAGTTCACTTCCTTTATATACTATTTCGAAAGAATAGGTACCTTCTGACTTTACTGGCCAATTTTTGTGTGGATAAAACCAATTAAGCAAAGAAAAAATACATACACAAAGTACATATCCTTTAAAGATTCCGAAAATTAAACCAAAAGTTTTGTCAACAGCTCCAAGGCCTGTCCAAGTTACAGCGCGACCAATAGCCTTGCCTATATTAATTATCACAAATAGAGAAACTATATATATAAAAATTCCCAAACCCACATCAGCAATGAATTTTGACTCTATGTAGTTTTGTATCCAGGGTGCTAATTTTGGCACTAGGATGATTGTTATGATTAAAGCAAGCAACCACTTTGAAAACGATAATAGACTTAACGTAAATCCTTTCGCGGCACATTGCGCCATAGAATAGACAGTAATTAAAAAAACTATGAGATCAAATGCCGAAATATTATTTTGTATAAATTCTAGCAAACTATCCATTACTAAAAGGTTTTATTAATAAAATTAATTTTGGTAAAAGCGTTAAAACTGATATTAAAGCTAACAACATGGCTATACCTGTAAAGATACCAAAATAAATTGTAGGTATAAAATTTGATAAAAACAAAATAGAAAAACCAAAAACAATTGTTATCGAAGTATTCAAAATAGCAATACCTACTGTTGAATGACATTTATCAATTGTTTGATTATAGTTGTTGTTTTTTTGAAATTCTTCCCTGAATCTATATATATAGTGGATGCTGTTATCTACAGCAATTCCTATGGTTATTGCAGCTATAGTAATTGTCATCATATCTAATGGAATTCCTAATAAACCAATAATTCCTAATATAAAAAATGCAGCGATAAAATTTGGTACTACCCCAATAAATGACAATGTTAGGTTTCTAAATAATACTAGGAACATTATGAATATTCCCGCCATTACAAATCCCAATGTTAAAATTTGAGATTTAAATAAACTTTGTAATAAGTTATTAAATAGTATTAGCACTCCAGCTAATTTAAATTCTTCTTTTTTAAAACCAAGTTTGTTTTCTAAATCGTTGTTGATTTTTTTGATTAATTCGTTTCTTCTTAGATTTTCCTTCGAGTCTTTTATTCTTAAATTAATTCTTGCTTCATTGTCTTCTACTGAAATATAGGGATCAATAATTTCCGTCTTTATTGCATGAGGTAATTTAGTATATAATATCCCAAGTTCTAAAGTTTCTAATTTTTTACCATCATTTAATTGTTCGCCCACCTGAACTATAGAAGAAAAAGACAAAACCTTTCCCACTTCTTCTAAATTTTCTAAATAATTGTGAACAACGTTAATTTTATCAATTTTGTCTCTTGTAAACCAATATTTTTGATCATTTTTATTCTCTTCGTCATCCCAACTTTCAAATTCATCATCATCAGAGCTTATTTTTTTTTCTTTTTTTGGAAATTTAATTATGATGTCCAATGGCGTTGTTCCTCCAAGCTTATCATCAATTAATTTCATTCCCTTGTATATTTCAGTTTTTTCATCAAAATAATTTATGAAACTGTTTTCGACTTCTAACTTACTAATTCCTATTACGCTAAGAATAATTACTAAAAAAGTTATTCCAAAAATTAATTTGGTATTTTTTTGTGAAATTTTACTTAAAGTACTAGTAATTTTTGATTTACTTTCATCTTTTATAATTAGTGTATTTTCTGTTATAAAATTTAAAGTTGTCGGCAATAATGTAAAAGTAATAATAAAAGAAGTGATTAGCCCAAGTGTCATCATCCATCCAAAGTCTATGATAGGCTTAATGTCACTAAAAATTAAAGACAAAAAAGCGCAGATGGTGGTTAAAACTGTATAAAGAATTGGCCAAAACATTTTTTGCGAAGTTTTTAATATAGCTTCACTATTACTTAATTCTGGATAGTCTCTTCTTAATTGTAGATACCTTACACTCATATGTATATTCATTGCCATTGTTAGTATGAGCATAAGAGCAATAAAATTTGATGAAATTACCGTTACTTTCCATCCAAGTAATCCCAAAAGTCCCATCATTATTAATACAGAAAAAAAACAACTATTTAATGGAACAATTACCCATAATATTTTTCTAAAAATAAACCAGAGTGTGGCAACAATAAACAAAAATACTCCAGCTCCAAAAACCATTATATCGTTTTTTATAAATGTCATCATGTCATCTGCAATCATAGGAATTCCACCCAAATGTATTTTTGCGGAACTTTGATGATTTTTAATAATATTTCTAATTTCTAGAATATTTTCATGATTTTTTTTTTTTAGAGAATCTTTATAAATTTCGAAATCATTTAAAAAGTTAGAATAATTTTTTTTTTCTTCTAAATTAAAATCTTCAGTTATAGATTTATTATAAAAATAATCCTTTTGTTCAATAAATTCTCTTAATTTTTCATCACCTTTTAGATTAACAATTATACCGGTTGTTTTGCCATCCTGGCTTATAATGAATTCTTTAAATACGGGACTATTAATTATTTCTTCAAATCCTCTTTTCTTATCTACCCCATCATCTTTAAGCGTTTTATAATTTTTCAGTCTTTCCATCAAAGATTCATCAGAACTGCTAAGAAGTGGAACATCAAGTATTGTTATTACATTGTGTACCCATTTTAAATTTTGAATTTCTTCTTTAAGATTTGTTAAATTTTTAATTGAATCATCGCTTATAATTTCTTTTTCTGGATTGTAAGTCAGTACCAAAAAATCTTTAGAGCCATATCTTTTTGTCACTTCTCTGAGATAATTTAAGTCGGGATCATTCTCCAATAAAAGAGTATCAGAGGAAGCATCAAGTCTAAAATCTTTTGAAAAATAACCAAAACCTAGCAAGACCAGAAACAATAGTGTTAAAATTAGTTTAGGCTTTTGAATTACGATATTTTGATAAGCATTTGATAACATTTTCTAAATCAAAATATATATTTTAATTTAGCTGGTTTGAATATCTCTAAATTTGGTAAACATGCTTTCAAATTCAACCCTTATGTTACCTGTCGGTCCATGCCTTTGTTTACTAATCATAATTTCGGCAAGAGTCGAAATTTCATTCATTTTGGTTTGCCATTCAGCATGTTCGATAGTAGCGGGTCGCGGCTCTTTTCTTTCTAAATAATACGCTTCTCTATAAACAAACATCACAACATCAGCATCTTGCTCTATCGAACCGGACTCTCTTAAATCTGATAATTGAGGTTTTTTATCATCTCTTTGTTCAACAGCTCGAGAAAGTTGAGATACAGCCAGCACTGGTACATTGAGTTCTTTAGCTAACGCTTTCAGGCCCTGTGTAATTTCCGAAATTTCTTGGACCCTACCTTCATATTTTAAGTTTGTTGCTTTCATCAGCTGTATATAATCAATTACTACCAACTCACAACCAAACAATCTTTTTATTCTTCGGGCCCTATTACTTATGGAAGCAATCGATATTGCTGGAGTTTCGTCAATATAAAGAGGTAATTCAGAAATATTTTTTGAGGTTTCAATAAATTTATCAAATTGTTCCTCAGAAATTTTTCCTCTTCTGATATCATTTGATTTTATTCTAGATTGTTCTGATAAAATTCTTGTTGACAATTGTTCAGAAGACATTTCCAAGGAAAAAAAAGCTACAGATGATTTTAAACCTTTGTCCTGAATATTTTTTGCTGCATAAAAAGCTATATTTGTTGCAAGAGCAGTTTTACCCATCGAAGGCCTTCCTCCTATTATAATTAAATCTTGATTGTGTAGTCCTCCTAAACGATCATCCAAGTCATTTAATCCTGTGGGAATCCCAACGATGCCCTCAGTACTTTTGAAAGCCTTAGATGCCATTTCAATAGTTTGATTGAGAGCAGTATCAAATTTAACGAATGATTTACTAAAAGATCCTCTTTCAGCTAAATCAAATAATAATTTTTCCGAGTCTTCTATTATTTTCTCACCAGGTAAATCAATATTTTTATTTGATGCATTATCTATAGTTACTTCAGAAATTTTTATTAATTCTCTTCTTACATGCATATCATAAATTATTTTTGCATACTCAATTGTTTGTCTTAAACTTGTGGAGAATTTGGTAATTTTTACCAGATATTCATGACCCTCAAGTTCAATAAGATTTTTATCATTTTCGAAATAATTTTTTAAAGTTATAGGATTTGCTAACATTCCTTTAGAAATTAAATTTTCAATAGCTAAAAAAATTTTTTGGTGAACAGGATCATAAAATTTTGTGTAATTTATTATTGGACTTACATCATCAAATATATCATTAGAAACAAGTATAGAACCAATTACCGACTGTTCTGCTTCAATATTATTAGGTAATTCTTTAGGAAGGTCTTTGACCAAGTCAAGTTTGTTTAAAGACATAAACATAAGTATATATCTGTTATTACTTCTCTAAAATTAATTATCTGAGTTATTTTTATATGTGAAGAAAATCTTAATAAAGAATAAAAATTTAAGTTTTAATCTCTTCAGATTTTTCAACTTCAATAAGAATATTTGCTTGTATTTCCGAATGTAGATTAATGGTTGCCCTAAAAATACCAACTGATTTGATTTCTTTTTCCAAATCAATCTGTAAAGGTTTTATATCTACATTATGCTTTTCCTTTATAATTTTGGCTATCTCTGTAGGTTTTACTGATCCATAAAGATCGTTATTCTCAGTAACTAACTTTTGAATTTTATAATTTTTTTTGTTTAATATTTCAAAATTCTTCTTAGCTTCTTTTTTAAATACTAAATCTTTTTCATTTAGTTGTTCTTTCTTATTATTAACTATTTTAATGTTTTCTTTTGACGCACTAAGAGCTTTTTCAAATTTAATTAGAAAATTTCTGCCATATCCACTTTTAACCTTGATAATATCTCCAATTTTTCCAAGGTTTTTAATATTTTCTAGTAAAATGACTTGCATAAATTAAATTTAGATTAGTGCTAGAATTCGTGCTCTTTTGATTGATAGCGAGAGTTTTCTTTGTTTTTTTTGAGAAACAGATGTAACTCTAGAAGGTAATATTTTGCCATTTTCCGATGTATATTTTTTTAATAATTTAATATTTTTATAATCAATTTCCGGTGCATTTTTTCCTGTCAAAGGACATTTTTTTTTGTATTGAAATTTTGGAACTTGAAACAAATTTAATCTAGTAAGGTCACGTTGATTATTTTTTTTTGTATTTCTTTTAAATTTCTTTTTCATTATTTATTATCATTTATGCTTTTTTTCTTAATTTCCTTAACAGAGTTTGTTTCTTGTTTAAAATAATTTTTATCTAAATCAAATTTTTTTACTCTTACAGTTAAAAATCTCAGTAAACTGTTATCAATTTTTTCATTTTTTTCTAATTCCGAAATAGTTAAACCATTTCCTTTCAGTTTAAAGTGTATGTAGTTGCCTTTCTTGCTTTTGTTTATTTCATGGGACATGTTTAAAAAACCCCAATCATCAATTTTTATAATTTCTCCTCCATTTTTTTCAATAATTTTTGAATATTTTGCTTTTAAAGTTTCCAGCTGGTTAGTGGAGTGATTCTGTTTAGCTATAATTGTATGTTCGTATAAATTCATTATTTATCTTGTAACCCTATATCATATTTGTGACATATTTTTTACTGTATTAAGAAAAGATGGTTTTATACTATTTAAACTTCTAATATACAATATATAAAATGCTTCTTAGAATATAAATAAATATATGTTTTCAGTAATTTTTCCAGGACAAGGTTCTCAATCTTTAGGAATGGCAAAGGAGTTCTATAAAAAATATTCCCTTGTAAGAAATATATTTTCTAGAGCAGACGAATCCTTAAATTTTAATTTAAGCAAAATTATTTTAAGTGGGCCAATTTCAGAAATTAATTTAACTAAGAACACACAACCAGCAATATTTATTGCAAGTTATTCAATCTTTTCTGTGATAAAAAAGGAATTCAACATTGATTTAAACAAGGCTAATTATTTTGCTGGTCATTCACTTGGTGAGTATTCAGCTTTAACCTGTGCCAATGCCCTGAAATTTGAAGATGCTATTCGTTTACTATACGCAAGAGGCAAATCCATGCAAGAAGCGATACCAATTGGAAAAGGAGCCATGTTGGCTGTATTAGGTTTGAAAGTAGAGGAAATTTTGGAACAAATAAATTCAATTTCGATAAATGGAACTTGTGAAATAGCCAATGATAATAGTCCAGGTCAAATTGTTATTAGTGGAGATAAGGATAGTATTCAAATTTTACAAAATAGCCTTAAAAAAAAATCTATACGTGGAATAATTTTGCCTGTGAGTGCACCATTTCACTGTTCTTTAATGGAAAGTGCTAAAAAAAAAATGAGTCAAAAAATTACAGAATCAGTATTTAAGGATCCAAAGCCATCAATAATATCAAATGTTACCGCAAAGGCTGAAAATAAAGCTGGCAAGATTAAGGAGTTATTAATTGAACAGATTACTTCGAGAGTTAAATGGAGAGAAAGTGTAGAGTATATGATTAATAATGGTGTCAACGAATTTATTGAAATTGGACCTGGCAAAGTTTTATCAGGGTTAGTAAAGAGAATTAACAAAGATGTAAATATTTTTAATATTGATTCTATTGATGATATAACAAATTATGTAAATAAATGATTAATTTTAAAAACAAGAAAATATTAATTACAGGTGCTACTGGTGGAATAGGTAATGAACTCGTTAAAAAATTTTTCAATTTAGGAGGAAATATAGTAGCCACAGGAACAAAAATAGAAAAATTAGATATTATAAAAAAAAAATATCCAAATGTGAGAATTCAAAGGTTTGATATCTCGGAACATTCAAAAATTGAAGAATTTATAAACAATGTTGTCTTAGATTTAGGTGGATTAGATATACTTATTAACAACGCTGGAATAAATAAGGATAATCTGTCTATAAGGATGAAGGACGAAGAGTGGAAAAAAGTAATTGATGTAAATTTAACTTCCACTTTTTTATTGTCTAAGCATTCAATAAAAGTAATGTTAAAAAATAAATTTGGTAGAATTGTAAATATTACCTCAATTGTAGGTCATTTAGGAAATCTAGGTCAGTCAAATTATGCTGCTTCAAAAGCTGGTATTATTGGCATGTCCAAGAGTCTTGCAATAGAATATGCAAAAAAAAATATAACAGTTAATTGTGTTTCCCCTGGTTTCATAGTCACAGATATGACAACGAATATAGCAGAGAAAGTAAGGGAGTTTTTAATATCAAGGATACCTATGGGAAAACTTGGTTCAGGAGAGGATGTATCGAATTGTGTAGCTTTTTTATCTTCAGAATCTGCCTCATATATTACCGGTGAAACATTGCATGTTAATGGTGGCATGCATATGACTTGACAAAATTTGCGATTAATCTAATAACCTTATTATTACCAATTTATTTTATTTAAGGAAACATATGGCAGATAACGTATCAAGTAAGGTGAAGAAAATAGTTGCTGATCACTTGGGAGTCGATGAAGCAAAGGTCACTGAAGAGGCCAGTTTTATAGATGATCTAGGAGCAGATAGTTTAGATACAGTCGAACTGGTTATGGCATTTGAGGAAGAGTTTGGTTCCGAAATTTCTGACAGTCAGGCTGAAAAAATATTAACAGTTGGTGATGCAATAAAATTCATAGAGAGCAAATAAAACTAAAATTTGTTTTCCAATTTTTTTTGGTATGATTTCTGAGCACGCAGGGATGATGATAATTGTTTCCTCACCTTCAGGAGTGGGCAAAACTACACTTGTCAGATTATTGGCTGAAAGAAATAAAAATTTTGAAATTTCAATCTCAAATACAACAAGAATACCTAGAGAAAATGAAATTGAAGGTAAAGATTATCATTTTATTAATGAAGATAAGTTTAAAGATTTAATTAAAGCAAAATCTTTCTACGAGTATGCAAGAGTTTTTAATAATCTTTATGGCACGTTAAAAGATTCTGTCATTAAAAATTTATCCAAGGGAAAAGACGTATTATTCGACATAGACTGGCAAGGTTCCAAACAAATAAAAAAACTAAAATTAAGAAATAAATTAATTTCAATATTTATTTTACCACCAAATATAAAAACGCTTAAGGATAGATTGTCCAATCGAGATATGAAAGATAAATTAATCTTAAAAGAAAGAATGAGTCAATTTAAAAACGACGTGTTACACTGGAAAGAATATGACCATGTTGTAATAAATAATGATTTAGAAAAATGTTATCAATCAATTATTGACATAATTGATTGTGAAAAAAAAGGAAAAAAATTTTTATTTGATCAAAATAAAATTAAAGAAAAAATATCTGAATTAATTAGCTAAATTTTCATATTCTTTTACAATTTCAAAATAGATCTCTTTACTTAAATTCTGTGGTCTTAAATTTAAATTAATTTTTAACCTATTTAAAACTTCATTGTTATTACTGAATAACTGTTTAAATGGTTTATTGATCATTTTTCTTTTTTGCGAAAAAAAAATTCTTGTAACCATCTCTAAACTTTTTGCATTATGAAATTTTACGTATTTCGTTTCTGGAACAAATGATAAAATACTACTTTCCACTTTTGGCTTAGGATAAAAACAATTTTTAGAAACATCAAAATGCTTTGTAATTTTTAATTTCCAATTACTAATTATAGATAATCTACCATAATCTTTTGTATTAGTTTTGGCAGTAATTCTTTCAGCAACATCTTTTTGAAACATTAAAATTAGTTTTTTATACCAAAAATTTGAATTACAATTTAATATCCATTTTGCAAGTATTTGAGTAGATATATTGTAGGGTAAATTGCCAAATACAATTAACTTTTTATCGGATAAATTTGTTTCATCAATTCTCAGTATATCTTCATTAACAATATTTATTTTATTTTTGAATTCTTTTTTTAATTTTCTATAAAGAAAGTTGTCTTTTTCAATTAAAAATATTTTATTTGGTTTTTTTTTAATTATTTCTCTTGTAAGATTGCCTGTGCCAGGACCAACTTCTAAAATATCATCTTTTTCATTTATATTTCCAATATCTATAATTTTATTTATAATATTATTATCTGTTAAAAAATTTTGTCCTAAACTTTTTTTTGATAAAATTTTCACTTTATATTATTAAAAAATTTTACCGATTCAATTAAACCAGATGGATCAGCAATTTTTTTTCCAACAATATCTGTAGCAACTCCATGACCTGGTGAAACTCTGATAAATGGGAGGCCCAAAGTAATATTAATAGCCTTAAAACCTACCAAAGTTTTAATCGGTGTTAATACTTGATCATGATACATCCCAACAACTACATCAAATCTTTTTCGATTTTTTGATGAAAATAATGTATCAGCAGAAAGTGGGCCAGAGACATTAATTTTTTGTTTTTTTAATTTTCTAATAGCAGGCTTAATTATTTTGTTTTCTTCTGAAAATTTTTCATTAGAAAAACAGTGTGGATTTAACCCCGTAATTGCGATCTTAATTTTCTTTTTAAAATGATTATTATAAAAAAAAACAATTTCTTTTATTTGATTTACTATTTTTTTATTACTTAATTTTGAGCATATTTTTTTTATCGAAACATGTGTTGTAATCGGAGTAACAGCTATTTTTTTGCTGTAAATTAACATTGCTACTTTGTTATGGCATCCAGTTTTATGTGTGATAAATTCTGTTATACCATTGAATTTATTATTTAGTAAAGTTTCTTTTGATACGGGGCCATTTATAATTCCTAAAACTTTATTATGTTTTAATAAATATAACCCTTGAGAAAAACAATTCAAAATAAATTTGTTTGATTTTTTTGAAATTTTTTCAAAAATTCTTTTTTGACTGTATTTTACATCAATCACGGGAATAGCTCTACCCTCTAAATCTTCTAATTTAAAATTTTTTTCTATTAATTTTATTTTTAGATTAAATTTAAAGTATTTTAAATGTCTGCATAGAAGATTGTAATTTCCAATAACCAAACAAGGATGGTGTTTAAATTTTTTTTTTTTAAGCCAAGCTTTAAAAATTATTTCAGATGAAATACTATTTGGCTCACCCAAAATTATAGCAATTGGCTTAGTCATTGAGGTATTTGATTTTAATACTATTTTTAACTTGATTAAAATAATTTGTTGAAAAATTACCTAATTGATTATTTTTTTCGATTTCAATTAATTCTTTCATCTTTTTTTTAAGATCAATCTTATTTTCCTCAACTCTTTTGTTTTCAACTTTTAATATTAAAATTCCTCCAGATCTGGGAATGGGATCAGTTATTGTGCCTATTTTGGTTTTTTTTATATGTTTTAACAATAGTTGAGGAAATTTACCTTCACTAACCCAACCTATTCTACCTCCTTGTTGGGCAGCTGGAGATGAACTAAATTGAATTGCCGTTTTTTCAAATCCTTTTTCTTCTATATTTTTTATTATCTCATCTATTGTAATTTGATTGTCAGCTTTGGTATCAGCCACTTCTTCAATAGACTTTTCCTTATCTATAATATTTTTTTTATCATTATAGGATACACTTTCAGCTTCAATTATTATTCCATCTACTTCTTCAATTACAGCATTATATTCTGTCGATGTTTCTTCGCTTTTTTTGTCTAATTTTTTTATTGCCGCATCCTCAATAAATATTTCGTAAACTAGATATTCCTCACTTTTCTTTTGCTCCGAAATTAATGCTTTCAATTTTTTATCAATTTTTTCTTTATCAATTACAATTTGATTCTTATAAAATTGATAAACTAATTGGTTCCACTTTAATTCAAGTAAAATCTTTTTCTTAAATTCTTCAAATTCATATTCCTCAAATTTTAAAAACTTATTAAAATCTTCGATATTTTGAAATCCGATATTTTGAACCGATGCAATAATTTGATTATTAATTGTTTCATCTTTTAGAATTATATTTCTGTAATTTGCTAATGCATTGAATTTTATTTTATCTTTGATTAAAGAATTGATAGCAATTTTTCTGGATTCTTGATCATTCATATTCTTGAATTGTCCAATAGTTATCACATTTAAATATTTCATTTCTCTGGCCAAATCGTAATTGGAAATAATTTCATTTCCCACTGATATAATTATTTTATTAGTTAATTCTGCTTTTGAGTTAGTTGCTAAAAGTACTGAGAGGAGGAATATATTTATTAATAATTTGATTTTTTTTTCCACTTAATTAACCGTAGCCGGTGTAGATAATTTTCCAAAGGGTATAATTGTTAATGTAAACATTAGATTCTCACTAGGTTCTAAATCAGCATCTGAATAAAAACTTTTATTATATTCTACTGCCGCTTTCAGGCAGTCATTTTCATATTGGTAACTTAGATTGTAAAATTCTGTAGCATTAGTTGTAAAGTTTTCACGAGTTCTAAATTTTAATGTATTTGATTCATTTAATTCTAAAACTAACCCAGCGTTGATGTAATGGCTATTTCCCACATGATTATTTTCTTCTACATATTCAAAGTTTGTAACTAATTTATTAATTTTCAAAATACTTGAGATTTCATTATAATTTAGATCATTAAAATTATTATCTAATGAAAATTTATAACCAACTTTGCTAAACTTGTTTATATTATAATTTATACTACCAACCAATTCGGAAGTTTTATCATTCAAGGAGCTTTGTTTGGGCATGTCGGGGTTACTTTTTAAATTATAAACTTGACCCACAGATAAATTTAATTTTTCAAGATCATTTTTTTTATCTTCAATTTTATAGTCTGTACCCAAAGTTAAGCTTGTACCTGTTTCGACTACACCAATATCATTCAATTTATTTAAAGCATATAAGTTTGATGTTCCTAATTTTAATTGGTTACCACTCATATCTCTCATATGACTTGGGGCAGTTCTTAACATCAATTTTGGTGTTAAAGTTTTGTTGTTATTTTCTGACCGCTTTTCTAAAGGCAGAGAACTTAATAATGACAATGCTCCCGTAAGTTCGATATTATTTTTGTCATTTTTATGATTCGTGGTATTTTCTGCTCTATAGTTTGTATTTCTCAAATTACCTTCAATTTTTGTTATAATGCCAAAGTTACTAATGTAATCATTTGAATTCCAATAAAAATTATTGACTAATTTTGTTTGTTTTTTATTGGTCTCGAAGTTTTTGTAGTAACCCGTGGATTGAAAGCTAAGTATTCCAAGTTCTTCAGAAATAGATAATTGATTTTGATAATCGTAATTTGGAACCTCATACTCATACCTTTCGTCATCACCTTTATTTAAATTTTCATACATAGTCATGCTTATATCCATGCTTGCATTATTTTTTGAAAAATTCATATCCATTGAGGAAAGCATCACATTAGGATTGTTCATTATCTCTGAGTTGATATTATGTACTTTAAGGTAAGTATCATTTGAAGTTCTTTGATAACCAAGCGCAAGTTTGCTTTCGTCAAACATTTTAATGTCCAAATTAATATCAGATCTTGCAAAAATATGATTTCTACTGCCACTACTTTTGATTCTTGAGCTTTTTTTATAACCTTGGTTATAACTTGCATCTAGTATTGAGTAACTATTTTTCGTTACATGTCGATATTCTGTTTGAATTACAGGATTTTCATCTGCATAAAGTTTTGGATTCAATGTTAGATCTTTATTGTCTGCTAAAAAAAAATAATAAGGTACATTAACCCCATATCCAAATAAAGTAGTACTTGTTACACGTGGCGTCAGGAATCCAGATTGTTTTTTTACAGTTGGATCGGGATGGTAAAACTTAGGAGTATAAAATACAGGGTATCCATATAAGTATAATTTTGCATTTTCATAATTGATAGTTTTTTCCTCTTTATCATGAATTACTTTTTTTGCTGCTATTTTCCATGGAGGACATTTATCACCTCTCTTTTTACAAGTTGTAAAAACCCCTCCATCAATATAACTTTTATTCTCAGTAATAACCGCAGAGTTACCAACTAATCTAGGGTCATTTTCAACATTTCCAAATGTATCTTTTTTAAATTTCAATTTTAAATTTGATCCTGCCATTCTTTTTTTTTTAACATCAACAAATATGTCATCAAAAAAATATTTATTTTCATATTTATCGCTCACTTCAATATAACCTTTTGATCTTAAACTTTTATTTTTTGTAAAATAACTAAACATATCTAGTAAAATTGAATTTCCCGAACCATCATTCATTGTTGTAGATTGGTCAGATTTTATAACTTGATTTCTATTATCATATGTAGCGATTTCAGTTTTGATGGTTACTCCATTGCTACCTTTAAAAAAAACATTACCTTCAGCTAATATTTTCTCTTTTTTTTTTGAATATTGAATTTTGTCCGATGTTAACACATCATTTGACTTTGTGTCTGTGATTTTGACTGATTTTTTTGCTTTTATAATATTTTTTTTCTTATCATAAGTTGCACTTTCTGCTTCGATAGTAATTCCATCCTCTCCTACAATAACAACATTACCTTCAGCTAAAATTTTTTTATTATCCTGAAATAACTTTATATTTGATGCGGTAATATCAAACTCATCAGCAGTTAAACTTTGAGCTAGAAAAAAAAAAGCTATAATTAAATATGATAATATATTCATATTATTTTTCATTGACATGGATCATTCCTATAAAACTAATAATTAAAACTATACTTAGAGGAGTCCAAACTGACATTATCAACGATATTTGTTCCGTTTCTCCCAGTGCCTTAGAGAAGTCATTAAGATAAAAAATGATAACAGAAAGAATAATAGTAATAATAATATAAGCTAGATAATTTCCCTTGTATTTTATATTCATTACAATAGCACCAGCAAGCAGGGTCATGGACATTAAGAAAAATGGAAAGGACAAAGATCTCTGGAATTCACTTTCAACTTCTTTAGTGGAATAGCCCAAAAATTTGTAATTTTCTTTTAATTTGCTAAGCTCCCAAAAAGATACAGCGTCCAAATTAGAAAAAATATTCCTTATACTGTTAATTTCAAAGTGACTTACAAAAGAATAATTTGCTTGATAGGAAGTGACATTATTAAAATCTCCATAATAAATATTTACATCACTTAATTTCCAATTGTGCTTACTAATATCAGCTTTACGTGTTTCAATTCTTGATAGAGGTCTGTTGTTTTCGTCAAATTTATAGATAGAAACATCTACCAAATTATTTTTACTTAATCTTCTTGCTCTAATTATATTTGTATTTCCCTCGATTTTATCTTTTATCCAAATACCATTTTCTGTAAGCGCAGCTAAATAATCATTACTTTTAGTATATTCGTTTTTTGTATCCAAATATTTATGTGTTAGTTTTGATGTCACCGTATTTAGGCCTGTTACAATAATTATACCAAAAATTAATGATATTAAGGCTGGAAAAAAGATAATTCTAAAGTTTGATATTCCAGCTATTTTTATAGAAATTATCTCTTCCGATTGAATAAAATTTAAAAATAATATGATTGATGATATTAAAAAAATAAACGGAAAAAGTTTGTATATCAACGAAGGTACTTTTAATAAAGTTAAAGATAAAGGCATCAGAAGTCCAACCCCATGATCCTTAAAAAAATTTACTTCTTCAAATATATTAAGAATGATTCCCAGGGATAAAAAAACCAATGTAACATTCAATAAGATTTTAGAGTATTTAATAAAGAAATATTTTTTAATTATATTAAATTTAAACATTTTATCGACCTAGATTTTCAAATTTAAATATCCTAATTAAAATTAGGTAATTTAATAATATTAAGATGGGAGGCAAAGAATAATAAATAATTAAATTTAAAGTAGATTGTCCTGAATATCTAACCATGATTTCCGCAAGCACCAGGACAATAAATGCAACTGCAAAAACAATATATTTTCGAAAAAAATAATATTTATTTTCTTTTGCAGAAGACAACAAATAACAAATAATAATGGATACAAAGGGAATATAAAGAGGCATTCCCAATCTTCTATTTAGTTCAGCCCAAATATCGTCCATTCTAGCTCTACATTGATATTCTTTGAGACTAGTTTTGCTTTCATCTAAAAATGGTTTAATGCAATTTAACAAACTAAGGCTATTTCTTTCTTGTATTTTTGGAAAAGTTACAGTTTTAGTAGAAAATGAGGACAGATTAATATCTGTTTTTTCAAAATTTATAAAATTAATTTTATTATTATTTTTTTCTGTTTGTATTGTTCCGTCATATAAAGATAAAATATTTTGTTCATTTCTTTTTATAATGAAACCTTTTTTAGCAATGATTGTTTTTGATCGTTCAATACTTGAAGTATCATCCCTTAAAAAAATGTTTAACATTTCTCCACTACTTTTTTTCTTTTCAACAAATATAGTTAATCCTTTAACTGTATCATTAAATTTTTTTTCTTTTACTAGCGATGGGAAGAGACTTATGCTAGATGATTTTAAAATAGATCTTCCAAGATTTAGCGAGGAGTTACTTACGACAAGTGATAAAAAAAATTGAAATAATGTAATTAAAATTGAAATTCTAAAAGCTAAATTTACGATTCTGATTTTATTTAACCCTGATGTCCAAAAACTTAATAATTCATTATTTTTTTCAAACTGCAATATTGTAACTAGTAAACTAATCAAAAAAACCAATGGAATTAATCTATTTAGAACTTTAGGTATAGTTAAAATTGAAAATGTAAAATAAACACTAAAAGAATGACCGTCTTCAGTAACAAAATCCAGATAATTTACAGCTTGAACAATCCAAACAATTATACTGATCGATATTAATATTGATGCAAATATAGAAATAAATTGTTTAAAAAAATATCTATAAATTGTATTTCTCATTATGGTTGATTTAATATATATGTTAATTGAATTCAACTGTAGCAAGAAAATATGAAAAATACTATTATTTTTGATAAGAAAGTCGATTTTAAACAAGGAGAAACATTAACCTTTTTTTTAAATGAAAATTTAAATTTTAAAGTAGAAAGAAAAATCTTTTCTGCTCAAATTTCAAATAAAATTAAAGTTTATTTGAAAAATTTAAAATTCAAAAAAAAGGAGGAAAAAATAATAAGTTTTGATATTTCGGAAAAAAATAAAATTTTATTTATTAAAGTAAAGGAAAAATTGGTATTAAATAATTTTGAGGAATTGGGAGCAAACTTTTATTCTTTTATAAAAACAAACAAGATAGATAAAGTAAATTTGTATGCGGACACACTTAAATCTTTTAAATCTAATAAAGAAAATACTAAGTTAATTTTAAATTTTGTTCATGGATTTAATTTAAAATCATATTCTTTTAATAAATATAAAACACAAAATAAAAATATTTTTTATTTTTTATTTAAAATAATATCTTCTGAAAAAACTTTACTAAATAATAATTACTTTAAATATAAAGCAATAGAATCTGGAGTTTTTCAAACAAGGAACTTAGTTTCTGAACCTCCAAATATTTTGTATCCAAAAAAATATGTCGAAATTATAAAAAAACTTTCCTCATTAGGTTTAAAGATTCAAATTTATAATGAGTCGAAAATGAAAAAGTTAGGAATGAATGCCATTTTGGGCGTAGGTCGGGGAAGTATCAATGAATCATTTTTAGTTACTATAGAATGGAGAGGAAACAAAAAATCAAAAAATAAACCTTTAGCATTTGTCGGAAAAGGAGTTTGTTTTGACACTGGAGGAATTTCCTTAAAACCTGCTAGGTTTATGGAAGAAATGAAATATGATATGGCAGGTTCTGCCGTTGTAGTTGGATTGCTTAAAACTCTGGCTTTAAGAAAAGCAAAAGTAAATGCAATTGGAGTAGTAGGACTTGTTGAAAACATGCCCGGTGGAAATGCTCAAAAACCGGGAGATATTGTAAAGTCCTATTCTGGTAAAACAATCGAAGTTTTAAATACTGATGCAGAAGGAAGATTGGTATTGTCCGATGCTCTTAGTTTTGCAGAAAAAAAATTTAATCCTAAATTTATAATTGATTTGGCTACCCTTACTGGAGCGATTATCGTATCTTTGGGGGAGGAATACGCAGGATTGTTTTCAAACAATGATGATTTGTCAAATAAAATTTTTGAAGCAAGTAAAAAGATTGGAGAAAAAGTTTGGAGATTACCTTTGAATGAAAATTATAATAAATTAATGGATTCCACAGTTGCCGATGTACAAAATATTAATTATTCAGGTGGGGCAGGATCTATTACCGCTGCTCAATTTTTACAAAGATTTATAATAAATAAAACTCCATGGGCACATTTAGATATTGCTGGAGTGACATTTTCAAAAAAAGCATCAAACCTAAATCCAAAAGGTGCAACAGGTTTTGGAGTTCGTTTACTTAATAAGTTAATTGAAGAATATTATGAATAACAATTCGTTAGAAAAGACATTATCGATTATTAAACCAGATGCAGTTGAAAGAGAACTGGAAACGAAAATAAAAAAAATTTTCTTAGATAACAAATTGAATATAGTTGATAGTAAAAAAATTAAAATATCCAAAGAAGAAGCTGAGGATTTTTATAGGGTACACCAAACAAAACCATTTTATGAAAAACTGTGTTCTTATCTTTCTTCGGGACCAATAATTGTTATGATTCTAGATGGTGAAAATGCTATTCAAAAAAATAGAGAACTAATGGGTGCTACAGATCCCCAAAAAGCAAAAGAAGGTACAATTAGAAAACTTTATGGAATTTCCATAGAAAAAAATTCAGTGCATGGATCAGATAGTCCGAAAAATGCTAAAGCAGAAATAGATTTTTTTTTTAATTAATTTAAATATATATTTTATAAGCTTATAAGCTTATAAGTATTTGAAGGTCTTTCTTCACTTTTTTTATAGGTAAAGTATTCATTTTTCACTATTATTAGAAAATGTTTATTTACTTTTTAGATAAAATCAAAAAAACGATCTATATTATTTTTACTTTAACCTTTCTATATATTTTTTCACCAGATCATTCTCTAGCATCAAATCATATATTAGCAGTAGAAGAATTAGAAATTTCTAGAGAAGTAGATTTAGAATTTTCAAGGAATAAAGTAATTGATGATGCATTTAAAAAAGCATTTTATAGATTATTAAGTCAAATTCTAAATTCCTCCGATATCAAGAAATTAAAAAATGTTAATATGAGGGAAATAAAAACTTTAGTCGAAAATTTTAAAATTAAAAATGAGATTTTTAGAGAAAGTAAATACCATGCTAATTTTGATGTGTATTTTAATAAAAAAAAAATAAAATTTTTTTTAGAGAAAAAAAATTTATTTTATTCAAACCCAAAGCAAATATCGGTTTTATTCTTACCTATTATGATTAAACAAGGGAGTTCGTATCTTTTTAATGATAATATTTTTTATAAATATTGGTTAACTAATAAAGATCAAAGTGGATTAATAAATTATATCATGCCTCTAGAAGACATAGATGAAACTTTAAAATTGATTAGTTCTCAAGAAAACCTAGAAAATTTAGATATAATTGAGATTGCAAAAAAATATAACACAGAAAATTATATTTTAAGTTTAATATATTTAGATAAAAAAAAATTGAATTTCTTTTCTAAAATTAAATTTGAAGAATATAAAAAAAATTCTAAATTAATTTTTCACAAAGTGAATATTAATGATGCAGATTCAATAGTAGCTATAATAAAAAAAATAAAAGTACATTTAAATGATATATGGAAAAATTTTAATGAAATAAATACTTCTATTAAATTATCAATAAATTTAATTTTAAACAGTAATAACGCAGATAATATTTCCAAATTTGAAAATATTTTAACTAAAATTGATGATATAGGTTATTTTTCAATTAAAAAATTTGATTTAAATAAAACAGTTTATGAAATTATATATAATACGGATCCTAATAAACTAATAAAACAATTTTCTACTTATGGTTTCGAAATAGTTAATGATGAAAGCCAATGGGTAATCCAATGAATAATAAAAATCAAATACTATTTGATTTTAAACTTAATAAAAGTTATCTAGATCAAGATTATTATTTGTCTTCTAGCAATCAAGATGCATATAATTTTATTAATTCTTGGCCAAAATGGATTAAAAAGTCAATTAATCTATACGGTGAGAAATTTTCAGGTAAGTCACATTTAGCTTCAATTCTTGAAAGAAAAACCACCTGTATAAAAGTTTTCTCTGAAGAATTTTCGGATGAGACGATTCAAAATTTTAAAACCAAACAGGCTTTAATTATTGAAGATTTAGATGAAAATTTTTCAGAAAATTTGTTATACACAATTTTAAATATAATAGAACAGGAAAATAAATATCTATTAATAACTTCTCTAGAACCACTAAATAAATTTAGTTTTGAATTGCCTGATCTTGTTTCAAGAATTAGAAATTGTTTAGTAATTGGAATAAAGAATCCCGATGATAATTTGATTTTTGCATTGTTGATCAAATATCTATCTGACAGGCAAATAAATATTGATAAAAAGTTAATTGAATATATTATTAAAAGAATCGATCGATCATACGAAAAAATATTTTTATTTATTAATAAAATAGATAGACTCAGTTTAAAAAAAGGTAAGCCAATTAATTTAACGACCATAAAAGAGGCATTAGAAAAATAAGGTAAAAATTGCACAAATATAGAACACATACTTGTTCAGAACTTCGATTGAGTCACGAAAGCACTACCGTAAAACTATCAGGCTGGGTGCATAGAAAAAGAGACCATGGAAACCTGTTATTTATTGATCTTAGAGATCACTATGGAATTACACAATGCGTAATTGAGAATACTAATAAAAATTTTAAAATTTTGGAAAAAATTAAGCCTGATTCTGTAATATCAATAACAGGAAAAGTTTTAAAAAGAACTTCAGAAACTATCAATAAAGATTTACCCACAGGAGAGATAGAAGTTGAACTTAAAGAGTTAGAAATTTTATCCGAGGCGCAAGAATTGCCGATGCCTGTTTTTGGAGAGCAAGATTATCCCGAAGATATAAGATTAAGATATAGATTTTTGGATCTTAGAAGACAAACAATGCACGAGAATATTATTTTAAGGTCAAAAGTAATTTCCTTTATTAGAAAAAAAATGACAGAGTCGGGATTTAACGAATTTCAAACACCTATTTTAACTGCTTCTAGTCCGGAGGGTGCAAGAGATTTTTTAGTCCCAAGCCGACTCAATCCTGGAAAATTTTATGCATTACCGCAAGCTCCTCAACAATTTAAGCAAATGATCATGGTAGCTGGGTTCGACAAATATTTTCAAATAGCACCATGTTTTAGAGATGAGGATGGAAGGGCAGACAGGAGTCCTGGAGAACACTATCAATTAGATATGGAAATGTCGTTTGTTGAGAAAGAAGATATTTTTTCAGCTATAGAACCACTATTTTATGAATTGTTCAGTAAATTTGGGGGTGAAAAAAAAGTTTCAGAATATCCATTCAAAAAAATTTCATTTAAAGATTCAATGTTACAATATGGAACTGATAAACCAGATTTAAGAAATTCTTTAAAAATTTCAGATGTTACTTACATATTTAATTCTGCTGAAATTAAATTAAATATATTTAAAAAACAGATTAATAAGGGTTCCGTAGTAAGAGCAATTCCCGCTCCCAGTAGCATTAAAAAACCGAGAAGTTTTTATGATAATTTAAACGAATGGGCAAAAAAAGAAGGTGCTAGTGGACTTGCTTATTTATCAATAATAAAAGTTAAAGACAAATTAGCAGGATCGGGACCTATTGCAAAATATTTTTCTGACAATGGAATAAATGAAATAGTTAAAACATGCAATCTTAAAGAAGGTGATGCTGTATTTTTTTCGTGTGAAAAAAAACAGATGGCTGAAAATATTTCAGGTTTAGCAAGACAGAAAATAGCTAAAGATTTGGATTTAATACAAGAAAATCAATTTCAATTTTGTTGGATTATAGATTATCCATTATATCAGTATAATGAAGAAGAAAAAAAAATCGATTTTAGTCATAATCCATTTTCTATGCCAAAAGTAAGATACGAAGAGTTTGACAAGATAGATCCTCTTAAAATTCTTGCAGAACAATATGATTTGGTGTGCAATGGCATTGAATTATCCTCAGGTGCCATTAGAAATCATCTTCCTAAAATGTTCTATAAAGTATTTTCAAAAGTTGGATATTTAAAAAAGGATGTTGATAGTAAATTTGGAGGAATGATTAAAGCTTTATCTTACGGAGCACCACCGCACGGAGGGATGGCCCCAGGCATAGATAGGATAGTAATGTTATTAGCGAATGTAGAAAATATAAGAGAAATAACTTCGTTTCCACTAAATCAAAATGCCCAAGATCTGTTAATGAATGCACCATCTGAGGCAACGCATCAGCAACTGAAAGAATTAAATATAAAGATTGTCAAAAAAAAATAATAATTAACTTTATTATTTTTTACTTTTTAAATTAATTCTTACATCAGTAAGATCAATTAGTTTTTTTTTATAATTACTTCTTACAAAACCTTTGCTAGTGATATCTCTAACCAATTTTAAAAATTGTGTTTCATCTTCTTTATTAACTTCTCGATTATTTTCTTGAGGCATTAATGATGGTGTATGAGCTAGGTCCTCTCTACCCAGATATGATATTGCAAGCTCTCTAAATATATAATCTAAAATAGAGGATGCGCTTAGTATTCTATCGTTACCATCAATTTTACCTGAGGGTTCAAATTTTGTCCCCACATAGGCACTAACAAACTCATCAAGCGGAACCCCATATTGTAAACCCAATGAAATTGCTATAGCAAAGTTATTCATTAGAGCTTTAACCAATTCACCTTCTTTACTTGTGTCAATAAATATTTCACCCAACTTGCCATCATTGTATTCTCCAGTATGCAAATATACCTTGTGATTACCAATGGTAACTTTTTGAATATACCCCTTTCTTCTGTCTGGCATTTTAATTCTAGGGTATGATTTTTTATTAATCTGTAAATTTATTTTTTCATTCTTTTTTTCTGATATTTGTTCATCTAAATTTTTTTGAATTATATTGGTAGCTTCTAAAGATTTATTATTAGGCAGAGAGTTTATATTTGCCTTATTTTTGTTCTCTAAATTTTTTGTTTTTCTAGTGTCAAATTTTATGTCGATAATTTCAAACTTGCCATCTTCTCGTTGATCAAGTTTTGAAAGTTGATTTTCGTTTAACTCATCCAGATAATGTTTGACTTTAAAACTACAAGTATAATAGGTTTCAACTAAATATTTTGTCATATTCTCATGCCTCGAATTAGTTTTTTTTTAGAAAAAGACTTATTCATGGTATATACCAATTCATAATTAAGTCTAATTTTTTTTTTACAATTAACAATTGTGTAAAAAATTATTTTTTAAGAACAATATAACAATTTATAGTGATAGTTTATTTTATGAACTTTTTAAAACAAATATTTACATGGTGGAATCAACAAACGATAGGAATAATGATTCTTACTTTTTTTTCAGGTAAATTAAAAGGAACCGATGAATTTGGTAACAAGTATTATGAAAGTAAATCAGGTAGGAGATGGGTGATTTACAAAGATACTGTCGAAGCATCCAATATTCCACCAAATTGGTATTCCTGGATTCATTTCATAAGCAAAAAGTTGCCAGATTCCAATCAAAAAAAATATTCTTGGGAAAAGAGACATGTACCTAATTTGACAGGTACAAATAAAGCTTACAGACCAAAAAAAATAATTGAAAGTAAGACTATAAAAAAAAAATATGAAACTTGGGAAATATAGTATTTGTCTGTTAATTTATTTTTTTTTAAACTTTGAACATTCATTCGGCGAAACCGTATCCAACATAGAAATTAATGATTTGGATAAGTTTCCATCTACATATGAAGAAGAAGAATTTACAGACAAAAATGATGTTAATCAACAAATATTACAAAAAGTAAAGTATGAAGAAAGCAATAAATCAGATAGTGAAATTATTACTGTTGAAATAAAGGCTCTAGATAAAATTACAGCAAAAACATCTACACTAAGCATAAAATTAGGTGAAGAAAAATATTTTGGTAATTTAAAAATTAAACCTTTAAAATGCAAACCTTCAGATATTGATCAGCCTCCTGATACGGTTGCTTATTTACAAGTAATGGACACATCTGACAAAAATAATAACCAAGTTTTTGTATTTAACGGATGGACTTTTGCATCCAGTCCAACACTAAGATCTTTAGATCACGCAATATATGATTTGTGGCTATTGGGATGTAGTAATACTTAGTAAAATTTTTCTTGATTTAGCCAATTAACATCAAAACTTGAATTAATAAATTTTGGATGCATTAAAATTTTTTTATGAAGATCAATTGTTGTAGTAACGCCCTCTATAACAAATTCATCTAAAGATCTAATTGTTCTTTGAATTGCCTCAGTTCTATTTCTACCATGACAAATTAACTTACAAATTAAACTATCATAGTGGGGTGAAATTTTGCATCCCTGAAATATTGCTCCATCAATTCTGGTTCTAAATCCGGAAGGTTGATGACAAACACCAATTATTCCAGGGCTTGGCTGAAAGTTTTTACTAGGATCTTCGGCATTAATCCTACATTCAATAGCATGGCCCCTTGTAATAATATCAGTCTGATTTAAGGTGGTATATCCTTTTGCCGCTATACTAATTTGTTCTTTTACAATATCAATGCCAGTTATAACTTCTGAAACAGGATGTTCTACTTGAATTCTGGTATTCATTTCTAAAAAATAAAATTTTCCATTTTCATATATAAATTCAACTGTTCCAGCTCCTTCATATCCAATTTTTTCAACCATTTTTACGGTTTTGAACAAAATATCTTTTCTTAGCTCGGCATTCAAAATAGGACTGGGAGATTCTTCAATTAATTTTTGATATCTTCTTTGAACGGAGCAATCTCTTTCTCCAAGATGAATTGTTTTATTTTTATCAGAAAGAATTTGAACTTCTACATGTCTTGGATTATTGAAAAATTTTTCAATATAAACTTCATCATTATTAAAATATTTTTTTGCTTCATTTTTTGCTTCATTCATGGCATTTTCTAATTCTGATTCTTTTGTTACTATTTTCATTCCTTTTCCACCGCCACCACCCGAAGCTTTAATCAAAACAGGAAAGCCAATTGATGAACAAATCTTTTTTGCTTGATCTAAAGTAGTTATTCCCCCTTCAGAACCAGGGATTACCGGTAAACCGTTTTTAGATGCGATTTGTTTAGCTTCAATTTTATTTCCCATGCTTTTAATTAATTTAGGATTTGGTCCTATAAATTTTATTCCATGTTTATTTACCATTTCTGCAAAATTATGATTTTCCGATAAAAAACCATAACCAGGGTGAACTGCTTCAGCATTAGTTACTTCTACTGCTGATAATAAAGCCGCAATATTTAAATAGCTGTTTTGAGGTTGTTGGGATCCTATACACACACTTTCATCCGCAAGTCTTACATGCATTGAGTCGTGATCTACATCAGAATGAACTGCAACAGTTGAAACACCCAATTCTTTGCAAGCTCTAATTATCCTAACAGCAATCTCTCCACGGCTGGCTATAAGAAGTTTTTTAAACATTATTCCACAGCGAAACTTATAAACATTATTCTAGCAGAACTAATAATTGAGCAAATTCGACTGGCTGACCATCTTCAACGCATATTTCTTTAACGATGCCATCTTTTGGTGATGGCACATGATTCATAGTTTTCATTGCTTCAACAATCATTACAGTGTTGCCCTTTTTTATTTTTTTTCCAACTTCTATGAATTTTTTTCCACCTGTTTCAGGTGCCAAATAAGCAGTACCAACTATTGGTGAAGTAATTTTTATACCTTTAATTAAATCAGTTTTTTTTTCTGTGCTTGATTCTGTAATTTTATTAGTGGTTGGAATATCTGATTTTTTTTTAGATACTTTTATTTTAGTATCTGATTGACCGTATTCAAGCTCAGTTAAATTAAATTCATTTAAATAATTTACTAGCTCTTTTATTAAATTTTTATCAATTTTCATTTTTAATTATTTATTTTTATTAAATTTAATATTCCGTCTATAGCCATTAGATATCCTTTAGTGCCGAACCCACAAATAATACCTTTAACTGCTTTACTTATCAATGACTTCTGGCGAAATTCCTCTCTAGAATTAATATTTGATATATGTAATTCAATAGATGGAATTTTTACAATCATTAATGCATCCAATATTGATACTGAGGTATGTGTATAGCCTGCGGCATTAATAATTAATCCATCAAATTTTTTACTTGAATCTTGTATTAAAGACACAATTTCACCTTCAATATTAGTTTGCTTAAAAGTCAATTCAACATTTTTATTTTTTGCATAATCCTGACAATCTTTTTCTAAATCTTCAAAAGTTGTTTTTCCATAGTGATTTTCTTCCCTTTTTCCTAAAAGATTGAGATTTGGCCCATTTATAATTAATATTTTCATTGTCATGGATTATAATATTTAAATATATAAGTTTTTTTATGAATAACCTAAAAAAAATCAAAATTCAATTGAATGGTAAAAATCATCAATTAAAGATGGGGTATAATCTTAAAGATTTGTTAAAATTGTTAAAAAAAGATAACAACAAAATAGCTATAGAATTGAATGGTGAAATAGCAGATAAAAAAAAATACAATAAAATATTTTTAAAAAAAAACGATAAAATCGAAATTGTTCAATTTATTGGCGGGGGATAAAATATATGAAAGATGATTTTGTAATTTCCAAAAAAAAATTTAAATCAAGATTAATTGTAGGAACAGGGAAATATAAAAGCTTTCAACAAACCGCTGAAGCAATTAAAGCCTCTGGTACAGACATGGTAACTGTAGCCGTTCGAAGAGTTAATATTACTGATAAAAAAGAACCAACTTTAATGGACTATATTGATCCTAAAAAAGTTACTTATCTTCCAAATACCGCTGGTTGTTTCAACTCTCATGATGCTCTTAGGACATTAAGATTGGCAAGAGAAATGGGAGGATGGAAATTAGTTAAACTTGAAGTATTGGGAGATAAAATAACACTGTACCCAAATATGATAGAGACAATTAAATCTACAGAAAAATTGGTTAAAGAAGGATTTAAAGTAATGGTTTATTGTACAGATGATCCAATTATGGCAAAAAAATTGGAAGACATAGGAGCATCCGCAATAATGCCTCTGGCCGCACCCATTGGTTCAGGTTTAGGAATTCAAAATAATATTAATATAAAAATAATTAAAGAACAATCTGAAGTTCCGGTGATAGTGGATGCTGGAGTAGGTGAAGCTTCTGATGCTACTATTGCTATGGAATTAGGGTGTGATGGCGTTCTAATTAACACCGCAATAGCAGAGGCAAATAATCCATTATTAATGGCAGAAGCAATGAAATTTGCTGTTATTGCAGGAAGAAAATCTTATTTAGCTGGCAGAATGAAAAAAAGAAAATTTGCGAGCGCATCATCACCAAAAAAGAATCTAATTTAAATTTTGTTTATTCTTTTCTAATTTCATACTGAAACCTTTTTTTTTGTATTCTTTTTCATTTCTATATTTTTTGTTAAATTTTATTTTTTTTCTTATTAAATTTTTTTTAAAATATTTTTTATTTTTATTGAGGGCAAATTTCTTATGATTTAAATTTTCAATGGGTTTTGATTTATGTTCTAAGATTTTAATAACTTTTTTATTTTTATTTAATAATTCAATTTTATATTCTGGAATTATAAGTGAATTATCGCAAATGAAGTTGAGTAGTAACTTGTGTTTCTTTTTACAATATGAAAGTTCATCATCAAATTGTTTCTCGATGTTTTTACTTACTTTTTCAGAAACTCTGATGTTAACATTTCTAATTTTATTAGAAATAGCTTGTTCTTCTGCTAATTTAAGTATTTTAAAAGAGAAAGAATCTAAAGTAAGTACAATATTCCACTGTACTGAACTTTCTCTTAATCTTTGTCTAGACATTTCTAAAAGACCAAAATTGCTTATTCTTTCAAGCTGAATCCTCGCACGATCATTTTTAAAGTTTTCTCTCAATCTTTTTTCAACTGCTCTTCTATTGTTAAAATTGAACATATCAATAAAATCTATAATTATTAAACCGGCTAAATCTCTAACTTTAATTTGTCTTGCTATTTCATCTGCGGCTTCTAAGTTTGTTGCTAGAGCCGTTCTTTCCACGTCAATTTCTTTTGTGGATCCTCCAGAATTAATATCGATAGAAACTAACGCTTCAGTTGGATTAATTACTATATATCCCCCTGATTTTAGTTTTATTATTGGTTCAAAAATTTGATTTAACTTTTTTTCAATTCCCTCTTTATAAAATAAAGGAACCTTTCCCCTATATTTTTTAACATATTTGACACATTTGGGCATTAGTAGTTTCATAAAGCTTTTTGCTTTTTGATAACCTTCATTTCCTTCTACAATTATATTATTCATTCTTTCATTGTAGATATCCCTAATTGTTCTTTTGATAATATTACCCTCTTCATATACCAGTGATGGAGCTAAAGAATTCATTGCCTTTTTTTTTATTTCTTCCCAAATTTTAATTAAATTTTCCAAATCGTGATTTATTTCATTTTTAGTTTTGTTGGCACCAGCTGTTCTGATAATCAGACCCATTTCTTTTGGAATTTTTAATTCATTAATAATTTCTCTAATCTTCCTTCTGCTATTTGAGTCAAAAATTTTTCTAGAGATTCCGCCACCCTTAGACGTGTTGGGCATTAGTATAGTATACTTTCCAGCTAAAGAAATGAATGTACTTAAAGCAGCTCCCTTTTTTCCTCTTGCATCTTTTAAAACCTGAACCAATATAATTTGATTTGGTTTTATAACTTCTTGAATTTTGTATTTTTTTGAACCAAAACTTTGTCTTGTTCTATTTTTATGAAATTTTTTATCTATATTTATGTTTTTATCAATATCTCTATTAATTTTCTCTTTAATTGGATTTAATGTATTATCGCTTGGATTTGATTCTGTGGTATTAATTATATCAGTATTATTAAATCTATTTTCATTATTATGAAAATCTTCCTCAAGCGCCATGGAAGATTTGCCTTCTTCCAGTTTTTTACTTTCCTCTTTTAACTTTTCTCTTAACTCTTCTTCTTTTTGTTTTATATCCGTGATATCGCTTTGAGGTATCTGATAATAATCTGGCTGAATGTCATCAAACGCCAAAAAACCATGGCGCTCTCTACCAAAATCAACAAATGTTGCTTGTAAAGAAGGTTCTACTCTACTAACTTTTCCTAAATAGATATTGTTTTTAATGAGTATATTTTTTTTGTTTTCATACTCATAATCATCAATATTTTCTTCTGATTTAAGAACAACTCTGGTCTCATTTGGATGCGAAGCATCAATATATAAATTTCTTTCCATAATTTTTTAAATATAAATATAAATTTGATCATTTTCTTATTCATTTGAATCTTGTCACGTTAATAAATTATATAATATTTGTTGAGTAAGTTCTAGAATTTAGTACTAAAATCTTTAAATTAGGTCTTTTTTGCCTAAAGAATGTCAAATTTATTTAATTAATTTTAGAATGTTTGGATTTATTAAAAAAATAGCGATAGTTATATTATCATCGTTTCTCGTGTTTTTTGTGATGATATTTCTAGTTTTGTGGACGTTTTCAAATGATTTACCAAATTATAAGTTTCTATTAAATTACGAACCCCCAGTTTCAAGTAGATTACATGCTGGTGATGGCCAACTTATTGCCGAATTTGCCATTCAAAAACGACTGTTTGTACCTTTTAAAACAATTCCAAAAAATGTTATTAATTCGTTTCTTTCGGCGGAAGATAAAAATTTTTTTAAACATCCTGGAATTGATGCCAAAGGAGTTACAAGAGCTATAGTTAATAATTTAAAGAATTATCTAAAATCTAAAAGATTGGAGGGAGCATCTACAATAACACAACAAGTAGCAAAAAATTTCTTACTTTCAAACGAAGTAACTTTTAAGAGAAAGTTTAAAGAAGCGATCTTAGCATTCAGAATTGAAAGAGCTTTATCTAAAGAAAGAATAATGGAATTATACTTAAATCAAATATATCTTGGACAAGGTGCTTATGGTATAGCGGCCGCAAGTTTGGAGTATTTCGACAAACCTATAAATAAATTAAAATATGAGGAGGCTGCATTATTAGCAGCACTTCCCAAAGCACCAAGTAAATACAATCCGTTTAAATTCAAAGAACTTGCTAAGAAAAGAAGAAATATTATTTTAAAAAATTTGTATAAAAATAAATATATTTCATTTGATCAGTATAGCGAACTACTTAAAAAAAATATTAATCTTAAACCTAGAAAAGTTAAACTTGTAGAAGAAACAAATTATTATTCAGAGGAAGTCAGAAAAATTTTGAATGATCAATATGGATATGATAAATTATATAAAGGAGGTCTTTCAATAAGAACTCCTTTAGATCCCATCTATCAAGTTCAAGCAGTAAAAGCTTTAAGAGAAGGTCTTGAACTTTATGATAGAAGACATGGATGGAGAGGAGTTTTAACAAATAAAAAAGGTGATTTTGATTGGTATAATTCAGTATCAAATTTAGAACTTGAAAAAAGTCTTAATTGGAGGATTGCTAAAATAATTAAAATAGAAGAATTTTCTGTAGACATAGAAACCAAAGACGAAAAAATTGGAAAGATAAATTTTGAAACTATAAATTGGACTAAAAAAAGCTTCAAAAAAATCTTTAAATTAGGTGATATAATTTATGTTAAGAAAATTAAAAAAAATACATGGGAATTAAAACAATTACCAAAAGCCAACGGCGCAATTATTGTAATGGATCCATTTACAGGAAGAGTTTTATCTTTAGTTGGAGGATTTAGTTATAATTTAAGTGAATTTAACAGAGCTACCCAAGCTTTTAGGCAGCCAGGATCAGCTTTCAAACCTTTCGTTTATGCATTAGCTTTAGAAAATGGATATACCCCGTCCACTTTAATCTTGGACGCTCCTATGGTTATGGAGCAGGGTGCAGATTTAAAATTATGGAAGCCTCAAAATTATGGGAAAAAGTTCTATGGACTATCTACTTTAAGAACTGGATTAGAAAAATCTAGAAACTTAATGACCGTAAGAATCGCTTTGGATGTGGGTATTAATAAAATTATGAGTATGACAAAGAAGCTTAATATTTACGAAAATCCTGAAGAATTGATTTCTATTTCTTTAGGCACAGCCGAAACTACATTATTAAAATTAACAACCGCTTATAGTACCTTTGTAAATGGAGGAAAAAAAGTAATTCCTATTATGATCGATAGAATTCAAGATAGAAGGGGTAAAACGATTTATAACTCTGATAAAAGAAAATGTATCAAATGTGAGCAAATATCTTATTTAAGCGATCAAATACCTAAAATTGAAGATAATTTTGAACAGATAATTAGTTCAGAAACTGCATATCAAATGATATCTATGCTCGAGGGTGTAGTTCAACGAGGAACCGGAAGAAAATTGAAACATTTAAATTTAAATTTAGCTGGAAAAACCGGCACAACAAATAATAATACCGATACATGGTTTGTTGGTTTTACTTCAAAACTCGTTGTTGGTATTTATATTGGTTTTGATGAACCAGCTTCATTAGGGAAATACGAAACCGGAGGAAAAACAGCTTTGCCAATTTTTAAAAAATTTATCCTCAATAGTATTTCTAAACAAGACGCAACACCCTTTAAGGTTCCAGATGGCATAGTAATGATGGTTGTAGATCCAGTTACAGGTAAAAGAGTTGATTTTAATTCAAAAAATTCTATTTACGAATCCTTTAAAGGAAAAAGAATAAATGAAATTGATATTGAAAATAATTATAATGATTTGAAGTTTAATAATTTAAATGCAGGAGATAAAGAAATAATAAGATTTTACTAAATTTTATGAGTGATATAGATTTTAATCAAAATATTGAAAAAATTAAAAAGATAAACCTTAATATAAGGGGGTATCTTTGAGACAAATAAAATTAGGGAAAAAATATCACTTTTTGAGAAAAAATCATTAGACGGAAATTTTTGGAAAGATAAAAACTCGGCTCAAAAAATAATCAAAGAAAAGAACTTCTTAGAAGATGTTTTAAATAATTTTTTAAAATCACAAAAAGAAGTTGAGAATTTGTTAGAGCTATATCAATTAGCTTCTACTGAGAACAACAAAGATATTATTGATGAGTGTGAAAATAATTTAAATTTATTGCTATCCGAAACAAAAATGACAGAAGCAAAATGTTTTTTATCTAGTGAAAATGACAGTCTTGACAGTTATTTAGAAATTCATGCTGGAGCCGGGGGCACCGAAAGCCAAGATTGGGCATTTATGCTTAGACGCATGTACATGAAATGGGCTGATAAAAAAAATTATAAATTGGAAATAATAAGCGAACATAGAGGAGAAGAAGCAGGAATAAAGTCAAGTACTATCAAAATTTGCGGATCCTACATTTATGGCTGGCTTAAATCTGAATCAGGGATACATAGATTAGTTAGGATTTCCCCTTTTGATTCTGGCGCGAGAAGACATACAAGTTTTGCTAGTGTTTGGGTTTATCCTGTGGTGGACGATAGTATTAAAATTGATATTCAAGAAAAAGATTTAAGAATCGATACATATCGTTCCAGTGGTGCTGGCGGACAACATGTAAACACAACAGACAGTGCGGTAAGAATTACTCATATTCCAACTAAAATAGTTGTGCAGTGTCAAAATGAGAGATCTCAACACAAAAATAAGGAAACTTGTTTTAATATGCTAAAAGCTCGATTATACGAGCATGAATTAAAAAAAAAAGATGAGAGCGTAAAGAATATGGAAGATAGTAAAACGAACATAGGTTGGGGTCACCAAATAAGATCTTATGTATTACAACCCTATCGATTGGTAAAAGATTTAAGAAATAATTATGAGAGTACAAATCCTGATGGTGTTTTAAATGGTGACATCGATGGGTTTCTTGAAAATTCTTTATTTAAACCAAAAGGGAAAAATAAGTAAATGATTAGATGGACTATAAGAATATTTTTAATATTGGTAGCTTTTACAATTTTTACCTTATTTTACTTATCATTTTATGGGCTGGAAACAGATAATTTTAACTCAACTATTCAAAACAAGATTAAAATTATTAATCCCAATCTTGATTTAGAATTTCAAAAAATAAATATTTTACTAGATTTAAAAAAATTAGAATTAAAAGTTAAAATTACAAAACCAATAATTAAATTTAATAATACATCAACCGATTTAAGTAAATTAAATTTAAACATATCTATTAAATCCTTTTTAAAAAATGAATTTGCATTACAACGTGGAGAAACTGGATTAAAGAAAACAAATATAAAACAATTCATTGATTTAGCAAATCAAGTTAAACCATCACCTTTTTTATTTCTTGCAAAAGAAATTTTTAACAAAGGACAAATAGAAGGAAAATTAATAGTCAATTTCGACACTGCTGGCAAAATTAAAGATGATTACAAAATTACAGGTTCAATATTTAATTTTGACGCAAAAATACTTAAGAAATTCAATATAAACAAGGTTAATGCGAAATTTGAATTATTCAAAAATAATTACAGTTTTTACATAGTAAAGGGAAACATTAATGGTATTGATTTAGCAAATAGTGAATTTGAGATTAACAAAGAAAATAAAAATTTAAATGTAAAAGCAAATTTAGTTTCAAGAGCAAATTTAAAAAATATTCAAAGTACTCTTGATTTGTTTCAAATTAATCTTCTCGATACTAAGTTGGATAAATCTGAAATTTCTTTTGATCTAAAAAGTTTACTAAGTTTTCAATTGGAAAAATATATAAAGATAAAAAATTTAAAAGTTGATGGAAATGGAATGATTCATTTGTTGAATATACAACACAAAATAGATACTTCAAAAGTAAAAGAAATATTTACCAATTATAATGATTCGTTTCAAATAGCAGATTCGGAAATTAAATTTTCGTTAGATAGCAATAAGCAGGATATTGAACTAAAAGGTTTGATTAATTTAACAAATGAATATGAAAATTTTCAATCAAAAGTAATTTTTGATAATAAAAAAAATAATACAGACTTTGATGCAAAAATAAATATTAACTCTTCAATTATTAAATTATCAAACCTTAATTATAAAAAAGAAGCCAATGATCAAGCCAGTTTGAGATTTAAAGGATGGCGTAAAAAGAACGAAGGATATAATTTTGAAATTGTTGAATTTAAAGAATCCAATAATTTGATTTTAATTAAAGATATAGAGTTCAATAAAAAAACTCAGGTGAATAATTTAAAAGAGTTAATTGTTCGAACCACTCATGACGACTTAGTAAATAATGATTTTAAACTGACAAAGGACAAAAAAATAAAAATTCAAGGTGAAATATATGATGCAAGACCTTTGCTAATATCTCTTGATAAAGAAGATAAAAGAAGGTCATTAAGTAGAAAATTTAATGGTGAATTATTGGCCAACTTTAAAGAAGTAATCACTGATAAAGAAATCAATTTATATAAATTTTCAATGATTTCAAATATTAAAAAAGGAAAACAAAAAAAATTTACTGCTAAGGGGGAATTTTCTGAAAATAAATTTCTAGATATTTCAATGTCTCCATCAGGTAATGGCAAAACGAAAATATTTCAATTATATTCTGATAGAGCAGAACCATTTATCAGTAATTATAAATTTATAAAAGGATTTAAAGGCGGAACATTGGCGTACGAATCTATTTATGATGACCAAAGTTCAAATTCAAATTTAAAAATTTCAAATTTCAAAGTTTCAAAAGTACCGGCCTTGACACAACTTCTTACACTGGCCTCCTTGCAGGGAATTGCTGATACCTTAACTGGAGAAGGCATTAGGTTTAGTGAACTAGAAATGGACTTTAATTCAAAAAAAGCCAAAAAAAATGTAATTAATATTGAGGAATTTTATGCAATTGGTCCAGCTATATCCTTATTAATGGAGGGGTATATAGTAAAAAAAGAGTTGGTCAGTCTAAGAGGAACTTTGGTTCCCGCAAGAACAGTCAATAAAGTTATCGGTTGGATACCTGTAGTAGGGAAGATTTTAATTGGAAGCAAAGTTGGCGAAGGTGTTTTTGGAGTTAGTTTTAAAATGAAAGGTCCACCAAAAGATATTAAAACTACTGTGAATCCAATTAAAACTTTAACACCACGCTTTATTACAAGAACATTAGAAAAAATAAAAAATATGAAAAAAAAAAATGAGAATTAATAATTCAGATAATTTTAACTATCACATGGTGCTTTTTGCCGTGTGAAAGTTTGAGGAAATTTTCTTGACTGAAATTATTTAATGAAACGCTGAATTTATCACTTTCAACAGTTTCGTTGTTAATTTTTATACCTTTATTTATAATCATTCTTCTAACCTCGCTTTTAGAATTTGATAAATTAGCAGATGTCACAAGGTCAATTATATTTATACCATTAATTACTTGTTTTTTTTTAAGAACTAATGTTGGCAAATCAGTTCCAACAGATTTTTTTTCAAAAGTGTTCTTGGCTGTTTGTTCAGCTTTTACAGCAGCAGCTTTACCATGTAACATTGAGGTGGCTTCATTTGCTATTATTATTTTTAATTGATTAATATTTTTATTTTTTAGTTCTTCTATTCTCTCTAGTGACAAATCTGTGAACATTTGAAGAAACCTTAATACATCTCTGTCATCAGTATTTCTCCAAAATTGCCAGTAATCATATGCGGGCAAAAGTTTTTTATCTAGCCATACAGCTCCCTTTTCCGTTTTACCCATTTTAGAACCCGAAGCTAGGGTGATGAGAGGAGTTGTTAGTCCAAAGGCCTGTTTGTTAGAATGTCTTTTAATTAATTCTACTCCATTAACAATATTTCCCCATTGATCCGATCCCCCAATTTGCATTAAACAGTTTTTGTTTTTGTTAAGCTCAAGAAAATCATAAGCTTGTAGAATCATATAATTAAATTCCATATAACTTAATGATTGCTCTCTCTCTAATCGCATTTTAACACTATCAAAACTTAACATCTTATTAATGGTAAAATGTTTTCCTATTTCTCTTAAGAATTTTATGTAATTTAATTTTCCAAGCCATTTGTAATTGTTAATAAATATTGGTTTTGTTTTTTTATTTTTTGTTTTTAAAAAAATTTTAAAAACTTTTTCGATATTTTTTATATTTTTTTGGATTACTTTTTCAGATAAAATTTTTCTTGTCACCTCTTTACCTGAAGGATCGCCTATACGCGTTGTACCTCCACCTAATAAAACAATTGGTTGATGTCCGTATTTTTGCAATAGTCTTAAACACATTATTTGCAATAAACTTCCAACATGCAAACTTGAAGAAGTGCAATCAAATCCGATATATGCTCTAATTTTATTTTTATTCATCAATTGTTCTAATTCGTCAGAATTAGTGCATTGATTAAAATAGTTTCTTTTTTTGAATTCAGATAAGAATGAATTTTCCATATTTTTTTCAAAAACCGTGTACAATCAATATACTTGATTTGAATTGATTAAAAAATATATATGAGCAAAAGCTATTACAGTCTAGGTTTAATGAGCGGAACATCGATGGATGGTGTCGATGCATCAATTATACAATCAGATGGAAAGACTAGATATAAAGCAATTTTAGACAAATATTTTGAATATCCTAAAGATATTTTTAAAGATTTAACAACACTCAGAGATAAAATAAAAAACTCAAATGATCTAAAAAAATTTGAAAAACAAATAAAATATATAGAAAAAGAAATAACCTTATTTCACGCTAAATCTGCTAATAAAATTATAAAAAAATCAAAGTTAAATCTTGATTTTATAGGCTTCCACGGACAAACCATTTTTCATAACGCCGAAGAACAAATCTCTAGGCAATTAGGAGATGGAAAACTTCTTTCAAAAATTATAAAAAAAAAAGTTGTATATAATTTTAGACAAAATGATTTAAAGAATGGTGGACAAGGCGCTCCGCTAACTCCAATTTTTCATTCTATTTTAGTAAAACAAAAAAAAATTCCGATACCAGTAATTATTTTGAATATAGGCGGTATAACAAATTACACTCTTATTGACAAAAAAGGAGTCAGCTCGAGCTTAGATCTTGGACCAGGCAATTGTCTTATTGATCAATGGATAAGACTTAATTCAAAAAAAAAGTATGATAAAAATGGCACGATAGCAAAGTCGGGAAAAATAATAAAAATAATATTAAATAAAGCTTTAAAAAATTTTAAAAAAAAAAAATTAACAAAATCGTCTTTTGATGTGAAGGATTTTGATATATCTTTTGTTCGAGGATTATCATTAGAAGATGGAGCGGCAACATTAACCGAATATACATCAGAGATTTTATATGAATATTTAATAGATCCTGAAGAAAGGAAATGGGAAAGCATCATAATAGCGGGCGGTGGAAGAAAAAATAAATTTTTAATAAAAAATATTGAAAATAAAATTAAATCTTTAGGAGTATTAAAATCTCCATTGAAATTAATTGATGATTATGGAGTTAACGGAGATTTTGTTGAGTCACAAGCTTTTGCATATTTAGCTATCAGATCTTATTTAAATTTACCGATTTCTTTTCCAGAAACTACAGGAGCATGCGAACCTTGTTCCGGGGGAATAATAATTAAAAATTTTTAATAAAGAGCAGATTCTTTTTTAATATATTTGTCCAATACGGAAGATAATTCTTTATTTTTGTTTGAGAAAAAATGATTAGCTCCTTCTATTTCCTTAAAATCTACATTAATTCCTTTCTGGTTAGATAACCTTTTGTCTAATGAATTAATATTATCTAAAGGAACCAGTTCATCATTTTCTCCATATATCATTAGTCCAGAAGTAGGACAGGGTGATAAAAATGAAAAATCATAAACATTAGGTTGAGGAGATACAGCGATAAATCGATTTATTTCGGGTCTTCTCATTAATAGTTGCATAGCAATTAATGAACCAAAAGAAAATCCAGATATCCAACACTGTGAATGATCTATATTTTCTCTCTCAAGCCAATCTAGAGCCACAGTGGCATCAGATAATTCTCCTTGTCCATTATCAAATTTTCCATCACTTTTTCCGACTCCTCTAAAATTAATTCGACAGACAGAAAATCCATTTTTTAAAAAAGTTTGAAATATCTCAAAAACAATTTTGTTATTCATAGTACCGCCGTATTGAGGATGAGGTTGCAATACCAAGGCAATAGGTGCAACATTTTTGTAATTTCTGAAATATTTTGCTTCTATTCGTCCAGCTGGTCCTGGAATAAATAATTCTTTTATTTTTTTATCCATAAGTAATATTGATTGATATTATCTAAAAAAAACTAGGTTTTATAACATGTCCATGAAATTTGTGAGCAATTTTTTTTTAAAATCTAAAGTTGACTAATTTACTCAGGATAGTATAAATTGTCCATATTTATCAGCAATAATTCAATTGTTTGTATTATGAAATTAACTAGCAAAGGAAGATATGCAGTGATGGCAATGGCTGATCTTGCAAAAAATGTTGATTCAAGACCAGTATCTCTTAAAGAAATTTCATTGAGGCAGGGAATATCAATTTTTTATTTAGAACAGCTTTTTTTAAAATTAAAACTAAATAGTTTAGTGCATAGCACAAGAGGATCACGCGGTGGTTATGTCCTATCAAAATCTCCAGATCAAATAAAGTTATCAAGTATTATTTCTGCGGTTAATGAAGAAGTTGAGACAATAAAATGTAATAAAAATTCAAAAAAAGGATGTAATGGAAAGTTTACCAAATGTATTACACACAGTCTTTGGAATGAATTAAGCGCCCATATAAATTTATTTTTCGAAGGAAGAAGTTTAGAAGATGTCTTAAATATAGAAACAAATATCCAGAGAATGAAAAATTAAATGAAACAATCAATAATTAATCCATCGGAAGAATATAAATATGGTTTTACAACTGATATTGAAAGTATCAGAGCACCCAAAGGCTTAAACGAAAATGTAATTAAATTTATTTCTAACATTAAAAAGGAACCAGGTTGGATGTTAGAATGGAGATTAAAGGCTTATGCAAGATTAAAAATTTTAAAGGAACCTAATTGGCAAAAACCAAAATATCCAAAAATAGACTATCAAGATTTATATTATTACTCAGCACCAAAAAGTTCGGAAAACAAACCCAAAAATCTTGACGAAGTAGATCCTAAATTAATCGAAACCTATAATAAGTTGGGCATTTCACTAAAAGAACAAGAGAAATTAAGCGGAGTAGCAGTGGACGCTGTTTTTGACTCGGTGTCAGTAGCAACTACTTTTAAAGACAAGCTAACTGAAAAGGGAATTATATTTTGTCCAATCTCAGAAGCGATTCAAAAACATCCTGATTTGGTAAAAAAATATTTGGGTTCTGTTATTCCGACTACGGATCATTATTTTGCTACACTTAATTCAGCTGTTTTTACTGACGGATCATTTGTGTACATCCCTCAGGGGGTGCGTTGTCCGATGGAATTATCAACGTATTTTAGAATCAACGCATCAGAGACTGGACAATTTGAGAGAACTTTAATTATAGCAGACAAAGGAAGTTATGTTAGTTATCTAGAGGGCTGCACGGCTCCAATGAGAGATGAAAATCAGCTCCATGCAGCTAACGTTGAGTTAGTTGCCCTAGAGGACGCAGAGATTAAATATTCAACTGTTCAAAATTGGTATCCAGGAGACAAAGATGGAAAAGGAGGAATTTATAATTTTGTAACAAAAAGAGGAGCATGCAGAGGTAAAAATTCTAAAATTTCTTGGACACAGGTTGAAACTGGTTCAGCGATTACTTGGAAATATCCAAGCTGTATTTTACAAGGAGATAATTCAATCGGTGAATTTTACTCAATTGCTATTACTAATAATCACCAAAAAGCGGACACGGGAACAAAAATGATTCATCTTGGAAAAAATACGAAGAGCAAAATTATATCCAAAGGAATTTCAGCCGGTTATGCTGACAATACTTACAGAGGGTTAGTTAGGATAAGTTCTAAAGCAAATAATTCTAGAAATTTTACACAATGTGATTCTTTGCTAATGGGCAATAAATGTGGCGCACATACTATTCCCTACATAGAAAACAATAATTCTTCTTCAAATATTGAACATGAAGCAACAACATCAAAAATAAATGAAGAACAACTTTTTTATTGCAATCAAAGAGGTTTAAACCAAGAAGAAGCTGTAAGTTTAATTGTAAATGGTTTTT